>Ga0265594_1003212_pt1 | contig 11051 bp, 8 predicted proteins | sample saktaG_11_FD_190147 | JGI IMG/M metagenome (GOLD analysis project Ga0265594, IMG submission 190147) | Saline water microbial communities from Sakinaw Lake, British Columbia, Canada - sak_2011_5_24_80m | ecosystem: Environmental > Aquatic > Non-marine Saline and Alkaline > Saline ... | reverse complement strand
TACGTACCTAGACAAACCATGCTTTCTTGCCTTCTTCCATTTATTTTACTAAACTATAAAATTAATAAATAAATGGACCTTTTTTATTAGTTTTTATTATTTTTGCAAACATACGAGACAAACTGCTGTTATAAGCAAGTCATATTTTAAGTACTAACATAAATTAGTAAAAATGTTGTAAATTTGAAAAAAAATTTGCTGTTTAAAATAGATAATAATAGAATATTAACCTTTTAAAAATATTATGAAAAGAAAATTATTATTTTTATTTGTTTCTGTGCTTGTATTAATTTCTACTATTCATGCACAGGATTACCAGATCAGCTTTGCAGGAACAGGTGCAAGCACAACTGTTGATTCAGTAAAAGTAGAAAACCTGACACAATGTACAAGTATAACCATTAGTGGAAGTGATATATTGCACCTTGTCGCATCAGTGGGAATTAGCGAATTGAATTCCGGAACAGGTAATAAGATACGTATTTATCCCAACCCGACGACAGATTTTTGTTTGGTTGACTTTGAAGCAACGACAAAGGGTAAAGCAACTATCGGACTATATGACATAGCTGGAAAAAAAATTTCGCAAGTTCAGGAATTTTTAACAAAAGGGTATCATACATACCAAATAAGTGGAATAAACAATGGAATATATACACTGAAAGTTGAATCTGAGGCATATTACTATAATTCTAAAATAGTAAGCATTAATGAAGCCCACGAAAATACTGATATAAAGCAAATTGAAACAATTCCAAACATAATTATACCTAAAGGAACTACAAAAAGCTATGAAAGTGAAAAAGCAATAATAGTCATGCAATATAATTCAGGAGATTTGTTAAAACTAACAGGAAAATCAGGTATTTTTCGCACCGTTGTTACGCTTGTTCCTACCAATAGCCAAATTGTAACTTTTACTTTTGTACTCTGCACCGATGCTGATGGCAATAATTATTCTGTCGTACGAATAGGCACTCAATGGTGGATGGCAGAAAATCTTAATGCCGGTACCTATGTGCCGATTACAAGTCCACAAGTGTCAGGAACAAAATTTTGTCAGAACTATATTGGCGAAAATGATACTACTTGCCCTATGGGCGGCTTATATGAATGGGCAAATATGATGCAAGGCTCTGCATCCTGTAATGGCACAGGTGCACCGCCAAACGATAAATGCGACATACCAGTGCAGGGATTATGCCCTACAGGATGGCACGTACCATCCCATTATGAATGGACTACTTTAGAAAGAAATGTTGGCAGCAACCCGGGTGCTTTTCCTTATGATGTAACAACAGTTAGCATACTTGGAACAGATGAAGGCGGCAACCTTAAAGAAACATGTACATCACATTGGAAATCACCTAATGAAGGTGCAACAAATAAAAGTGGTTTTACAGCCCTTCCGGGCGGATCCGCCTGGCAAGGCGTGTTCGACGATTTTACCCTCAGTGGCTACTGGTGGTCTAGTACTGAGTCTATTCCGTGGTATTCGGCATGGGTTCGCGGCTTGAATTACAGCCTTACTACTATAGGTCGCTCCGAATACTTTGAGGAGAGTGGCTTTAATATACGTTGTGTTAAGGACTGACTGCATTTGAACTTTAAAAGAAAACCTGCCCATAACACACGATTAATTTAACTTGGCTGACTGGTGCAATTTGACAATGGTAACAAATAATAAATATATCATCGGTTTGACACTGACTGCAAAAAAATGCCAAGCTAAATCAAGCGCCAACTGTCAGAATGTCTAAAAACTAATAAAAAAGCAAAATAAATTTGATTGTAGAAAATATAAATCATTGATTATCAATATAATATGATATAATATTTTTATAAAAAATTTAATAATTTTGAATTTTTAGATAAACTGCCGTTGTACATCATTAGAATAAAATAAAAATATAATTTTACAACATAATTAATAACTAAGTATCTTAAATAAAAAATAAAACAAACATTTAAAATATAATATCATGGCAAAAACTCAAAATGCAAAAAAAACCGTCAAAAAGGCACCACTTAAAACTGCAAAAGAAAAAAAGGCAGAAAAAAGAGAAAAGAAATCTAAAAGAGGTTAATTTTTGATATAAGTCCCCTTAATTGAATTTAAAAATAATGCACAACAGTTTGGCTCTGTAACGAAATAAATGTTGCATTTAAATGTAGTAATTTTTTGTTTTTACAATTCAAAAAAAGTAAGAATATCGGGAATATTTGAATTTTTTTTGAAGACGTAAAAATGGAAAAGAACAAGTTAAAATGTGATAGCTATTTCGTCACAGAACCCTTTGTAAAGCGAATTAAAAATCGCCTTACAAGCTGTCGCTATTCAATCATCAAATTACATCCTCTTATATCGCTATAATCAAATCTTCCAAGCACTTCAAAAGATTCATCTTTATGGAGTTTGCCTAAATCCTGAGTGGCAATAAAAGAACATGAATTAAAATTAGCAAGGTCAATTATATTTATGCCTCCTGTTTTTTCTTTGTCAATTAAAGTGAGAGGGTCATTTATATCACGTATTAAAATTTTCATCCATGGAGGACATTTGAATATTCCGTTTTTTATAGAATATGCCTGTGATAAAAGTTCTGTCATACCATATTCAGAATGAATATTTTTGGCTCCAAATTTTTTACTTAACAGATAATGTAATTCCTGCCTTGTCAGTTCTTTTCTTCTGCCTTTCATTCCGCCTGTTTCCATTATAATCATATCAGGCACAGAAATGTTATTATATTGTTCGGCAATATCAAGCAAAGCAAAGCTAACTCCAATTAGTAATATCTTTTGTTTTCCCAAGCAGGATATTTTTTTAAAATCATAAATTAAATCTTTGTAATTATCAGAATAAAATTTACTTTCTTTATGCTCACTTTGTTCTATTAAACTTTTTACCATATATATTAATGACGAACCTTTTTTTTCCAAGTAAGAAGGCAATAATGCTATAATACAATAGTCATTGATGTTTCCATAAAAATATTCAAATCCTTTTTTAAAACTTTTTTCATATATATTTATGTCTGATACATAATGCTTGCTTTTATTAAAAGATGTTGTTCCACTGCTTATAAAAATGGTCTCTGTATTTTTTTGCTTGCTTGTAATAATTTTATGATTTTTAAAAAATTCTATTGGCAAAAAAGGTATTTGTTCAAAACATTTAACTTTTTTAAAATTAATTGATAAAAAATTTACATATTTTTGATAAAAATTATTATATTTGTATTGATAATTAAATATTTCAATGGCTGTTTTATTAAAATCATCAAAAGAGCTAATATTAAATATTTTTTTTTGAAACATATAATTGTTGTTTATATATACTATAAGAAATGCCTAAAATACTTAAAATGCCTAAAATACTTAAAATGCCTAAAATTCAAAATGCTTAAAATTCAAAATGCTTAAAATTCAAAATGCCTAAAATTCAAAATGCTTATACTACTTAAAATTCAAAATGCCTAAAATAATTAAAGATTCATTCATTTATAGATATCAATATAATTTATTAATAAAAAAAATATTAAGAATAAAAAATTTTTGTAATTTTATGCTTTATTTAACAAGATGAAAATTTTAACAAAAATACGATTTATTATAATATTATCTTTGTTTTTTATTATACCATGCTGTTTGCAAGAACCTGAATATCCTGTTATTCCTTATATTGAATATGAAGATTTTATAAAAACACCAGATATCCAGGGTGGTATTGATGATACAGGAATTTTAAAAATTTCTTTTACAGATGGAGATGGAGATATTGGCTTGGCACAAGGAGATACAACAGCACCTTTTGAAGGTGAATATTATTATAATTTTTTTATAAAATACTTTGAAAGACAAAATGGAGTATTTAAAGAAATTGTATTGTCTTTTCCTCATAATGCAAGAATACCTGTTATAAGTCCCAAAGGTGAAGATAAAGCTATAAAAGGCGAAATAATTATAGAGAATGTATTTATAAAAAATTCTTCTTCAAATTATGATACAATTCGTTTTCAAGCTTATATAGTTGACAGAGCATTGCATCATAGTAATACTATAACTACTCCTGATATTATAGTAAAAAAACATTGAAAATATTCCTAAATAATATTATACTGTCAAGTGTCATAAATTTCGTTTTTGTCAATCTTTGGATTTTAATCAGGTATTCGTTCCGATAAATGCGGAATTTGCAATCAGTAGCCGAACATGACTGTCTGACAAAGTATAATTATGTTTTATTTTAATTCTTTCCTGTATTATACGTTAGATAAAATAAATACAAAACATCAATGAAAAATACATATTCACATAGAAAATATGTTGTATATATTATTTTGGGTATAGTCGGCACTATTTTTATCCTTCGTTTGCTTTATATTCAGGTTATAAATGATAAATACAAACTTTCGGCAAGTAATAATGTATTAAGATATGTAACAGAATATCCTGCAAGAGGATTAATATATGACCGTAATGGTAAGTTACTTGTATATAATGAAGCGGTATATGATTTAATGATAGTTCCAAGAAATGTAAAAAATATTGATACAACAGAGTTATGCAATTTGATAGGTATTAGCAAAGAAATGTTTATAAAAAAAATAAAGAAAATTTGCAAATATTCAATGTATAAGCCATCTGTATTTGAAAAACAAATATCAAAAGAAAGTTGTGGATATTTACAGGAAAAGTTATATAAATTTCATGGTTTTTATGTTCAAACACGGGCATTAAGAAAATATCCTTTGCCTGTTGCTGCTCATACTTTAGGATATATAAGTGAGGTTAACCCATATATTATTGAAAAAGATAAATATTATAAACCCGGTGATTATATTGGCAAAAGCGGAATTGAAAAAACATACGAAGAGGTATTAAGAGGACAAAAAGGAGTAAAAATTAAGGTTGTTGATGTATTTAACCGTGAAAAAGGAAGTTTTCAGGATGGCAGGTATGACACAGCATCTATAGCAGGTAAAAATCTTTATACTTCTATTGACGCAGACCTTCAGGCCTATGGAGAATTATTAATGAAAAATAAAAAAGGAAGCATTGTTGCTATTGAACCATCAACAGGAGAGATTCTTGCTCTTGTGTCAAGTCCTTCATACAACCCTAATTTGCTTGTTGGGAGAATAAGAAGCAAAAATTATGAAAATCTGGCACATAATAAGTTAGAACCATTATTTAACAGAGCTTTAATGGCACAATATCCACCGGGATCAACATTTAAACCGGTACAAGCATTAATAGGACAACAAATGGGCGTTTTATCTCCTGAAACAAAGTATGAATGTCATGGCGGATTTCATGCCGGAAGTATAACTGTTCATTGTCATAATCACAGATCACCTCTTAACTTAAAAGAAGCTATTCAATATTCGTGTAATACATATTTTTGTAAAGTTTTTAAGACAATTATTAATAACACCGACTTTAAGACAACTCAAAATGCATTTAATGTATGGCGTAAAAATATATTAAGTTTTGGACTTGGTACAAAATTTAATGATGACTTACCTTACGAACTTAGTGGTAACATTCCTACAGATAAATATTATGATAAATATTATGGCAAAAACAGATGGAGCTATTTAACTATAATATCTCTTGCTATAGGACAAGGTGAGATAGAGCTTACTCCTTTGCAGCTTGCAAATGTATCTGCTATAATTGCAAACAGAGGTTATTATTATACTCCTCATATTGTAAAAGCTATTGGCAATAAATATAATGCCAATGAAAAATATAAAGATAAACATTTTACCAGTGTTGAGTCCAAATATTTTGATAGTGTTGTGGAAGGTATGTATTTAGTTGTTGAAGCAGGCACAGGCAGATGGATTAAGATGGATAGCTTATCAATTTGTGGTAAGACAGGCACTGCGCAAAATCCTCATGGTAAGGAGCATTCGGTCTTTATGGCTTTTGCACCAAAAGATAATCCTGAAATTGCAATATCAGTAATTGTTGAAAACGCCGGCTTTGGTGCCACATGGGCTGCACCAATAGCAGGACTGATGATTGAAAAATATATATACAGAAAAGTTAAAAGAAAAAATATGGAGACAAGAATAATAAATTGTGATTTAATATCAAAAAATTGAAGAAACAAAAAAGCATATTTCTGAATATTGACTGGATGATTGTTTTACTTTATCTATTGCTTATATTTATAGGATGGATAAACATATATTCGGCTGTTTATAATGAAAATCACAAAAGCATATTAGATATTACACAAAATTATGGCAAACAGCTTATATGGATTGCAACTTCTATAATATTAGCTGTATTTATTTTATTTATTGATTCAAAAATTTTTTCTATTTTTTCGTATGTTATATATGGCATCAGTATTCTGTTATTAATAGGTGTTTTATTTATAGGCAAAGAGGTGTCAGGTGCAAGGTCATGGTTTCAGATAGGAAGTTTTGCTCTTCAGCCATCAGAATTTGCAAAGTTCGCTACTAATCTTGCAATAGCAAAATATTTAAGCTCTCCTAATATTAAAATTAAATATTTAAAAACAAAAACTCTTACTGTTGTTATTCTTGGCATACCTGCTATATTAATATTATTACAACCTGATGCAGGGTCTGCAATAATTTATCTGTCTTTTCTTTTTGTTTTATATAGAGAAGGTATGTCCGGTAATATTTTTATCATATTACTTATTGCTCTTATTTTATTTTCCTCTGCACTTTTGTTTAACAAATTCATAGTAATAGGTGCTCTTGCTGTAATTGCTTTGTTGTTTTTATTTTTTATCAAGAAAAAAAGAAAAGAGATAGTCATTTTGAGTACTGCATTTTTATTGTGTGCGGGATTTGTATATAGCGTTGATTATGTATTTGAAAATGTACTTGAAAAACACCAAAAAGACAGAATAAATGTCTTATATGGTAAAACAAAAGATATAAAAGGTGTAGGTTATAATGTAAATCAATCAAAAATTGCTATTGGCTCCGGTGGATTTTTAGGAAAGGGTTTTTTGCAAGGCACACAAACTAAATATAATTTTGTTCCCGAACAAAGCACGGACTTTATATTCTGCACAATAGGCGAAGAATGGGGGTTTGTTGGAAGCTCTATTGTTATTATTTTATTTATTGGTTTATTTACAAGAATTATATTTATCGCAGAACGGCAACGGTTCAAATTTAGTATAATATATGGATATGGAACAGTTGCTATCTTATTTTTTCACTTTATTATTAATATAGGAATGACTTTGGGGATAGTGCCTGTTATAGGAATACCTTTGCCTTTTTTTAGCTATGGCGGTTCTTCTTTATGGTCATTTACAATATTATTATTTATCTTTGTTAAACAAGATGCTGACAGATTAAAAACACTTTAAATTGCGATACTTTAAATGACACATTTGTATCGTCTCAATAATTAATACCATTACTTTTTGAGAGGATACTAAATTATTAACTCTTAATAAAAATCTTTTCTGTTGTCAATTACATCTGCATTCTCTTTGAGATCTTTAAAAACATCATAATGTGCTCTTGACCTAAAATAACTTGTTAATTGCATCTTATTAATATAATAATCTTTTGTGGCAGGAGCTTCAACAAATTTATCAACTATAACAACAAAAACACCTTGCTGTCCTTTTATGGGCTTTGATAATTCGTTTTTATTTAAAGAAAAAACAGTCCCGATAACATTTGGCTCAGAACCATAAGGAGGCAATGTATATGAAGAGAATGTAATATTATCAAGTGTATCAACTTTTGTATTAAATTTATTTGCAAGTTGATATATATCTGTTGATGGTGTCATAGAATTATTAATCTTTTTAATTAATATTTGTGCTTTCTTCTCTTTCTTAGTTAAAAATTCCATTTCTTTTTGAATTTGTTCAAGAGGCACAATTCCCTTCTCACTTACTTTTGTGAGTAAAGCAATAATATATTTATCATTTATAGTAAATATATCTGAGATACTTCCATTTTTTGTGTCTTCATTAAAAGCCCAACGTATTAGTTCTCTTGATTCATCAAGCCCTGAAATATTATTATCCATTTCTTTTATATTTCTTGCTACTTTTTTGTTGAAATTATTATCATCAGCATTTTTTTTAAATAATTCAGAGCTTGTACTTTTGCCTGCAAATTTACTTGCTATTGAATATATATTTTGAAATGTTTCATCACTGGGCTGTATAGTTTTTTGAATTATTGCTACCTGAACTTTTTTAATAGATTTTGTTTTTTCTGTTATACACATTATATGATATCCCAGGTTGGTTTCAACAATTTTATAATCTCCAACTTCGCTTGTTAAACATGCATTATAAAAAGGATAGAAATTAGCATCTCCATCTGTAATCCATCCTAAATCCCCTTTGTCTTCTTCTTTTTTTGGATATTCAGATATTGTCATTACTAATTCTTCAAATTTGTTTGGCTGATTTTTTACAAGATTTAAAATGCTATCTGCCAAAATTTTAGCTTCTTCTTTTGTTCTGATAATTTTTTCATTTATTCCAACATCTTTATATGAAATCAAAATATGTTTTGCTTTCACAGAATCAGGTCTATCCTGAATATCAATAAGTTTTGTCAAATAGTATGTATGATTTTCAATATATGGGGACACAATAGTTCCTTTTGGGGAATTAAACATAATAGAATCCAAAGATTTAGATAATTCGCCATTTTTAAAGAAAGAACTATCATATTTAGCATCAGAATTTACATTGACAAAATTTTCAATATCATCATCTGTTTCCAATGTTTCTAATTCTTTTTTTATTTTATATATTTCTTGTTTTGCATTTTCATAATCTTTTGCCGAAGGCAATATATCAAAAGCTACATATTCAATGTCTCTTGATTTTTCTTGCTCATATTTATATTTATGTTCATTGTAATAATTTTTTATCTCTTTTTGACTTACATTAACAGAGCTATCTAAAATTGTATTATACTTAACAGCAAAGAAGTGAATATGTGCTGTTTTTCTTTTGTCATTATAATCTTGTTTTGTAAAATTTTTAGGTATATAAAAGCCATTGTTGATAAGATTAAAATATTTTGTATTTAATCTGTCAGATCTTATATATTCTTTAATTTTCTGCCATTGCTGATCTTGTTTTCTTGCAAGGTCTCTCTGCTCATAATCATCACTATTTTCCATTTTTTCAACATACATTAAAAATTTATTTACATTATTAGGGTCAAATCTGCCTGTTTTTGGGTCAGCAAAGTTTTGAGCAATGATAGGATGAGGATTTCTGCTAAAAACAAGGTTTTCCAGTTCTTCTTTACTGATAGAATATCCTATAGCTTCATCATGTATGATAGAAAGTCCTAATTCATTAAGTTCCTTTTGCATAATTGTATTTCTAACCAATTCATCCCATACATCCTGTCTTATTTGATAACGTTGCTCCGGATTAATATTATTTTCATCAGATTGTTCTTCCTTTTCCGCAGTTCTTAGGTCAACTTTTTTTTCAAATTCCCTATAAGTAATTTTTTTTCCTGCTATTTCGCCAAGGTCACCGGCGCCTCCTTTCCCTCTCTTACTACTTTTAAGAGCATCGCCTAATACAAATGCCATTAAAGCTACAAAAATTATAACAAAAAGTAATGCTGAATGTTTACGAAGTTTGCTTATTACTGCCATATTAATTTTTAATTTACAATTTTTAATTTTTAATTTGCAAATGTATAAATAGTATTTGAATAGAAATGCAAATGATTTATTATTTTATAATATTTGAAAAATAAATGAGCTAATCAAGAGTTAATTGTTTCCACTCAATGACCAAAACATTATATATTCCATTTATTTTGACCTAATTACCCGACAGGTCGCATAGCACCTGTTGGGTTTGAAATAAATAATTAAATAAAATAAATGTTGCAAACATTCAAGATTTTATTGGATAAAGTGAAACACTTGCTTCTGCTGATATTTTATCAATAAAAGCCCTGATAGAAACAAGTAAAAAGAAACCGTCAACAAGTTATTAACATTTTTAACAAGATGAATAGTAATATTTTTTTATTTTTGAACATTTTATTTTAAAAACTTTTTATCAAACATATTTTAAATGCCAAAAAAAAATATTATCTCTGACAGGCAACATAGTATTAAATCTAACTTTAAATGTCTTTATAAGTATAGATCTTTGATTTATACATTTGCTTTGCGGGATATTAAATTACAATATGCACAAACGCTATTAGGAATTTTGTGGAGTATAATAAAGCCATTAACAGGATTATTGATTTTTACTCTTTTTTTTGATAAATTGTTAAAAATAGACACAGGTGATATTCCTTATCCATTATTTGCATTTATAGGAATAATTTCATGGTATTATTTCTCTTATTTAATACAACAGGGAGGCACCTCTGTAATGCAGGAACAAAATCTTATAAAAAAAATTTATTTTCCTAAATTAATATTGCCTGTCTCAAAAGCATTAGCAGGATTGGTAGAATATAGCATATCATTAATTTTGTTGTTTATTATGATGTTGTTATGGGGATATGCACCAAGTTTTAGAATTATTTTTTTTCCTGTATTTATTATTTTAAATATCATAGCCGGCTTATCTATAGGCATTTGGCTAAGTGCTCTTACTGTTCGTTACAGAGATTTTCATCATATAATTCCATATCTAATAAGCTTTGGCATATTTATAACACCTGTCTTTTATCCTACTACTCTTATACCACCACAATATCACTTTTTGATTTATTTGAATCCTATGGCAGGTGTTATTGAAGGATTTAGATGGACTTTACTAAGAGAAGCCGCTCCTTCTCTTTGGTTCTTAATCTCTTTTATCCCTGTGATATTATTATTTATTAGCGGATTGTATTATTTTACAAAAATTGAAGGGAAAATGGTAGATATTATTTAAGGGGACTTCTATTAATTCATTTCTTTCAAGAAACAAATATAATGAATAAGATGCGAGACATAAATATTTTTTAATAGCCATAGCTATTAAAAAATATTTTGTCGAAGTCAGATTGTTTATTATATTTGTTCCCTTTGGTTTTTCA
>Ga0265594_1003210_pt1 | contig 11055 bp, 7 predicted proteins | sample saktaG_11_FD_190147 | JGI IMG/M metagenome (GOLD analysis project Ga0265594, IMG submission 190147) | Saline water microbial communities from Sakinaw Lake, British Columbia, Canada - sak_2011_5_24_80m | ecosystem: Environmental > Aquatic > Non-marine Saline and Alkaline > Saline ... | reverse complement strand
GCATCCCCTGCTTTCTCGGGGGTGGGGCATGATTTGCTGTTATCCCGATACTTCGTCGAGCTTTTCTCTTGCTTGTTGTTACGGCGAAGATTAAAATCCCGCTCTTATGAAGAGGGCAAGTATAGTCAGTATTGGTAACGAGATTCTTTCCGGGCAGACGGTGGATACTAACGCTGCGCATTTGAGCGCCGAGTTGCTTACGATCGGCGTGCCGGTTGTCAGCTCTTATTCGGTCGGCGATGAAATCGAGCGGATCGTGCGTGGATTGAGTTTGGCCAGCGCCGATGCCGATGTGGTTTTGGTAACCGGGGGATTGGGGCCTACCGATGATGATTTAACACGGCAGGCGATGGCGAAGTTTCTCGGTGCCGAACTGCAACTGCAGGATGAGCTGTTAGAGCATATCCAAAATTTATTCGCCGCCCGAGGCCGCCAAATGGCGGATACAAATAAGATTCAGGCATATATCCCCGCCGGTGCGAAGGCTCTGGCGAATATCGGTACGGCTCCGGGGATTATGGCCGAATCGCAAGGCAAATTGTATTTTGCCATGCCCGGCGTGCCGATGGAAGCCAAGCGTATGTTCGAAGAATCGGTCCGTCCCGAGATTGAGCGATTCGCGGGCGGTCAGGCTGTGGTGGTAAAGAAATTAAAATGCTTCGGGGCGGGAGAATCGACTATCGCCGAGCTGCTTGGTACAATGATGCAGCGCGGCAGGAATCCTTTGATTAACTGCACAGTTTCATCAGGCATCATTACTCTGCACATAATTGCCACGGCGGTAGATAAGGAAAAGGCCGGGCAGATGGCCGAAAAAGACGAAAAATTGCTGCAAAACATGCTCGGAGAGCTTATTTACGGTGTGGCAGACCAGGACCTGGCCGAGGTCGTGGGCGAAAAACTCACCCGGCAGGGAAAAACTATCGCCGTAGCTGAATCCTGCACGGGCGGATTAGTAGCGAAGCTCTTGACAGATATCCCCGGATCGAGTAAATATTTTACTTTTGGTTGGATTACTTACAGCGACCAGGCCAAGATCAGCGAACTCGGCGTACCCGCCGATCTGATTCGGGAGTACGGGGCCGTCAGCGAGCAAGTGGCTGAGTCCATGGCCAGGGCTGCAAGAAAAAAGGCCGATACAGATTATGCAGTTGGCATAACCGGTATAGCCGGCCCGGCAGGTGGTAGCGAACAAAAGCCCGTTGGGCTTGTATATATAGGTGTGGATTCAGAAAATGGATGTGATACAAAACGCTGTCTTTTCTCCGGCAACAGACGGTTCATACGACTTCGAGCAGCACAGACTGTACTGAATATACTCCGTTTAAAATTGAACATTTGACTCACTGCGTTGGAAATGTTATAATAGCTGTAACTGGGGCACGCAGTATTTTGAGGAGCATATGGCGAAAAAACGCAGGCATTTGGGTGAAATACTTTATAAGGCCGGGCTGGTGAAAAAAGAAGCTCTTATCGAGGCTATTAAAGCTTCAAAGAGCAACCACAAACGGCTCGGCGAGATACTGCTCGATAAAGGCCTGATAGATGAAGAAAATCTTACTAAAGCGATTGCCAAGCAATTTGGATTGGAGTATATAAATCCGGACACGGCTTCTATCTCGCCCGATGCTGCGAATGCTCTTCCGGAAGAACTCATCAAAAAACACAATATCATCCCCATGGATATGAGCAACGGCAGGTTGAAATTGATTATCAGCGACCCGACGGATCTGGAGATGATGGACGCTATTCGTTTTCGCCTGAATACTGATCCCGAGTGTTATCTTGCAAGCCCAACGAAGATTCGTTCCTACTTAGAAGATTCCTTAACCGAGACAGTAAACGAAGATGACGACAGACTGAGGCATAGTATTGATGCAACCGCCGCCGAGCTTGCCGAAGCCGGTCACGAGTTACAGGCGGAAACACTCCGTGTTCAAGGTGCCGACCCCGATGATGATGCTCCGATTATCAGGTTGGTGAACCTTATCATTGATAACGCTTACTATATGCGGGCCAGTGATATCCACGTTGAGCCAATGGCCGACAGGGTCCGTGTAAGGTACCGTGTCGATGGTGTTTGTATGGAACGGGACAATATTCCCAAGAATATGCAGGCCCCGCTGGTTACCCGTTTCAAGATTCTGTCCGGTATGGACATTGCCGAAAAAAGGCTGCCGCAGGATGGCCGTATCAAGCGTGAGATCGGAGGCCAGGATATCGACTTTCGTGTTTCGTCTTTGCCGGGCGTCCACGGACCAAGTGTTGTGCTGCGAATTCTGCGCCCGGATTCGGTCAATGTCGGTATCGAATCATTGGGATTTGAACAGGATAACTACGAGCAATTCCAGCGTATAATCAAGAGGCCGAACGGCATTTTTCTGGTCACCGGTCCGACCGGTAGCGGAAAAACCACAACGTTGTATGCCGCGCTGCAGGAGCTTAATAAGCCGGATAAGAAAATCATTACCGCTGAAGACCCGGTGGAATACAATTTCGCCGGGATGAATCAGTGCCAGGTTAGAGATGAGATCGATTTGTCGTTCGATAAGATTCTCAGAGCAATGCTCAGGCAAGCCCCCAATATCATACTGATCGGTGAAATTCGAGACGGCGTCGTAGCGGATATCGCAATCCAGGCGGCACTTACAGGACACCTTGTTTTCAGCACGCTGCATACAAATGATGCCCCGAGTGCGATTACACGTTTGATAGATATGGGTGTTAAGCCGTTCCTCGTAGCAAGCTCGATTCAGGCTATTATGGCGCAGAGGCTTGTGAGAGTCATCTGCAAAAAATGCAAGACAATTGATGACAATCCGAATCTAAATCATATGCAAGCACTTGGTATTACGCCGGAGGAAATGAAAAAACATCCGCCTCAAAAGGGGGCTGGATGCAGTCAGTGCCAGAGCACAGGTTACAAAGGTCGAATCGCTATATTTGAGATGTTTGAAATGAACAACGAAATCAGAGAGCTGGCCTTCACAAAAGCACCTACTACCGAATTGAGAAAGGCTGCGAAAGCCAGCGGTATGAAGTCGCTGATGGAGGACGGAAAGATTAAAATATTCAATGGAATAACGACACCTGCTGAAGTGGTGAGAATTACCCAGACAGAAGGTTCGGCAGTAGATTAAACCAAAAGTAGTTATTGAGGATTTTTTTATGGCAACGGTAAATATGGACAGGTTACTTCAGGCCTGTGTTTCGCAGGGTGCTTCAGATATACATCTTACTACCAACCGGCCGCCGGTGTTAAGAATAGACGGCTCGCTAAGGTCTCTGGAAACCAAAGTTCTCGAGCCGGATGATACTGCGGCTTTGATGAGAAGTATTACGCCCGACCGGAACCAGCAGGAGCTTCAGGAAGAAGGCGGCACCGACTTTGGTTTTGCATTTGGCGATCAAGGCCGATTTCGCGTTTCGGTATTTCGCCAAAAGGGCAATCTTGCGCTGGTTCTGCGTCTTATCCCATCGAAGATTCTGACCTTTGAGGAAATAGGCTTACCGAAAATTTGCCAGGCTTTGTGCCGTCGGCCGCGAGGCATGTTTCTGGTTACAGGCCCGACCGGAAGCGGCAAAACAACCACCCTGGCTACTATGATAAACTATATTAACGAAAATTTTGACCGCCACATAATAACCGTTGAAGAGCCGATAGAATACTATCATAACCACAAGAAATCAATTATAAACCAGCGGTCCGTCGGTGTCGATGTTCCAAGTTTTGGCGAGGCATTAAGACGTGTTTTAAGAATGGACCCGGATGTCATTCTCGTCGGTGAATTGCGAGACCTTGAAACAATCGAAGCGGCCGTTAGAGCCGCTGAAACCGGCCACCTGGTCTTCAGCACAGTCCATACCACAAGCGCCGCAGGAACAATTACCAGACTGATTGACGTGTTTCCCGTGAACCAGCAGGAGCAGATTCGCATCCAGTTAAGCAGCAATTTAATCGCCGTGCTCAGTCAGGCCCTTTGTCCTTTGGCCAAAAGCAAAGGAAGAGTTGCAGCTTACGAGTTTATGGTTGTAACCCCCGCTATCGCCAACCTTATCCGCGAGAACAAAACCTACCGAATCGATTCCAGCATTCAAACCGGCAAGAAGCTCGGCATGCAGCTCCTCGACGAGCATCTCTGGCGGCTTTATGATACCGGCACAATCACATTGGAGGAGATGCTTGACAAAGGACGTCAGCCGGGAGCATTGCAGGACAAGGCCACGGCCAAAATAGAGTCCTTAAGAGGAAAACAGAAGCACAAGAAGAAAGCCGCACAGAAGGAAATGGATGATTTAGGACAAATTCTGAGGTCGTAATCCCAATTTTTCGGTCGTGCTTTTTGATTTGTGAATCCTTGCCCCCACAATTGGCTTTGAATTGGCTTTGTTTTTTTTGAGCCCGCTGGCTGATTTATTGCCATAATTTCCTTTCAAATAAGACTTTGCGCCAATTTAGCCCTACCGCAAATTGGCTTTGTTTTTTCAAATTGGGTTTTCAACCCCCAGAAAATCCGGGGGCTAAATAATATTGGGTTTGTTTGGCTTTGAATTGGCTTTGTTTTTTCGCCGCCCAAAACCACATAAATATTCATAATATCCTTTCATATAGATACTTACGCTCATTTTGCCCCTTTGCAAATTGGGTTTGTTTTTTCAAATTAAGCTCAATATTTCGTCGTTTTCTACTCTTTTTCACCTGCTTTTTTATTAATCTGCTTTTTTTCGACACGGATCCGTTCGGCTTCACTCAGGACAAGTTTACTCCGATTTACCCCGTGAGATAACGTTTTTGCCTATCTCACGGGGTGAAACCTGTTGTTTGAGCCACAGAGAAATAATCAATAATCAATAATAAATAATCAATGGCAACGTTCTCAATTCCACTTACGACATACTACATACGATATACGATATACGAATTCGTTAATTATTATACGAATCTAAACGCAAAAGGGCGGGGGAATTCCAGAAAAATCTCCGATACTCGGCGTTCTTTATTTGTGCTGCGTGCTCCGTAGTGCGTGCTGCGTGCTGCTTGATCGGCCAGCCGCCGGGGGCGGGGAAAATCTATTCCTGCTTTTTCTTTTTACGTCGTTCGAGTTCATCAAAGATAGATCGTTGAGATTCCTGTCGGAAAAATCCGGTTTTTTTAAGTAACTCTCGGTATTCAGCTTCGGATAAAAGATCAAAGTCGTTGATATTGGCTTCGATATCTGGGTTCCAGTAACTGTCATAATCCAACTGTTCGGGATTGAGGTCTTTAGACAATAATGGCCCACACGTGGAAATTACATTGCCTTCTCCATCAGTCTCAATGGCAAATAAATTACCAGTTCTTTTATGTTTATACAAGGCCTTTTTATTCATTTATTTAATCATCCAACGTATGCAAATATCATTTTAAGAAATGGAAACATAGTTATTTACTTAAAATAACATCAGATAACGTCTTGACCGGGCCGCGGAAATCCACATCTTCAAATTGATCGAAATGTTTTTTTCCGCACTTGATTTTATATTTTTCGGAATTTGAAAGACTCTGATCATTAATATCACTGGTTCCCTTTGTCTCTGCAACAAAGTAAATCTTTTTGTCGCCTTCGTAAACCAACGCCCAGTCAGGAGTATATCCCCCAATCGGCGTTTCTATTTTAAACCAGAAAGGCAATTTGAAATAGAATTTTATGTCATTCCGTTTTTCGCACTCGCCCGCAAAATCTCTTTCAACCAGGCTATCCACCTGGATGTAGTCGTAGACCGTCTTTTCCGTTTTCTTAACTTCAAACAGGTCATTAAGATAGCCATAAAGCTCTTTATTATCGAAAAGCATCTGGTCCCAATATGAGCCGGCGATCTTCTCGTACTTAATGCCATCAACAATCATTTCGTTAAGGACACTGTTTATTTCCGCACACGCCTTGTCCATAAATTGCTGTGGATTGACAAAAATATCTTCGATTCTGTCTGATTCGATCAGAATTCGGCAGATAGTGTCGCGCGTTAACCGGGTCTTGCTCTGGATATACGACAGAATGTCAGGGATATTATCAATATCGCTTAGTAAATCTTTGCTGGCTTGGGCGGTAAGCTCCGTCTTGACGCCGTCTTCGCCAATTTGAATATCAGCTTTACTTTTTATCAGCTTCGGCTTAGATATATCGACTCCCTTGATTCTTTTGCTGGATCGTTTGACAAGTTCGGCAGTATTGTAATCGATATTGTAGCGGGTCTTATGCTTGATCTTGTCCCAGAGGGCCTTGAAGTTCTCATCAAGCACCAGATTTTTTGTAAGTTTCACCTGTTTCTTTTTATTCTTGTCCTTTATCCTCCCGCCATCGAATTTAACGCCGCATTCTGTTTCAATCTCGGCTTGTAACTGCCTTGCGAATTCTTCGTAATGCTGATTGGCCGTCACTGTAAGCACATTTATATTTGTATCAAAGACCCTTTCACCTTCGTTATTTACGGGCAGTCTCATACCTCTTCCGATTTCCTGCCTTTTTTTAAGCGTTGATTGTGTTTCGTTGAGCGTGCAGATTTGAAACACATTAGGATTATCCCAACCCTCCCGTAGGGCAGAATGAGAAAATATAAACCGTAATGGCTCGCTTGCATCCAAGAGCCTTTCCTTATTCTGCATAATCAGATGATATGTAGTGTCGTCATCCTTGGTGTCTCTTCCTTCGCTTGAATCCTTCCAGTTTCCTTTTTTGTCCTGTGCGAAATACCCGTCATGCACTTGGTATGCTTTGTATTCGAGTAGCCCTTTATATTTGGCCTGTGTTCGCAGTTTTTCATAAGTTTCTTCAAACCATAAGGCCAGCTTGCCCTTAACCGCCCGTCCGTTTTCGTAGCTTCTGTAGTTGGCAACACGGTCTATGAAGAAAAGCGACAAGACCTTTATGCCCTTGTCTCGTAGGCGGAGATCCTTGTCAAAATGGTTTTTGACCGTGCTTTCAATCTCGTATCTCATTATCTCATCTGTCAATCCGCCCTGCTTTTGGCCTACGGAAAGGACGAGGCCGTTATTGAAGCCGATAGTGTCGGCGTCAATTTCGCTGACGATAAAACCATCCTTGTATAGATCCCGTCTATTCGACTTCTCAAACAGGTTGTCCCCCACCTTGACAGTAGCATCCTTCCTCAAGACACCTTCCTTGGCATTTGCGTCGATTTTAAGCTTGGCGGTGATTTTGTTTTTCAGTCGTTTAATGCTCTTGACTTCGATATATGCTTGGTTGAAGTTCTCGGCCTCCGTGATGCCGTCAACTTCAATTCTTTTGACAAGCCCGAGGTCATAGGCGTTTACCGGATCAAGCTGGTAAATCTGATTGTATTTGACCGTATGAGTGGCCGAATATCGAAGCGTACATAATGGGTTAAGATTGCTTATTGCGTTTTTCCTTATATCGGTTTCCATATTCTGCGGCTCATCGACGATCACAATCGGCCTTGTCGCCTTTATGAATTCCGACGGAACGCCCCAGTCGCTTTGCTGATAGAAGATGTTGCCCGCACGCGTGAACTGGTCGATATTAATGACCATAACCTGCAAGCTGTTGGTTGTTGCGAAGTTCTTCGATAGGCTTCTTTTTTTGGGATCGAACTGAATGCGGTTCATCACGGGCTTTTCGTAAAGCATATCAAAATGTTCTTTCGTGATATCCAGATTCTTAAGCACGCCCTCTTTTATGGCGAGAGAAGGAACAACGATAATAAATTTCTTGAAGCCGTATAGCCTGTGCAGCTCGTGGATCGTTCGAAGATAGACGTATGTCTTTCCTGTCCCCGTCTCCATTTCTATAGAGAAATGAAAACCTTCAAGTGCTTTTGATTCTTCGATATTGTTTGCTTTTTGGACCGTCTGGAGATTTTTCAGGATTGTCTCTTCATCGAGGATTAAGTTATTTGCTACGACACTTAAAAAAGTCCCGCTGACTGAAGTTGCCTTCGAATAAGCAAAGTCGCTCGCTCCCGCCGGCTGGCCCTTAAATAAATCCACCGCCGCGTTTATCGCATCTAACTGAAATGTCTGGTTTGCATCAAATTGAAGTTTCATATCATTAAATAATATTCACAACTTGCAGTTTCAAAATATTTGAAGTTCCAAAGGGATTGGGGCTGATTTCTCGCAGGCAGTTAAGTTTCACTTCGGTTTTTAACATTGACTCAATATAAGATGCAATATCTTGATCGCCGATTAATTCGAAATTGTATTCCCCTTGGGGAACAAATTGATCGGCTGGAACCGAAATTTTACCACCCATCTTATGTTTATTAAAATCAAATATTTCGCATGTAAGCTGGATATTTTCCGGCACAACTTCCGTTCTAGGAGAAAATATATTACTATTCGCCTTATTGATCTCGATACCCTCGGGCTCCGTCTTGCCAGTAAAGCATACTCTTTCAACTCCCCGATTGGTTAGCTTTGCAATATTCTGATAATCGGGCAGTGACTCTTTTGCAACATTATAAGTAATTTGATTCACGGTCATATCCCCATCACCATTATTGACCAAAAGAATACCATCACCGGTTTGGCTGTAAGTAGGTAATTTACCTTTGTCAACTGATTCCAAGACAAACTTCAAGTAATTAAAAGCAGACTTCGTTAGATCCCAGATTGTTTTGGGGGTGAGATCGGTTATGAAAGGCATTGTCATTTGTGCTGTTACTACAGCAGCCAGGATTATATCTAAATCTACATCAAGAGAACCCTTTTCTATTTTGGTAAATGTAATCCGAAATTCTTCCCTTGTCTTTTTGCTTATCCGCTGGTTCTTTGACAATGCGAGGTACGATTTATCAACTATGTTTTGAAACGCTGTAAGGCTATCGAGAGCAATATCGAGAGGTATATTATTTTCAAGTATGGGGCCTTCTATTCGAAAAGTAATTAACTCGCCCATATGAGCTCCCTTATATAACCTTAAACTCTATTTTTGCCGCTTCCATTTGCAGCGCCGTATTGGTTTTCAACTGGTCGTTGTTCTTAAATGCGATATCCAGGCAGGTAAATCTTTCCGGCTTTTGCGACAAGACCTTATCAACGAATTTCTTTGTAATCTTCGTGGCAAGGCAGACAATCTCAACGCCATCGGCTAATCGGTAATAATCAATGCCGTCAAAGGACTTCTTTTCGACCTTGACATTCAAATCGAACCGGCTATTCTTAAGGATTATCTCAAAGAGCATATCCTCGGGTTTTGCCCCTTTTGTGGTGTTATCGACGAACATCTTCATTTGCTCTTTTAGCTCCCCGCCCGTTTTCACATTCTCCCGCCACTGTTTGAAATTGCTCTGCTCTAATCTGAATACCTTGAATCCCAAATCAAGCCTGTTTTTGTCAAACTTGAGATTCCCTTCTATCTCTTTTTTTATCTTCTTTGCTGCCCGCCTAATGCGCTCTTTACCAATACCAGCGATTGTTTTATATCCAGCCTCATAAGCCTCACTTTTTTCTTCGCAAGGCTCTGGTAACTGGACACAGATAAATTTTCTGTTTCCTCCATCCTCGGCATTCAAAGCCATAACCGCATGAGCAGTTGTGCAAGACCCGGCGAAAAAATCGAGAACGATATCCTCGTTTCTGTTATCAAGTATTAACGATGCCAAAAACTTAATTAATTGATAAGGTTTAGGATAATCAAAAATACCAATACCGAGGATACTTTCTGATTGTTTTGAAGCCAACGTGCTTGAGAATTCTTCAATCACCCCCATGGGGCGATTAGTTCTTTCGATCTGCTTTCCTTCATTATCAACTTTCATATATTGTTTGCTATAAAGCTGCCATTGATTATTGCCGTCTTTTTTAAACTCTACAAACTGGTTTCCTATTCCCCAATCCAATTTCTTTTTCGACCATCTCCAACATGCTTTTTTATCGCCTTGTTTAGGATAAATCTCTGTTCCATCGGGGGTATTTACTGGGTAGTCAAGAGAGCTTGAATATTGAATACTTGCCTGATTAAGTTTTTGTAAATAATATTTCCCTCTTTCTTCAATATATTCATCGGACAAAGTATATCTATCTGCATTTGTAATCGGAATGCCGCCTATTATAAGTTTCTCGATATTTCTGGCATAACAAACGATATATTCGTGTTTAATTCTAAAATATTTACTATCTGATCCGCCTCCACCTTCCTTGTTTTCCCAAACGAGTTTGGCTACAAAATTTTCTTCCCCGAAGACCTCATCCATAATCATTCGTAAATTCTGGACTTCGTTGTCGTCTATTGAGACAAAGATAACGCCATCTTCACGGAGTAGGTTTTTGGCAAGGAAAAGGCGGGGGTACATCATTGAAAGCCAGTTTGAGTGGAAGTGGCCTGCGTCTTTTGAGTTCTTCCGCCAAAAGCCGTCTTTTGTTAGGAGTCCTTCGGCGTCTTTTATCCCCGCCCTCAGATCATAATCCCCTTTTTCCTCTTTGAAGCGGTCGGGATAAATGAAAGAGTCGTTACCCGTGTTATACGGTGGGTCGATATAAATCATCTTGATCTTATTCTGAGATGTCTTCTGCAGAATTTTGAGGACTTCAAGGTTATCACCTTCGATGAAGATATTTTCGGTTGTGTCAAAGTCAACGGATTCGGCCCAGATCGGTTTGAGCGTGGCGGTTGTGGTCTCCTGAATATGGCGAAAGCACTCCGCTTTTCCCGCCCAGCTTAGGCCGTAGCGTTCGTTATTGGTGTCGAGTTCTTCTCCAAGTGTCTGTTTTAATTTACCGCAGTCAATTTTCCCTTCCGTGAAGACCACAGGGCATTTAGACTTTAATAGTTCTATAAGCTCCTGTTGCGGATTATATGAGTTACCTCTCAATTTTTGAACAGGCTTCTTAAGTTGATTTGACTTTTTCTTTTTGCCTTTTTCCGCCATTTCGCCATTTCCTAAAATATTTCTACACGGTGCGGACATCTCGAAAACTGTAACACCTCACTCAAGTGCTATGTTTTCTTGTAGGAAGCAGGGGGATGTTTCCGGTTTGAATGTATTTTCTTAATGCTTCTGCTATTGTTGAAATAGGGTTGGCGTTACGCTGTTTTA
>Ga0265594_1003208_pt1 | contig 11061 bp, 12 predicted proteins | sample saktaG_11_FD_190147 | JGI IMG/M metagenome (GOLD analysis project Ga0265594, IMG submission 190147) | Saline water microbial communities from Sakinaw Lake, British Columbia, Canada - sak_2011_5_24_80m | ecosystem: Environmental > Aquatic > Non-marine Saline and Alkaline > Saline ... | reverse complement strand
TCAGGTACTCATCGCCCCTCATGAAGGGGACGGAGATGAGGCATTTTCGAGCCTCAGTTACGATGTCGTAGGCTGTCTTGTCTCCTAAGGTTTGGGTGAGCTCTTTCATGCTGGCGGTGGCGAGGGATTCAACAGTGTTGTAGCCGAGTTTCTTCAGCTTCTCCGTGGTCGCAGGGCCTATGCCTGGGATGTCCTCTATAGCCTTGTAAGTGCTCTCTTCCTTTTTGTCCTCCTCGCTAGACAAGTGAAACTTCCCCTATAGAGAATATTGTTGGCAGTTTAATATCATCTAATGGCGCTGAATAGTTTCTGGTCTCTACTAATATTTAATTCTGTGAGCTCAGTGAATGTATTCGCCACCAAAATAGTAGGGGGCTCCTTAAAAATAAGGAGTTGGGGCCTCCAGATCTCTTACTTCACAGCTATGGTTGTGCAGGAGGAATTGTGAAATACTTTGCTACAGACGCTCCCTACAACTGCCTTCTTGAATAGCCCCAGACCGCGACTTCCCATGATTATCAAATCTATTTTGTTCCTTTTAGCTGCGTTAAGGATGCTGGCCGTAGGATCCCCTTGAACGCAGATAGGATCAGCCGCTTTCACTCCTGCTTCCTTTACTCTAGTTAGTCCCTCACCAAGGAATTGGTTTCTCTCGCAGACCATTGCAAAGTAGTTTGAGGGCGGTATCCTCTCCACCTTTGCGTACTTCTCAAATTCCTTAGGCATCTTCAGACGTTCCTGCACATGAATCAAATATATGGTGGCGTTCCACATTTTGGCCAAGTCCACCGCCAGCTCGAGAGCCTTCTTCGACTGATCTGAGCCGTCCAATGCAACCAAAATCCTACCTACTGAGATAGGTACCATCCTCTTACTCAAGAATAATCAACCCACGTAGAATATGAACCAATTATGTATTTAAAATGTTGTTATGGGCGTGTACAATTCTTTTCTATTTTCCTGTTTCAGAGTTATAGAAGATAGTCTATCTCTTCATAATTCTTATATTTCTGTGCGCTTAGTGGGATGTGGGAGTTCACATGGGCGATATTGAAAAAATGTTCAACCCAAATTCTGTAGCCCTGATAGGAGCAACTGAACGGGAGGGGGCCATAGGGCAGGTCATAATGAAAAACTTACTCTCTGGGAAGAATGAGAGAAACCTATACCCAGTTAACCCAAATAAGGAAAACATAATGGGGTTAGAATGCTACCCAAGTATCACCAAGGTTCCCGCACCCGTAGACTTGGCCATAATAGTAACTCCTGCTAAATCGGTTCCCTCTATTGTCGAAGAGTGTGGGGAAGCTGGTGTAGAAGGAATAACGGTCATTTCGGCGGGTTTTAAGGAAATAGGCGATGAGGGAAGGAAATTAGAGGAAGAAATAAAGACTAAACAAAAAAAATATGGATTCCGATTACTTGGCCCTAACTGTATCGGTTTTATCAGGCCTCATATAAAATTGAACGCAACATTCTTGAGACGGAATCCTGAACCTGGACAGATAGCTTTTATTGCTCAAAGCGGAGCGTTAGGGTCGGCTATGCTTGACTGGGCTGTAAGTTCTCACATAGGGTTTAGTATGTTTGCAGCGCTTGGCTCGATGTTGGAAGTAGATTTCGGAGACCTGATAAATTACCTTGGAGAGGACCCATACACAAGAAGCATAATCATTTATATGGAAAGTGTCGGAAATGCCCGAGAATTTTTGAGTGCTGCTAGAGGGTTTGCACGAACTAAGCCTATAATAATCATCAAACCAGGGAAATATGTGGAAGGCGCTAAGGCTGCAGTATCACACACAGGTGCGATGGCAGGTGATTATGAAGTATATGCCGCTGCATTCAAGAGGGTTGGAATTGTCCGTGTAAATGAACTTGAAGATCTGTTCAACTGTGCCAGTGTCCTTGATTCGAGATATCTTCCACTTGGATCTCGTATGGCAGCAGTGACAAATGCCGGAGGGCCGGCTGTTGTTTTAGCTGACGAGGTGATGGAGCAAGGGGGTGAACTTACCAAGCTTTCTGAAAAGACCTTGCAGACATTAAATTCGTTTCTTCCACATTATTGGAGCCATAGAAATCCGGTGGATATCCTTGGAGACGCTGATGTAAATAGGTATATCCAAGCCTTGCAGGCATGTTTAAGCGACCCAAACGTAGACGGGGCTATCACGATATATACACCCCAAGGGGCAGCACCTTCCACAGTATTAGCTGAAGCTGTAAGCAAAATAGCCAATGAAAGGTACAAGCCAGTGATAACAGTATGGATGGGTGAACAGGAAGTTAGGGAAGGTCGAGATATTTTTTATCGGAACAACATTCCTACCTACACCACCCCCGAGCAAGCAGTAAGGACTTACATGTACATGTACAAATACGCGAGAAATCTTGAGCTGCTGTATGAAACTCCAGAAGAGTTGCCGGTTGACCGTACACCTCCAAAAAGCCATCTTAAGGTTCTGATTAGGAAAGCCCTTAGAGCTGGGCGAAAAGTATTGACTGCAGAGGAGGCTGATAGTTTTCTGGATGTATACGGTATACCAAGGGCAAAGGGGGTTCTCGCTAAGGATGTTGATGAGGCAATCAGGGCAGCATCCACATTGGGATACCCAGTAGTTTTAAAGATAGTGTCGCCTGACATCATCCATAAAACCGATGTGAGCGGCGTAGTAACTGGCATAAAATCGGAGAAAGAATTGAAGGAAAAATTCACTGCATTAATTGATAGAATTCACGCAGAATGTTCCGAAGCTAAAATCGAAGGTATGTATGTCCAAAAAATGGTGGATAAAATAGACTACGAGCTGATACTTGGATCTAAGAAAGATAGAGACTTTGGTGCAATCATTCTGTTCGGTTCAGGTGGGGTTGGAGTTAACGTTTTCAGAGACTTTTCAATCGGCTTGCCTCCCCTTAACCAAGTTCTGGCAGGAAGAATAATGCAGGAAACCAAAATCTACAAGTCTCTCTCGGAAGGCCTCAGAAACTGCCCTCCGGCTAACCTTAAGTTACTGGAAGAGATAATAGTTAAATTCTCAAACCTAATTGTCGACTTCCCTGAGATAGCTGAGATGGATATAAACCCTATTACAATATCTGGCAGTGATGCTTATGCTGTCGATTCAAGGATAATAATTGATACCGAATGCATAAGTTACTCTGAACCTTACCCACACTTAGTGGTAATGCCATACCCTACAAAGTATGTTATGCCATATAGGCTGAAAGATGGAACAGAGGTCATTCTGAGACCTATACGCCCCGAAGACGAGCAGATGGAATATGAATTTATTCGGGGGTTATCAGAGGAGTCCAGTAGATTCAGGTTCTTCCGCATAATTAAGGATCTCTCTCACGAAGACCTTGTGAGGTTCTGTAACATTGATTATTACAGAGAGATGGCGATCATTGCGGAGTTAAGAGAGGGAGATAGAAGAAAGGAGATAGGGGTAAGTCGATTGATAATTGAACCTAACAAGAAACGTGGTGAATTCGCACTTGTCATTGACGATAAATATCAAGGGAAAGGGCTGGGGAAAAAGCTCTTAGATATGTTGATAACGATAGCGGAAGAGAAAGGGTTAGAGAGCATATACGGGATAGTTCTCCCTGAAAATGTGAGAATGGTAAACCTTTGCAAAAAACTGGGCGCCACAGTCAAACATGAAGCTGAGGAAACCATAGCTGAGATAAAGTTGAGGTGAATTGATTTCCTGAGCCGTCGTTCAAGGCGTATATGAACCATCAACCCTTAACCAAGGGTTTCGCCAGCTTCTTTGTGTCTTGCATGATCTCAGCAATGTCTGTCATGCGGAAATTCCACCACATTTAATTTATTAGCAAGGCTGAAGTAAAGTTTGAGGGTGGTTGGAGTGGAGAAATCTGAAGCAAAAGATGAAAAGATAGTTTGCGTTGATTGTGATCGAGTTCTGCAACCTGAAGAAAAGGGGCGTAGTTGGGACACTTGTCATTTCTGTCAAAAACCGATTTGTTCCAATTGTACTCCTTACAGGAAGACATACAAAGCCTTTTGGCTTTGTAAAAGATGTCATGCTAAACAGGAAAAATAAATTTACGTTATGAAAAAGAAGATCCAATTCTAGGCTTATCCAAATCTCACCCAAACAACTCACCATCCTTATTGAAGTTATGGAATAGTTCAAACTGAGGTTCAGAGATAGAACTTTTTTCCGAAGATGACAGGCTGCTCATAGAAAAACTTAGGTTAACTGATCAGTTTCTCTAGCATCTTCTTATGACACATGATTTCCGCCTCTGGTTTTGTCAAGTGGCTTTTAAGCTCCATAAAAGCCTTTAGAACATACATTTTGCTTGCTAACCGAAAGAATCGAATTGTGTACGCCTCGTATGTTATAAATAACTTTCTAAAGACGGGTTCTCATTTTTCTTGAAAACAGAAATCTTAATTCTATTCCATGTTAGAAGGTTGGTAAGATGTCGGTTTCAACTTACGCCAAGCCAAGCGTTGCAGATGCTGCTCTACTTCTAAAGAATGCTTTATCTAACCATCAGCTGGTTGTGATCATTGGAAATTGCTGGGTAGAGTATGAGGGCAGGGCATCCTCCACCTTGGAGCCGGGAGATCGGTTGGTGGTTATAAAGGCCGATGGCTCAGTTTTAGTTCATCGACCCACGGGTTACGAACCTGTTAACTGGATGCCAGGGCGATATAACAGTTCCTCCAAATCACAGAAGCAGGCGGGATGCGTCTTCCAAGTTAAAATCACTGACGGCGGAGAACTTGAGGTTCGGGCGGCAAGGCTTCAACCCTCGGAGGTTCTCAACATATACTTCACCAAGGTCTTCCTGTTAACGGTCTCAAGCCTCATAGATGATGGTGCGTTCTCCCTCTACGTCACCGAGTACGATATGAAGCGAGCAATTCTGACCAAGCCCCATCTAATTGAGGAGGGATTCCGCCCACTAACAGCAGAAAAGGATATCGGTAAATCCGGCTTCATAGATGTCTTCGGTGAGGATGCGAGGGGGGCTTTCCTAATAGTTGAGATCAAACGTGTGCCCGCTGGGAAGGATGCTGTTCTTCAGTTGGACAGGTATGTCACAGCCCTTCGGGGGAGGGTGAACCGCCCTATTCGCGGCATGATAGCAGCACCGACACTCCGGAAAGAGGCTCAACCCCTACTAGCTGGGAGTAAGCTTGAATTTAGATGCCTTTCACTAAAAAAATGCTATGAGGTTCTCAAATGGGAGAGAACAAAAAAGCTCAGCGACTTTTTAGGCTGAAGGCTGTGGAGCGCAGCCCCTCTGGGCGAGGGGAAGCACGCAGGTGGGCGGTTAAGAGTGATGTGACGAGGTTCTATGATGGAACCGCGAGATCTTACGATGATCTCTACCGAGAGGAGCAGACTGGAAAGTACAGGTGGGCCTCAGAGGTGAGGCGCTCTCCTTGGCTTGGTAAGATCTTGGACGTAGGCTGTGGTACTGGTCTCTTTCCAGAGTCTATAAAAGACTGTGGAGGGGAGGGGTGTATTGTTTTCGGGGTCGATATTTCTCTGAGGTTGTTGCAGGTGGCGAGGCGGAGGTTGAGGGGGCAAGCTTCCTTTCTTATCTGTGCAGACGTAGACTTTCTTCCCTTTCCAGACAGAACCTTTGACACAGCTGTTGCCTTCACCCTTCTCCAGAATGTTCCAGATGCAAAGGTGGTTCTGGGGGAGATTAGAAGGGTCTTAAGGCTGGATGGTGCCTTGGTGGTTACGTACCTTAAGGAGAAGATTACTTTAACCGGGTTAAAGCGGCTTCTCAGGCAGGCTGGTGTTGAGGGGGATTTCTTAAGCTGTCTTGTGGGCAATGAGTACATCCTTGTGGTTGAGGGTGGGAATTAAGGAAGCAACCAGCTTGAGCTCTCAGATTCTAAGATGCGTCACTCCGCTAGATCAAGTATAAAACATGGGTTCACCTACTAGATGGAAGAAAAAGTGTAACGGCGGTGTTTTTCAATGGAGGCAGCGCTCCAGTTCGGTATCGGCTTCATCATAGCTTTCTCAGGTGTTCTGATACCGGGGCCCCTTCTAGTTTATGTAATCTCAGGAACAATGAGGCGCGGCGCCAAGGTTGGAACCCTAGCTGCCGTGGGGCACTGTCTCTTCGAGGCTGCGATAATTTCACTCATCCTCCTAGGTTTAGGCCTCATACTTCAACCCCCGATCTCCCAGACAATTATAGGGTCTGTGGGCGGAGTTCTGCTGTTGATCTACGGGGTGATGGAGATCTCCAAAGTTCGAAACAGCAAGGCGTTCAATCTCAACGTGAGGGAGATGAAGCATGGCTCTCTTCTCGGAGGCGTAATCTTCAGCTCCATACTGAACCCAAGTGTCATACTCTGGTGGTCAACCATCGGCGTGGCGATGCTTCTTGAAGCCTTCTTGGTTGCAGCTTTGATCGGGGCTATCTTCTGGTCTCTAGGCCACTTCACCGCTGACATCCTCTTCTACTCCTTGATCTCCCACCTGACCTGGAGGGGTAAGCATGTCGTGGGCTCCCAGCTCTACCGGAAGATCATGGCTGGCTGTGGAGGGGTGCTTATTCTCTTCGGCATCTACTTCATCGTGAAATATGTAGTTCCGTTGGTCGTTTAACCACTTGGCATGTCTAGCAAAGGAGAAATAGTGGTTAGAATACTCTAACTGTGGGTTATAATATGCCATGTTTCATAGCCATGGCTGCAATACTGGGATTAAAGTTATCTCAGGATGTTGGCTTTTCAGAGTGGCTTGAAGAGAAACTGAAGGAAAAGCTCAAGGCCAGATCCCATGGGGACCTGAAGAAGAAGCTTGATGAAGCCTATCGGGAGGATCCCTATGAATTGAAGCTGCTATTTCAGATGTTGATAGCTGAATATAGGAAGCCGAAGAACTTCAGGCCGAAAATAAAACGTGGAAAGAGAAAAAGCATAGAGGTATCTGGCGTTGTGTAAAACCTGTCGTATTCAGGGTTTCAGTCGGTAGGGAAGAGCTATCTTTTGGGGGTCTAAGCTTCTGTCGAGCACTCGCTCCATTCTGAAGCCTTCAAGCCGTTGGATGACTGTTTCACAGAAGATCGTTACCACGCCTTCTATCAGATGCCCTGCCTTCAGGTTTAAGTCGTTACTGGCTACTATGTGGAGATGTACTTTGGGCTTGCCGTCGATGTTTGTTAAATTTCCGTTCCCTGTGATCTCAAAGTGATCCCTGAACCTTTCCCTACACCCCTCTCTGAATACCAGTTCGCACTCTTTAACGGCGCCAACAAGGGAGAGTATCACCCCACTCTTGAAGTCCTCTTTTGAGCAGACCTCCTCTATCCCGCTGACGATCTCCTCATCCTCGTCGAACCTGATAACCATGAAGCTTCCAGCTTGCCTGTACTCCAATGCATACACCGAGACCTTATTCGTTCTCCCCCTATTTGAGCTGTATCGCTGGAGAAGAATTTAAGTATCCTCAACGGCTCTATGGCTTAAAAATCTATGCGGCTTCATAGGAGCGATATAGGGTGGTTAGGCGGGTTCTCTTCGTCTGCGCTGGAAACCAGTGTAGAAGCCCGATGGCTGAGGCGTTCTTCAAGAGGCTGATTGACTGTCAGCAAGATGTTGAGGTATCATCAGCAGGATTGTACGGCGACGGAGGGTTGCCGCCAAGTCGCAAGGCAGTTGCCGTGATGGCGAAGCGAGGTGTGGATATATCTCAAGTGCGCTCCAAGAAGCTTAGCCGCAAACTCGCTGCCAGGTCAGGTATCATAGTGACCATGGAGGAGGCGCAGCGGGGCATCATTAAGAGGCTGTACAATCACAGCAAAGTTTTCACCTTAAGGGAAATAGCTGGGGGGAGCGGCGACATCTCAGACCCTCTTGGTGCACCCATCAGCCTCTATGAGCAATGCGCCAGCGAGATAGAACGCTGCCTCTCCCAAGGAGTAGAGAAGATATTAGCTTAACTCTTCGACCCCCCACCTCGATGTAGATGAGGTCTCAGTGAAAGCTTGCTGGATTATAGGATGCTCATCAGGCTTCCAATGTTGAATTTTGTGTAAGCGCAACCGTTCTTTATGAGTGGCACTGCCTGAGACGGTATGCCCGCGTCTTCCAGATATTCAGCTCCCAACTTTATCTCTTCACAGCAAGCAACCCCCACGATTCCCCCGTAGGAATTCTTCCCAACTATCTTGCTTATGCAGGACCCTCCGGGTAGAACGTAGACGTCATACCCTGCTTCCGTTGCGATCTCGGTTGCCTTATGTATCAAACAGTCAGAGGAGCAGTGTGCGCAGCCGTAAGATGAGGTTTCAGGGTCAAAGCTCGCTTGGCAACGTTTGTCCAAGTACTTTCGGGAACAGTGGGGTAGAAGTAAAGCTCTCTTACGTGAGGATAGGAACTTGTCTCTTTTAGAGAGATTTTGAAGTTGTACGTCTACTAAGTCTTGAATAAGCTGCAGGGTGTCTGAAACTGGTAGGCCTGTAATTTCAGATACTTTGAACTTCTCTGCTAGGCGCTGCGAGGTTTCCCCGATCTTCATATGCAACTTTTTTTCTTTAACGAGCTTTGCGATCTCTTTGAATAATGCCTGAGATGTATGTGTTAAGTTGAAGTTGAATTTGTAAGGCAATATTCAGAAACCACCCTGTAGCAAGATAGATCTTAGTGGTAGGTATTTTACAGCAAATCTATAAGTGTGACGGTTTACTGCAATTGAAGTTTAGATGCCCTTGCCTATAATACTGTAAATGCTTGGGGTTGTAGGCATGCACCTATTTTTATGCTGCTCGCTCATTTAAAGAATAAAACATATCAGCCTCGATCACGTAGATCTGTTTGGCATCCAAAGTTATGGTGAACACTTTTGCTTCCAAGGAAGCGGAATGCAGGTATAAAGGCTCTATGGTTATAGGAGACGAGAAGTGGGAGTGGTGTCATCTCTTCAACGCCAGGGTGGCGGATCTAGATTGCGCTCACTGTGAACATAGAAAGCAGCCAACGGCCGCCCACCCCCGATGGGGTCCTGAAGTAACTGTTTAGGATAGGCCTAACTCCCCTATCTCTAGAAGTTGGTCGATAGAGATTTTTCTATACTTAGTCACTGCCTCTTTGAGGCCTGCGTTGATTATCATCCTTGCACAGAGGCGGCAAGGCGTCAAATATTTCTCATCCATAAGTTTTCCAGTTTTGGCATCTAGGCCGGAGATGAAGATCACTCCGTTGAGGACGCTGACCCCCGCTCGGGCTGAGTTAATTATAGCGTTCTGCTCAGCGTGAACTCCCCGGCAGAGTTCGTACCTCTCCCCAGCATGGATCTTATTGCGTTCTCGGTAGCAGTAACCCAGATCTATACAGTTGGGAGCCCTCCTAGGTGCGCCGTTGTATCCGGTGCTGACTATCTGATCATCTCGAACTATGATGGCTCCATATTTTCGACGGAGGCATGTGCTTCGCGCCGCGACATGGAGTGCTATCTCAAGGTAATACTGCTCCTTTGAAGGCCTCATATTTCACGATGTTTATTCGGAGCAGTTAATATTGTTTCCCATGCCTCGCAGATTTTCCCTTGTAGGCTTGTCAGCTTCCTCCTAGGAAGCAACCTATAAGGCAGTTCCCTGCTTATTCCATTGATTGAAGGAAAGGTGTATTGGTATGACGGTGAGCTTTGAGGATTTCAGTAATTTTGACTTCAGAGTTGGGAAGGTTATTAAGGCTGAGCGTATACCGGGGATGAAGAAGATTCTCAAGGCTCAGATTGATGTGGGAGGCGGCAAAACAGTTCAGATGGTCGTCGGAGGAGCAAATTATTATGAACCTGAATATTTTGTGGGGCGCTCCGTGATCTTGCTTCTGAACCTGAAGCCTAAGACCATAGCTGGCGTCGAGTCTCAAGGTATGCTTCTGGCAGCAGACATTGACGGTAAGCCCATATGGCTGACGGTTGACGGTGATGTTAAGCCGGGATCTAAGGTAAGGTAAGATAAGAGTATAACCGAGATGGGGCTGACTTTTTGAGGATAGGTTTACCTACAGCGCTCTTCATCCACAACACGGTTCAAGACGCTGTGTTGAAGCTGTCAAATCTTGGCGTTGACTGCATAGAGATAGTTCTAGAGGTTCCCCACTTCCCTCCTGAAGCGCGGGAGGTCGAGGTTCAGAGGGAGTTGAAGGAGCTTCTGAGCACCGTTGATGTGGATCTGTCGGCTCACTCACCCTTCTATGACCTCAACTTGGGAAGTAGCTACCGTGAGATTAGGGAGTTCGCAGCAGTGTGGATTAAGAAGGGCATCGACCTCTGCAGTTTTCTAGGGATCGAGGTTATGACGGTTCATCCCGGCTACTTTCCAGCCTACCAGATTCCCCGCCTTTTCAGGGATGCCCGGGCGCGGTTTGTGGAGTACCTGCGGGAATGCGTTAGGTATGGGAAGGAGCGGGGGGTTAAGGTTTCGATTGAGAACATTCAGGCACCGTACTTCTTCTGCTACAGGCTTGATGAGATGGCGGAACTGGTTGGGGAGGTGGAGGGTTTAGGTTTAACCTTGGACATTGGCCACGCCTATATAATGAAGGTTACGGATGGAAGTGAAGCCCCTGAGGAGGAGATCGCTGAGGCTGTGAGCGGCAGGCTGAGAGATCACCTCACCCACATTCACCTTCACGACAACAGGGGTGTTAAAGACAGCCACCTTGCGCCAGGGGAGGGAGCGATAAACTTCAAACCTATAGTTGATGCGATCAAGGCGGTAGGTTACAGCGGCCAGATAATAGTTGAGGCTTGGGCTCCGGAGAGATCGGAAGAGGCGGGTGCTAGAGCCCTCGCCGCAGCTAGAAAGCTCTTTCAAACGGGTTAGAGGAGTACTGCCTTCTCAGATGTGAGGGTGTGTAAGCCTGCTTCAAGCATCTCCTCAGCTTCCCCAGTAAGCCTCACCAGCCTTGGCAGTCTTCCCACAGCCCCTATGTATCCTCCCCTCACCACTATAGATGCTCTGACATGGGGTATGGTCTCAGCTGCCTCTAAGCCAGCTTGAACTGAGGCCTCTCTGTCGTCTCCTTGAACTGCGTTG
>Ga0265594_1003207_pt1 | contig 11066 bp, 16 predicted proteins | sample saktaG_11_FD_190147 | JGI IMG/M metagenome (GOLD analysis project Ga0265594, IMG submission 190147) | Saline water microbial communities from Sakinaw Lake, British Columbia, Canada - sak_2011_5_24_80m | ecosystem: Environmental > Aquatic > Non-marine Saline and Alkaline > Saline ... | reverse complement strand
CTGTCCAAACTTCACACCATTTGCCGTCCCAAAATCAGCAAAGCCAATTTCCCTTTGTTTTTCTGTAATCGCACCTGTTGGACAAACCAGCATACAGCCGCCGCATGAATGACATAACTGCTCGAAAGTCATTGCTTTGCTTTTCAGAGAAATGATTGCACTGTACTGACAAAGTTCTCCGCATTTGCCGCAACCATTACATAATTCTGCATTAACTTCCGGGACATCAATTGTGGCATTAATTGTTTCTTTTATATCAGGCTTTAAAAATATATGACCGTTTGGTTCTTCAACATCGCAGTCAAGATATTGAACTGTTTTGCCCATCTGAGCAATTGAACAGGCCAGATTTGTCGCTATTGTTGTTTTTCCTGTACCGCCTTTACCACTTGCAATTGCTATTCTCATATCATGCATACTCCTCTGCAATATTATTAGGTTTATTCCAATCAAATTTATCTTTCGCAATCCAACCTTGTTGCGGTAAAGAATCAAAGCAGACCGGTTTAGGATTACACCAGTGATTACCTTGCAGAATATCCCATTTTGTATATCTGTTCATCGGCAAAGCTGTTTTGTCTATTCTGTAACCGGTCGGATGAAATCCAATTTGAATTTCTGTTGAACTAAATGTCTGTTCCATTTTTGCTCCTATTGAAAACCAACCACAAAAAACTAATTCAAAGTTTCATGTTTTTTCCAACATAACACAAAGATTATAAACAACTTCAAGATTATTCTGCTTGCAAAATTCTATAACGCTTTGGCTTTCAGCTCCGGGCTGAAGCCATATTCTATTGATTCCTTTCTCCTTGCATTCTTTCACGATTTTTACACTTACCTCAGGTGGAGTAACTATACTAGCAACGTCACAGACTACGGGAATATCTTTAACGCTTGGATAACAAGTCAAGCCTTCAATTTCCTTGAAGCGTGAGTTGACTGGATAAACCTCATATCCACTATCTTTCAGGGACTTTAGAATCTGGTAGGTATATTTCTGCTCATGCCGGAATGAACCAACCACCGCAAAATGCTTTTGTTTTAAAAAATCTTTGACCAAATTCTGCATTTCTATCTCATTGAAAAATTAAATTGCTTATCCAATCTGCTCCTTTGGCCTATTCTTGTCGTCCAGCAAGACTATTTTTGCTTTCATATTTTTTGCTTTATCCGAAGAAATCTGGCAGTAAGATATAATTATGACTTTGTCGCCTACAATACCTAATCTTGCTGCCGGCCCATTTAATAATACCGTGCCTGACCCTCGCGGCGCCGAAATGGTATAAGTTACTAAACGCTGGCCATTATTAATATTAAGTACATGGACCTGCTCACCGGGCAACATATCCGCTTTTTCAAGAAGATTATGATCAACGGTTATACTTCCTTCGTAATCCAGTTCTGTTCCAGTCAATGTTGCCCTGTGAATCTTCGATTTCAACATAAATCGTTGCATATCAATACTATCCTTTTAAAAAATATAGAGTAATGTGCATAGATCAGGTGTTGTGGTTTTAAGTTTTACTGCTTGTATATCAAAAGCTCAAACTTTTCGCTTGAAAACTTGCTGTGCAAAAAATAAAGGCTCTGAAATAGTTCACTCACCAACTTTTTTCTGAACGATTACAATAGCTTCATTGGGACATTCCCAAATGCAAGCGGCACAGCCGGTACAGGCATCTATGTTGATAACTGCTTTTTCATTAACTTCAATGGCGTTTGTCGGACACACATCGACACAAATACCGCAACCTGTACATTTTTCAGAATCAACAACCGCAACAGCCTTACGACCGCTTTCAAGCTGAGACATTCTTTGATTGAGCTGCTGTTTTTGCTGCTCAAGCAGTTCTGCTTGCTGTTTTAACACAGCCAATTCTTGCTCAGGGTTTTGCAGTTCGGCATTCTCCGGAAGACCTGCTGCAGGGCTGGTCGAAGGCATACCTATCGGAGCTCCCATACCCATACCACCACCTTGCCCCATACCCATTCCGCGTCCCATTCCACCGCCACGACCCATACCGCCTCCGCTACCCATACCGAAGTGACTGGCTACATTTGGCCCCGAAGCAGAAGGTAAGCTACCTGTTTTGAATTGCTCAACAGCATTACGGACAGGCCCGCTGACACCGACAACAACTTGTATCCCTGCCTGGCCAAAAACATTAAATGCGTTTGGGCCACAATTGCCTGTTAGTACAGTCGTTACGCCTTTTTCCGACATTAACTGAGCGGACTGAATACCTGCACCGCCGCCAAGGGCCATATTGGGATTTTCAATTGCTTCTAACTGCATCGTGTCAGTATCAATTATCAGAAAATAGGGACATCGACCAAATCGAGCCTCCACATTGTCATCAAGCGTAGGCCCTGTTGATGTTACTGCAATCTTCATAAACAACCCTTTCTATTAAAGTCCACATGTTCCAGTTGGACACGTTCCGGTTGAGCATGAATCGCTACCGTGACTGCTTTGTCCAACGGAAAAACCTGAAAATAATTTCTGCATATCCGAACTTCCACATTTTTCGCAGACGTGCTTTTTCTTACTATCGCTTTTTTCCAGAAATTCGCTCTTTGCCTCGCATTTGCTACACTTGTATTCAAATATTGGCATCGTCTTAACTCCTTATAAATTCGTTAAAGCTTCACCACAAAATACAGCGTCTTTAGACACCGTATGACATACGCTTACTAACTTTTTTTGCAACCGAGCACAGAAGACCTGAATTTACAGAAAAAACAGGGGATGGTGTCGTATGTTACACAGACACACCATCCCCCCTTAGAAGTCCAAAAGTACCTATGAAAGTAAATCCTTAGCTGTCTGTTTCTTACTCTTTGCTGCTTTTCTGGCCTTCGAGTTCTTCAATACGCTTCTTAATTCCATCGAGAGCGTCTACAAGATATTCGGCCTGGCCTTTGAGACCATCCAGCTCTTGCTGAGGTGCAACTGTTGGCACAAACGGCACACCGCTATACGCATATGGGTTTACAGCACTACCATAAGCAGGCAAGCCATATCCAGCTCTGCCCCAACCAAAACCTCGACCTCGACCAAAACCACCGCCTCGGCCTCGACCAAAACCCATACCCATACCACGTCCGCCAACAGGAGTTGCATAACCCGGCACTGAATAGCCTGCACAAAAACCCGCGGCCCTACCTGTCATTGGTCCCATACCTCCAGGACCTGTTCCATCGCCACCTGGCATAATAATTCTCCTTTCAAAAAAATGTTAACTTCTTGTCATTTTTGTTCCACAACTTGGACAGCTTATCGCATTACAAGGCTGTCCGGCAACATGTCCAGCCGTTGTCCCGCATTTCGGACAGACACAACTTCCGCCCAGTCCTGCTGCAAACGGCCCGCCCATTCTGCCTCTACCCTGGCCTTGACCTTGGCCTCGGCCCATACCACGTCCCGTACCGGGCCCTTGGCCTCCAGGACCTGTACCATCACCTCTTGGCATAATATCCATCCTTTCTGCAATTTAAACTACCACCTAAACCCAAATCTGCCGCCGCGACCACGGCCCCAGCCTCTGCCTCGACCTAAACCTCGGCCAAAACCAAAGCCAAAACTTCTACGAAGCCACAAGTTCACTCGGTTGCCATAAGGCATACCATAACCTGCTCCATATGGCCCAACTACCGGTGTACCGACACCATAGAAGCCTGCTTTGCCGGTAGCGGGGTTCATATAGCCTGGCACGGGATAACCTGCACAAAAACCTGCGGCTCTTCCAGTCATTGGCCCTAACCCTGCTGGACCTGTTCTGTCTCCACGAGGCATATTAATCACCTCCTTTCCGGAATTTTCATAATTTTCGTTCATTTGCCCAACGGGCACGCCCTGTAATCCCGCAATACCTTTTACCTGACCAGGATTTTCTTCCAAATTTGTCAAAACACAAAACCCCTGGCCTCTACCTGTCATTGGCCCTTGACCTGACGGTCCTGTACCATCAAAACATGGCATCTATTCAGCCTCCCTAATTAGATTATCAACTCTTCTAAATGAATTATTTTTTTGCAAAATCATTTCACCAACTTTGCAGCCTAAGTCCCTTGCGATAACAGGGCACTTGGCTTTTAGTATGAAAAATATATTCTTATGCACGTCACTGAGGGTTTCATAGTTCCCTTGTCCTTTAGCTATGACCAAATCAGCATCTTCAAAGCGATCTCGGAAACTTTGAGAACATGTTTCCAGAATTGTACCCGGCGCATCTGAGCCATTGTCGATTACTTCCACTATATTGGTTAAGCCGGCAGTCTTTGCATCTTCCTTCGTGGCATCATTTATGACCGGCTCGCCTTTGACAACCACAGTAACTTTTTTGAGCGGCAACTGTTCAATTAGCAAACGATCAAGGACAATCTCGCCGGCATTATCAGCCAGATAAAGGATTTTTTCTGCTTGCGTTATAGCATTCTTAAATTCATACACTTGGCTATCATCGAAATAGCTCGTCAGGGACTGTTCGATTGTTTTCTCAACATCCGACTCCGCCAATGAAGTTTTTACGCCAAGATCAATGATATTCCCTGCTATAGCAAGCCGAACAGCTGTCGCAAACGGGTCTTCAGATTCCCTGACGCGTTCTTCTAATTCGGGGTACAGTTTCAGAGCCAAATTATTGAACTGTTCCTTTACACTGTGATATGGATCATTGTTACCAATCAATTTTCGAATCAACCGGTGTATCTTTTGCCCAATTGCCGGCGGAGACTGGCTCATATCTAAATCAGCTGCCAGGCGAAGAGTTTCCCGAACTACCTGTTCGTGAATTTGCTCATCATCTGTTGCCAGCCTTGCTGAATCCAGGGCTTGACGAACAAAACAAGGAATACAATCTAAAAAAGTCTTCATAATTTTATTATCCAAATAAAAGCCAAAATTCTAAATCCAATGTCCTTCAACGTTGGCCTGATCTACTTCTTTTAGTTTACCCGCTTTGAATGAATCTATTGCATTCTGAACAGTCTGCTTCTCAGCAAGAAATATTTTTACCTTGGCTGCATTAAGCGTCTTAAAAGCATTCGGCCCTACATTGCCAGTTATTACTGCTTCGACATCCAGATTCGCTATATTCTGCCCAGTCTGGATCCCCGCACCCTGAGCTGCATTTAAGTTCATTGAATTATCATGCACTTCGAAATCATCAGTTTCACTATCAACTACGAGCAGGAATTTAGCCCGTCCAAATCTCAGATCAATTTCACTTGAAAACTCTTTTCCCTGTGATGTTATTGCTATTTTCATTCTATTTTTCCTTTCTTTGCTCTGCTTAGACTCCGTCCCCGTCAGATACAAGAAATCTTTATGAGCAACTCAATCAATTTGTTTTTTATCTTCGTCCGCCTCGCCATTGACAACCTCTTCGTCTGCGTCCAAAGCCTTTTCTCGCACCGGGCCAGCAACCAGGCATACTAAACTCCGGCTTCACCAACTGGCCGGTTAAATATGCCTGTAACACATCATTAATACTGCCGGTTACATATGGCAGTACCTGAATTCCAGAAGTTGTAACCATGTTCGCAAGTACCCGTGAAATCGCTCCGCAAACAAGTACATCTACCCCAAGGTTTTTTAACTGACCTGCACGTTGTGGTAAAAATTGGTTCTCTAACGCAACCTCAGATCGATTTGCTTCCTTGCCGTTTTCGATATCTACCAACAAAAGCTTGTGAGCAAAATCAAAAACGTTCGAAATATTATCGTTGTATATAGGTATTGCTAACTTCATCTTTCTTACACCAACAAAACCTTTCAGCCATCATAGACGCAATCAATGTGCCAGAAAAGTTGGCCCGAACGGTGAAATTGCAGTAACTTCTTACGGGAGAGGGTATTATAAAAACTTTAATGTTCTAAATACCTATAGGGTTGCCTATCGAATAATTGCAATTTGCAACACTTGTCTTTAGGAATAATTGCAAAATACCCTTTATTCGGGATATGATTTTGGTTTGATATCAAATGCCTTCATTTTGCGAAACAACGTGCTTTTGTCGATTCCAAGTTCCTTAGCTGCAGCTGTCTTATTGCCTTTATTTCGCCGTAAAGCTTGAGTTATCAGAATAATTTCCATCTGCTTAATAGTTGCAGGTTCGCTGTCCTGGGAATTTTCCTTCTTCAAGGCCGGCCGAACCGATGAAGGTAAATATTTCGCTTCTATTATCTCGCCTTCACACAGAACAAAACAGTGTTCGATAATATTCTCAAGCTCACGCACATTACCAGGATAATCATAAGTTAGCAAAGCTGCCGTCACTTCATTTGTAACACAGCAGATATTCTTGTTGTGCAGTTGGTTAAATCTGCTGATAAAATGGTCTACTAATAGCGAAATGTCTTCTTTTCTATCCCTCAGTGGAGGTAATTCCAATTTCATCACGTTGACTCTGTAATACAAATCGTCTCTGAATTTGCCCTCTTTAACGAGTTCGTCGAGTTTTTTATTGGAGGCTGTGATAATCCGAACATCTGCCTTAACAGTAGCAACAGCGCCTACCGGCTCGTAGGTCTTTTCCTGCAAAACACGCAGCAGTTTAACTTGAACAGAGGCAGAAATATCGCCAATCTCATCCAAAAAAATCGTTCCACCTTCAGCCAAGGCAAATCGGCCGGGCTTGTCCTTTTTGGCATCTGTAAATGCACCAGCTTTATAACCAAACAACTCTGATTCCAAAAGTGTATCAGGCAAAGCACCACAATTCACTGCAACAAAAGGTTTATCCTTACGAAAGCTCAGATTATGAATAGCTCTGGCGAAAAGCTCTTTGCCTGTACCGCTTTGGCCCTCAATTAAAATCGTTGTATTACTTTCAGCAATGTTTGGCAAAATGCTAAAAAGGTTCTGCATCTTATGGCTTTGGCTGATAATATCTTCACATGAATATCTACCTTCGATTTCCTTGCGGAGTTGATCAATTGCGCTAGTATCACGAAATGTTTCAACCCCTCCAATAACTTTACCTTTAGTATCTTTTAACAGAGCTGTTGATATGGCTATTGCTCTTTTCTTACCTTGGGCATCGATAATGTGTACAGCTTTGTTCATGATGGGCTTGCCGGTTTGCATCGTTTCTGCCAGAGTACAGCCAGTTTCGCACACATCCGCCCTCAGAACGTCCCTGCAGTGTTTACCAACAGCCTCTTGATGACCGATACCGGTAATTTCCTCTGCCGCCCGATTAAAAGAAGTGATCCGCCAGTCTAAATCTACCGTGAAAACACCTTCGCTTATCGAATCCAAAATTACATTTTGCTCTTTATTTTCCATTTTTTGCCATAAACAATATAACACAGACAGTTGCAAAATGCAACTACTGTTGCAAGATTAGGTGGTCTGCTTTGCAAATTCAAGATCTCTGGCCAAAATCTTGCTATAAGTGAAGTTATTGTTAATTCAAACTATCGATTATGTCCAACATCACGTCAGTACCAGATTCAGCAACCCACCCACCACAAGGCTGGATATAAGCATAATCCCAGCCGATTTTAGCATGTCCACGACTCCAAGTTCCTTGACAAGCGTGGTAAACGTAGCAACGCAGGGGAAATACATAGCCAGTACTACAGATGCAATTATAAGCTGTTTAGCGGTTAGCCCCAGTGGTATGAGCATCCCAACAGCCACATCTTTACGCAGGAAACCTACTATTAATGCGCCAACAGCTTCTTGCGGAAGTCCCAGAACACGGGTAACAACCGGTGCCGTAATTTCCCCTACGAATTGAATTATTCCAAATGTATAGAGTAAATTTACAATAAGTACTCCCAATAGTACAAACGGAACGGCTTCTTTAATAAACCATTTCATTCTTATCCATATCTTTTTTGACAGGCCCCTGAAATATGGAATTCTGTAAGGCGGTATCTCTACAAATATCTCCGGTGACCTGCCTTTTACTATGTGATTCAACAAAACTCCCAGTATCAGCCAGACAATAAACAATGTCCCGTAAACAATTCCAACTCTTGCCATTCCATGTTTTCCCAATAGCCCCACAACCATTGCCTGCAGAGCTGCACAGGGTACCCCAATGGCCAGTATAGTTGCGGAAATGAACCTTTCTCTTCTGGTTTCAAGGATTCTTGTCGACAACACACCTGGAACATTGCATCCGAGCCCGAGCAACATAGGCACTATCGCTAAACCATGTAAGCCAAGTCTGTGCATTAAAGTATCGACCATAATAGCAAGGCGGGGAAGATAGCCAAAATCCTCTAAAAAAGACAGTACCAAGTAAAATGCGAAAACATAAGGCAGAACAGCGCCAAGAGGCACAAATAAACCCGTCGTCAGCAAACCAAAAGACTGTCCATAATCGATTTGGCCTTCCACAAGATGGCCTATTACAAGGTCATGAACAAAACCCTCAGAACCTAATAAATTCGAAAGCTTCAGCATCATCGGTGACCAGAGCTTTTCAAAGGCAGGTTCGCATACATAACCTATCAAGCCTTCGCCAATAAATCTTATCAGCTTAAAGGCTAAAAAGAGCATTATAACCGCTATTGGGATACCGGTAATGGGCTTGACCGATGCATCCGAAAGCTTTTCTAATAATGTATGATGACGGTGAGTTATGGTCTGTACATTCTCCACGATATTGCCAATTTCATGCCACTTTTCCTGCTCATCATATTCAAGCGATGAAGGCTTTGCTTCTTTAATCCTTTCCACCAGTTGATTAATACCTTCGCCTGTCACAGCACATATAGGAACACAAGGGACTTTTAAGATGTTCTCTAATTTCTCTATATCAATTGATATACCCTTGTGTTTTGTCTCATCCCAAAAATTCAGTGCCACAACAGTGGGGATTTTGTGTTTAAGTAATTGAAGTGTTAGATTTAGACTGCGTTCCAGGTTCGTGGACTCCACAACATTAACAACTACATCGTCATCGGTATGCTCGTTGAGCATCTCGACAGCTATTTGTTCGGCTTTATTAGTTGGGTCGAGAGTATATGTGCCCGGGACATCGATAAGTTCCACCTGCTGGCCGGCAAGCCTCATGATCCCTTTTGTGAACTCAACCGTTGTACCGGCATAATTGGATATAATGACGTTTGCACCCGTAAGCCGATTGAAAACGGCACTTTTGCCTACATTGGGGTTTCCCATCAGAAGTATTTTCACTACTTGTTCTCTCCTGTAATTTCCACTAACACTTTTGATGCCATTCCAAATCCAAGAGCTACCTGACTATTGCCGTGCTGCAAAAGTACGGGGCCCCTCATCCACTGATCACTTATCTTTTTGATTTCTTGACCTTGTCTGATTCCAAGTGCTTCAAACCTGCGAGCCAAACCATGACCACCGCTCACCCTTACTATTTTACCTTTTTGGCCAGCCCGCATCCGAGCCAATGATATTCTTTTGCCGATAGTATTACCCATAAAGTCTGCCGGTTTCTTATTGCTATCTGATTTACTTATTCACACCTCTGGTTTGCTGCAGTTTACCGATAAGTCCAACTATTATCAACTCATAACCTAAAAACATCGCAATAGCAGGTCCAATTGAAAAATCAAAATAGTAGGCAAATAATAAGCCCACTAGTGAAGCAATAAGCACCAATATCCAAATTGTAATAACCCCCTGAGTTACAAACAGGAGAAAATCCCAGAACCTTTTATTTTTGATACTGGAAGGATTTTCTGATAGATCAATAAACTTTTGATGGAACTTAAAGTGAAATATTAAAATCAAAATATACACCACAGTTGTTACAATAACCAAAGGCCAGGTAACCCATAGCATAGAGCCTGCAAGAGTTTTGGTCACGTAAGCACCACCGCCACAAAGTTTATCACCCAATAGCAACGATGCTACCAGTGCCATTGCATACATAATACCGATAACAGTTTCGCGAGGTATAGCACTAAAGGCTGCCAATTGGTCGAGTTGTAAACGCACGGCTACAGGACATGAGGTTATGAATCTGCGAAAATCTCGACAACACGAACCATAGAACTTTGATCAAAAAATTAATGACTATACCAAGTTGACCACAGGGTCTCAATTTGTACTGCCACCAAATGGATGACAAACTTTTGGCCCCTTTCTCACAAAGAATGAACACAATTGCATGTCCCCATTATTGCAAATAGCAGGTACAAAGCTTCGACCCAACCTTAACCATTTTGAGCGGTACTTTTTAAAGTCTTTTTTAAGACTTTTTTCATCCTTTTGGTTGTCGCAATTTGGAAAAAGATTATACATCCCGAAGGTTAGCTTGCAGACTATACTAACAAGGAGCAATAACTGCCATTTTTTGAAATCATGATTGCAACTTTAGTGAGTAAATAACAATTCAAATCCAGACGAGGCTTCCTTCGCCTATTTATACTCTTCTGTCCTGTGCCGTACGATTTGACCTTCAATCATGTAAATCACATCCTCTGCGATGTTGGTGGTATGGTCGGCTATTCGCTCCAAATGACGAGAAGCTGAAAGTAAGTGTATCAAAGGTGTTATTTGTTCCGGGTTTTTCAGAATAGCCTCCTGGACTTTTAAGTACATCTGGCGATTCATCTGATCAACTATATCATCACTTACACAGACCTTATGAGCAAGCTGGGCATCATGATTAATCAGAGCGTCTATACTCTTTTTTAACATTGATTGGGCATTATGAGCCATATCAACAAGATCAATTGAAATATTGACCTTGGACTGACCTGCAAGAAAAACCGCTCTCTCAGCAATATTGACAGCCAAATCTCCGATACGCTCAAGATCGTTATTTATCTTCAGAACGGCAACGATAAAACGCAGATCAACAGCCACCGGCTGATGTAGAGCAAGAATTTTCAGGCAGTCTTCCTCAATCTCAACCTCTGTATTGTCAATGTTGATATCATTGTCTATTATTTTTTGAGCCAAATCGGCATCTAGTTTCTCGATGGACAATGTAGCCTCCCTTACAGAAGTTTCCACATTTGCACCTAAGGCCAGTAATTTCTTTTTCAGGTTCTCTATTTCTCTCTGTAAGTGTTTAGCCATAACCTAACTCCTAAAAGTTGCTCTTATTGTAATTTC
>Ga0265594_1003204_pt1 | contig 11067 bp, 10 predicted proteins | sample saktaG_11_FD_190147 | JGI IMG/M metagenome (GOLD analysis project Ga0265594, IMG submission 190147) | Saline water microbial communities from Sakinaw Lake, British Columbia, Canada - sak_2011_5_24_80m | ecosystem: Environmental > Aquatic > Non-marine Saline and Alkaline > Saline ... | reverse complement strand
GTTCGGCGGCGCGCAAGCGGGCTTGGGCCTGGCGGTAGAGGTCGCCGAACTCCCGAAGGTAGGCGTCCTCGTTCGCCGGGACGGCAACCTGCTCTTCCGTGATGACATCCGACGGCTCGACGTTCGCGCCAAAAGGCGGATTGGTGAGGATGATATCGAACCGCCCCTCGAAGATGCCGTTGACGTTGAGAAAACCGTCGTGATGATGCACGCCGCCGTGACCGTCGCCATGCATGATCATGTTCATCTTGCTGGTGCGGGCCATGCGGTCGTTGGCATCGGTGCCGTAGATGCAGCAGTTGGCGAGTTTCCAGAGACGGGAGTCTTTTGTGTGCTGGTCCAGTTCCCGCTGGATGGCGTCGAACCGAGCACGCAGAAGTTCGGCGCGTTTTGCATCGGTAATACTTTTCTTACCATCCAGTTCGGCCTTGTACTCCCGGTACTGACGATCAGCGTCGGTAAGAATCTGTTCGCGAACGACCTCAAAGAACCGGATCAGAAAGCCGCCGGAACCGCTGGCGGGATCGCAAACAACATCGTCTTCATTCGGATCCACCATGCGCACCATGAACTCGACAATGCAACGGGGTGTGAAGAACTGACCGATCTCGCCGCGGAATGTACGCCCGAGAAAACGTTCGAAAGCAATGCCCTTGATGTCCTCGCTCGTGTCGGACAGGTCGTAACTCTGCAAAAGCCTCACGATTTCCATGCCAGTCGCTGGTTTCAGGTTAAGGGTCTCGTCCTTGCCGAAGATGCCATCCGATGCGTACGCGCGCTTGGTATCTTGAAATAACATGTCCAATGGCTGCTCGCCGGGAAGCTGCTTGATGTAGTCCTCGGTAAAACGGTTCTGACGAAGACGTTTTCTTCTCAGGTCTCGTTCAACGTGGACCTTGATGAACAAGACCTTGGCGATCTCGTCGAAGGCGGCAACAGGGTCCTTCTTCTCGCGGTTGCGGATGACGTTATGACACTTGTGGAGAAGGTTTGCGAACTCGTCCTCTTTGAAAGTCTTGAGGGCTTTGAGAATGTCCTCGATTTCCTTGTCGCTGGCGTCGGCATGGGGAATGGTTTCGATTTCTTCGATATACCCAGGCATCCTATCCTTGCGGACGCGCCAGAATCGTGTTTCCCGCGTGTTGTGGGTGACGAAGAAAGGCGCATTGGTGAGGCGGGCGTAGTTGTCGCCCTGAGCATAGTCGGGAGCTTTGATCGTCACATTATCCGATTTGCACTCAACCACGATCATTGGCGGTTTATGGTCTTTCTTGTCCTCAACCGTGCGCCATATGACGAAGTCGGCTCGGGCGTGGCCCGATCCGCGGCCTGTGAGTTCCGCCTCTTCGTCAATCTGCGCCAGGGTGAACCCGTATTCGGTGAGCACGACATCTAGAAACGTCTGCCGCACCAGTTCCTCGGGCGTTTGTACGAGCCATTTCTGCCGAACCCGGCTGAATATCTGGTTTCCCCGAATCTGAATCTGGTCCGGTTTGGCGTAGGGTTGTGGTTCTGGTTTCTTCTTGGCCATGTTGGCTCCTAATCACACAGTGGATTCGCGAAAGACTCGGTGGCGGATCTTATCTTCATGCCCGTCCTCGTGGCAGTCGTTTCTTAACGGTTCGATACTTCGTTCTGCGTTCGTGGACGACCTTTCCGCCATCCGATTCGGCAGTCTCGCCACCGATGTACTGGAAACCGATGGCAGGCGGACGTTCGCTCGTCATCTGCTGCATGGCGTCGAACAGCGTGCCAATGGCCTTCGCGTGCGAGGTGACCTCCCGTTCCAGTTGGCGCAGGCGCTTTGACAACTTGGCCTGCGAGGCGAGGAACTCGCGCAGGCGCACGAACGCGCGCATGATGGCAATATTCACCTCGATCGCCTGTCGGCTGTTCAGGACGCTGGACAACATGGCGACACCTTGCTCGGTGAAAGCATAGGGTGTGGCGCGCCGAATGCCGCCCCAACTTGAAGTCACAATCTGTGACTTCAAGATTGTAAACTCTTGCGGTGCAATCTGAAACATGAAGTCATCTGGGAAGCGTTCGCGGTTCCGTTTGACCGCCTGCACAAGGACCTTGGCTTCCACGCCATAGAGTCGCGCCAGATCCGTGCTCAACATGACCTTCTGTCCCCGGATCAGGTAGATGCATCGCTCAACGCGCTCAAACAAAACAATCTCCGCTTTCTGCGCCTCAGCGTCATCCATTGTTGTCCCTCCAATCGCTTTCCGCTCCCGCTGGGGGCTGATCTCATTCGACGACGAGTTCCTCGATCCGTCCCTCGTCGGAGTAGCTGTAATGCTCGGACTCGCCCACTATAACATGATCCAGCAGGACCAACTGCACCAGTTTGCAGGCCTTTTGCAGATCGCACGTGGTGGCATCGTCCCCGGTGGACGGCTCCGGATTGCCGGATGGGTGGTTGTGGACCAACACCACGGCGGCGGCAGAGAGGTGCAGCGCCTCCTCGATCACGCGGCGGACATAGACCGTCGCCTGGGTCGGCGTCCCCTCCGTGATATCCTTCTCGCCCAGCCGCTGATTCTGGCCGTTCAGGAACACAGCGATGACGATCTCCTGTCTCTTACCGGTGAATCGGGGCCTGAAATGGTTAGCGATGGCCTGAGACGACTCGAAAGCCGGTGCCGTCAGCTTTCCGGCACAGACCTTCTTGCCGAGTTCGAACGCCGCCTTGATCTGGGCGACCTTCGCCGGCCCGAGTCCCGGCACCTTCAGCAAGTCCTGCACATGCGCCCGGTCCAGCCCGCGCAGCCCGTTAAAATCCTTCAGCAGCGACCGCGCAAAATCCGAAGCATTTTGCCCCCGCACCCCCGCCTTGAACGTCCCCTGCCCCACCCGGAGAATGATCGCCAGCAACTCAGCCTCGGTCAGCTTCTCTACCCCCTCCGCCAGCAACCGTTCTCTCGGTCGCTCCGCCTTCGGCCAGGAGACAATGCCTTTTGATTTGAGTTTCATCTCTGTATTTCGTCATCCATTTGCGGTTGAAATCTCGACACGCGCCCCCGTATTCGGCGTCACCAGCCCCACCGGCGGATTATTCACCCGACGCTTATCCCGATGATCGAAAACTCGACCTGCCTGCGCCACTCTTGCGGCAGGCAGGTCACCCGCTTATTCCCGTCCGTTTTTCCTCGACGACCGGTACTGTGCGCGGCGCTCTTTGACGCAGAACCCAATAGCCTTCCGCTCTTGTTCGGGGGGCGGCAGAAGCAGCGGACGGATCTTCTGGTAGAGGTCGCGCAGGGCCGAATCGTGGGTCAGCAGCAGCTTTTCGACTTCGGCCAACCGTTTGGCCAGGGTGGTCGTAGCCAGCAACTGCTCGCGCATCTTGATGAATGCCCGCACGACAAACACGCTCATCTCGACGGCCTGCGGACTGTTCAGGACTGTGGCGGCCATGATCGCACCGTGTTCGGTGAAGGCGTAGGGTTGGTAACGCACATTGCGTTTTTCGGATGCGGTCACAGATTGTGACCGCATATCCCCCCGCTTTAAGGTCACAGATTGTGACCTTAAACGCCGCCATTCCTCAGCCTCGTCCCTGCCGAGTTGGAAGATGAAGTCGGCGGGAAACCGCGCCATGTTACGCTTGACGGCTTGATTCAACGCCTTCGTAGGAACGCCATACAGAAGGGCCAGGTCGGCATCGAGAATGACCTTCTGGTCCCGGAACGTCACTATCCGCTCCTGCAGTGTCTCTGCATCGTATTTGACAGGCGCTCCGGTCACACGTTAGCTCCTTTTTGTGTCGCAATGCCCGTACCATACGCCCGAATACAGTCTTCGATCAAGCCTTTTCTGAACACTCCCCTCCATCGCCTCCGCCTCCGCCTCCGGGTGGTTCCGGCCAAACGTCCGCAACACACTCGACAGCATGGCAACGCCCTGCTCGGTGAAGGCATAGGGCAAGTGCTGGTTGCGCTTCAAGGTGCCAATTTGGCACCTTAAAGCCTCCTCCTCCACCGCGTTGTTGGCGGTCCTGGTTTTCTTTCGGGGTCGGGGTCGGTATCGGTATCGGGGTCGATTTGGCTTGTCCGGTACTCTCCCGTTTCTTCGTGAACAGCACGGAAGCGAACTGCCCAGCCGACGTAATCGATGGCGGCGCGAGTCACGTCCAGTTTCTCGTGTCCAAATGCCATGCCGATTCCCTTTTCGACCCCGATAGGGCAAGTATTTGGAACGGACCTGAGAGCCTTCTATCGGCTGGGGAGCAGCACGAGGACCTCATTCCGGCGCAAAAACCACGGCGTAAAGGGGGCGTTGTATCTGGCCCAAACCGGCTCGCCGTCAGCGGTCAAATCCTGCGCCTTCATCCACTCCCGCAGCCGGGCGAGGTTCCGCTCGTACCGCCGCCCGCTCCAGGTGCCTGAATACTGCACGGCGGCCATGCGACGGGCCGGAATGGCCCGCAGACGCACCTTCTCATCCGTGGGTTCCGGCAACGTTTCCAGCGTGTAGCGGGCCGGCATCATGAACGTGATGGCCCACTGGTTGCTCACAGCCTCCTGTCCCACCGGTGTCGTCATGGCTATCTTCTCCCCCTCGCGCTGCTGTGCGACGGGCGCGGTCATGGCGATCTTTCCCTTTGATCGGTTCGCCCCCGAGATGTAATTGAACAGGGGCCGGAACGCCTGATTGCCGGCTTCCTCCAGCGTTCCGCCGACGACCGTCTCGGCAACCACCTGGGGATCATACCGACGCACCTCAAAGTCCCCGTCTGCCCGTTCCACCGTGTAGGCGGCTTCTTTGACACTCCCCGTCACACATCCCCCTATTCCTATTCCCAGCGCCAGCCCCGCGAGAAGCCAGGCACCGATCTGTATCGTGATCCGGTTCTTCATTTTTGCTCCCTCTTCACTCGCCCCTAGACTCTTCACGTCGTCTGGCATCGGAATAGCTGTAGTGTTCGGACTCGCCGACTATCACATGATCCAGCAGGATCAGTTGCACCAATCCCGATGATCATAAGACTCAATCACCCGCTGCTTGTCGCTGCTATAGACGCGTGCCCTTATTCGCCGTTTTTCTATTCTGGCCGGGATCGCCCGATCGCCTACTCCTGAACCCGCCTGACGGTGCGGAAGCCGATGGCGCCGAAGGCGCTTTCCGGATTAGACCACCCGCGCTGCGCGACCCGGACGGTCCAGGCCATGTCCTCCCACGAGCCGCCGCGGATTACGCGCCCTTCCCAACTGGAGGTCGGACCGTCCGGGTTGGATGCGTAGGCGGGCGAATAGCCGCCGTAATAGTCCCAGCACCACTCCCAGACATTCCCGATCATGTCGTGCAGCCCGTATTCGTTCGGATCAAACACAGCGACGGGGCAGGTGCCCGCGCCCGCATAGTTGGCGTTTGTGGAAGCGATGGCTTCGCCCCAGGGAAACCGCAGGCCGGAAGGGCCTCCCCGTGCCGCCCGCTCCCACTCCGCTTCGGTCGGCAACCGATATCCGTTCGCAGACCAGTCGCAAACGGCTTCCGGTGCATAAGCCGTCACGCGGTACACGGCTTCGCCTGAGGTGTAGTAGCACGGGGTGAGTCCCGTCTGTTCACTCCGCGCGTTGCACCACGCGACCGCCTCATACCAGGTGACCGTGTGAACCGGCTGGTTATCAGCATTGCCGTCCCCTTCTGAGAGATAGAGGTCGTAGCCGTTTGTAATGGCCCAGTTTCGCACCTCCTGCCACAGTGCCCAGGTCACCTCGGTCTGATCCATGTAGAGCGCGCTCGTGTAGACCGTGTGGACCGGCACCTCATCGCTTCCCCCTTCTGCGAGTGCATCACCCATTGGGAACACGCCGGCGGGAATGAACGCCATGCCCGCAGGCGTCGCGAGGTCAAACACACGGAGGGAAACAGCGGTGTTGGTCGCCTCATGCCGGACGAAATCGACCCAGTTGTCGGGTCCGGCGAGCGACACGGCGCGTTGTACCGTGCAGGTCACCCCTGCGGTCGCGGCGTTGGTCCAGGTGATCGTCCCGTCGAGCGAGAAGGCCGTGATCGCCGCGTTTGTCGGCGAGACGAGGCGAAAGAAGACCGCGCTGCCGACCGCCACCCGCGCGCACACGAACGTCGCGCACACGAACAGCGCCGCCTGCCGCAGGCGCCGACCTGTTGTTGTCGTCATGGCTTCCACCTTTCCGTTCAGAGGCCTTTGGAAGGAAACGGAAGCGGGTTCAGGGTTGCTGCTCGACCTGCTCCTGCCGCGCATTGCGGCTCAGGTGCAGAACGTCCTTGAACACCAGCAGCACCATCAGCCCGATCAGAAGAAAGGCAAATCCGGTCACGAGCACGCTGATCACCCGCGGGTGGGGCTTGCGGCGGGTGATCACCTCCCACATGGCGAACACGATATGGCCGCCATCCAGGACAGGCAGCGGCAGGAGGTTAATGATCGCGAGGTTGATGCAAATCATCCGCAGAAAGCCCATGCTGCTCAACAAGCTCTCCTGCACGATCCGCCACATCTGGGCCATGATAATCACGGGACCGCCGATCGCACCCGCCACCCGCGCCCGTTCGCCTCTAACCTTCGGCGCCACCAGAGCTTTCAGCACGCGGAATACCTGCATGGCGTCGCTGCGGACCTGCCGCCACGGCGCACGGTATTGCATCCACATCGCCGCGTCTGCGGCGTTCTGGACACTGACGCCGACCTGGCTGACCCCCTCCGCCTCGATCCACACGGGGGTCACGGTCAACGTCAAAGCTTTGCCGGCGCGCAGGATATCCAGCACCACCGGACGCGCCCCGGCGACGCGCATGCGTTCGACAAAATCCTGGCTGTTGCGCACCGTCTCACCATCAAACCGTTCGATCACATCCCCCGCAAGCATGCCAACGGCCTGTGCGGGGGTGCCATCCAGCACCTGGTTGATCTGACACTTTCCATACCAGTAAATCCCCTCGATTCCGCGAATTTCGCGGGTCAGATTGGTCACCGGGACGGTCACGCTGCGCGCCGCGCCGTCCGCGGCGGACCGAACCGACAGCACGACGCCGCGCTCCATATCACCCGAGAGGTGGCACTCGACCATGAAATCGCTCCAGGTCGTCACGCGTTGACCGGCGACCCGTTCCACCACATCGCCCGCCCGCAGCCCCGCAGCCCAGGCGGGGGTATTGGCCTCGACCTCTCCGATCTCCGTGCTGATCACACCGGTCACCGCTCCAGGCGCAAACCAGATCACCCAGGCCAGCGCAACAGCCAGCAGGACGTTGCCTGCCGGTCCGGCGATCGACACGATGATCCGCTTCCAGGGAGCCACCGCGCACAGCTTTGGATCCGCCGCGCCCTCGCCGCCCTGTATCGATTCCATGCCCGCCGGGTCGAGTTGCGGCAACGCCACGTACCCGCCGAACGGAACGACGTTGATCCGGTAATCGGTTCCCCCGGCCCGTCGTTTCCACAACGCCGGTCCGAACCCGATGGCAAAGGCGTCCACACGAAACCCCAGGAGTTTGGCGGCCAGAAAATGCCCGAATTCGTGGATAAAGATCGCCAGCCCGAAAAGCAGCGCCACGATGATCGCCGCCCAGACGCCTTGCAGCACAGTCCCAAAAGTTTCCATAAGAGCATCCATTTCGATGTTAGTGTTCCGTGCTTCGAGCCATTACGGCGGCGGTCTCCCGGCGCGCCCACGCGTCGGCATCCAGCACCGCCTCCAGCGTGTCGGTGGTGGCGGCGTCATGACGTTGCATGACCTGCTCCACCGTGTCTGCGATGCCGCTGAAGGGAATCCGTCCCGCGAGAAAGGCCTCCACCGCCACTTCGTTGGCGCCGTTCAGAACCACGGGGCAGGTTCCGCCGCGCACCGCCGCCGCGCGCGCCAGCGCCAGGCAGCGAAACCGTTGCTCATCGGGCCGGAAGAACGTCAACCCGCCCGGACCCGTCAGATCCAGTTCGGGGAGGTCGGCCTCCAACCGGTCGGGCCAGGTGAGGGCGTACTGGATGGCAAACCGCATGTCGGGTGGGGAGAGCTGCGCCAGCACCGCGCGGTCGGTGAACTCCACCAGCGAATGGACAATGCTCTGGGGGTGCACGAGCACCTCCACACGGTCGATGGGAATGTTGTAAAGCCAGTGCGCTTCAATCACTTCAAGCCCCTTGTTCATCATCGTGGCCGAGTCGATGGTCACCTTCCGGCCCATCCGCCAGCGGGGGTGGTTGAGTGCGTCTGCCACCGTGACCCGCGAGAAATCAACTTCCGGAGCGGCGGCGAACGGCCCGCCCGACGCGGTCAGAACCAGCCGCCGCACCCGCGTCTCGGCAAACCGCGACGGATCGACGCCGGCCGCCCGGACGCACGCCGCCTCGTAGCTGCCGGACTGCAGACACTGGAACACGGCGCTGTGCTCGCTGTCTATCGGCAGCAGCCGCACGCCGCACGCCTCGCGGCGGCGCATCACGAGCGCCCCCGCCGCGACCAGCACCTCCTTGGTCGCCAATGCCACATCCTTGCCCGATTCCATCGCCGCGAGGACCGGCCGGAGTCCGGCGAGCCCCACCAGCGCGCACAACGCGATGTCGGCTTCGGCCTCGCGCGCCAGCGTCTCGACACCCGCCTCGCCGCGTAGCACGTCAAGCTCCGGCGCCAGACGCCGTGCCTCCGTCGCTGCGGCCGGATCGGCCAGGGCCACCCGCCGCACTCCGAATTGACGCGCCTGAGCCACCAGCCGTGCCGCGTTGGCCCGGGCCGCCAGGCCCGTCACGCGGATACGCCCGGGAAGCGCCGCCACCACTCGCAGCGCGCTCTCGCCAATCGACCCGGTGCTACCCAATAGGACTACTGCCTTCATCCGTGAAACCAGGAGAGATAGAAACACACGACCGCCGGGGCGAAGACCAAGCTGTCAAACACATCCAGAAAACCGCCCATTCCCGGCAGGTATCCGCCTGCATCCTTGGCGTCAACCACCCGCTTGAATAAAGACTCGATCAAGTCGCCCAGCACGCCCACCGCTCCGAGCACCAGGCCCAACACCACGGCGTGGAACAGCGTAACCTGCTGGAACGGACCGGCCGGAATGGCCTCAAAATGCCTGGCCGCCATGACGGCCAGCACGCTGCTCGCCACCGCGAACGCCATGCCGCCGAAAAAACCTTCCCACGATTTATTCGGCGAAACCCGCGGAAACATGCGGTGGCGTCCGTGCCGCCCGAACGCCATGCCGATCGCATACGCGCCGGCATCGCACATCTTGACCACCAGGGCCGTGTAAAACGCCAGGAACACGCCGCACCGGGTGATCTCAAACGGCTCCACGGCGCCCCATTGCGCCAACCGGAGAAAAAACGAAAGCATAAAGGGAAGATAACAAAAACCGAGTGTTGTCAGCGCCGCATTGCGCAACGGATCACGGGCTTTCGGATCGAGGAGCAGTCGCACCAGCAGCCCGAAGCACATCAACGCCAGGAGCAGGCTTTCGTGCGGAAAACCGCGCGGCAGCCCGTTTTCACAATGCAGCGGGAATGCGAACACCGCGCCAATCCACACGACCCCCCCGCAGATTCCCAGCGTCTTCGATACCGACAGCCCGCCCCGTTCGCAGAGCCGGTAGAACTCATAAAGCGTCAACCCGGCAAAGAGTTGCAGCAAGACAAACAACGCCCATCCGGGCAGGTAGCGCAACACGCCAACCCAGAAACAGGCGACAGCCACACCGGTGATTATCCGCTTGATCATCCGGCTCTCCCTTCAGCGGGTGCGCCGATACCGCCGAAACGGCGATCACGCTCCCCATACGCCTCCAGCGCGGCGCGAAAATCGTCCGCGCCAAAATCGGGCCACAGAACCGGCAGCACCACCAGCTCACTGTAGGCCGCCTGCCACAACAGAAAATTACTCAGCCGCAATTCGCCGCTCGTTCGGATGATCAGGTCGGGGTCGGGAATGTCCGGCGCATAGAGCCGCGCCGCAACCGTCTCCTCGCAGACCGACCCGGGGCTGAGCGTCCCGGCCGCGACATCCTCGGCGATCCGTCGGGCCGCATACGCCATCTCTGACCGCCCGCTGTAACTCAACGCCAAAATCAGGTTGCCACTGTCGTAGCCCGCCGTGGCCGCCTCGACGCGCTCGATCTCCCGCACCACCTTCCCCGGCAGGTCCGACCGACGCCCGATCATCCGCAGCCGCACCCGATGGTCGTGCAGTTCGCGCTCGTTTCGCTTGAGGAACACCGCCAACAGCCTCATGAGTCCGGACACTTCGAGCGCCGGTCGACTCCAGTTCTCCGTGCTGAAGGCGTACAGCGTGAGGTAGCGGATTCCCCAGTCACGGCAGTACCCCATCACCCGGCGGACGGTCTCCGTACCCGCCTCATGCCCTTTCAGACGCGGCAGGCCGCGCGCCCGCGCCCATCGGCCGTTGCCGTCCATGATGAACGCCACATGGAGCGGTATGTTTGAGTGGGCTTGAGTCATTAGATGCATTCCATCCGGATTATGCAGACCAACCGGGCGTGCCGTCAGATCGCCACGCGCAAGGTGGTCTCGCGCGCCGGCCCGACGGAGAGAATGCCCAGCCGGCCGCCCAGCAACCCGATCAGGCGCTCCACGTAGGCGCGCGCCTTGAGCGGCAGATCCTCGTAACGCGTGATGTGGCTCGTCGGTTCCATCCAGCCCGGCATCTCCTCATAAACCGGCTCACACCGTGAGAACGTCTCCAGACAGGCGGGGATTGTGTCCACGCGCTTGCCGGCGGCTGTATAGGCGACGCAGATCTTGATGACCGGCAGCGAGTCGAGCACGTCCAGCTTGGTCATGGCCCAGAAATCGACGCCGTTAACCATCGCGGCATAACGTCCGACCACGGCGTCAAACCAGCCACACCGCCGCGGGCGGCCCGTCGTGGCGCCGAACTCGCCACCCCGCTGGCGCAGATCCTCGCCGGCGGCGTCTTTCATCTCGGTGGGAAAAGGCCCCTCGCCCACACGCGTCGTGTAGCACTTGATGACGCCGACCACGCGGTCGATCCGGCGCGGAGAGAGTCCCGAACCGGTGCAGGCCCCGCCCGAGGTCGGGTTGGAGGAGGTCACAAAGGGATA
>Ga0265594_1003202_pt1 | contig 11079 bp, 9 predicted proteins | sample saktaG_11_FD_190147 | JGI IMG/M metagenome (GOLD analysis project Ga0265594, IMG submission 190147) | Saline water microbial communities from Sakinaw Lake, British Columbia, Canada - sak_2011_5_24_80m | ecosystem: Environmental > Aquatic > Non-marine Saline and Alkaline > Saline ... | reverse complement strand
GCTACGTGCATTGCGACCGATGGTAATCTTTTATTGCGTTTACGGTGACGGAGGAGTGTTCAATCAACGGGAATGGTCTTATTGAGTTGCCCGATCCTTACGCGCTTCAAGCACTAAAAATACGATTCCGGCGACCACCAAAAGCAACGGCCAGGCCAGCGAAAGCCCGCGGATGAAGCCCGGGAGGGCCGTAAAGATACCGGTCCCCAAAAGTATCCCGCCCGGAATCAGCGGCCAGGATTCCTTTTTTTCTTCGTAAAGGTAAACGATCAAGGCGAATGACAGGAAACCCAGCCCCAGACCGATGGAAATAAAATCTCCGGACTGCGGGAAAATGCTCTGGCCCAGTTTGCCTAATCCCAGTCCCAGCAAGACACAACCCGCCGCGCCATAAGCCCGGTTGTTGCGGTAAAAATAAATAGCCAGCAGTGTGCCGCCAATCAGGAAAAAAACGACGGCCTCTCGAGCGCTTTCGACAATCTGGAGCGCCAGCAGCAAAACACCGATCGCAACAAGTAAAATACCCCGAATGATTGATATGTTTTTCGTATGCGTCATAATCAGCGGCCTCCTGTAAAAATCCAGTTTAAAATTACTTCATGTACTATTTTTTCAACTATAAAATAGGAACTATTTTCAGTAGATGTCAAATTATTCATCAAAAACTCAAATTAAGCGCTTCGTTCTTCCAAGATAAAAACAGCGTTCGTGGGTATGAAACGAACTAAAGCGGGAAGAAACATTTTTTACTATATTTTTAAATTTATTGCCCATATTTTATATATATGCCGAAAAGATCACGAAAAACTATCCTGATTCTGCTCTTCTTCCTTTGGACTGTATTGGTATTGCCCTGTTCAGGAAATGAAAATCAAATTATCCTAAACGGCCGCATCACCGACTTTCTCGGCTTTCCGGTAAAATATACCAACATTTACTTTGTAGACCAGGATAACGACAGCCTTCTTTTCAGTACCAGTACCGATTCCGGTGGACAATATAGTATCGCGCTGCCCCTGTTCCGGGAAAAGGATATCAAAACGTTCGCTGTTTTACAGAATTACCCGAACCCGTTTCAACAAAACACATTTATACCATTTTATGTCTATCAGCCGGCGGAAATTGAGATACGGATTTACAATATACTGGGGCAACTTGTCCGTTCCTTCGAAAAAGCGGAATATGGCGCCGGCATCCATCAATTGGAGTGGAACGCCCATAATGACGCCGGCCGGCGTGTACACAGCGGAATATATTTCGTGCACTTTTCCACTCCGCGCCAGGTTGAAACCCTCAAAACACTATTAGTTGAGGGGAGCGGCGGCGTCTCCGGGCCCGTGCCGGTACAACCGGACACAGATCAATTATACGCCAAAATCACCTATAGAATCATCATCGAGGGCGAGGGCGTGGAAACCTCCAGCCGGGAGGGAATCACTCTCACCGACGACACCCCGAATAATTTCACTGTTTTCAGAAAACACCCCGTTCTATATGCCGTCAAGGGAAAATATCTATCGATCTGGAACGGTGAGGATTACAGCTCCGTTTTTATGAACGGAATTAATCTCGGGGTGGCTGTTCCCGGAACCCAGCCGGGAGAGATGGCCGCTACCCGGGAACAATATCATCTGTGGCTGCGCCAAATCGCCGAGGTCGGTTTTAACAGCATTCGGGTATATACACTACACTATCCCCGTTTTTACGAGGAATTAGCGCAATACAACCGTGAAGATCCGGAACACCCAATCCTGCTGTTCCAGGGAATTTGGCTTGACGAAGAATACGAGTCCGCGGATCTATTTACGCAAACAGAAAAATTCGATGATGATCTTGAAGAGATCATCGACTGTATACACGGAAACCGTGAGATCGGGCACCGCTTCGGCCGGGCATATGGGCAATATACCAGTGATGTTTCCCCCTGGGTTATGGGATACATTCTTGGGCGAGAGATCTATTCCTATGAAATTATCCATACGGATTCCCTGCACGCACAAAACGTTAGTTTTACTGGATCTGCCGTGGAGCTTCACGAGGGCACCCCAACTGAGACCTGGCTTGCCGCCCGAATCGATCATAGCATTGTTTACGAAAGAGATACGTACGACGAACAGCGCCCGGTCAGCATTTCCTCCTGGCCAACCCTGGACCCGCTAAAACACCCCTCAGAGCGGCCGTATCCCTACAGCCAGGAAGATACGGTTTCAATCGACCTGGATAATCTCGAAACGCAGAATGCCCCGGCGGGTTACTTTGCCAGCTACCACGCCTATCCGTACTATCCCGATTTTATAAGTGACGACAGCTCCTATCAACAATTCAGTGATGCCTACGGTCCGAACAGCTATCTTGGCTACTTGTATGATCTAAATGAGCATTACCAACATAAACCGTTGCTAATTGCCGAATATGGTGTTCCATCCAGTTGGGGAAATGCACATGACGCTCATAGCGGTATGGACCACGGTGGTTTGGATGAACAGCAGCAGGGACAATTCGACGTTCGGATGATTCATAATATTTGGGATACCGGGTGCGGCGGCGGATTTCTTTTTTCCTGGATCGACGAATGGTTCAAAAACGCCTGGATCACCTCGCCGCTGGAATCGGGGGCAGATCGTCGCCATTTCTGGCATAATGTTACTGCTTCGGAACAGAACTACGGATTAATCAAATTTACGGTCGGAGCTCCCGATTATTCCCAGATCGCCCGCAAGAGTGACGGAAAATTACAGGAGTTGCTGGCCTCGGCGGACAATGAGTTCTTCTATTTAAAAATTCTGTTTTCTTCGGAAATTCAAGCGAGCGACACAATCATTGTGGCTTATGACAGTTACCGCTCCGATCTGGGTGAGTCAATCCTTCCCAACGGTCTCCCCATTTCCAACCGGGCGGAATTCGCCCTGAATATTGTACTTCCCGATTCTGCCCGGTTATATGTCACACAGGCTTATGATCTATTCGGAATCTGGCACGGCGTCTCCGGGCCGCAGCAATTGTTCCATTCCATTCCAAGCGATGGCGCTCCCTGGATTCCGGTAAAATGGAAGAACAACTGGCACGAGTACTCCATTCAAGACATCGGAAATCTACGCATACGATCCGTCGATGAGACACCAACGTCTCTGGATGCCGTAGTGTTCTCTTCCAGAGAAATAGAGATCCGCTTGCCCTGGACGCTACTGCAGGTAACCGATCCAAGTCGCTTACAGGTTATGGATGACGAGCGCTCAACCCGAGAACGGGAGACCACAACCACCGACGGCATTGCGGTAACCATATCCTATCAAAATCAAATCCTTTCTTCCGATCGATATACATGGCCGGCGTGGGACATTATACCGGCCTTCAATGAAGAAGAAAAGGCTTCGTTCCAAATCTTTCGGGAAGGTATTCAGGATATTCAATTCCTTTTTCCCAATAAATAGTACATTATCGACCTAAAAAATTTTCTCGAGTGCGTTGCGAATATTATATCGCATTTCCCCGAATTCCCATTTCATATAAGTGCCGAACCGATTAAAGATTTAATCGTTCTTATCGATCATATTTTCACGTGAAAAACGTTTTTGTAAGAGTTATCGGTCAATCGGATATAAAGGATTGTTTCAATTTTGTCGCTTTTCGCATAGCTAGCCGCGCCATTTCTTCCTGAAATATCGCTACCTGTGCACGGGACGGCTTACGAATATTCCAAAATAGCCGCTGTCTGCGGGTTTTACGAAATATTTTTGCCTGCGTTCTATCGAGCTCTTCACGAAATCCACGAAGTTTTTCAAGAGAGAGCATTTGCGGATTTTCTCCGGGATATAAACCGTCCTTCAATTCCCGGAAAGCCTGATTAAAGGACGATCCGCCGGGAGAATCCAGAAGCGCCGGAACGCCCTGCGCATATGTCCAGAGCGGTATGGAGACGGAGGCGGCGGGTTCGCCCAACGTACACCAAAATGTCGTCATCTCCCGGTTTTCGCCACGATGGGCACCCTCAAATATGGCGGCGGCCACCGAACGAAAGCGATTCACGGTGTCTTGAGCGCGCACAGTTTCTTCCGTCCCGTCTTCGCTACTCTCCAAAAACACATCCGGAGAAACACGCCCGATGACATAGCGTGCATCCAGATGTCGTTTGCGGGCTGCCGCCCCGAAAAGTTCCGCGGCTCGCTGAAAACGGATTTTCCCGTACCCTTCTTCGGAACGGGCTTGCGTGGCAAAATTAGCGCGGACCAGGAAACCATCTGGCGTATCGGACGCATCAAAGCGAAAGTATTCATGGTTACCGGTCTCGAAAAAAGCCGCGGCTCCCAAGGCGTCGATGGCGCCAAAGTTGCTGGTCACTTTTCGGCCGGGGGAATTGGTTTCGCGGAGCATCATCTCAAAATCGTCGATCGTGCGGCAGCGAAGCAGCGCCGCTTTCATGAAATAGCCCTCGTCGTCATACTCCGTCGCTTCCCCCGGAACCGCCATGTCCAGGGACTCGGCGTTCATGATGGCGAAACCGTGGTTATTCACGCCTGCCCACACCTGCGTGGTGTCATCGGCATTAATAATTCCCAAAAACCAAGTGTCGCCGTGACGGAAAAAGGCAACCTCATTCTCCCGGTTGCCGGAATCCCGATTCTTCCATAGCAACGGCCGACCGTGGCGGGTTGCGCTGCCCGATGCCAATCCCGTCGTGCAGGCCGCCACCGGACCTGTTAATTCGAAGAAAATGATCAGAAAAACGATAACAGCTGAAAACAGACTGATTTTTCGCCCCATAAGAATCCCCCAAACATTGATTGAAAAATCAAGCCCGAACCCGGCATAACTCTCGATTGGATCCAACCGGGTAAAAGCCAATCGCCGGAAGTTTAACAATTTTCCGGAAAGGCTGAAACCGGAAAAGGTCACCGACAGCAATCAAAATACGGATCGCTATTCAAACCAGACAGATTTAATTCAGATCGCTTATATATTCGGAAGCCGCCAGGGCGCCGACGGTGGCATCCCCGCAGGCTTCGGCAATTTGACGAAACTTTTTCGAGCGCACATCGCCGACAGCAAATATTCCCTCAATATTCGTACGCAGATAAGTGTCGGTAATGATATGGCCGGCTTCATCCAGTTTCAGCAAATCCCTGACAAAGCCCGTATTGGGATTCCAACCAATGAAGATAAAAACACCTTCGACGTTGAGCGCATCGAACTGCCCGGTTTTGACATTTTTCACGGTTATGGATTTCACGAGCTCCTCGCCGGCGATCTCGACCGGAACCGAATCCCACAGAAAATCGATTTTCTCGTTGGCAAACGCCCGTTGCTGCAGAATTGGGGAGGCCCGGAGTTTATCGCGCCGATGAATCACGGTTACCTTGCGGGCAAACTTGGTCAGGAAAATGGCCTCCTGGATCGCCGCATCTCCTCCACCGATCACGGCTATTTCCGCGTCCCGATAGAAGGGGCCGTCGCAGGTTGCACAATAAGACACGCCTTTACCGATATATTCGGTTTCACCCGGAACATTGATTTTTCGGGGCAGGCCGCCGGTCGCAATGATCACCGTTCTGGTGATATATTCACCATTCTCCGTTCGTACGCGGATAACACCGTCACCGGGAATGATGCTCTGCACGCCTTCATATTCGCGAATGTTAACCCCAAACTTCTCTGCCTGCCGGCGGAACCTGCTCACCAGTTCCATTCCGGATATTCCCTCGGGAAATCCCGGATAATTTTCGATCAGGTCCGTTATTGCCGGCAGACCGCCGCACATCGATTTTTCGAGCAATAGAGTGTTCAGTTTTTCGCGCGATGTATAAATACCCGACGTAAAACCTGCCGGCCCCCCCCCGATAATAATCACGTCTAAAATTTCATTTTTCACGATTCAGGTCCTCCCTTTGCAGCTCTTTCGCTTTAATTTGCACGAGCCAAAACATTAGTCCTTTTAAAGTTCTAAAAGTTACCGATATTTTTTGAGGGAGACCACCCGATTCATCAAATTAATATCTGCGATCCGTAATTTTCGGCCGGCGCCGCCGGAGAACAGCGGTCCGATAATTGCCCTTCAGAAATTCGGGGAACTGTCGTAAATTATCAAAATGAAAGCTGAACGTGAAATCATCTTAGTCGGGGATCGGGTGCTCATCGCCCCTGACTCCGATCAGAACAAAACGCCAACCGGGCTCTATTTACCTCCCGGGGTCAGGGAAAAGGAAAAAGTCCAGGGTGGCTATGTCGTCAAGGTCGGCCCCGGAATCCCGATCCCCATGCCCGACGACGAAGACGATGAGCCCTGGTCCAACAAAATTAAAGAGCCCGAATATTTCCCGCTGCAGGCAGAAGAGGGCGATTACGCCATTTTTCTCCGAAAGTCTGCAATCGAGATTGAGCTTGAAGAAAAAAAATACGTCATCGTACCCCATTCTTACATTCTCGTTCTGATCCGCGAAGACTATCTCGAAGACGAATAAAAAAAGGCAGCACTTCGAGTGCTGCCTTTTTATTATTTTACAAAAGTATATTCGGTAGCTTTTATTTCACCCAATCAATGTCGACGCTTCCCAAGCCAATTTCGATCACCATGTAAATCTTATATTTTGTCTTTCGCCAGTTCTCGCTGCGATAGACATCTTCATCAATCTCGTCAAAATCCTTTAAATTCAGCGAAGAGAGAAAAGAGCTCTCGGCCTCGATCTCGACACCCACATTATCGGGAATTTCCACCGCCACCGAACCCAGTCCCACTGAAATGCGCCCTTTCATGTTTTGGGTGATATCACCTTCGAAATTCAAGCGGGTCGAACCCAATCCGCACTCCACATCGAATCTTTCGATATTGGCAAATCCCAGGCCGAAAAGTTCCACGTTCCCAAGCCCGGCTTCCAGCGAAAGATTGCGGATCCGCTCGTCATTTCTCTTCCTAAATTCCACGACAACATCACTCAGTCCACACTCCAGGCTGAGGTCACTGATTTTCAGGTCCGTGAAATCCAGGCGGCCTTTGCCCAAACCGAGCTCAATATCAAAGCTGGTCGGGACCGAGCGATTAAATTCCAGGGTCCAATGGTTCTTGCGCAAATCACCGGACAATTCCCTGTCCCGTTTTTTCCAGCCCTTGAAAGGCGTTTCGTCGAAATTTTCCGTGTACATTTTCAGCCGGCCGCGATTACCCAGCACTTTATAATCGATTACAGGTTTGACGATATCCGCATCATACTCAATTATGGACTTCATCAGGTAATCGCTGATGGTACCGCGGGATAATTCGAGATTGCCCAAACCGAATTCGATAACCACGTCGAGCTCTTCTTCGCCTTTGAAGGGGATGTCCAGATTATCCACGCGAATATCGCGAGCCAGCAGACCCGCGGCGCACAACATCAGTACAGCCGCTACTTTACCTTTCATAATGCAGGCCTCTCTTTTAAAATTGCGTTCCCCCGAATCCCAGAGGATAAAACCGATTACTCTGCCAACATTCTGCGAATCTTTATGTCGCCATCCGATGTTTTCAGTACTATTTTATCGCCACCGCCGTTGATCCGGCCTTCTCCCGTCAGAATCAACCGGGAACCTTTTTCAGAGCGGCTTATCTTCAACGGAAAATCGGAACTGATGACGCCCTCATCCCAGCGATCATGAATAACGATTTCTGCAAAAACGTCAGCCTTGATTTCGTCCGGCAGGAACAGGACCACGTCGCCCCCCGAACTACTGAGCGCGACGGAGTTATTGCTCACGTCCTTCTGATATCGTTTCACCGCCTCGATATTCCCGCCGGAGGTATAGGCATCGATCGCGCCGATAGCGTTTGAAATCAGAATATCGCCTCCGGAAGTGTGCGCTTCAATATCCTGCATCGCCCTATCTACGTCGATGTTTCCGCCGGAAGTATACAGCTTCCCATTGCCCGCCACCATCTCTACTTCAATATCACCCCCGGAGGTGCTGGCGTCCAGGTTTTTTTGAGCGTTCTTGATCTCAATATCGCCGCCCGAAGTATGCATTTCCAGCTCGCCGTTGACATCTCCGACAATGATGTCGCCCCCAGAGGTGTGCAGCGAGACATTTGCGCTGACCCGGTCCGCCCCGATGTCGCCCCCGGAGGTCCGAACGACAAATTTAGCGCCTGTCAGTAAATTGATATTAATATCGCCGCCCGACGTTTTTATCTCACCCGCGCCGGCAAGGTCATCTACGGTGATGTCGCCGCCCGACGTTTTTATATACGCATCGCCTTTTACTTTACTTATTTCAATATCGCCGCCCGACGTAACAACGCTGAAGTTGCCCGTGTAACGACGCAAAGTGATGTCGCCCCCAGAAGTTTGAACATCCAGTTTGCCCTCGACATCGACAACTTCGATATCGCCGCCGCTGGTGCTGAGCTCAACATCTCCGCGGGCAGCCTCAACGTCGATATCGCCCCCGGAGGCATTTACGTTCAAATCGAACCGTATCGGGACTTTTACATAATAATCGCTGTCATAACGCTTGGAATTGTCAATGCTCTCTACGATTATCGCGTTCCCTTTTTGCAGGTAGCGCGCCTTGGATTCCTGCAGGATTTTCTCGGCGCTGGATTCCGAATAGGCGTTGATTCGAAACTTCTCAATAATATATACATCGTTACGGGCTTCACAGATGATGGAAACATCGCCCTTGATATCGCGCATATCCAGCCGGCCACCATCCTTCACCGGAAACGTCTTTTCGACGGTGCCGATATAGCGCATGCCATCGAACTTTATCTCGTATTCGCCCGCCTGAAGTGTCAGGGTTACAAGAATTATTGCCGTTAAGATATTCAGGGTTTTCATTTTTTTCTCCCTCTTTGGGGTTCTCTTATTTTTGACGTATTTGTTCCAGGTACCGCTCTGCCTGACGTTTCACCTGTTCGTCCTTCTCCTGAGATGCGACCAGCGCGAAGATCGGAATAATGTCTGCTGTTTCCAGAATCGCCAGGCGATCCAGGGCCATCGTCTTTAATTCCGAACTTGTGTCGTTCAGCGCCACGGATTTGTAGGCTTCGATAATTTGCTCGGAAAGTGCGTACGATTCGAGGCTTTCCATGGATTTATGGCGAATGGATTCTACGCTGTCCCGTAAAAGGACAGCGATCATCGTCTCTTCAGTACCCGGATTGGCCTTTACTTTGGAAAGCAATTTCACGGCACCCAGCCTCTTCTCGGGGTCTGTTTCGCGTAGAGCCGAATAGCGCAGCATATTCTGGATCGTGGGGTCATCCAGCCCGCCCGATAGGGCAAAATCCTTTTGAATTTTGACATTCACCTCCACGATACCATTATTATCACCGTCTCCGTCCTTTTGAACAAGATCGGAGACTTCCGCGCCGCCGGCACCCAGCATATAGTTCGCAAAAGCCTTCTGAAAATCATCTTTCTCCTGCGATGTAAGTAAGGCGCCACGATTCACGAAATTGGCCAGCATCTGAGGATCATGGAGAAGTCCGGAACTCAACAATATTTTGCCGACTAACATACCAACTGCAAAAATTGTCCCGGCGGCAATCAATTGGTAGCGCGGACGCGCCAGGGCCATTTCGAGAGATTCCGTCAGATCTTCCCAGAATTCTTTTATTTTTGTGAACACCGGTCTCTTCTTGCCGGCCAAAATGGTGTGCATGACTCTCCGGTTTGCCCTTTCCAGCAAAGCCGCGGATGGTTTTGGGGCAGGCTCCTGCGAAAGGATTGTGCTCATGGCGCGCAGCTGATCCAGTTGCTCCCGGCATTGTACGCAGCCGCGCAGGTGATCTTCAAACAGTTGCCGTTCGGCGTTGGTGCCATCATCATAGTAGTACTGTAAAAGTAAATCATCAAAATGCTTATGGTTCTTCATGTCTGTCCCTATATCTATGCGTTCACTAACATGGTTTGAAGTTTTCGGGTGGCCCGAAAGAGATAGCGCTTGACGGTTCCTTCGGTGCAATCCAATATCGCGGCAATATCCTTGATCTTTTTGCCTTCATAATGTTTCATGATGAAAACGACTCGCTGCTGCGGAGATAGCTGGCGCAAGGCCTGGTCGATTTGGGCGCGCAGCGACGAACGCAATGTTTCTGTATCGGCGGAATCCGCACTATCGCTCGGGATCGTTTCCCAGAGGTAATTGTCCTCGCCCGGGTCGACGGTGACCATCCGCTTCTTTTTCCGGTAATAATTATAAGCCTGATTGGTCAGAATCCGATAGGCCCAGGTGAAAAACTCGCTCTCGAAGCGAAAGGACTGGATATTCTTATAAATGCGAATGAATGTTTCCTGGTACAGGTCCTCGGCATCCTGACTGTTTTTGGTGAAACGATAGGCGGAACTCATGACTCGCTCACCGTATCTTTCCATTATTCGCTGGAAGGCCATACTGTCCCCCGCCTGCACTCTTTTAATTATCTCGATTTCATCTTTATCCATTAAAACCATACTCCCCAATTGGACTTAACGATTCCATAAAAGTTGTCATGGGTCACAATCGCCTGGAATTTAGCGGATGACCGTTAGGCGACCCATTTTCAATTCTTTCTTCGAAGATAGACTCATGATATATATGCCCGAAGGAACCGGCGCTCCATCCGTATCTTTCATGTCCCACCTGGCGACGTATTTCATCCCCCGGCCGGAGGGATACACGTCCCAACCGTACACTTTTCTGCCCAGCATATCAAAAATCATCAGTTCCACCGGATCATCCCCGGCCGCCGCATATACGCCCCACTGAAAAAACAGGTTCACGCTGGAATTGGCCGGATTTGGAAAAGCCGTAATTTCCCCAACTTTGTTTCCAATCAAGGGAAAATCCGAATCAACGCTCTCGTAAATAGACCGGTAGACATCCGGAATTCCCCAACCATAGACTTGATCCGGTGTCGCCGCTAAAGAGGAGAAATTTTTCAGCGCGGCGATGATTTCCGCGGGGCACCAATGGGGATATTTTTCCAGGATCAGGGCCGCTGCGCCGGTAATCAGCGGGGCCGAATAAGACGTCCCGGCTCTGCTTCCATAGGTACCGAACCCTATTTCCGTCGCAACCCGGCAGCGTACACCCCGGGCGCAAAGATCCGGCTTGGTGCGTCCGTCAAAA
>Ga0265594_1003201_pt1 | contig 11080 bp, 17 predicted proteins | sample saktaG_11_FD_190147 | JGI IMG/M metagenome (GOLD analysis project Ga0265594, IMG submission 190147) | Saline water microbial communities from Sakinaw Lake, British Columbia, Canada - sak_2011_5_24_80m | ecosystem: Environmental > Aquatic > Non-marine Saline and Alkaline > Saline ... | reverse complement strand
AAGCATTGTCTGGCGCTCTGCCGGGACCGACCTTAAAATTTCTTTTATTTGCGGCATAAATCCCATGTCCAGCATGCGGTCAGCTTCGTCAAGAATCAAAATATTTACGTTTTTAAGATTGACTGTTCTTTGGTGTAAATGGTCAATCAATCGTCCGGGTGTAGCTATAATGATATGCGGGTTTTTCCGCAAAGAATCTTTTTGGGGCCAGATGGGCACCCCGCCTATTAAAACTGCTGTTCTGAGGCCAAGAGAATTTCCGACCTTGCGAAGTTCCGCATCAATTTGCAGCGCCAGCTCCCGGGTCGGCAGAAGCACCAGTCCCAAATCCTTAGTGTTTATTAAACGCTGAATCATCGGAATGCCGAAAGCAAGAGTCTTTCCCGTACCCGTTTGGGCGATACCCACCACGTCTTTTCCCTGGATAGCGATGGGGATTGATTTGTACTGGATGGGAGTCGGCGTTACATAATGAATCTTTTTTAGAATTTCAAGAATCCCGGGAGCTATCCCGAGACCGTAAAAATTTAAATTTTGCTGTTGTTTTGCGTTATCCATAAATTTGATTATTTGCACTATGGCGGCAAAGGAAGGCGCGGCTTTCTTAAAAGAGGCCGCGCCAGAAGCAATAGAAATGGTATTCTGGATTTTTATTGAATTAACGAGCTGAGACAAGGGACGAATTCCGGATATTTTGGTTTTCCGTCCTGATCGCGGAATATGCAAAATGACTGCGGTATAAGACAGGAGCATTCATTCTTTTCCCCATTGAATCGGCAATACTGCCTGTAGTCATCAAGCAGGAAATGTTCGCAGACGCCGAGATCAACGTTGAACGCGTAATGAATGTGGAAAAATAATTGCTGCCTGGCTATCGGAATGTCCCACTCTGAGATTTCAGGCAGAAGCTCCGCCAGTTTTTTATGCCTTTCTTCTACACTCGGGCATCCTTGCAGCATCTCAATACAGCCATTGTCTTTTATTTTCGCCATTGCCGTTACCACTCTATTTCTCAAGTATTTACCTCCCTAAAGAGCAAATTATCCTAGCATCTTATATTTACCAGGATTTTCAAATTTTACTGCTTTTTATCTTTCTTGTCAATAAAAAACCGCCCTTTCGGCGACATTGAACCTAGCCCGATTTAGCATAAAACTTAGCTAAGCTAAGTTTTGGTTATCTCTCTTCTTTGATTAGAAATAAGCGCCTTTTGAAGCCTCCGCGCTTTTTTCTTTTGGCAATTTGAAATTTTTTGATTCCAGACTTTGTTATCTTTATCTCTGACGCTAAAACATCTAATAATTCCTGAATGTCCACAATTTCATTAATAATCCTCTTTTTATCCTTTGCTTGGACTAATTCCCCGGATTCTTCAAAAACTTTCTTTTTGAGGGCATTTAAAAATTCACTTTTCTTTAAAACTTTCACTGTTGGTACCCAACCTGCCCCTTTTATGATTTCCGGAATCCTGTCCCTGATTAATTTGTTATATTTTACAACTTTTTTCATTTAAGCCTAAATTTTGATTATTTTTTCACCGCTTTTTTAAAAGTCAAAATTTTGTAATCCTTTTCGTCAATCCCTTTTAACTGATAAACTTGGTATGTTGAAAATATCTTTTTATCTTCGGGATTAAGGCCCAATAACCTTATGGCTTCTTCAACTTTCTCCCAGGAAGACGCCTCGATCTCCAAATATGGTTCGAGAAGAGGCCAGAAATCTATGTCGAATTCAATATCCTCCAATTGGTATCTTATTCTTTTGTTTTCTTCGTAGAATTTTTCCTCCAGCCCGATTTTCCGCAAAAACTCGGCTGTCCGCTCAAAATCGTTTACATTTATCTCCAGTTCTTCCATCCCCTCGTCATTAGTCGTTCCGTCGTGCGTTTTCACTCCCAGTCTTTGCTTGAACGTCAGAGTGATTTTATCGCCTTCGTCACGCAGCCGAATGTAAGCTCCTCTTTTGTCGAACCTCAAATCGGGATAATCAAAAACTCTCCTTTTGTAAAGTCTCTCGAAAACATTCCTGGCTCCGATATCCTTGAGCTTCTTTTCCATCGTTTCAGGGTCAATATTCAAGAATTTGACTTCAATTTCTTCCATATTATTTTTTATGTGATTTCCAATATAACATCCTCGGATAACCCATAAGACGCTTAACCTCGTATTTAATGTCTAAATCATCTAAGAACTTCTGGCAGGCCTTTCTTGTCTTATCCACGCCGCCGAAATCATTTTTGGCCTCAACTTCCATAAAGTTCCCCAGGCCCTTTATCTGGTCGAGAGTCACTTGGAAATTGCCGCAATCGAAGTATTTACGCGTTTTATTCACGCTAACCTTGGTAATTAACCCGATCTTTTTGAATATTTCTTCGACGATCTCGGGCTTCTCGACAGAAGTTTCGTATTCATCGGTCTTTCTCAGCCAACCGTTCTTATAAAAGTGCAAATAAGAGTAGTTCAAATGGTCCCTGCCCCTCTCGCGCCTTACTCTTAAATATTCTATCGGCATTTCCCTGGCGAAAAAATTCCTGGCTGGCGGAACGAAATATCTGTCAAGCTGCTCCCTGGCTCTGACGAACTTCCCCACTCTTCTTAATTTCTTTTCGGCATCCTTTGGATTTTTAATTTTTACTTGTATTTCGATTTCAACGTTTTTCATGTTTTTGGCTTTTCCAAAAAGTTTTCTTATTCTTCAGCCACACAATCACTGCCTTCTTCAAGGCAATGGGAAATATCTTCTTACGGCTAAAGTCTTTCTTGTTCAAAAAGACAAAGTCGATATGATCCTCTAAGCTTTTGTCTTTTACTCTCTCGACTGAAACGTTAAAAACCAAGTTGATCTCATGATGCTTTCCCCTGTGTTCTCTGTGCTTTTCTTTGTCCTCTCTGTAAATATTCTCTATGGTTCCGATAAAAGACAACCCCTTCACCCTGATGTCCAATTCTTCCTTTAATTCGCGGATAAGCGCGGTCTCTGCCGTTTCTCCGAAATCCACGTGCCCGCCCGGGAAGAAGTAGTATTTCTTTTCCTTATGCCAACAAACCAGAATTCTTCCTTTGGATTTGATTATCGCCCTAACGCAGATTTCGATATTTTTCATATATTTTATATTAACAAAAAATCGCCTTTTGGACGACTATTACTAATTTTGATTCTTCGGTGGATACTTATCACGAGCTTCTTTTTTAGCTTCAAAGAGAAGCTTTTCTTCCTCTGGATTTAGAGCTATTTGGGGAATCGGTTGTAATTTATATGACTTAGTAGCCAAGCGACGTAATGCTTCAATTTGAACTTGATGCTCAATACTTAATAGTCTTTCTGCTGCTTCTTCTGGAGTTTCGTCAGGTAGAATATTTTTATATCTAACGTAGACTACCTCGCCTTCATCATATTTCGGCACTACTTTTTGGCAAAAAACAGGGATGGGCCGTTTTTCTCCTATCATTTCACAAAACTGCATATGGGCATAAATTCTCCTTACTCCATACATCCATTTTCCTCCTGGCCCCAAATGCTGATTGAGACCATTATAGCGTTCAATAACCTCCGATGGAGTTAATGGCATCCAGCCAAGCTGATGAAAATAATCTGGTTTATATCTATCTAATATTTTTAAAAGTTGATTTACTAAATTTCCTTTATTTTTATCTATCAACCAGATATCATCAGCTGGAAATCCTTTATTTTTTGTTTTTTCTATTCCTCCAGATTCTGAATCGCTGAAAATCATTGCTACTGTTTCTACCAATCCATGCAATTTTCCACCAGGACTTTCTGCCTGGATTATCGCTAAATTAGTTGAGCCATTTCCTGAAATAAGATTTATATTTCTCAACATGTTTTTATCCTACCAAAAAATCGCCTTTTCGGCGACCTTGAGTTTAGCCCGGTTTAGCTCAAATTTTTAGGAAGTTTTATGCCGAGATCACGACAAATTTTCTTGGCTAAAAAGTTATCAATTTCAATATGGCGAGGTGTGGTTGATGATCTTTTCATCAACGGATTAAAAAAGACGCTATGTCTCGCGCCTTCTCTGATAAAGATACAACCGTTTTTACGAAGATGTCTGATTAAATCGTTTCTCCTCATTATAAAGAAACCAAAAGGGATTCTCTGATTACCTTCCCCTTTGGAAATTCTTTTTTATTTAAAATCCGATTGGTTTCCAGAATTAATAAAAGCGCCTCTTTTAGATTTTCTTTCGTTTCTTTAAGGGTTTTGCCCTGGGTATTAACTCCAGGGATTTCCTCTACCCAGCCCAAATACCATTTTCCGTGTTTTTTATATATTGCCGTAAATCTTCTTGCCATATATTTAAATTATATCTCAACTCTGAATTATGTCAAATTATAATATTTAACAAAAAATCGCCTTTGGGGCGAAGAAACAGGAACCTCTCAAGGTACTCGCCTTAAGGCTTTCTCTTGAGAGGTCTGAAATTTGGCAATTCCACTTTTAATGGATTACCTTGCTATCGCAATATTGTGACCATGCGGCCCTTCTGGAGGTTTTTTCTCCTTCTTCTCCTTTTTTTTGCGCGGCGGCGGATCAACCTGTTCGAGATCACCATCGTCGAACGTTCTGATTTCGGGAATCTCAAGCTTGTCGTTTACTGGCGATTGAATGCCGTAACGGTCGCCTGAATACATGTGCTTGAGGCGAAGTACGACAATACCAGTAAAACCAGTAAGGCGATCTTTCACTTTGACGCCGAGCTTGAAGGCATTGACAGTTTTGATTACCGGGGGCAAATCGTCTTTGGGCGAAGCAATAATCTCAATGTCCGGCCCGTCCAAAACCTTGGCCTCAGGCAATTGCCCTTCCTTGTTTATTACGGGTTGGACTCCGTAACGAAGGCAGCCATTCATGTGTTCCACACGAAAGACTGTAAATCCCTCGAAACCCGTAATCCTGTCACGCACCATAGAACCAAATGGAATAACACTCACAATAATCCCTCCTTATAGATTGTAAAGCGCCGCATGCTGTTCTCTTCGCTGATTTTCACAGTCGAAGTGCCTTGGATTTTTCCATAGCGGCGATACATATATAAATATTTTATACCACAAAAAATATATCTTTGTCAAGACTATATCTTCACAAAATTCACAAAAAAACGCCTATTCGGCGACTTGTTGAGGCCTGGCCTCAACAGACTAACTTCGGCTTAGCTAAGCTAAGCTTAAATAAATGCCTAATTTTGATTATTTATAAACTGCTAAAAGATAGGCGCCACGTAAATACCAGGCCTGAACTAATTTATCCTTATTAATTTTATATGGTTTTAAAAATTCCAGTCTCGGATCATTTATTACATATTTATTCCCCTCTTTGCCAACGATCACTATGCAGTGTCCGGATCGTTTATCCGGTTTGCCGTCTAAAGAATTAGTACTCAAAGCAACAATAACTGGCACTCTCCTTTTAAGGAAACGGTTAATCAAATCCAAGTTTGGAACCTTGGTTGAAAATTTACCACCTAGTTCTATGTATTCTATGTTTTTTCTTATTTCTCTTTTCTTAAAGCCAGGTTCTTTGTATTTCTTTTGCTTAATATCTTTAAGATATTTTCTAAGTTTATTTATGTCTTTCTCTGACAAGTTCTCTGTGTCTTTATCCAAAATATAGGAATTGTGATAACAAAAGAAAGTATTAAACCCGTATTTTAAAGCAATCTTTCCTTCGTCCGCCAGCCAGGTTCCGATGTTTTTGTAAAGCTTTATTTGCTTCAATAATTCTTCCAGTGATACTTTTGTGCCGAAATACTCCATAACCATCTGCAGGCAGACTATGCAACAGTGCAGACTTTTTTTCTTTTGTTTTTTGGTTGGAATTTTTAATCTCATATTCTATTAAAGATTATATTCCCAATAAGGCTGCCATTTAAACGGTATATTTAGGCACTCTTCTATGGTTTTGCCGCTGGCTAAAGTATCTAAACTATATTGAGTTGCCCGGTGGCCAACGATTAAAACTGTCTTATCCGGATATTTTTCTTTCAATTCCTTGTAGAAATTTTGTACCCTTTCTGTCGCCTGTTCATAACTTTCACCATTGGGATACGGTTCTTTTATGTGATCTTTTTTTATGGGTTCCACAATTTCACTTGGTTTTCCTTCAAAATCACCATAATTCAATTCCCTGAGCCGTTGGTCGACGATAATGGTATATTTATCCCCAAAAGCTATCCTTACCGTATCAACCGCTCTCTTTAAGTCGGAACAGCAGATTAAATCTATCTTAATATTCTTAAACCTCTCCCCCATTTCTTTAGACTGTTGTACGCCTAATTCAGATAACCCAACGTCCTTCCAGCCGGAGGATATTTTTGCTTCGTTATCCGTTGTCGTCGAATGCGCCGCAAAATATATTTTCATATTAGTTTTCTTTAAAATAATCTGCCACAATGTCTAATAATTCTTCTGGTTTTTCAGCAATAGAAAAGGGTTTTCCCTTAAGAAGATTTTCTTTTTCTTGAAATCCCCAATTGACACCGACTGATTGAACGCTCAAACTACCTGCTTCTTTTATGTCGCCGAGGGTATCGGTGATAAATAAACAGTCCTTCAGCCCTACTCCATATTTTTTAAAAACCATTTTCATTCTTTCAGTTTTATTGGCATCGATGAAATTACTACCGACAATGTTATCAAAGTAAGAATATATGTTATTGCGTTTTAAGAAATCACGAATGGGACTTATGATTGTTGAAGAAATAATCAGAAGAGTATATGTTTTAGCCAATTCTGCAATTACTTTTTTCATGCCGGTAAATATCTTGACTTTCTTCATCTGCGGGATATATCTTTTCCAGAATTCTCGATCAAGTCTCTCTAATTCTTCCTTCGGAGTGGATTTTATGGCCCACTCGACTATATTTCCATCAAAAAGCTTTCGATAATCTTTTTCACTGACGATCTTAGGATCAATGATTTTATTTACCTCAAAAGCGATATCAAAAGAATCTGCAATCACCCCGTCAAAATCAAATAATATGATTTTCCTTTTTTGTCTCATAATATTCTATCCTACCAAAAAATCGCCTCTTCGGCGACCTTGAGCTTAACCCGGCTTAGCTCAAATTAGGCCTTCTTGATATTCTTGAGGGTAAATTTTTTGTACTCTACCCACCTTCCTGTCCTTTAACCGTACTTTAATTCCACGGTGATGGGTAGCCGAACTCGTCAAAATTTCCGCCACTGTTCCGCGTGTAAGCTTTCCTGTTCTCTGGTCTGCTTTAAGCACAATTTCCACTTCTGAACCAATTTTTATATTTTCCCTCTTTTGCCCGTCCATAATAATTATTCCTTGTCTCTGGTTATTCTTGATTTTCTTTAGATTTCCTTGGAATGAATAAGAAGAATAAAAAGAATAGAAGAAACAGCGGGTACGTTTCCGGTGGATTCTCAAATCCCAAAAACCCTAAAAATCCCAAGAATCCAAGATAGTTTATTTTCTTTCCCATAATTTTTTTATTATTATTTACTTCGACCTAAGTTTTGGTTATTTTAGATTTGGCTCTTTTAATTTCAGAGGGTTTTTCTAAGAGTTTTCCTTTATGTAGTTTATACAAAAGCGGGATTACGCCGCAGTCCTTGCATTTTCCCCAGCCGCATTTTCCTTTATTTTCCTTCGCCAGTTTTTTTGCAAAGCATCACTTCCCTATCAAAAACCTCCTTTTTGATGATATTTTTCTTTAATCCAGTTTTACAGGTTAGTTTTTTCTTTTTCATCTTTGAGTTAAACTTTCTTAATCCTGCGTTTATTTTTTATAGATTTTACCGTCATTTTGTAGATAAATCTCTCCGGAGTTCTGTAGGCGGTTTTCCCTTTTTGTGCGCGATTGGAAGAATAATTCTTCATGATTCAATTCTAGGCTAGATCTCGACGGTTTATATACCTTGTGCGACATTTCTTATTTTTTCTGTTTTTGCCATGGCACTTCGATCCAATCGGCAATTTTATCCCAAATATTTCTAGTTTCCATAAACGGCTGGAATGGACCGATAGTTTCTTTCGAGAGGTAGAGGCCACGTTCTTCCAGGGTATTTATATTAATCAAATGAATCTGATAGATAAGCTGCTTATTGTCCTGATCAAACGGTTCCGCAATTAGAATATCTTGGTATTGTGCCACAACGGCTAACGGAGGATTACTACTGATAACATCGTATATGGTCTTTCTTTTTGCAACGCTAGTTCCATAGTCCGGAGCAAGATTAAAAACTAATATAACTCCAAAAAATAAGATAAAAAACAATCCTGATATTGCAAGATCCTTTCCCACTAGATTATCGAGATGGCTATTTAAAAACAGGTTGTTCAAAAGCCCATAGTCCTTTGGCTTTTCATCTTTCTTAATAAAGAGAAAAATAATCCACGTGACTATCATAAAAAGCAAAATTATGAAAACGAATTCTATGATAAATGAAAGAGTAATTTCGTGTAATATTAATATTTTAAAAATCATAAGAGGAAGTAAGTATGCAAAAAATAAGCTCCATCCACGATATAATACCGTATTTTTTTTATTCTCTATTTTTAACGCGAAGAATCCATATATTGGTTTTGCAATTAATAAGCAAGATATCGCCAATATACACACAGCAAACGTTACCCAAATAATTTCTGTAACAGGGGGCGAAACAAGGCTAGCGTTTGCGGAAATACCAAAGTAATTAACATAAGAACTTTCGACAAGGCTTGTGACGAGATATCCAAATCCAGTTATAAGAGTTATTATTACTGCATCACCGAAAAATTTTGATGAATGTGAATTAGTTTTTTCGTTCATTTTAACTTATTTCTCAATTAATTCTTCGACTTTTTGGTTTACTTAACGTTTAAAAATAGAGTTGACACCTATTTTTGAACTATTTTTCACATGAGGGAAGCTATTATTTACGAGATAATGTCATTTAATCTTCTGAATAATAAACTTATGAGTCCTAGATATTCTAAGGCCCTATATGGATCTTTTAGACTTAGGACTTCGTGACCTTTTGGATTACGAACTCCTTGCATTACGCCAGCAAAGATGTGCATAAATCCTTCTTGTTCATCCTTATCTGATTGATTTTGTAACTGATTTAATCTAAGTTTAGGATTATTTACACTGAAGGCACTTAGCATTAAATTCTTCCCATCTAAAGATAGACTTGATAATTCTTGCACTTTCTTATTTAAGAGCTTGCATGCTTCAAATATTGCTTGAGAATAATATCCGTCACTAAACAATTTCCTACTCGAGAGTATTACAGGCTTGTGCAATCTCCTTTCATCAAAAATCTTCTGGTTTTTCTTACGTGGAGATTTAAATTTTTTTGCCTTATTGGCAATAGATAAATTATGATATTCTTTTAAAATGATCCGAAGATTGTGTAACCATTCAGTTTTTCTAAGTCGAACGTTGTTTGCGGAATTACTTAAGGCAATAAAGGCTTTATATCCCTTCCCATTGGTATCAAGGATTTCTAAAAGATCGTAATAAATCTGCATCCACTGTTTGGCTACAGATTTAATTTTCTTATCAGAAATAGTTGTGGCACTCTTAGATATTAAATCAACTAATCGAATCGTATCTTCTTCGAAAGAGTTTTTATATATCAAATTTTTACCAGACATAGGCAACTATCCGTTTTCCACTAATAATTTTTGAAGTTTTTCGTAATTTTCCAGCTTTGCGCAATCGCACCAAGGCAACCTCTATACGATTTAAATCACAAGGATAAATAGATTGAAGTTTTACATGAACTTCGAGGGCCGTTTTCGGTTGCTTAAAAAATATATCATCACGTAATGCAAGGATATATTTCGGCAAAGTCATCCTAGAGTCGGCAGATACATTAGAATGAAATGATTTCTTTTTAGAATTAGAATGAATACTTTCAACGCCGATTTCACTAAGACATCCATCAGCTAACGTTTTTATCTGTTGTAAGTTTTGGGTTAATTTTACTTTATTCATAATACTTATTTCTTCTTACTGAATCTAGTTTTTTCTTCCATAATATAAGGATATTTTTGGACATACTCATAACCACCTCTTTTTCCTTTATGAGTGAGATACGATGCTCGTTGTAGAGCCATATTTACATTCATTAATGGAAAATGATATTCTTTCTTCGAAAGTTCTTCTACTACAGCGGCGATTCTCATCCATTTCCTGAAAGCCCCTTCTTTCCAAAGAATTTTCAGGGCCTCTGTCGCAGTTTTTACAATTTTTCTATTTTCTTTCAGCATAAATCCACTTTTCTTGATTCTTTGGATTCTCCACTTCTAAACGGGTCAAGGAGCGATTTCTTACTGCTCGGAGTAAGGCCATCGCAATAACTGGCCGACGATAGTTAAATCCTTCTTGACGCAAGCGAGTTATAACCTCAGAAAGTAATTTTGGTTCTTGGAAAAAACCATCAACTATCAACATTTTAATGCCGCCAGAAACTCCAAAATAGTTTTTCTCATTTTCTTTAGTAGATACCTTAATCAAAGAACTTCTTTTACCACTAAGGGTAGATCCCCCAAACTTGGAAGAAAGCTCATCTAATAATATTACTATATCGTTTATAATCTCGTTTGGTGTGCGTTTTTTTGGAACCATAATGTTTATATCTATTAACAATTAAGATGTTATCACTTTTTTGTACATATGTAAAGTATATTAGGAAGATAATCCCGATAAACGACCTAGCCAATGGGAGGTAGAATCTTGATGAAAACCTCCATTAGAGACTTATCTTTAGGTTTATCAATGTTCCCATATTCTAGACTATCATATCAAGATAACCCGTCAAGCCCTTAATGAAAAATCAGCCAAGGAGCTGATCTTTAAAATATCTTGGCGATTTTAGCTATTGAGCAAAGTCTAACCTTATTTCTTTTTAATTTCTGGCTTTTAAAATTTAGCTTTCCACAATTTTTATCTCTTCCGGCGTACGGCCGTAGATGTTATTTTCCAGATTTAGTTCGGTTATCTTGTTTACACAACATTTGGCAGTTCTCTGCTGTTGTTTTTCCGCCTTCGTGCCAAGGTTTGATGTGGTCAGCTTCCATTTCTTCAATTTCAAAGTGTTTTTTG
>Ga0265594_1003200_pt1 | contig 11080 bp, 15 predicted proteins | sample saktaG_11_FD_190147 | JGI IMG/M metagenome (GOLD analysis project Ga0265594, IMG submission 190147) | Saline water microbial communities from Sakinaw Lake, British Columbia, Canada - sak_2011_5_24_80m | ecosystem: Environmental > Aquatic > Non-marine Saline and Alkaline > Saline ... | reverse complement strand
TGCCGCTTCTGGCATAGAGGGTTCGGTCAACGCCGCTTTCAGGCGAGCTGTAAATTCCGTACAGCGCTCCACTATTGCCTGAAGCTACGCCGTAAAAGCTGTGATTGGGAGGTGCCATGTCCTCCCAAACATGGCGCATGCCGCAGTCGCCCCCTACAATGGCGGAATCATCAGAAGGGGGGGACGCCATGTCGCAGCTTCTATCTATCCTGTCCAGACTGTCACCGTCGAATCAACGCCTTGTCCGAGAGCTTACCTGGAAACTAGCACAGCTTGAACAGCAAACCATACCGGAGGAATACGATTCCAACCTGGACTTCCACAGATACATCAACCCCTGGATAACCAGCCTTTTAGCTCGAGGCTTTTCAGGGAGAACTATCCCGAGTTATAGAGCCACCATCGAGGCGCTTCTTGGGCGTGCGCCGAAACCTAAAAGAGCGCACATAGAGGCGTACCTGGCCAGCCTCCAGGTCAAAGGTCTCTCTCTAGGGACTATCAACCGCCAGGTCAGCGCGGTTAAGTCGTTCTTTGGCTATCTGGCAGACAGAGACATGATCTCAGCTACGCCGGCAGCCAAAATAGCGCGCCCCAGACTGCCGAGGCTTATCAGGAAAGCCCCGACGGAGCAGGTCTTTACCGCCCTGATGCAGATCCCAAAGAGCCACCGCCATCAGACCATGCTACTAATCTTTGCCGATTGCGGCATCAGGCTTTCCGAGCTGGCAACCATCCGGATATCAGATATCGACCTGGAGCACGCCAGCATAAAGGTATTCGGTAAGGGGTCGAAGGAGAGAATAGTGCCCCTGTCAGCCCACACGACAGCCGCCGTCGAGAAGCAGCTCAAAGCCCTGGCAGAAACAGGCTATGACGGCGAGTGGCTGTTTCCGGGTATAGCCACAGGGTCACACTACAGCATCAGAGGCATAGACCAGTATTTCGACAGGCTATCCCACCGCCTGGGGGTTAAGGTTACCCCCCACCAGCTCAGGCACTACTTCGCCACCTATGCGCTGTCAAAAGGGGCTTCCATTAAAGCTATATCTGCCATTTTAGGGCATGCGGACACTTCAACAACCGCAGACGTCTACTGGCACATTCTAAACGAGGAGGAAATCATTGCGCAGCATAACAAGTACAGCCCAATCCAATGATGGTGGTGGTATATCAGCACCACCACCACCACCATCAGCACCACCACCACCCCTCACCACCACCACCACCACGCAGCGCCGCAAAAAGCGACAGCAAGGCGAGCTTGCCTTGCAGACAGCTCTCATGGAGTACCCCACCCTCATCGATGAGCTAGCAGAGCTTGGCTTTAACGCGGCAGCAGATTTCATTGTCAGGCATGAGCCGGCCCGCATCAAACAGGCGGTAGAGAGAGCTAAGAGCATAAAGGGGATCAGAAACATGCCGGGGTTTATTCGATTCCTGGTAACCAAGCCAGGCCCAATACCGGCGCCTGAGAAAGACAAGAAAGACGACCCCGATAGGTTTATCAAAGGCAAATACGGACACTTAGTCCAGCGATAGAAAGGAGGTAAATCCATGAAAGCAGAGGTTACTACGCAGGCAGATCTAGTGAGCGTGACGCAGACGTTTCACGAGGAGAAAGGCATGATTACGGTCCTAAAGGTGGAGACGAAGCTGCAGCCAGGAGAGATAGCCCGAATCCTTAACTTCCGAAGGCAAGGAGCGGCTTTGAATCTCACGTTGGGGTCAGACCAGCTAATGTTTGACCTCGAGGTGAACGCCACGAAGATTGACGTGCCGGCAAAGGAGAGCTGATGAGCCATCTACTAACCATCTTACAGCTACACAGAGGCAAAGCCAGGGCCATCACCGGTAAGGACCTGGCGCAGCTCCTGGGAGAGCCGCACGACAGGATGATTCGTAAGGAGATTAGAGAGCTGATAGCCCAGGGTCACCCGATTGCCTCGAGCACCGAGCACCCCTATGGCTACTTCATGGTGGAGACGCCGGAGGAAGTAGACCAGTACCTTAAGCAGCTAAAGGGTCGGCTGGTAGAGGACGCCTACCGTAGACGGGACTTTAAGAAAGCGGCTGCCGGCACCCTGAACGAGGAAAAACAGCTTGCCCTTTTGTGAGGTTCAAATGCCGAGACATAAGAACATAAAGAGCCTAGAAGTAAGGCGCAAAGAGCTGATGAAGCCATTGAAGCACCCGCACCCGGGTCCCTACAGGAAGCTCTATCTCTGTCCTGTAGCTAATTGTGGAGCCGCTTTGTCCCGCAGGAACGGATTTATCGTCTGCCCGATAGACCCGGAGCATTTTACACAGGAGGTGATTTGGAAACGACAACAAGCGCTCCAACAACATCATTGCAAAAGTGCTCTATCTGCGGAGCTGATACAGAGTGGGATGACTCTTACAGAGAGGACCCTATCTGTGTAAGCTGTTGGGACGCCCGGGCCGGTAAAGACAATAAAGTGGCAGCCCGCATGAGAGCCTACTACCAGGCGCACAGAGAAGAAGTGGCAGCCCGCAAGAGAGCCCACTACCAGGCGCATAGAGAAGAAGCGGCAGCCCGCATGAGAGCCTACTACCAGGCGCATAGAGAAGAAGTGGCAGCCCGCAAGAGAGCCTACTACCAGGCGCATAGAGAAGTAAGGAGGTGAACCATGAAACTACTCGAGGCAACTCAAATCGCAGTTGAGCTAGTGTCAAAGCTAATCCCCTACTGCGACAAAGTAGAGGTCGCTGGCAGCATCCGCAGAGGGAAGGGGGAAGTCCACGATATCGATATCGTGGCTATTCCGAATGAGGACAAGATAATCAATGGCGGTTACTTCGGCCGACAGCACCTGGTAGCGTCGATCGCTGAATCAGTCGCCCCGCAAGCAAACGGAGAAAAGATAGCCTCCTTCTCATTCAAGCGGATATCGGTCGACATCTACTGGGCTACCCCTGAGACATGGGGAACTTTGTTGCTGATCAGAACAGGGTCAAAGGAGCACAACATCAACCTGTGCACCATGGCCAGGGATAGAGGCTGGCATCTGCACGCCAGCGGAGAGGGGCTTTTCGACGCCTACGGCCGCCATGTAGCCGGTGATACCGAGGAAGGCATCTTCAAAGCCTTGGGACTGCCGTTCATACCACCTGGACAGAGAGAAGTCCGCTATCCCGCCGCCTTCCGTAGAACCACCCCCCAGGCTAGAGAGAAAATACTTGACATAACTACTTGACATAATGGGGGTACTTTACATAAAATGGTAGTTAGCTATGAAATTACTCAAGGTGGCGCTCGAACAGCAGCGTTTTGACCTGGCAGCCCACGTCCTCGTCTTTGGTTTGCTTGAAGCAGCAAAGCAGAAAAAGGAGCAAAGACGTAATGGCGAAAGCCGGTGCCCCCAAAGGCAACCTGAACGCCAAGAAGCACGGGTTTTACAGCAAAGCGCTAGATAAAGCCGAGGAGCTGCAGCTTGAGGACGCCAGGGGGATTGACGGTTTAGACGAGGAAATCGCCATCCTTCGAATCAAGCTCCGCACCATCATTCAAAGCGAACCCCATAATATCGAGCTGGCGCTGGCAGCAGCCAATACTATTGCCCGCCTGGTCCGCACCCGCTATAACATCAGCAAGGAGCAGAAGCGATCGCTCAAAGACGCTATCGCTAAAGTCCTTACGGAGATTGCCGTCCCCCTGGGGATTAAGGCCCTGATCAGATGAAGCTAAGACCGTATCAGGCAGAGGTGGCAAAGGCTGTAATAGAGAGCATACAGCATAACCTGGGCTTGACCTTTTCGGTCGAGATCGCACGCCAGGGAGGAAAGAACGAACTGTCAGCTCACCTCGAGGTGCTTTTAATGACCATGTTCATGGCATCCGGCGGAAACGCTATCAAGTGCTCGCCTACCTTTAAGCCGCAGACCCTGATCTCCATGGGAAGGCTTAAGGACCGGTTGAACGACTTCGGATTTACCGGACTATGGTTCACCGAGGCAGGCTATATCATCCGCCTGGGGAATTCCAGGTGGATATTCCTTTCGGCCGACGAGACCAGCTCAGTTGTTGGCCACACCGCTGAGGTGCTTCTGGAAATCGACGAGTCCCAGGACGTCTCGAAGGACAAGTACACTAAGGACTTCCGCCCCATGTCGTCAGCCTATAATGCCACTACCATACATTACGGCACGACGTGGGATGATACCACCCTCCTGGAAGAAATCAAGCAGACCAACCTTGAGCAGGAGAAGAAAGACAGCGTTAAGCGCCACTTTCGCTATGACTGGCAGGAGGTGGCCAAGTATAACCCCGCATACGGAGCTTTCGCTGAGTCCGAGCGCCAGCGCCTGGGAGAGGACCATCCGCTTTTCAGGACGCAGTACGCGCTCTTGCCTATTAGAGGCGGCGGCGGCTTCTTTACCCGCCAGCAGATCGCCGTCATGCAGGGTAACCACCCAAGATTGCGAAGTCCCCATGACGGCAAGGCTTACATTGCAGCGGTGGACTTCGCCGGGGAAGAAGAACAGCTAGAAGATGAAATGCTGACCCGCCCCAGCAGGGACGCAACGGTGGTAACCATAGCCGAGGTGAGCCTGCCTGGCAACCGGCAGAGAGACCCCGACATCAATGTTGTTGAACACTACGCATGGATTGGAGAGAAGCACCCCATACTCCATAACCAGCTTGTCGATATCTTCAAGAACACTTGGAACTGTACCAGGATAGTATGCGACGCCACCGGTATAGGAGAACCGACAACCAGTTTTCTACGGAAGGCTATAGGTCCTAAAGTGATACCGTTTAAGTTCACGCAGAAGTCGAAATCGGATGCTGGCTTTGACCTCCTGGCAGCCGTCAATTCAGGAAGACTTAAGGTCTACAGGCAGGACGGCTCTACAGACCACAAGGAGCTGTTTCACCAGCTCGAGAAGGCAAAGAGTACCTATCGCCCGAATCAGACCCTTAACTTCTTTGTAGAGCCAGCAGAAGGCCACGACGACTATTTAACCAGCCTGGCGCTGATTGTGCAGGCAGCCCAGGACGCAGCGCCCAGGAAAGCTACAGGAGGGCAGCGCAATGACTGATTTCAACCCCCAGTCCCTGTCCCAGCTAGACAGAGCACGCCTGGCAGAATACAAGGCTAACATGGATTTCTACAACGGCGAGCAGTGGACGGAGAGAAGCAAGAACCGCCAGCTCGTCTTTAACTACGCCAAAATCGCCGTGGATAAGCTCACCAGCTACCTGATGGAAGGTCTTAACTTCGCCTGTGAGCCGGTAGACGACACAGACAGGGCTAAGCAGACCGCCAGGGCAGCAGAAGCCGTAATCTACCAGGTATACGCCCGGAACAACCTCCAGGAGCTTGACTATGAGACCGAGGTGGACGCCGCCATACTGGGGGACGGCTGCTTTAAGGTCACCTGGGATGCCGTAGAGAAGCGCATCCGGGTAACCAGCCCCGATGTCAACGGCGTCTACGCCTGGTGGCTGGGAGACGACCTGTCCAAAGTCTGGCGGGTAGCCAGCCGCTACACGCTCAGCAAGGATGAGGTTCAGCTTCTCTACAAAAAGACCATCAGCAAGACCTTCGCCACCATCACCGAGCTGTGGACGGATAAGGAGTTCCAGCTCTTCCTGGACAATGACACGCTGGAAAAGAAGCCCAACCCCTACGGCTTTATACCCTTCGTCATCTTCCCCAACGTCAGGCAGCCGAAGCACTTCTGGGGGACTTCGGATATCCCCCAGCTCAGGCAGGCGCAGCGAGAGCTTAACAGGGCGCTGTCCCAGCTCTCCCGCATCCTCGAGGTGTCGGGCAACCCCATAGCCGTATTAGAGGGAGTGGACTCAGCCGAGGACATAAAAGTAGCCCCCGGCCAGGTGTGGACTATACCCGAGGAAGCCAAAGCCTACCTGCTGGACCTGCTGGCCGGCGGCGGCATACGGCTTCACGTGGACTATATAGATATGATTTACCGCTGTTTGCATGATATCAGCGAATCACCCAGGGCAGCCTACGGCGGCATCGAGAGAGAGCTGTCGGGCGTAGCCCTGGAGGTGGAGCTGCAATCTTTACTACAGAAAGTCAGGCGCAAGAGAACCATCCGCACCGCAGCCTATATTAAGCGCAGCCAGATGATTCTCTCTTTACATAAGCAGTTCAGCAGGCAGGACTTGACCGGCGTAAACATGCGCATCGTCTGGGGGGCAGTACTGCCCCAGGACAAAGCCAGGCTGGCTCAGAACGAGCAGCTGCTTGTCCAGTCAGGCATCCACGCCAGGAGAACGGCCATGGACGAGCTGGGCATCCGCGACCCCGAGGCGGAGCTAGCCAGGTGGCTGGAGGAGAGAGGCCAAATTCTGGAAATGAATCAGCAGTTTAAGGCGAAGTCTACCCGAGGCGGCGAGCGAGAGAGAGCGACAGCCGCCGACATGGAGACCGAGACCTTGACTGAATAAACGCCAAAAGGAAGGAGACTACATTGGCAGATGACACAGAACCCAAAGTCGACAACCAAACCCCGACCGCAGAGGACTACCAAGCCCTCCAGGCTGAGCTCCAGGCTGAGCGGGACAAGGCAGCCGTCCTGGTTTCAGAGGCTACTCAGCCCCTTCAAGAAAAGATAACGGAGCTTGAAGGTCAGGTAACCACCTATTCCACCGATGCACAGGCGTTGCAGGAGAAACTTGACCAGCTCAGCTCTGACTTTGAAGGAGCCAAAGCCGCCTATGCCTACGCAGTAGACGACTACAAGAAGCTGGTGCTCTCCACCAATCCTGTATTCACCCCTGACATCATAGGCGGAGACACCGTCGAGGACATCAAGGCCTCGGTGGGCAAAGCCACCAGCCTTGTGTCAAAGGTCAAGGAGAACCTGGAAGCGCAGGCGTCAGCCCTGGCTCAGCTAAACGTGGTGCCGGCAGGTGCCCCGGCACGCACACCCATAGACCTGTCAACCCTGAGCACCAAGGAGAAAATCACTCTTGGCTTAGAACAAGCCAAAAAGAGAAAGGAGCAGTAGAGAGCTACTGCGGCAAAATAACTAAAAAGGAGACTTAACCTATGCCAACAACTTTAACCGAAGCAGCCAAGCTGTCTAATGACGTCCTGTTAGCCGGCGTCATTGAGACCATAGTCAAGGAAAGCCCCATACTCCAGAGCATGCCCTTCATAGAGATTGTGGGCAACGCCTTGACCTACAACAGGGAGAAAACGCTCCCCTCAGCCGAATGGCACGCCCCCAATGACGACTGGACAACCAGCCCCAATATCACCTTCGACCAGCTCACCGCTACCCTGAAAATCCTGGGGCAGAACGCCGATGTGGACAACTACATCAAGTCCACCAGGAACAACGTCCAGGATATCGAGGCAGCCATCATCGAGATTACGGCGAAGGCAATCAGGCATGAGTTTGACCGAGCCTTTATCTACGGCAGCTCAGCCGCCGATGCCAACCAGTTCGACGGCATCCGCTTGCTCATAAACACCCTCGCCGCCTCAGGCCAGGTGATAGCCGCCGGCGCTACCGGCGCCACCCTGACCCTGGCCATGCTCGACCAGCTCATCGACGCCATAAAGGGTCAGAAGCCCGATTTGTTGCTGATGAGCCGCCGGTCACGCAGGAAGATAAACGCCCTGGCCAGAGCCGCCGGCAACAACCTTGAGGTCGGTCAAGGCAAGCTGGGAGAGTTCGTCCAGCTCTACAACGGCATAGCCATCGGCATCAATGACTGGATACTGGACACCCATACCCTGGTCGGCAGCGTGGAGACAGCCACCACCGGCGGCGCTAGCTCCACCATCTACGCGCTGTGCTTTGGCGAAGGCGCAGTTTGCGGCGTCACCGGGCCTGGCGGACTTACCATTGAGCCTATAGGGTCGATGGAGACAAAGGACGCCTCCAGGAACCGCATCAAGTGGTATGTCGGCGTGGCGGACTTCTCCCTGGTAAAGAGAGCCGCTTTAATCGGCGTCACGGACTAAAACACAACATCTAGTGGAGCAGTTGCGGAGATCCTGAAAACTGAACCACAAGATGTAGAAGGAGAATAAAAACATGGCATTTGCAGATCCGGGAATCAGCAGACAAATCCTGTGGAGCTTGGGACCGCAGGCGCCCAAGATTACCCTGGCGGAGGCTTGCAAGAGGGGCGATATCCTGGGCTATAGCTCAGGATGGAAGCTGGCGCTAGCCACCGTAGGCACGGCTATACAGGGTCGCCTGGTAGCTCTGGCAGACGGAGCTATCGGGGACGTAATACCAGTCGCACATGTAGCCGTAGTCGGAGGCTATACCGACGCTACCCCAGGCGGCTATGTCTATGTAGCCGAAAGCACAGACTCCGGCCAAATCACGCAGACAGCGCCAGATACTCAGGGCGATTGCGACACCATCATCGGCATAGCCCTGAGCGCCACGGAAGTGCTGTTCTTCCTTAACGCCAGAGTTGACCACGTGCACGCATAATAAGTGAGGTTTGTTCCGGGCAGAGGTTTCACCTCCACCTCAGCAAGCCCGGGAATAGAATAGGCCGGGGGTGAAGCGCACCGATTAACAGGGTGGACGGCTTCACCCCCACGCCTACTGAGAAAGCAAGCAAAGTAAAGCAAAGTAAAGTAAAGCAAAGTAAAGTAAAGCAAAGCAAAGTAAAGTAAAGGAGCGCAGGCATGGACTTGAGCAGCATGGTTACCCTGGTCAGGCGAGACCTGAAGGACGAGGACAACGCCAGCTATCGCTGGCAGGACAATGAGATTGAGAGAGCTATCCAGAGAGCGCTAGCCGAGCTGTCCCGCTATTGCCCCAGGGAAATGAAGTCTACCGTTGCCACCACGGCCGACAGCAGGGAGATAGACATTTCCGAAGTGTCAGGCATCACCGACAGGATCTCCATTGACCGGGTAGAGTTTCCGGTGGACAGCACCCCGAGGAGCTTTCAGAGGTTCAGCGTCTATGGAGACACCCTGACCCTGATTGGAGACGCCCGGGGAGACGGTGAGAACTGCTATGTCTACTGGAGCTGCTTGCACACCCTGGACGTCGACACAAGCACCGTCCCCACCTATCTTGAGGACGTGCTGGCGCAAGGAGCCGCCGCCTACGCTGTACTGGCTCAGATGCAGTACCGGGTAGATACCGCGGGCTTCGGTGGAGAGCAGGCGGATAGAGATTACCAGTCCTGGGGGACAGCCATGCTCAAAGAGTTCACCCGCCAGCTCAAACGCTTCGGCAAGAGCCGAAAGCTAAAGGTCGGACAACTTTATCAAGGAGACAACACAGAGTAGAACATTTGTGGAGCCATTCGAAGGAGAAAAGCAATGTCGGACACAAAGAAATCAGCCAGAGAGAAAATCGAGAAGGGTCTGCCCCGCTTAAAGGACGGCTTACCCTGGCAGGCTTTCGCTGTCGTGGGGGACAAAGACGACCCCGAGACGTGGAAGCTGCCGCACCATACCAAAGCCATCTTTAGAGCCATACAGGGGAAAATCGGCCACTACCGGACAACGGACTGGGAGCATACGGCGGCAGCCGTGGCAGCTCTGAGCCGTGGCGGATTCCGGGGTAAGCGGGTAGAAGCTACCGAGCAGCAAATCCTGGACGCCGCCAAACACCTGATGAGGCATTACCAGGAAAACGGCAAGCCGGTCCCTGATACCCTGGCAGCTTTAGTCGAATAGGCGGGGCATGGATGGAATCACCCTGCCATTTCGTTTGAGGGGCTTAAAATCGAAGCTAGGGACGCCGTTTTGCTTGACATAATAAGAGCCTCCAGGCTAGGCTTTACATAAAGTAAAAAACGAAGAAGGAGACAGAAAAATGTTACAAAAATTTATGGATGGAAAAAAGAAATACAGTGCCTTCATCATCACCGTGTTGGCCACCATGATACCCCTGTTTATCGCCGAGCCGGAGGCGCAGCAGACATTCATGGACATGGTGCCATCGATGGCCGCAGCCCTGGCCGGCATCTTCTATATCGTCACCCAGGGCAAAGTCGACCGGGAGAAGGAAGCCGTCAAAGCCGTTAACGGTAACGGTGCGGCTTCAGCCACGCAGCCAGTAGTACAGACCACGCCAGCGCAGCCACAGGCGGAAATTCAGCCTGTAGTTGAGGAAGTCCAGCCTTTTGACGTTAAAGGCTTCCATGAGACCGTGCTGGCTGAGGTGGAAGCCACCTACAAGGAGGTCAACCCCGCCACCATCTACTACAAGGCCAGGGATAAAGGCACGGTAACCGCCTGTCAGAGTATATCGCAGGCACAGGAATATTGGAGCTACCTTGTAAGCCTGGCAGTGGACGCTAAAGACTGGCTCAAAGAGGAGACCGACAAAAAAGCCGGCACTTGCGGCAGAAGCCCGGAATACTATGTCTTTACCAGAGACTTCAATGCCACCACAAGGGCAGCCAACGCCCTGGCAGTACTGGCTAACTCTAAGGTGGACTGGAAAGCCATGCTAATGCCCTTCCAGTGGAAGCTCTATACCCTGGGCGTGCTGGCAGAGCAGATGATGACCTGACGTTAACTGAGAGTTAACATGGTAGTCTTTGACTGGCTAACTATAGCCGGCGTGGTTGTGCTGCTTGGTTCGGCAGTTTACATAATATGGACGAGAAAGAAATGAGAGCTCTATCCGATACACTCCTGGAAACCCAGAAGACAGGCACGCCTCGTAAGCCCCTGGTCAAGCTTGAGGTGCAGGAGTACGGACACCCCGCAGCCACGCCCGCCGGCGGCATACAGTGGGAGTACTTCGGCTGGCAGCGCTTCTATTCAGGCTCGGAGACCAAAGACTCCCACGGCGTAACCATGCCCGGAGACGGCTCGCTAATCAGGGTCCGCAAGGACAGCACCAACCTTTACCTGTCCAGGGTAGCCAGCCCCGGGCCGAGCTCGACATACAGCTCCTGGGGAGGCTCTTTCGGTGGCGTCCCCTCTAACGCTAAGGTAGCCATCGCCTCGTTAGGAGCTTATGTCATGGCAGCCTCCATGGACGCCTCGATGCTCTACCGCCGGGAATCAAGCGATTACGGCGCATCCTGGGGTAGCTGGACGGCTATGGCCAATGCCCGCCCCTGTGAAAGAGGCGTAGCCATCGC
>Ga0265594_1003199_pt1 | contig 11084 bp, 14 predicted proteins | sample saktaG_11_FD_190147 | JGI IMG/M metagenome (GOLD analysis project Ga0265594, IMG submission 190147) | Saline water microbial communities from Sakinaw Lake, British Columbia, Canada - sak_2011_5_24_80m | ecosystem: Environmental > Aquatic > Non-marine Saline and Alkaline > Saline ... | reverse complement strand
GCTTTTTTGGATTCCTGTTTTGATTTGGCTTTTTCTGCCAGCTCAGCAGCAGTTGGAACATTTTCTGTTTTAATTTCTTTTTTTGGTTCCTGTTTTGATTGTGATTTATCTTCTTGTTTGCTTTCCTTTTTTTCTTCTGATGATTTTTTAATTTCTTTTGGTTGCTCTTTTTTTAATTCAGTTTTTTCTATTTGTTTAATCTCCTTTGGCTTTTCTTCCTGTTTTTTGATTGGTTTTGATTTTTCTTTTTTGACAGGTTCTTTTTTTGTTTCCTTCCTTTTAACTTCTTTTTCCTCAACAACAATTTCAACATGAGTTCTTTTCATTGCTATCCTGCTTTGCCTGCCGTAATGCCATGATTTTGGCCCCTTCTTTGCACATATATGTATTATTTCAAGGCTTGATGTGTCAAGGCCCTTGTGCTGGGCATTTGCCTCAACCAGATTCACTAAGTTTAATATTTCCCTGCATGCTTTTACAGGGTATTTTCCAGGGCCAATTCCATGCTTGTGGCCTGCACCCTCTGTAAATCTTGTGTATGGAATAGGTTTTTTCATATCCTTAGCTTCATTTAATATTTTCTTTGCTTTCTGGAGATTTTTTCTCCTGATAAGGCTGCATATTTCAATGCTCTGCTTTGTTGATATGGGCATTAATAATCCAACAGCTCTTGCCCTATGCTCATTCACTGTTGCTGAATATTTATATTGTGACATTTTCTTACCTTACTGAAAGACTTGCGCTTGACCTTGTAGCTCCAACACCTGGTGCATGATGCATGACCCTTTTTCTTGTAAGCACAAATTCACCAAGACGATGGCCAATCATCTCAGGCTGGATTAATACCTGAATAAACTCTTTTCCATTATGAACTCTTATATTTTTTCCAACCATCTGCGGAATAATTATTATATCCCTGCATTTAGTTTTTATGTTATTACCTTTCATTATTTTTTTCATGAATGCTCTCTGCAAGTCTGTTGTTTCCCTTTTAAGGCTCCTTCTCTGCCTTGCTGGAACCAGTTTTACAAAATCATTGATACTCATATTCTTTAACTCTTCAAGATTTTTTCCCCTGTAAGTGAATTCTTTTTTTGCCATTTTACTTCTTCTTCCTTCCTGTTCTTCTTGGTCTTATTGCTCCTACTTTTCTTCCTGGAGGCGCATTTTTTGGTGCTATGGTTGGCTTTCCCTTATGGGCAGAGCTTGTGCCTCCAAATGGATGATCAACAGCATTCTGTGATGTTCCAGATATGCTTGGCCAGAGCTTGTTTTTTGCCTTCATTGCATAAAATTTCTTTCCAGCTTTCAAAAAAGGCTTTTCTTTTCTTCCTCCACCGGCAATCACACCAATTGTTGCCCTGCAGTTTGGATGAAATTCTTTTTGTTTTTTTGATGGCAGCTGAACAACAACCTTGTTTTTCATTTTTGCAATAACCCTTGCAAATGCTCCGGATGACCTTACAAACTTTCCACCGTCGCCTGGCTGGCTTTCTATATTATATATTAATGTTCCCTCAGGAACATCTTTAAGCAAAAGCATATTGCCGTTTTCCGGGGCTGTTTTTTCACCGCATTCAACAACCTGCCCTACTTTTATTCCCTCAGGCGCAATCATAAGGTTTCTGATATTATTGCTGTATTCCAGGACAACCAATGGCGCTGAATGGCCAGCACATCTTATTATATCAATAATTTTTGCATTTAATTTTTCTTTGTGTGGAAGGTATGATGGCTTACCCTTATACCTGAAGCTAGGTGCCCTGTATGTTGGGCCTCCTTTTCCCCTTGCCTGTTGTATAAGCCTCTTACCCATGAGCTTTTTAATAAAAACCTCGGAAAAACATGTGCGACATTCAACTTCGTTGAAGTCCCACTCTTCCCTTAATCTTTATTTTTCCCTCCGCATTTCTACATCAACCCTAATTGTGTTGCAATCTCAATAGCTGGTGTCTCATCACTCAGTTTTACATACGCCTTTTTTTCATTGCCATTTATTAATAAATTTACTTTTAATACCTTTACCTTGAACATTTCTTCAATAGCTTTTTTTACATCCTGCTTTGTTGCACTCCTGTTTACAGTAAAGACTAGCTTGTTCTCTGATTCCATAAGCCTAACAGATTTTTCTGTTGACAATGGATATTTGATAACTTTGTATGGTTCCATTTTACATGAATAGTTTTTTATCTCCTAATTCCTTGACTGCATCCTGTGTCCATATTGATAAGCGACCTGGGCTAGCTGATGGCGCTAATGACTTTGCATTAAGTGATTTTACCATTATTACATTTATCCCTGCTATGTTTTTTGCTGCTTTCAATAAGTTACAGTCTTTTGAAACTATGATTAATGGGCCTGTTTTAGTTTTGTATTTTCTCCCCCTTTTCTTCCCTTTTCCGCTTCTTATTGTTTTTTCACTTACTCTCTCAAGCTCTTTTTCAAGGCCTATTTTTTTCAAAACATCCCTTACTTCTTTTGTTTTTTTCAGTGATTCAAACTTGTTTTCTATTATAAACGGGTAATTATCAGGAATAATATGGTTCTTGCCTACAAGCTCTTTTGATAGTGTTGCAGCAATTGCGCTTCTTATTGCCTTTCTTCTTTCTTTTTTGTTGATTTTCTTGGTCCAATTTTTATTAGCTTTTGGAGGATGTGCTTTTCTGCCGCCAACTGTTCCAGGCGCAAAAGCCCCGACCCAGTTCATTCTTGTTCCGCGGCTGCTCATGATTTTTCTTGGAACCCTTGAGATTCCATAACCATATGATGTTTTGTAAACATGCCTTCTTCTTGAAAGCTCTGCAGAAGATTTTTTTCCAGCCATTGGGTCTGATCCATAAGCCTGTCTTTTATTTCCCTGTATTGAGATAACAGCCCTCTTTATTAAGTCCGGCCTTATTTCTTCATCAAACTGACTAGGAAGCTCCTGCTTCCCGATTTCTTCTTTTGCTATATTTAATATTGATAGTTTCATTTTTGAATATACTCTATTTCAAATGTTTCTGAATGCTTTCTTTTATGCGGCCTTACAGCATAATTTAATCTTATAAGCCTTTTTGCAGGCCCTTGTATAGAGCCTTTAATCAGGATATAGCTGTTCTTCACAATGCCATAATGCTTAAAGCCGGATTTTGGATTTATTTCCTCTGGCTTATCTGAAACTTTTATTATAAGCTTATTATAATCTGTTCTAAGGTGATAACCCATCTGCCCTGGCTGTGGCACTCTCCACATAGCAGACTGGTTCCAAGGTCCAAGGTTTCCAACAGAGCGTCTTTTTTTCTCTGATTTATGTGATTTTAAGGATACTCCAAATCTTTTTATAACTCCCTGCAGGCCCTTGCCTTTTGTAACAGCATGGGCATCAATTAACTGCCCTGGCTTTAGGATTTCAGTTGCAATTATTTCCTTACCAAGCTTTTCCTTTGCGTATATAAGCTGCTCTTCCTTTGTTCCGCCAATTGCAGTCTCAAAAAGTTCTGGCTTTTTCTTTCCTATACCTGTTAAGCCAGGCTGTGTATAAACCAAAAGCCTTAGTTCATCATAAGATTCTGGCTCTTTTTGCTTGGTTTCTTTTTTTGGCATGAGCATCTTTTTCTTTAGGTTTTTGTCAAGGTTTTTTGCTAATATTTGGTTAACTGCTTTTAATCCATAGGCAGTTCTTTTGTAAAACTTTATTGCTGCAACCTTTAATGGAGGGCATTCTATTATTGTTATTGGCCTGAATATTGATTCTCCTGGAGTCATTGAGTGAGGCCTTGTGCTTTTTATCAATAAGTGGGTCATTCCTACTTTATAGCCTGCAAATCCCACTATGTTTTTCTCATTTGAATTAATATAGGATCTTACTCTAGGATAAGCTCGTTTAGACCTCTTTCTAGGCCAGAACTGCATGCTTCCGTGTCTTGGATTTCTTGCTTTTCCCATATTTTTACCTTTTAATTTGCTAAATAAACCTAAATTACAGGTTTTAATGCAAAAATAAGCCTTTTAGTAAAGCCTTCCTCCAAGAACAAGTTTAATTGCTAAACTTTGTACTGAAAGACTTTTTTTCAGGCTTGTTTAGTTGTTTATGATATTTAAATCATTTATTTTAGGATTTAAATACTTTTACTGAGCTTTTTTTAGAGAACTAACAGGCGTTTATAAAGCTGTTGTTTTTTTGAAGAAAAATAAGTATAAGGACACTAATAAATATAATAATAGGTATGAAGAAATTAGTAAAAAAACTTAATGCTTAATGATTTCTTGTATTTCAGTAAGAAGTTCTTTATTTAATTGTATAGCATTCTTGGACTTCTTAGCATAAACAACAAAGGACTTTTTAATAAGGTTATATATGGCTTTTCTAGCATCTCCATATTGATGCGGCATAAATCCAGATTTCATTACCCTCTCTAATCTTATATGCTTAGCTCCATACAACCTTCTAGAATGCATTACTTGTGAACTACTCCTAGCTTACGCAGGGGGCTTCTTGCTTCAATGACAGAATTTGTCCCTGATGGGATATGGATTCCATCTCCACAAGCGTTGATTCAGGCAGTTCCTGCCTTATCTTTTGCAAGCATAATCTCTTGATTTCCAATGCTGAGTTGTAGTCTCTTGGCACTTCAAAGCCACAATTAGGGCATTTATGCTCTCTTTCCCATAAATTCTTTGGCACTAATTTACTGCACTGGCTGCATCTCTGTGTTGTTCCTTTGTAACCAACAGGCATATATAACTTACCAGCGTTTTCGGCTTTGTAAGAAATATATTGCCTGAGTTTTCCCCAGCAAGAGTCTAATATTGATTTTGATAATTTGTGATTATGAACCATGTTTGATATTGGCATATCTTCCATAGCAATTGCATCATAATTATCCACATAATATCTTGACAGTTTGTGTAAGAAATCCTCTCTTGAGTTTACTAACTTTTCATATTGTCTTGCTAACCTTATTCTCCATCTATTTCTGTTATTGCTTCTTTTCTTTTTCTTGCTCATTCTTCTCTGCAAATGAGCAAGTTTCTCTGCTTTTTTCTTTAAGTGTCTTGGATTGGTTACTTTATTGTCATCGCTGTCATAAACAGTATCTGTAAGCCCTAAATCAATTCCAATAATCTTGTTTATTGGCTGTTGCTTTATTTCCTGTTTTCTTTCTTCTGTAACAGAAGCAAACCATTTTCCTGACTGCATATGCTTCACTGTAACCTGTTTTATCTTACCTCTTATATTTCTATGGCATCTAATCTTTATGTCTCCTATCTTAGACAAATGTAGAATCTGGCATCTCTTTCCTGTATTGATTAGCTTGAATCCTGACTGATTGTAAGTAAAGGTCTTGAACCATCCTTTTCCCTTGAACCTTAACCTGCCTACTTTATGTCCTTTTTTCTTTCGCTTTGATAATGCCTTTAGGTTAGAAAATAACCTATAGTTCTCATACTGTAAGGTCTTGGAATATACTTTTTTTAGCATAGGGTTGCATATCTTTAGATTGGGGATTATTGATTGTAACTCATATTTGCTTATAACTTCCCAGCTGTCAAACTCTGCAAGAAGATTATTGTAAGTTTGTCTGCATAGGTTTAGTGTTTCAAACATATTTTTCTCTTGCTGTTTGTTTGGATATAATCTGAATTTATGGCTTATTTGCATTTTCTCAATAATCTCCTAATAACATCTGAATAAGTATCACCAACTCCTTTTAGTTTTATCAGAGAATTCACAACATCCCTATCCAGTTGAACTTTTACTTTATCCATATTATTTGTATCATCATAGCAGTTATATAAATCTCACGCCTATATGTCCAGTGTCCAATGGGATTAGCCTTTCATCCCCACCCTTTCGGATGGGGACTTCTCGGCTGATAACTTAAAAAATAGATATATAAATCTGCTTCTTATTTTATGTCTAATATTGGTTATTTTTTAACTAATATTGGTTAAAAATAGAAAGACTTAAATATAAGTTATAATTTACTATAGCCATGGCAAGTTTAAATGATGAAATGGGAAAGTCTGTATTTTTAGAGAGTTTTGGAGACTCTCCAATAAACAGGATTTTAGACTTTTTGATAGTATTTGATAACTTTGATTATAGCATGGCAGATATAGCTATAAAAGCAGGAGTTGGTTATTCTACTTTAAAAACATTAATAAAAGAACTATTGGAAAAAGGTTTGATCATTCAGACTAGAATTAGTGGTAAATCTAAGATGTATAAATTAAATAATGAGAATCCTTTGGTGAAAAAATTTACAGAGTTTTATTGGAACATAACAGATCAAGCTGTTGGTAAAGAACTAAAAAAGGAAAAAATAATTGTTTCACATTAATTCCTCTAATGATTTCTTTAAAATCACAACCTAGTTCTAGCAGTAACAACGTCTATTTAATGTATTGTGGGAAAAGGCAAAGCCTATAACCTAAATTTATTAAAAACCTTTAGAACAAAAGGTTTTTATATCTAAGGTAAGGCACATAAGGATTCTATAATTTGGAGTAATGATAAGATGCCAACAAAACTTTTATACAAGGAAAATGATGAAAACCTTCCAATTGTTGAACAACCACCTGAAACTCCAATAGGTTTTTGTAAGGAACCACCTATCGAGGTTTTAGAAAGGGTTTTTAAAACACATAATATCTATTTTTATAAGCGATTATATGCTCCTGTGGACAGAAACCTTAGAGGCAGTAAAGATGTATTAATAATAAAGGAAGCAAAAGATAGCTTAACTGATAAGATTACAAAAAGGATAACTGATTTTGATTTAAGCAGGGCAGAGGCAAAACTATTAAAGCCAAGAACAGAAGAAACATACAGGAATGCATTAAGGGAATGTATAGAACAATACCTTATCCTTATTGAAAAAGAAGAACCAAACTTACCCAACTTAATAATTGAGCCACTTGAGAACCATAAATCCAAGCCCTTTAATCCAGAGATGGATAATTATCTTTTGAGACGTGAAAGAATAGAAGACCCTAGACTTGAGGAATACATATCCCAATTAATTGAAGTGGTAAAAGTCACATTAAAAATTAAGAATCCAAATGTTGAAGATTTGAAGGAGATATATGGGATAAAAAAATAAAAATCTTGTGTTACTTTAAAGGATTATAATCTTTTTTCAATAAATTTTGTATTGGTAGGAACAATGGCTCTGGAAGATTATTCCATTCAAACCAATTCCATTTCTCGCATTTTTCAGGTTCCATAACCTTAACTTCTCCTGAATCATATTCAGAAAGCATGAAAATTGTGATATAATGCTTTTCTTCATCCTTAAAGATATCATTTGTTATTGTTTCAAATCTTATATTTTTAATTTCAATTCCAGTTTCCTCTAAGACCTCTCTTTTTGCACAATTTTCCAGGCTTTCATTAAATTCAAGATGCCCTCCTGGGAAGCACCATGAGCCTTCTCCATGAGAATTTTTCCTTTTTCCAAGGAGAACCTTATTCTCCTTAATTACAATTACTCCTACACCTACTTTTGGTTTTTTATCCATTTTCAACCAGTTTTTTCCAGTTTTTCTTGTAGTATTTATATTTTCTATCAAACTCTTCCTTTGGTGTTAGATTTACATTCAGTTTAATTAATTTTTTCTTTAACATCTCAAAAATCTTTTCTTTTTCCTTCTCAGATGATATCCTCTCCAGCTCAATAATGTAACCATAGCCTTTTGTGTAGTCGAGCATTACATCTATTTTTTCCCACTTAAAATGATACCTCTTCCTGAACCATTTTATCTCGACATTAAAGCCAAGGTTAAGAAATAATTTTCCCAGCTTCTCAAAGTCATTCTTCTTGAATTTTATCTCAACCTCTTCCCTAAAATCGTCGTGAATCCTGCCTTTCTTTAACCATATTTTTGAGAAAAACTTATTCCTCTGTATCCTTAAGTCAGCATCAGAATCAAAGTAATATGTTTCCTGATAGTCCTCATTAATAAACTCTGCATTTCTTTTAAAAAATTCAAGTAGCTCATCATACTTTTCTTTTGTTATAAAACTCCTTACCTCTACCTCAATTCCCATAATAACCTGCTTTATTTTTTATTTAATAAATCTTTTGCTTACTATTTGATTATCAGTCTAAAATTTAAAAAATAATAAAAAATAGAAAAAATCAGAAATATATAAAGTTTGCCTAATATCACTAATAAATTTGATTAAAAAGTTCAAATTATTTTTTCTCTGCCCCTCTTAATTTAGATTTTATTTCCTGCTCGCTTGGAAGCTTTGTTTTGTACTGTGATACAAAGATTTCTTTCTTTAATCTGCCTAATGCATAATGCACTTCTTCAACACCTTTGTACTCACAAAGGATTAGCCCGATAGTATCTCTCTCCCAATTTAGCTGCTCATTTTCTCTATAGTAATTAATGTATTTATTCATCTGACCAATATATTCTGCCTTAAATTTCCCAATTTTAAAGTCTGCAAGAATAGTGCACCTAATCAATTTATGAAATAAAACCAAATCTATCTTATGGATTGTTCCGTCTATAATTATCTTTTTTTCTCTTTCCCCTATAAAGAAATTAGAGCCAAATTCCTGAAGTGTTCTTTCGAATTTTAACAATAACTGACTCTTTAAGTCATTCTCAGAGTAATCTTTTTTTAACTCAAGAAAATTGAAATTATAAGTATCTTTGAATACTTCTTCAGGAGACGGCAGATGCAAAAGCGGTTTAATCATTACTTTCCCTGTTTTTTTGATTTTCCTGTATTCATTATCTTCTACCCTTTTTCTGAGTTCTCTTACACTCCACTTTTCTATTATGGATTGGGCTTCGTAAAACTTGCGTTCTTCTTCTGTCTTAAGTTTTATCAATTCTATATAATGTGACCAGCTTAATTGTTGTGACACTGTCACGACAATTGGATATGCATTATAAAATTGGACAATTCGATAAAGTTCGTCTCTTCTGAATCCAAGATCTTCTGCTAAATTGTCAATTATTTGTTTACCATAATCCGCTCTTTCCTTGTGTTGTAGCTCTTCTCTTAAAATTCTTTCACCTATTTGCCAATATGTTTGGACTTTTATGTTGTCTACAGCTTTGTAAGCCTGTGCTTTGGCTTTTTCTAATAAAAACCTTATATCATTAAGCACTTGGCTATACCCTTCAGAGCTTGTTATAATTTGTTTTTTCATTGTTTATTATTCCCTCTTGTTTTTTGAGTTGCTTTGGGCACGTTAGGCTTTGTTGGTTTTGTTAGTATGAATTCAACACTAATCATTTCTTAATTTAGATTTTATTTCCTGCTCGCTTGGAAGCTTTGTTTTGTACTGTGATACAAAGATTTCTTTCTTTAGATCTCCTAAAGCATAATGGATAGTTTCTTCATCTTTTGTTTTGCATATTATCAGCCCAATTGGGCTATTTTGGTTTGGATGCCCTTTATTCTCTTTATACCAGTTTAAGTAAGAGTACATTTGGCTGACATGAGAATGCTTAAACTTCTCTGTTTTTATTTCTACTAAAATATAACATAATAACCCTGAATGAAATAATTCAAGGTCAACTTTATCATAGTTTCCTCCAATTAAAACAGGGGCTTCTCTTCTGCCAATAAAGAAGTCTGAGCCAAGCTCCTGCAGAAATTTTCCTAGTTTGTTTATTAATTCATTTTTTAGATCTTCTTCTCTGTATTTTGTTTTTAAATCTAGAAATTCGAAGTTGTAAGTATTTTTGAAGACTTCTTCAGGTTTTAATGCTAATTGCAATGGCTTTCTTAACACCACTTCTCCTCTTTTCTTAGCATCTTCATAGAGTTTGTTTTTTATTTGTTTTTCTAACTGCCTTGTACTCCAGCTATTTTGTATTGCTTGAAATTCGTAAAATTGTCTTTCTTCTTTGTTGGAAATACTTACTAATAACTCATAGTGTGTCCAGCTTAATTGTACCCGCAGTGCGGTTACAATTGGATATTCTCGATAAAACTGTACAATTCTCGACAGCATCTGTCTTGTGAATCCTAAATCTTTTGCCAGATTAACAATTAGTTTTTTACCATAATCCGCTCTTTCCTCATGCTGTAGTTCTTCTCTTATAATCCTTTCACCTATTTGCCAATATGTCTGGACCCTTACATTATCTACAGCTTTATAGGCTTGTGCTTTGGCTTTTTCTAATAAAAACCTTATGTCATTAAGCACCTGGCTGTATCTTTCAGATCTTGTTATGATTTGTTTTTTCATTGTTTATTATTCCTTCTGTTGACTGTCTTAAAATCAATTAATCTAAGATAATGAGACCAGCTCAATTGTGCGGACAATGTATGCACAATTGGGTATGCCTTACAAAATTGAACTATTTCATACATGCTTCTCCTGCTAAAGCCTATATCTCTTGCGAGACTTTCAATCACTCTTTTACCATAATCTGCTCTATCTTTATGTTCTAATTCCTCTCTGGCTATTCTCTCACCTACTTGCCAGTAAGCCTGTACTTTGATATTGTCAACTGCTTTGTAGGCTTTTGTGAGCCCTTTTTGCAGTATTGATTTTATATCTTTAAGCAAGCTGCTATATCCTTCAAGTTTTATTGCTTTGATTTGTTTTTTTATTATTCCATCTTGTTTTTGAATTGCAGTTTGGATATGTTAGTTTTTGTTAGTTTTGAGCTTTCATACTTTATACCTTTTTAGAAGTTGTTTATAAAATTGTGTTAGTTTTTTTCGGAAGAAAGAGTGAGTTATTCGTAAGTTTTTTGGACTGTCTGAAAATAATTAGTATTTTATAGAATTAATTTTTTCTTGTTTTTCCTTTCTTAACAGATTTTACTTTCAACCTACTGTAATTAACAGGATTCTTTATTCTTTTGCAAAGATTGTCTGGCTCGCATATCCCAATATCTTTGTAATATGCAGCATTATCGCAGTTTGGAGGAAGAATTTTCTTTTTGTTTCGCTTGTGGTATTTTAGCTGGCCTAATAAGCTAACCTCCCTTAATGGCTCATCATTCCTTTTGTTCCACTCAACAAACAGTTTTTCTATTTTGTCATAATCCCAGCCAACATTTGTCAGGAAATTGATTAATATAAATGAGAACCTTTTTCTTCCATCTTTCAATCCCTT
>Ga0265594_1003198_pt1 | contig 11085 bp, 9 predicted proteins | sample saktaG_11_FD_190147 | JGI IMG/M metagenome (GOLD analysis project Ga0265594, IMG submission 190147) | Saline water microbial communities from Sakinaw Lake, British Columbia, Canada - sak_2011_5_24_80m | ecosystem: Environmental > Aquatic > Non-marine Saline and Alkaline > Saline ... | reverse complement strand
GGTGTCAGGTTGAGACCTTTGGTGTCACTGTGGGATCGGCGGGGCCTGTTGAGGATCGGTTGGCCTCTCTGGGCAAACGTGGACAATCGTGGTCAGGGTGGAGTTGGAGTGGAGGGGGGGTGGATCCTTTGGTTACCCGCGGTTACATTTGGTTACCAGTGGTCACCTTTGGTTGCCAGTGGTCACCTTCGCTGTCAAGTTGGGATCTTCGGTGGGTGAAGGGGGGTGTGTCTCTGTTGGGTGGCTGGATGTTTTTATAGCGAGTTTAACCGGGTGGGTGAAGAGGGAGGGTGCCCACACTGTTAAACAATGTTGATGATTGTTGAACAATGCTAACATCAGCGGATAAGGTCTTAAAACGGGCTACCTAGTTCCCAGAGTTGCTGGTGTTAGATAAAGCCGGATATAAAGGCATCAGTCTCTATGTGAAACCTGGTTCGGAAAGGAGTTCCCAAGCTTTATTCACGGCTAGCTTTGCGTTTTTAACTGCTATCGGGCTACTTTCTTTAATCTTAGAGGTGAGTTTACTTGAAGTACCCCAAAGTTCAGATTTTGATGCAATCTCATCAATTAGCCCTAGTCTCTTTGCCTCTTGGGCATCTATTGTGTCTCCTGTGAAAATCAACTCCTTGGCCTTGCCGAATCCGATCAGCTGCGGCAACATTTGTGTTCCGCCCCAACTTGGAATTATACCTAGCTTCACCTCAGGTTGACCGAATTTTGCATGCTCCGCTGCTATTTGGATGTCACATGCCCTAGCAAGTTCACAGTCACCGCCCAACGCAACACCATTAACTAAAGCAATAACTGGTTTCGTCGAATTCCTAATTTCCCGCATCACCGTTTTTCCAAGCGTGATATATTTTTTCACTTCAGATGTAGACATACCTTTAAATTCTTGGACATCGGCACTAACACTGAATGTTTTATCGCCAGATCCCGTGATAACTATGGCTACAACTTGATCATTTTTTTCTGCCCTCTTGATGCAGTCCTCAAGTTCAAGAAGTAGGTCTGTGCTGAGGGCGTTTAAGGCCTTTTGCCTATTCATTATGATCTTTGCAACACAATCATGCTCTTCATATATGATATTGGTAAGCTGCAAACTATGCTCGCCCCGATTTTTGATAAGAATAGAAGCCTATCCCTGTTTTTCTGCCTAATCTCCCAGATCTAACAATCTTTCTAAGGAGAGGATAAGGCCTAAACTTGGGATCACCCCTCTCCTTATAGAGAGACCCCATTATCGCCAGACATACATCCAGCCCGATTAGATCCATTAGTTCAAACGGTTCCATGGAATGGATGCATCCCAGCTTCATAGCTTGGTCGATGTCTTCCATTTTGGAAATGCTCTCAGTTAAAAGGAAGCAGGCTTCATTGAGCATTGGTATAAGTAACCTACTCACGACAAATGCTGGAGAGTCGTTCACTTGAATAACGGTCTTACCCATGCGTTCGGTAGTTTCACGGATTAAGTTAAACGTTTCATCTGAAGTTTGACAAGTTTTATGATTGTTGCCGGATTGAAGAAATGCATACCTATCACACTTTCAGGCCTATTGGTCGCCGAGGCCAACTCTGTGATGCTGAATGTCGAGGTATTCGAAGCGAAAACCACATTTTTCCCACAGATTCTGTCAAGTTCTCTGAAGATCTGCTTTTTTACTTCTACGTTCTCAACAGCCACTTCTATTACTAAATCAACGCCTTCCACTGCTTGATTTAGATCTTTTGCAGCTTTTATCCGAGAAAGTATGACATTTGCTTCTTCCTTGGAAATTTTACCTTTTTTAACATTTTTATTTAGGTTACTACTAATCCTAGAAATTCCTCCATGAACAATCTCATCTGATACATCAGTTAATGATAACTCAAACCCTAGTTGTGCGACTATCTGTGCGATGCCAGAACCCAACTCCTGCGCCAACTACACATGTCTTCTTAACTTGCATTTTTCCTTCCCCGTCTACTGCCTATATGTTTGAAAGTTGCTAAAATCTCTTCTGATTGAGGATCTCTTAACAGCTCAACTTTTATGGAACCTTTTCCAGAATCAAATATACGTCTCGTTGAGCAGTTAAAAAGTAGCGATTAACCCCACGGGGGCTCTTCAAATAATTCTGCTCTACAACGGAAATCTATCTTTTTTGTTTCATCCTCAGCTAATGTAACAGTTGTTTTTTCTTCCGAGTATCCTTGAACAGAAGCCCAAACCTCGTAGGTGTCTGCTGGCAGATCTTTAAATTCGAAGTGCCCGTTTTTATCTATGACGGCATATCGGTTGGCAACGGGCAATATCAAAATTACGGTGCCCACTGAACTGACAGGCTTCCCAGTTACAGCATCATATACGTAGCCATGTATCTTTGCACTTCCACCAGCCTCATTTAAGTAAAAATTCAGAGTTTTCGTTTCTCCACCCTTGACTACAACTTTTTTACTTTCGCTTTGAAATCCTTTAAGCCTTACATCAATAGTGTACGTTGCCGGCTTCAGATCTGCGAATTCATATGCGCCATCGAAAAGAGTAATTGTCTTCCTTCCACCACAGGTAAGTTTAGCGACTCCCAATCTGCCTCCTTTCCGACCATAAATGTTACCGGTAATTCTCGAGTTCAGTTCCCTACTCAGATACACTCACCCTGACCGAAGTTGAAGATTAATATGTATTTAAACCATAGTTCATCAATGAATATCCCTAAATGAAAATTCAAGTCGAAGAATCAAGTGGGGAGGTCTCGGTGAATTCTGTGAATCGGATCGCTATTATCGACCAGATGATCCTAGAACAACCTGACCTACGTGACCTTCTTGAATTACGTAAAATGATCCTACAAGCCCAGAAATCGATCAGAGAAACATCTACTAAAGGTACTACGATCAACTGGGATGATCAGTCAATTATTGAAGGGTTTAAACGTAAGGCTCAAACGTCGAAAATGCCCTTAATTAGTTCCATCAGTACATCCACTTTTGATGTGGACAAACTGCTTCAAATGTGTGAACAGATTGTGAATGTTCTTATTAAGAAAGAAGTGGGCAAGGAGGAACTTATAATGTTCATTGGAGAGTTGAAGTGTGGCAAGTTGAAATTATCCGAGTTAATAGATGCAGCCATACGAGAAGATGCTGATTTTTATGAAAAATTAAATGGTAGATTCGGTGTTAAAGCATCTCTTTTACTATTCATTGTTGATATGCTGATTCAGCCATGCTTAGAGGAAATTGCCAAGAAGACTGGATCATCTTTTCTTAATGAATGGAGAAAATCCTCTTGCCCCGTTTGCGGTAGAAGACCAGTTGTTGCTTGGATCAAAGAGCATAAACGTTATTTAGCATGCACATTATGTGGAGCCGAATATCTAGCTGACCTTTTTCTCTGTGTCAACTGCGGGAACATTGATCCCCCCACATTAAGGTTCTTAACTCCTAATAACTACCCAGCTTTCAGAGTTGACTTCTGTGACAAGTGTAAACATTACGTGAAGGTTATCTATAAAGACAGAATTAGAACTCCAATACCGAAGGGACTGGAAGATATAATGACCGTAAACCTAGATTTCATAGCGGAAAAAGTCGGCCTGATCAGAGTATAAGTCACACATGTTTTACATCTCTGAAAAATATTGAATAATAATATTCGATGATGGGAGGAAAGAAGATTGACTTATAACAGAGATCTTGAGGAAAAAGTGGTCAACCATCACAAGATTGAAGATGCCAAGGATAACGAAAAAAACAAGATGAGCAGAAGAAGTTTTCTAAAACTAGGCGTAGCAGCAACCCTTGCAACATTATTTTTGAGTGACTTGCCCAGTATAGCCTCCGCTGAAAAGGCAAGCTATTTCTGGAATTCTGAGAAGATAAGCGACTACAAGGTCGGGCAGCAGATTCCCAGCATCTGCCCGTATTGCGCTGGAGGCTGCGGTTTAGTAGTCACGACCATGGATGGTGAACTTGTTGAAATTGAAGGCGACCCGATGCACCCGATAAATCGAGGATCACTATGCAGTAAACCCGCTGCCCTAATACAATTGGTAAAAAGCCACCGAAGAATTCTATATCCGATGAAAAGAACCAACCCTAGAAAGGGAAAAAATGAAGACCCTGGTTGGCTTCCAATAACATGGGAAGAGGCCTATAACACGATCGCCGAGAAAGTTACCGCTGTGCTGAAGGATATGGAATACAAACGCCCAAGCGCGGCTCCGGGTAAGTATGACTATTATTATTTAGGGAAAGATAATCCTGTAGCGTGGTTAGGATCGTCATACTGGAGCAATGAAGAATGTTACCTAGTCCGAAAGCTCATATCCCTTCTAGGGTCTAACAATGTCGAACATCAGGCGAGGAAATGTCATGCCTCTACTGTAGCTGCATTAGCAAATACATTCGGATTTGGGGCGATGACAAACCATATTATCGACGCAAAGAACTCCAAATGTTTCCTCATAGTAAGTAACCCTGCAGAATCACATACTATGGAGTTTCGCTGGGTTACTGAAGCTAAGGTAAATAATAATGCAACGATTATAGTACTCGACCCCCGATTTAATCGTACAGGGGCGAAGGCAGATATCTACGCCAGATGCCGTTCAGGTTCAGATGCTGCCATATTTCTAGGCATAATCAGGTATCTGCTCTATGAGAGACCCGACCGTGTTAACTACGAATTTATCGAATCCAGAACCAACGCGCCCTATACTATAGAGGGGGAAGGCCCTTTACCCGACTGGAAGACTAATCCTAACTCCATATTCAGTAAGTTGAAGGCTCAGGTTAAGGGCTTCACTCCAGAAGAAGTTGAGAGGATCTCCGCTATTCCCGCTGAAAAGCTTGTGCTAGTGGCAGACACCTTCACTGCTGCTAGCCCGGGTAACATATACTATGCAATGGGATCAACTCAGCATACCAATGCAACCCAAGCGATCAGGGCTCAAGCTATACTCCAACTGCTGCTTGGAAACATGGGCAGACCTGGCGGAGGAATAAATGCCCTTCGAGGTATAACCAATGTCCAAGGCTCCACTGACATGAACTTGCTAGCTCACTTGGTAATGGGATATCGAGCTCCTCCCAAAACTGTCGAAGAGATAAGAAGGTACCAGAAATGGAAGAATTCTGATTCAGATAAGCGAGGTGGAACCAACGACCCTGTTAGGGTAAACTATCCTTGGGAGGATATATCTGATGCCGAAGCAAAAGGTTTTGCTTGGGAGTTTAGGTATGATGCGCGTCATTTTCCGACATGGAACGCCCTTGAATACCATTGGGGCACCTATGTGGGAACTTGGCCAGGTGTAGACCCTGACAATGAGCCAGTGGTATGTGACCTACCTGTTGGGATTGGAAATCCGATAGTCCAACTCTTTAGAGCGATCTTTAACGGTAAAATCAAGGTGCTCATATGTAACGGTGAAAATCCCGCTGTATCTATGCCTAACGCCAACCTTGTGAGGGAAGCCCTAGCTAAAGAAGATCTCTTTCTTGTGGTTAACGAAATACATGAGACGGAGACTGCTGTCTATGCGGATATACTGCTTCCCGGGACTCTTGCGGTTGAAAGGGATGGAAGTGTAACCAACACTGGCAGATGGATACAGTGGCGTTGGAAGTCTCTTGAACCTCCAGGAGAATGCAAACCAGAACTAGAATATCTTACCGAGATGTTCCGTAAGATACGCTCAACACTGAAGGCGAACTCCATAAAGCTTCCATCGGAAAAATTTGAGGATGAGACCGGCGATAATGTCTATAAAATTATAGGTGGCGTGAAGGTTGAGAACGACCCAGATGTATGTTGGCCTTCCAGGTTTGGGGCCGATGCGGAAGCTGTATACAAGGAGATAGGCGCCAAGAGCATCCAAGTTGGCACGGTAACGTTGCCTCAAAGTGCAGCCAATGTCATTTACATGAATATGTGGGATCCTGACCTCGACGGGATTCTTGCCAAACGGCGGGATAACAGACCTGTCGATGCTGAGGATGCTCAGTATGGCTATTATAAGAATTGGGCTTACAGCTGGATGCTCAACCAGAGGGTATTATACAACATTCACGAAAGCAACCCAGGCGTAAAGACCTTCTTCAAATGGTTTGCCATATCTCCGCATCATTGGGTGGACCACACGTTGGACAGAGCCGCTATATTCTCGAAACCGCTCTACAATCCTAGAGCTCCAACTTGGAATCCACTCAGCCGCGGAATGCCTCTTCACAACGAACCTTTAGAATCCCCTGATAAAGACCTGGCAGAAGTCTACCCCACAATGTGGGATCATACGAAGATTAGCGACATAGTATGGTTCGATATAAAAAATGGCAAAATAAAGATAGGTGCCGACCGGGAGATAGGTGAGGGCGACTTTCCTTATGTACTTACAACTTTCCGTCTAACTGAACATATGCAGGCGGGTGGGATGACACGAAACCAACCTTGGCTCGTTGAATGCCACCCCGAAGTGTTTATCGAGATAAGTTCCCAACTGGCCGCAGAGCTAGGCATTCAGGGGGGAGATTATGTTCGGGTTAGGACTGCTAGAAACATTGAGGGGGTAGTGGTGAAGGCAAATGTGTCTCCACGAATATATCCGTTGACAGTGAACGGTCGGATGATTCATGAGGTTGCTATGCCGTGGCACTGGGGCTTCAAAGGCCTTTGCACAGGTGTAAGTGCGAATGAATTGACCATAGACGCTGTTGATGCTAGTGGCAGTATTCCTGAGTATAAAGTTTGCTTATGTAGCATTGAAAGGGAGGGATAAAAGATGCCTACAAAAGCCATGTTGGTTGACATAACGAAATGTATTGGCTGTAGAGCTTGTCAAGTATCCTGTAAGAGATGGAATGACCGCCCTGCAGTGAAGACAGAGCAAAACGATGAGTGGACAAATCCTTCGAGCCTGTCCCCAGAGACCTTTACGTTTATCAGATTCAAACTATTTGATCGTGGAAATGATAATATCGCATGGCGTTTCGTGAAGTGGCAGTGTATGCATTGTGATGAGCCCCCCTGTCTACCTGTATGTCCCGCAAGCGCCATATACAAGCGTGAAGAAGACGGAGTTGTTCACACAAATGATGATAGATGTATCGGATGTGGGGCATGTGTTATAGCCTGTCCATACGATGCCCGACACATAGACCCCGCTAGAGGAACTGCAACACTTAAGTGTACTCTATGCTTGGACAGAATCGGAGAGGATATGGAGCCAGCATGCGTTCAAGCCTGCCCTACCGACGCCTTAGAGTTCGGAGATAAAGACTATATTGTCGCAAAAGCAAGAGCTCGAGCGCAGACCATGGAAGGATACGTCTACGGTGACGAGACGACCGGTATAGGCACCCAGATTATCTATGTTTCAGACATTCCCTTTGAAGAGTATGGCTTCTTCCCAACCGAGGATAGGAGAGTTTATCCAACCGATTGGATAAAGAGCCAAAGTTTTCCCCTCACTGGAGTTGCGATCGCCGGCCTAGCAGGTTTAGCTGCAATAGGCTTAATCACAAGACGTAGAAAAGAGGTAAGTGAATCAGAAAAAAAATAGAGGCGCAGGTTATCTGTTCCAACCCACAATCGATGATTACGATAGGGTTTGTTGGTTGTTGACTAGTCAAAACTATTTAAATTCACATCTACTGTTTAAGCGATTCAGCAACTATCTCCGATAAATCTTTAACCTTTAATTTTCCTTCCAAGCCTCTGACCCTAACAGCATCCTCGAACATTGTAACACAGTAAGGGCAAGCTACTGCTAAAAGTTCAGCTTTAGTCTGTTCCACTTCCTTTAATCGCAATATGCTTATTCGCTCCTTCTCAGGGACTTCATACCAAGAGTTACCGCCTCCGCCTCCGCAGCAGAAGGTCAACTCTCTGTTCCTAGGTAATTCCCTTACCTTTGCCGCTGTTGATCTTAACAATTGTCTAGGAGCTTCATAGATCCCGTTGTATCTTGCAAGGTAGCATGGGTCATGAAAAACGGTTATCTCATCTAACTTTTTATTTGTCATAATTTTTCCCTGTTTCATTAGTGACAAAATAAACTCGGAGTGATGAATAACTTCAAATTTTCCCCCGAACTTAGGATACTCGTTTTTAAAAGTATTGTAGCCATGCGGACAGTGAATTATTATTTTCTTTACACCGTACTTTTCCAATGTTTCAATGTTTTCCAGAGCAAGCTGCTGAAATCTTCCATCCTCACCCATTCTCCGCAGGGTTTCTCCACAACATTTCTCTTCTATTCCCAAAATTCCGAAGCTCACTTTCGCTTTATTTAGAATTTTAAACATCGATTTCGTAATATTCTGATTTCTAGTGTCATATGAGGATGCACACCCAACCCAGTAAAGATATTCGACATTCTGGTCTTCCTTTAGGGTTTTCACTTCTAAACCCTTCGCCCAATTTGCCCGATCTATAGCTGGCATTCCGTAGGGATTGGATTTCTCGGAGAAGTTCGCTATGACCTCTGTTTTCTTACCGTCTAACTTGCTTTCAGCGACCAACATTCTTCGGAAATCTACTATAAAATCAAGTTGATAGATCATCACGGGGCAAGCTTCAAGGCACGCCCCGCATGTAGTACAGGACCAAACCTCATCTTCACCTATTATGCCTTCAAAAAGATTGGATGAATCTTTTTTCTTCCCTCTAGCCCGATACTCTGCAACCATCTGATTCTTCAAATTTTGGATAACCTTCTCGGGCGATAGAGGCCTCCCAGCAGCATAAGCGGGACACACGTCTTGGCATCTGCCACAGTTCACACATGCATCTAGGCTCAGCCGCTGTTTCCATCCAAAGTCATCTATCCGGTCAGTGCCAACTTTTACATCGAAACTTTCGGACTCCATTAGTTTCTTCAGATCGAAAGGGGTCGTAAGCTCACCCATCGGACGGAGGGTTGAGAAAAATATGTTAATTGAAGATGTGAAGATATGGTGAAGTCTAGTGTAGGGTATCATCCCTATAAAACTGAGGGCTAATAGAACATGAACCCCCAACACAAGTCTATAGGATGTTATGGCTGATTCTAAAGTAAACCATGAGCCAGTTAAAGCTCTCGAAATGAGGAACCCAAAAATTGACCAGCCTGCCGATGAAGGTTGAGCTGTAGCAATCCTTAACCCTTCAAGTAGAAAACCAGTTACGGTGAGACTTAGCAAAAAGTAGAGAATGAAGAAATTTCCCTTTTTACTTTCAATGCTCTCGGGCTTCATGTAATGCCTTCGGAAGAGTGCAAGTATTATTCCAGCAAGCAAGAAGATTCCGAAAATATCAAATAAAAGTTCGAAGACTGCAGAAGCGTTGCCTATCCCGAGAATTACACTTTCCGGCTTGATAACATAAATATTGATAGCAAGAATTAGTGGAGCAAAGATCAACCAAATAATCCCGATGAAAATCCCGGTATGCATCACCCCTGCGTATCTTCGCTTCAGAACTCTTCTTTGGAACAGAGCATACTTGATGAGTAAGAAAAGCCTTCTGAAAAAGTCCTTTCGAACTTCTCCCCAATAATTTTCAGTTTTCCACAGTCTAGACCGTAAGTAAAAACCATAGAGTACAAAAAAGATAATTACAATTATAGCAATATAACGTAAAGCAAAGTAGCAAGCTACATGCAACACGGTTCATACTACACCCACTTTTGCTAACAGCGGCTTGGACTAATATTCCTTCTTTCTTAATAGATCTTTTAGTTCCATTTATATTAAGAAAAAGGTAGGGTAAAGTGAAAATTCACTTTTTGCTTTTCAATACTTTTACCAGTTCGGGAACAACCTCGTAAGCGTTGCCTACGATACCGTAGTCTGCAACTGAGAAGATGGGGGCTTCAGGATTATCGTTTATGGCCACTATCGTACGGGAGTCTCTGATTCCAGCTACATGCTGAATTACCCCTGAGACACCGCATGCTATGTAAAGTGAGGGCTTTACTTTATGCCCTGACAGACCTACCCATTCGGTGAACCATCCTCTGTCGGCAGCTATAGGTCGCGAGCAGCTGACCTGCCCTTGTAAAACTTCAGCCAACTCCTCAAGGAGTTTAAAATCTTCTTTACTCTTCATGCCCCTACCACCGCAGATGATAATGTTTGCATCCTCTATTCTGGCACCTGATACCGCCTTCTCATGAACCTCAACCAGTTCTGTAACCGGCTTTTTAACAGGGATGTCTACCTTTTCAATCTGGCCCTTTCTGTTTTTGTCCTCATATCTCTCGAAGGTTCTCGGGGGAACAGTGGCTATTTGAGGTTTAGTTCGGCAGGTTTGCAGAGCAAACGCTTTACCTGCATAGACAACGCGCCCCATCTTAACTATCCGTTTTTCAGGGTCAAAATCCAACTTCACGCAATCAGTTACACAGCCAGTTTCAAGTCGGGTGGCTATTTTTGGCGCCAAGTCTTTTCCTCTCTTGGTTGCGCCTATCAAGAAGATTTCAGGATTATCTTTGCTCACAAGTTGTGTTATCAAGTCTGCGTATGTTTCAGTGCTAAAAGATTGCAGATCAGGGTTGTCAACAACGTAAATCTTGTCTGCGCCGCCGGTGATGAGTTCTTCTGTGTTGGAGGCCACATTGCTTCCGATTAAGATGCAAGTTAGATCAGCATTGAGTTCGTTGGCAAGTTGACGACCTTTCCCGAGAAGCTCTAGGCTGACAGTTTTATCTTCAGAGTATACAAAAATTCCTTTATATTCACTCATTTGACCACTACTCCAAGCATTTGTCTTTAGTTAGCAGGTTCACCAATTCTTCAGCCGCTTCTGCAGCGGGCTTCTCTTGAATTATTATTCCTTTCCGCTTACTCTCTAAGACCTGAATTTCAAGTATCTGAACGCTGCTTCCGGTTTTTAATAATTCATCCGAAGATAACCCTAGATCTTCTACTTTCCAGATTTCACTCTTCTTATTCTTTGCCTTGAGTATCGCCATTAACGGGGGGATTCTGGGGGTATTTATCTCTTGGGTAACTGAGATCAGTGCAGGCAACTTTGTTTTAAGAACCTCGTAGCTGGTCTCTAGATCGCGTTCAACAACGACTTCGTCTCCGTTCACTGTAACCTTTTTCACATAG
>Ga0265594_1003196_pt1 | contig 11089 bp, 9 predicted proteins | sample saktaG_11_FD_190147 | JGI IMG/M metagenome (GOLD analysis project Ga0265594, IMG submission 190147) | Saline water microbial communities from Sakinaw Lake, British Columbia, Canada - sak_2011_5_24_80m | ecosystem: Environmental > Aquatic > Non-marine Saline and Alkaline > Saline ... | reverse complement strand
CGGCGCTAGAACTCAGACTGGCAGGATTTAACCTGGATTTCGTTCCTGTGCTGGATGTTTTAGGAGAAGGCATAGATCCCCAAGGTACCGTGATAGGTGACCGTTCTTTCGGTTCCAATCCAATTGAAGTGGCTAATTTTGGAACGATCGTAATAGAAGAATTCAGGTCTCAAGGTTTATTGACCTGTCCAAAACATTTTCCCGGCCATGGAGCTGTGGACGTCGATTCTCACATGGATCTTCCAATAGATTACAGACCGCAGGAGAGCATCAGGCATAGGGATTTATTACCATTTAAGTCAGTAATCAAAAAGGGCGCGGACATTATCATGACAGCTCATGTGAAATTTCCGGATTTGGATTCACTGTACCCTGCGTCCCTATCATCGGCGATAGTTGGAGGTTTGCTTCGAAAAGAGTTGGGTTTCACAGGCCCCGTGGCGACGGATGATCTGGATATGGGGGCTATTGGGAAATATTATAGCGCTGAGAAAGCTTCGCTACTTGCTTACCAAGCGGGGTCCGACATATTACTGATATGTAATTCCCCTGAAAAAGTGTTTTCCTCCCGGGAAGGAATATTTAAATCAATGAACGAAGTTCCACAGGCTGAAGACCGTCTCAGGAATTCGCTAGTCTCGATCGAGGGGCTATTTCCAACGGTTTATGAAGTGCACAGACATTTTGACATAGCAAGCGTGAAGGACTACTTTGGCTGTCACTCCCCAGGAAAAGCCTAAATCGGCCTAGCGGGGGGCGGCGCATCGCCTGTTTTATTTTCAGTCAAGCGACATGGCGCCACTACCATCGTATACGACTGTTGAACCCGGGAACAGTTATGCGTACTCCTCCGTTGCCTCGGTTTGTCCAGTCCACGCTGCCGCCCGGAAAATTTACATAACCGTTGCCGTAACCCCAATTAACAGCCCCACCTGGATAGTTTACTCTTCCGTCTCGTCCCCATTTTAATTCTCCATCAGGGAATCTGACCCCTTGAGCGGATGAATTGTCAACTGACGAAAGTAAAACGCAGGCCCCTGTTAAACATGCCGCGACAAAAGTTGTAGTCCTCATTTGGCACTCCTGTTGTCCCGTAATCTCGTCTCTAAATTATACATAATTGAACAACAATACAAGTTTGACGCATTTCATCCTCAGCCTGTTTTTACTACATATTTGTAGTAATTTCCCCAAAACCAATACCATTGTGTCTCAACCGATTCAAGTGTCACTCGCTTCAAAAGGCCTATCCGTCTGTTTTAGCTTGACTGTCATATTGTACCAAATCCTGGCTTATTTATTGCAACCAAATCCTGGTGTGCGTATGTCTCAAAAGTAACCTCAAGATTTATGTGAGAAGGACATGAAGACACGTATCAACCAACTGGAACTTAATGCCTTATACAAAATCAGTCAGGTAATCGGACAAGCCTTGAATCTTGACCAGACTCTGGAAATAATTCTTTCCGTTCTGTCAGAAGATTTGACAATGAAACGTGGCGCCGTAACGATAATTAGTTCTCAAACAGGAAAATTGGTAATCAGAGCGTCTCACGGTTTAACTTATCAGGAGCGTAAAAGAGGGGTGTACAGGTTTGACGAGGGGGTGACAGGAAAAATATTCAGTTCCAATGAGCCGTTTGTGATTCCCGACATTAGTAAGGATCCGCTTTTTCTCAACAAAACACGGTCCAGAAATTGTGAAAAAGGCAAGATTTCATTCATCGGCGTGCCAATAACGCTCAACGGTTCCCCAATTGGAGTTCTTAGTGTGGACAGGCTGTTCGATGAAGACGTTTCATTTGAGGAGGATGTTTGGTTTTTGTCAATATTGGCTGCTTTCATCGCCCAACTGTTTAGTTTGAATGAACAGGTGAAAGAGCGGGAAAAAACTTTGGTAAGGGCCAATCTTTTGTTGAAAGAAAAGATTTCAAGAAAAAGTAGTGGCTTTTTTTCAATCGCTAGAAGCGCAGCGATACTGGAAGCTCAACAGTTGGTTAAGAAGGTGGCTCCCACAAGAGCTACTGTGCTCATACTCGGTGAATCGGGCACTGGAAAAACCCTGGTAGCCCAAATAATTCATGAACTTAGCGCCAGATCAAGAAATCCTTTTATCAAAGTTAACAGCGCGGCTCTGCCGGAAAACCTGCTGGAGGCTGAACTTTTCGGACATGAAAAGGGGGCCTTCACTGGCGCTACAGAAGCTAAAATAGGTAGAGTTGAAGAAGCCGAGGGAGGGACTTTGTTCTTGGATGAAATCGGAGAGATGTCGCTCCCTGTTCAGGCAAAGCTGTTGAGGTTCTTGCAGGACAAGGAATTCGAGCGTCTGGGGAGTTCTAAGACGCGCAAGGTTGATGTTCGGATAATAGCCGCAACGAATAAGGACCTGACTGAAGCCACTTCCTTGGGGGAATTCAGGCATGATCTTTATTACAGGCTAAATGTATTTCCCATTCTTGTCCCTCCGCTAAGAGAGAGAAAAGAAGATATCGTTGGACTGCTGAATTTCTTTTCTCGCTCGCTTGCCCACGAGTATGGCTCAGAACTCCATTTTTCGACTAAGGCGATTTCAGCTTTGATTTACTATTACTGGCCTGGTAACGTCAGGGAGATGGAAAATCTGCTGGAGCGGCTTGCGATAATTTCCGAAAATGGTCTTATTGACGTGGATGATCTTGCCCCCTACCTAAAACACACAATAAACGAAACGCGTCTGGAAAAGCTCTTGAGGCTCGATTCTCTGACCGAAATGGAAAAGAGAGGAGTTGTGGCCGCTCTGGAACGCAACAACTGGATCCAATCCAGGGCCGCCAGAGAATTGGGGATCACTCTCCGGCAAATGGGTTACCGGGTCAAGAAATTTGGACTGGAGAACTATTTCAAACAAAAGAAAATAGATATGTACGGATAAGGACCAAAAGACAAAGAATCAATTTGGGAAAAGACGCATGCCATAAAAATGGCCATGAGTGTGGGCATGGCCATTGGAAATGCTCTATCAACAAAATCTTAAACTTAAGTAGTTATTTTTTTCTTGTCCAAACACCTACCCCCAGAACTGTGTCGACCGGAGTAGTGTGCCTATATATAACTTCTATGGTGTCGTTATTTATTATTTTCCCATCGATGAAACCATCTTCATCAACATAAAGAAACGTCTTGTTGTCGGAGCCGATAGCCTAAAATATAAGTTTAGATATCCGTGTTGTCCAGTCAAGAAAGCTAGTATTATGCGGTATGGTCAGATCGATTGCAGCGCTGAAGTTTTAGCCCGCTTTTCTTGATATGCCTTTCTCAATCAATATGCATGTGCCTGGTTTTGGGAACATCCGGTAGACGACGTAAAGAAAAACAGCCAATGTGTTTCAAATGTCTGTTGGAAGATTTATGATAGGACGCATTGTAGATGTTTAGAGTTGATTTATTTATCTCCATTCAGGGGAATTATTTGGTTCAGATTCTCTGAGCAATAGGACTGAAAACGGTCCTTGCAAAATGCTGTGTTTTTAAACTGGCTCAGGTCTTGTTTTTCATGGCTTCTTTTTGTGACCTTACATTCATCTGAGGATTCCATTTGACGCTCTCAACAATTCAAGGCCAAATAGAACGGGTTACATTCCACAATGAGGAGAACGGATTCTCGATCATTCGCCTCAAAGTTCTGGGACATCGTGAGCTTATAACTTTGGTGGGCAATCTTATGGGACCTCTGCCTGGCCAGATAATTAACGCGACCGGCGAATGGATTACTCATCCTCAATTTGGAGCGCAATTCAAGGTCGTTCAATACAAGACGGTGGTTCCAGCGACAGTCACCGGAATAGAAAAGTATCTAGGTTCAGGGCTCGTGAAGGGAATTGGGCCTGTCATGGCCAGAAGGATAGTAAAACTGTTCGGTGAGGAAACTCTGGTCGTCATTGACGAGGCGGCGGACCGTCTCTGTGAAGTCGAAGGCATTGGCGAGAAGCGTTTGGGTATGATTCGTGAGGCCTGGGAGGACCAGAAACGCATACGTGAGGTCATGGTCTTCTTGCAGGGACACGATGTCAGTGCGGGATACGCCGCAAAGATCTATAAACATTACGGGAACCAATCCATCGAAGTGGTCCGGGAAAATCCCTATCGCCTCGCTATGGACATTTTTGGGATAGGATTTGTTACCGCCGACAAAATTGCGGAGAACCTGGGATTTGAAAAGGATTCGCCGGTTCGTGTTCAGGCGGGTGTCCTTTACGTTCTGAGCCAGATGGCGGATGAGGGCCATGTTTATTACCCCCTTGAGTCTCTCATAGAAAAGTGTCAAGAAATTCTAGGGGTTGAGCGGCAGGCCATTTTGCAGGCGATGGAAAGCCTGTGTTCGGAAAAGAGGATAGTTATTGATAATCTATCGAAGCCAGGTGAAGAATCAACTAACGAAACCTCCGCCGTTTATCTTTCCACATTTTACGTTTGCGAAACAGGTATCGCTTCCAAGGTGAAAACTCTTCTCAGAACACCGCATTCAAGAAGGAAAGTAGATGCGGATAAAGCGGTTGAATGGGTGCAACGCGAGATCTCCATGTCCTTGGCTCACAATCAGGTCCAAGCCGTCAAGACAGCCCTTGATAGTAAAATCATGGTCATTACGGGCGGCCCGGGAACAGGAAAGACGACTATAATCAAGGCCATGTTGGCTATTTTTGATCGACTTAAAATTCACATTCTTCTGGCTGCGCCAACCGGAAGGGCAGCCAAGAGGATGAGTGAAACGACCGGCCATGAAGCGAAAACCATACATCGGATGCTTGAATTCATTGCTCACAAAGGAGGTTTCCAAAGAGATGAAAAGCATCCATTGATCTGCGATCTCCTGATAGTCGACGAAACTTCCATGATTGACACTGTCCTTATGTATCACCTTCTAAAGGCCCTACCCCTGTATTCAACCCTGATCTTGATAGGAGATGTCAATCAACTGCCTTCCGTAGGCCCTGGGAACGTCCTGCAAGACATAATTGCATCCAAGGCGGTCCCTGTTGTCGAACTCACTGAAATATTTCGTCAGGCGCAAAACAGTGATATTATAATGAATGCGCATCTTATAAACAGCGGAGTCATACCAAATCTGGACAGTTCCGATGATGCCGGTCACGACTTTTACTTCATAGAAAAGACAGAACCTGAAGAAGCGCTCGAAACAATTTTAAAGCTTGTTTGTATAAGGATACAAAGGGCCTTTAGGCTTGACCCGATTGACGACGTTCAGATCCTCACCCCGATGAATAGGGGCACGGTCGGGACTTCAAACCTTAATGTAGAGTTCCAGAAAGCCCTCAATCCACGCGAAGATGGAATAATGAGAGGCGGTAGAAGTTTCAGGATCAATGACAAAGTCATGCAGATCAGGAACAACTATGACAAGGATGTATTCAACGGCGACATCGGGAGAATCTTGAAGATTGATTCAGTTAATCAGGCAATCACGATACTCTTCGATGGAAGGGCCGTAAACTATGATTACCCCGACCTGGATGAGATCGTCTTGGCTTATGCTGTTTCCGTCCACAAGTCTCAGGGTTCCGAGTATCCATGCGTTGTGATTCCTTTGCTGACTCAACATTACGTCTTATTGCAACGAAATCTTTTGTACACGGCCGTCACAAGAGGCAAAAAGCTGGTCATTGTGGTCGGGAGCAAGAAAGCGATGGCAATTGCAGTAAATAACGACAGGCAGCAGAATCGTTACACCTTCTTGAAAGAAAGATTAATTCTGTTGAAGTGAGGCATGGGTTTGAAATTTGATTGCATAGGTTTTGGTTCTATAAACTTAGACGAATTCTGGGAGGTCCCCAAGGAATTCTTTAAACTCACAGGTGTTTATCCCGGGCAAGAAGTTGTTCGAAATGTTGAATGGTTCAACCGGTACTACCCGTTACTCAAACAAACCGGATCCTTGAAAGCGCTTGGGCCTGGAGGTTCGGCGGCCAACACTATAGCAGCGCTGCGTCGATTGGGATTCGTGACGGGATTTTTCGGAGCTGTCGGCAATGACGTGGATTTGGCTATGAGCCTCGAAGAACTTGGTTCGAAACATCTTCTCAAGATTCGGCGAGTCAACATACCATCAGGCAGATGCCTTGCTTTGATTAATTCTGAAGACTTAAATCGGGATCGTGCGCTTATCATTCTCCCTAACGCTAATGAATTGGCTGATTTCGACGCTTCAGATAATCAGTACTTTTGTGAATCGTCATGGATTCACATGACATCTTTCGTGGATTTGCGCCCACTCGAAGCGCAGAACAGATTAATCAAGACACTTCCAGAGACGGTACGAGTTAGTTTTGATCCTGGGGCCCTCTATTGCGCAATGGGAGCCAAAGCTTTGGAAACAATCCTCTCAAGAAGCGAAATCCTTTTTGTAACTAGAGAAGAGCTTTCTGCGATTACCGGTCTGGATGATCTGAATAGGGCAGTTCTCATTACTTTGGAACTTGGAATAAGAACAGTTGTGGTAAAAATGGGGCCAAGAGGAATCATTGCTTTTGAATCAAACGGGCAATGGTTCCAGGAACCAATTCTTACGGCACAGGTTGTTGATCGAACTGGAGCTGGAGACGTAGTGGCCGCTGGATTCCTGGCAGGCCGAATTCTTGGGCTATCAATTACTGATTGTCTCCAATTAGCCGCAGCCGCTGCATCATACAGCATTCAGGATTACGGGCGTTCATCATATCCGGATAGACAGTTCTTGAAAAATTTTCTCGCCAATCAAAATAAAAATGTCTATCTCTAAAGCTATATTTTCCTGAGTCAAACATTTTCGACCTCACATTTAGGAGGCTCATATGCCACAAACATCCAGAAGAATTTTTGTAACTGACTGTGAGGGCCCTGTCACAAAAAATGACAATGCGGCAGAACTCGCAGAAGCATTCATGCCACAAGGTTCCGCCTTCTTTCGAAAAATAAGCCTTTATGATGACTATCTGGCTGAAATTTCTCATAAACAGGGGTACAAAGCAGGAGATACTCTAAAGCTCATCCTTCCATTTCTTAAGGCATTTGGAGTTGACGACAGGACCATCCAGAAGTTTTCTCGCCGCAGTATTGAGATGATACCTTTTGCAGACACGGTCTTGAAACAAATTCAGGACATTGCCCCTGCATACATTGTTAGCACGAGTTATTCCCCATACATTGAAGCAGTCTGCGATGTGATCGGTTTTCCTGTCCAGTTTACGTTCTCCACCCAAATGAACCTTGACAACTTCATTCTCTCAGAATCCGAGAAGAAGTTCCTCAAAACAGCTCACTCCAGGATAATTGATCTACCTGACGTCACCATAGATGAATCCGTCAACTCGGTCTCGGATATGTCCGCGCCCGACATGGAAGTGATCGGCCAACTTGACGCTTTATTCTGGGATCAACTTCCCCAATTAGACATTTATGCCTTGTTGGAGTCAGTTAACCCAATAGGAGGCCGGGAAAAGGCTGAAGCAATATGGGAAATCGTCAGAAAGGAAGGAGCGGATTTGGAAAATGTTCTCTATATCGGTGACAGCATAACTGATGTGGAAGCTTTCCGCCTGGTCAGGACTGGAGGAGGGCTTGCGGTTTCCTTTAATGGAAATCATTGGGCTGTCAGGGAAGCCTCAATAGCCTTGACGGCCAGGAACGCCAATCCTATAGGATGGATAGCGCAAGCGTTTATTGCCCATGGTATGGAGAGTCTGGAAGACCTGATGATTCAAAAAGTAACCCCAGAAAATGAAAGTGTCTTGTCGGAACATAGTTCTCAAATTAGAAAAACTGTGAGAACCGAAAAAATTGGGGCGCTAGGTTAGATCTTAAACGAAGTCTAATAAATGTAAGGTATGAACTTCCAGGTCCGCTTCCTGTAATCATTATAGCCGGAATACCGCTGTTCGAGCACACTCTCTTCTTTCCACGCTTTTATTACGTATAGAGCGGTCATCGCCAGCCAAAAAAGAAAGGACCATTTACTTCCCCAATAAATAACGTAACCTAGAAATGCGCATATTACCGCCGTATACATTGGATGCCTGACTTTGGAATAAATACCGCTGGTCGCTAAAGTACCGCTTCGGCGAGGAGCGGCAAAAACTCTGAAGTTCCTGCCAAGAACACGATAAGACATGTATGCTGCGACAAAACCACTAAGACCTATTGTTCCGCCAATCCATCTCTGCAGTCCCGATACTTGAGTCCCGGTTGACCATTTTTCGATTGGAGCCAACGCCAGTATAATAATCTGTGTCATTACATATGCAACGGATATAGCCTTGTAATCTTTACCCCTTCCGCTAGTGTCTCGACTTGATCTGGTCAACCTGAAAGTCCCTGATTGTTCCTTGCCACGGTTCAGAATCATGTAATAAATGAGTCCCCAATGAAGATTGTACACCTGCTCAAAGCCCATCTTCCGAAGCATCACAGCCACTGCCGGTGATCTGTGGCCAGAAAAACAAGTCACCAGCACTGGCTGACTTTTCGAGTGAGCCAAGGCCGCATCGTAAAGCCCAATGCCCCAGGGGAAATTATCGGCTCCATCGAGCCTGTTCCACTGGAATTCAGCTTTTGTTCTAACATCTACGACCCATGTATCCTGCGGAAGTTTGTCTACCCTCCATGGTGATATGGGTGTCGCTCCTGCAGATACCGTGACAATCTCAGCTCCTAGAATCAAACCCAGCAGTTGGGATATAAGGCTCGTTTCTGGGGCTGGAACATTAGCTTCAGACGACTTTCCGACTGAAGCTCGGGAGGAATTGAGCGCTAACAATATTAGAGCGCTCAGGGTAATAAAAAGAAGTGTCCAAAGGCCCCAGCCATATATGCTTCCAGTTAAAATGTTTGAAGCCAGAGCCAAAAACAGTATCGAAGCCGTCAAAGGGATAAGAAGCGATTCACCATGGACTTGGGAAAGGGCTCGAATACTGCCCCCTGCGATCGGAAGGAAAATCAGATAACTAACCAACTCTAGAATCGACAATATAAACAAGACAATCCCGATAGTACCGGTCAAAAGAATAGCTGCCGATTTCCCGATTCCAATTGATTGAAATGAGAAACCGGTTTCACACCAAACTGCGATCGACCAGACAACCATCAAGAAGTAGAAGATAAGTAGCAGAGGTCGGCGCATCTCGTATTTTTCGAAAAATTCGAGCGCTCCCACTGTTGGTCTTTCAATTTGTGAATTTGAATTCGGCTTGGGACGCGAAGGACTCAAGCCGAATTATACCAGGAAGTGTATTTATCTGGTGCGCATTCTTCTCAATTTCTTGAGGAGTCTTTTGCGCGCTGCCATGGCTTTTCTTTTTCGCTTTACGCTGGGTTTCTCATAAGCTCGACGTTTCTTGGTTTCCGTGAGCACCCCAGATTTTTGAACCTGTTTCTTAAATCTTCGCAATGCGTTTTCAAATGGTTCATCTTCTTTGACATAAACTCCAGGCATTAAGAGAGGCTCCTTTCGTTCAATAGACCTTAACCTACAAAGGGCTAAAATCAAAGTCTGATGTTCAAAAATAGTCGGAGGAACGACTTTGACATAATTCCAGAGATTCGACCTTTGTAAGGGCGGATTTTGTAACCAAATCTTCTCACTCTGCGCATATGGCTAGCGAGTATGGGATTTTCTTGAACACTTGTGGGTTTGCTGGATGTTGCTGGGCGGAACTATCAAATCCCTTCGTTTCGGTGAAACCGGACCTATTAGTCTATAATGGGAAACACCTAAATGATGCCAAGGAGGTAACTCCTCAAGGAGCATTTTTATAATCTTTCTATAGTAATCGACATCTATACACAGGTCAAGAAAAAGCCGCAAAAAAGCTGCAAATGTTTATTGATTCCTGTTCATGCCCATAACAGCTAGACGTTCTTGAACTGATCGATCCTGAAACGCTTCGGGATCATTCAGATAATCCCTAATTACACGCCATTCAGAGTCATGCATGGTTCCCTTGAGCAAATCCAACCCCAAGCTCTTGAATGGAATCAAACTAATGATATTGAAACCAGCGGCTTTGGCCGTTTCATTCGCGCCCTGTTCTCTATCCAGAATGACTACAACAGTCCTGCATGAAACTTTTTTCAAACCTCTAACTGCAGCCTCATGTTTGATTTGTTCGAAAGCAATCAATTTGCTGTCAAATCGTGTAACTAGATCATCCACTAAAGCCAGATGATCACCATCTTCAATTTCTCCTTCTACCAATGAATGCTCACCGTATTCGACTATCATTTCACGAAAACTTTCGACCGATTTCACACCCTCCATCTTGCGTGTAAAGCAGCCTGGGAAATTTCCCGCGTAACACATCCCTGCCGCTATTGGGATTCCCGCCATTGCAATGCCAACCACCCTGTTTATCTCCGGGGCCTCATACTTGGCCATTCTGGACAGCGCTGAGCAGGTTTCCACGAAAACTTCCGGATAAGACAATAGTGGACGGAGTTGAATATATAGAGGGCTGTACACGCCCGAAACGAGAGTCCATCCATCCGCTTTGTCTCTATAGAAGGTTCTTATCATTTTGTGTTCGTACAGTAAGCGCAGTATTTTTTTGGCGATTTCCGGCTTTTCTTCCAGCCACGACATTGCTGCCTCCTTTAGTCCTAAAAGGACCTGAAAAACGGATCAAATGCGCAACCGGCTATCCTGGATAGCCGTGGCCATCAGTATACGGTTTATAACTCTTGATCATCATGTTTGATCCTATGTGATAATCGAACTGGAAACAATCCTTGATGGCGCATCAAAAAAAGTAAAGAACCTCGTTATTCTTGATAAATCAAGATGATAGAATTCTATTTAGACAAGGAATCTATCACCAACGAGGTGAAGGCATAATGGCACAGGGAGTATTTGATTTCCAGTATGAAGTAGAGAACAAGAGTGGTGGGATGACTGGTTTGGCTGGTGATGATGGTTTTTGTCGGATTTTGAAGGGTATTGAGAGGGATTTGCTCACAAGCAGCGTAGAGTCCTTGAGCGGCGTTTACGCAAATAGGGAAAGAGCTCTTTTCCTTCAGCGTCTTGTGTTTTTCGGTATTTGAATCGGTTTCATGATTCTGAGCA
>Ga0265594_1003194_pt1 | contig 11090 bp, 12 predicted proteins | sample saktaG_11_FD_190147 | JGI IMG/M metagenome (GOLD analysis project Ga0265594, IMG submission 190147) | Saline water microbial communities from Sakinaw Lake, British Columbia, Canada - sak_2011_5_24_80m | ecosystem: Environmental > Aquatic > Non-marine Saline and Alkaline > Saline ... | reverse complement strand
ATTTTTATTTTTAGTCAGCGCCTGACTGTGATGGGCTTCATCGGAAATCAGAACAATCCGCTTATCTTTGAAATCCTCAAACGTCAGGGAATTCTCTTTCTCAATATGAAGGTCGCTATGCAACTTCTGAATCGTGGTAAAGCAGATATTGATCGCCTCCGGATTGGAGGCTTCGAAATTATCAACCTTCTGTATCTCTACCCGCTTATGATCGATGGTAACGGTCTGATTGAATAAAAACTTACGGGAAGCAGTGTTGAGAAAATTATCAATCGTCTTATCAATGATATTCGTCGAAGGGACAAAAAAGAGAAAGTTGCGGTACCCTTTTCCATAAAGATAGATAATCAGACCCGCCATTATCAGAGTCTTGCCGCTACCGGTTGCCATATTATACATCAAATGAATCGGCGACTGTTTGAAATCGAATTCCTTTTCAAAATAACAGATGAAGCGTTGAAATGCCTCTCTTTGATAGGGACGCAGGGCAAATTCCGGATTGAGATTTTCAGGTATTACTTTTGGTATTTCAATTTCCTGGATAGAGCGCTTTCCGAACTCTGTCAGTATGCGATCATATAAAAACATCGCCATGGATCAACCCTCGTAAAACAGTTTGTTCAGTTTTTTTATCATCTTCCGATACTTCAAAATCCTGATCCTCTATCTCGGACAAATTCACATACAGCTGGTTTTTATTGAGAATGTCCAGCAGTGTTTCTTTCTGTTTGGCGATGGACAGACCCCTGAATTCCTCAATATGTTCATCCATCTTCTTGATATCCACATTGTAATTCAGAAAACTCCGGGCTTTCATATCTTCCCAGATTTTCAACAACGCCTTCGTATCTTCCGCGTCCCGTATTCGCTCGATAAAGGCTTCGTTGTATTTCATCAGCTCGCAGTAGATAAAATCACCACCGCCGGCCCATTTAACGGATTTCGATATGCCGCCTTGTTCACCCGCGATAATTTTCTTCAGCCTTTTGACCGAAATATTTTTGATGTAATCCATCTGCTCTATGCCAATGTATTGACGTCCCGTCTTGTGGGCAACAGCAGTGGTTGTACCCGAGCCAAGATGGAAGTCTAAAACAATATCCCCATCTTTGGTGGTATACTCAATGATTCGTTGCAAAAGCAATTCATTTTTAGGATAAGCAAAAACTTTGCTGCCAAAAAGTTCAACGATTTCATCAGTACCTTTTTTATTGACCATGTTTTTGAGTAGTTCATCCATCGCTTTATTGAGAAAATCCGATGAAACGTATGCTTTATCAAAATCATCGCCTTTCTTTTCAATTTCCTCGGATTTGAAAACTCTCATTGCTGGGCGTTCCATGTCTAAAAAGTCATAATCGCCAGGAAAGACTATTTTCCCTTTTCTCAGATAATCTTTTACTGAATCCTTGGTAACCCCCCAGCAACGATTAGGGTTAACAGGGAATTTTTGCCCATTTCGAGGATTTACCAATGTGAAATCTGAATTGGGGCGCTCATGAATTGTGCGTTGAGTGGTAATGTCGGTCAATCTCCATTCATCATCAGGAAAATCAGACGTTTTGTAATACTTTCTCGCAACGGTGCGTTGGAAAAGTTCGTCTTTTTTCGACGCACCTTTCGTATACATCAATATCCAATCAAAATCCTGGGACAATTTATAGGGAACATCACTCTTCCCACTTCTTGTCTTTCTCGGTACGGTTGCAATAAAGTTGTCTCTACCGAATACCTCATCAGCAACAAGTTTCAAATAGTGCATTTCAAGGTCGCCGATGTGAACAAAAATAATCCCGTTAACCTTCATCAATTCCCTTGCTATCTCCAGTCGGTTTTTCATAAAGGTTAGCCAAGTTGAATGACTGAAACTATCGTTATATCCAAAACTATCACCATCAATATTATACGGCGGATCGATGTAAATCAGTTTGACCTTGCCCCGGAATTGCTTTTTAAGGGAATGCAGCGCCAGCAGGTTATTGCCCTTGATGATCAGGTTTTCCCGGATTGTGCCGTCCCTGTCCCGTTTGAATTCCGTAACCGGTTCTTCGCCGTTGACCGTATAGCGTTTGAAGTTGGTCAGCACTTTAGGGTCCAGCAGGCGGTCGATCTCATCCTGCGCCAAGACCTCGTTAAAGAAGATTTCCTTACGCTTATCTTCCTCTTTGCTCTGTCCGCCTTCCAGTACACAATCCTTATAGGGCCAGACCAGCGCCACTTCGCCGCGTTCTTTCAGGAACTTACCATCAATAGTCAAACCGATTTTATTACGGAATTTGGTATAGGAACTATCATAAAAATTCTTGTCCTGCACATAGTCGATGAAGGTATTGATATTGAAGACCCAGTGACCCTTGATCTCATCGAAGAATTTGGTTTTGATCTGCTCATCATCCAGCAGCAGCTCAATCAGTTTACGGTCGATTTTCCAGGCTTTATCTATTACTTCGCTTTTCAACAAGTCGCCGTCCTTATCAACAAAGCGGGGGTCGGTTTTTAAAAGGTTTTGGAGTTTTTCATTGAAGGTCATAGTTTTTCTCCTGTATCATAATCACGGTCCGGGATATTTTTGTTTAGTGAGTTTAGTAAATTCGCGAATCTGCCTTTTATCCTGTGGCGTTTCATTACACACCAGCCAGTCTTCGAGAACGGCCTGTTTTTCATCATCCCATTTGATCAGGCCCTTTCGAAGCCAATAATTGATGATTGTCAGAGGCTTTAACACTTTTAAATCAAATTGCTGAATCAGGAAATCCGTCAAATCGTATTCAGCGGTTGAAACCGCATAATTTAGCGCTTTGGCACAGGCGGCTATTTTTTTATCCGTATAACTTAAATCAAATAGCCTCCCGGTTTTAGTATTGACGACCTCTGATGTTTCTATCATGTTATGGATAATTTTATAAATAGTTTGAACGGAAGGAGTGTCTTCAATCGTTGCACCGAGCGGTATAATTTTGGCTTTATATTTGCGATACCAGGGATATTTGGTTTTAAACTTCTGAGTTTGAATTATTTCATCGCAAACTTTCCTGATAGTAACACATTCGAACCGATCGTCAATAAACATATCCGGGGCAATCCGGATTAGCATGAGCACACTACAGGTATCACATAACAATATCATGGCTGATTTTCTGCCACCTCGAAAATTTTAAGCTGGATCAGTTCATCTTTCAGACTAACCATATCCAGATAATTTTCCAGCGAAAATAGTTCCCCTAATATTCGAGGTGATAAATTTTCAACCTGACCCAGTACAATATCAATAAATAAGGGGCTTAATTTCCGATAACTATGGATGAATTGACGGACGTTGTCCGACGTATGCAGTATATTTGAAATGAGTGGGTATTTCTTACGAAGATTATTATCCGCCCCGCCATATTTTAAATCAAATTTCGGATCAATTTCCTTAATTCTTTTAACAACTCCGCATATTGCATGATGATTCGTCTCGCTGTACTCTTTCAGAATATTAATCTGAATACCAGGTTCTATTGTATGAATCATTTTATAGATTTCCTGAATATAAGTTTCGGGAAACTGCGCATAGCTGGCAACCATATCACAAAAATCTTCTTCTTGATCATCAATAACTAATTTTTTATTATCTCTCAAAATTGAATGGACGGTTTCATGGAGCAGAGGAAAAATCAAATCCAGCACATTGGTTTTGGTATCAATAAAGACAACACGATGATTATAAATCCGGGTGAAAAACGCATAGAGTTTGGAAACCGGGAAGTCGCAGAATATGACAAAAATGTCCAGTCTCTTTAACAAATCGAATATATGTTTGTAATCAATAGGTGTATCATCATTGACATCGGCAAGTTTTCGCATTTGCCCGGCAATTACTTTTGCATTTTCCTGATTGAGTTCAGAAATAGCGATTGTCGGTTGTATCCGGGCAATGGAGTTCTGCTTAAAGAGTTTTTTATATCTTTCAGCCAGATGTCTCATTTTTTCCTGCTGATCCGGATTAAGTTTCTGTTTCCGCTTGCTCCGGTAAACCGGCATTTGGATAGAATTATCAATGTCTTTAATAAATAGGTCGTCGGGGTCCAGGTGCAGAATATCGCAAAGAGTGATCAGATATAAACCTTTAGGAACCTGCCCTTTTATCCAATCATTGACCGCCTGTCGTGAGACACCGATCCGGGCAGCCAATTGGACCAAAGAAAGCCCCTGCGCTGCGGCGCTTTTCTTAATGACAGAGCCTTCCCATCTCATACGCCCTCCTTTTGAAATAGTTAAATCGCTTTCATTAACAAGTAATCTATTATTTGTAAACTTATCTTTACATATCTGTCGGAAATCTACATACGAATATGTTTAATGTAAAGAAAATTATTGACTCATTTCAAAGGAGAACAATTATTATTTCAATCAACAATTCCAGGGATACTGATCACCTTTTCCCCTATTATTTTCCCATTGTAATGGCTGTAGATTATCAATATCATCACTTCCGCCCAATGAAAAGGGATAAATATGATCTATTTCCCATCCATATTGTGAATTTATATCCCCATGTTTTGAAAATTGTATCCATGCTCCACAGATATCAGTCCTCCACTCAGACGGATCATACCCCGGCACTATTTGACCTTTTTGCCATACTTGCCAAATCAGATTAGCAGATGACTCTTTAAATGGATATTGATAACTCATATCGTTCCTCCTTAACTCACTTTTCCTTCCTTACCCCTTTAAAGGGTTTGTTGTCGCTTTTTTGATTCACAAGCCGTTTAAACCTGTCAGGTTTCCTTCAACAGAAGTTATTCAGAAAAAACCTGACAGGTTTTATAAATTGTATTTTTTACCATGATTGCCTCCACTTTTTCTATCCTCCCGGAGGTTTGGAACCTCCGGGAGATTTTTTCACACCTGGCGGAACTGGAATATTCTCTTCCCACTGCACCGGCTGCAGATTGTCAATATTGTCCGAACCACCATATGCCGTGGGCACGATATGATCAATTAGCCAGCCGAATACGGAATAGATATTGGCATAATCGGCATAAAAGATCATGTTTCCGTAACGGTCGGTTCGCCAATCCCATGGATTCTCACCTGGAATTAAGCTCCCTTTTTGCCATACGGCGTCGATCAATTCTCTGTTTTCTTTCGTGGCCGGGTCTATAAATGCCATAAATCACCATGTAGTGTTGTTTCAGACAGGACGTTTCGTGTTTCAAATAGGAAATTTGTTGTTTCAAACAGCAATGTTCATGTTTCAGATAGGAAGTTTGTTGTTTCAAATAGCATCGTTCCTGTTTCAGATAGGAAATTTGTTGTTTCAAACAGCATCGTTCCTGTTTCAAATAGGAAGTTTGTTGTTTCAAACAGCATCGTTCCTGTTTCAGATAGGAAGTTTGTTGTTTCAAATAGCATCGTTCCTGTTTCAAATAGGAAGATTGCTGTTCCGGAATCAACGATGTCATTTAAAATACCAATTTTCCAGAATGAGGATAATGGACCGGCTGACGGATCGACGCTTATTTTTTGCATCCGTCAACCGGTCCTTTTCTGTTTGGTTACGGATTTTTCTTTTCTTTTGATTTTTCAAAGCGCCGCTTCAGATCATTGGAAATGACTTCCGCACCGTGCGCTCCCGCTTTAGCGGCGTTCTTGACCGCCTTATAGAAATTCAAAGCGGATTTGTACGCCTCGCTGCCGGACAGCAGGATCGTATCATCCAGCGTGTCATACAGTTTTTCAACTCTGCGATATAGCTCAGTTAATGTTCCCACAGCATTGAAATCGGTGCGCATTTCCGGCACGTTAACATATGCCGGAACCAACTGACTATTCGTTTCGGCATATTCCAGGGCTTTCTCCACAAAGGGCACCGTTTTATCGCGCATTTTCGGTAATCCTTTGCGTTCTTCTTTGGTCAAATCAACCAAATGAGGCAGTAGTTTTTCCTCAATGGTTGTCAGGGCAGCCTTGACAGCATCAAGGTCTTCCTGCGAAATCTGAATCGATACAAGATTTTCACCAGCCATGTTTTCCTCCATTAGTTAGGGTTAATCGTTTCTACTTTCTTGCACACCTCAACAACTCCTTTATAGAACCCCGCCTACATAACTATCAATCAAGTAAATATATTTACTTTAAATTATTCCGCTTACCTTTTCTACTTTTCGATTCAGCACTTTTTCTTTTGCGTTTTTTTGTTTTTGATTTTCGATCTTCCAATTTTTTCTTAAATCTTACTAATTCATTAGCCTCTTTTTCTGCAATTTTTGCTTTTTTTCTATTTTCTTCTGATCGATGTTCGGCTTCTTTCCTCTTTTTAAATTCAGATTGGCTCATTTCATAAGCTAGCTGAATACCAGCCATCGGTCTGGCAGATGGTCTAAGTCTTGATATAATTTCTTTTGGATCTTCCCCATATTTCTGAGCAACTGTATCATTATATATTATTTTTTGCTCATCCAATCTAATCATTGTCTGATCAATAGTACTGATAAAGACTTTTTCAATAATATCTTCACTCATTACAGAAACACCGGATTGGGCAAGTTCAAATAATAAAATTTCAAAGGCTCTATCTGCCGATCCTCTTGATTCGATATCTGGACAAATATTACTTGTGAATCTAATAAAAGACTCAGGTTGCCAGGTTATTCTATAATCTTTTGATAACAGGTTTATTATTGATGTATGACTGATAAAATATGAGCTTGATTTTGTACCAGGTTCAGAAGAAATATAATATTTTCCTGATCTTTCATTAGCTATTACTAAATATGTATCAGCTTCAGGTTTTGACTTTTTATATATATCAGATGTTTCAAATATTTCCTCAATCTCGAAATTATCCTCTTTATGTCTGACATTCACAATTTCTTCTATTTTTTTATCTCGCTCATATAAATCATCCTGAGAGAAACCTGGCCAATCACCAATATCGATAACTCTTATTCCTTTCTGTAATAATTGATTACATAGCATATCTATTGTAACATTTTCATGCTGAAATATTTGAAATAAATAACTTTTCCAATCACAGGGATTTCCTGCCATTTGCCAATTAATGAATCCTTGAAGGAAAACATTCGATTTATAATATGGAGAATCACCTTGTGCACTTGCAATTACCATTGATGATTTCTCTCCATAGTTTTCAATTAGTTTACAGGCAAAATATAAATGACTCCAAGTTTCATCCGCAATTCCTAAAGTAGTATAAAACCTTACACCCATTGAGCGAAGACGTAAAAAGCACATATCAAAAACACTATACGATGGAGCCGCAAGAGCTAAAAGTTGAATTTGAACATCTGAGTCGACTAGCCATACAACATCTTTAATATGTTGCACTTTATGTATAGCCTCTTCACCATATAAACCAAAAACATGAAGAGCAAAAAAACCCTGAGATAGCCTCCCAAGATAATTACGTTCAGGATCTGAAGATCTAACAAATGCATCAACTGATGCTTTAAAAAATGCATGCCGAAATTGATAATTATTATATTTTGTACAGGATTCATTTATAAATTGAACTATTGATTTAGGTACAGATTGTACAGAATTTCTTTTTCCAGAAGAAAATAGTGTTGATGCTAAAGTAAGTCCTCCTTCTCTAAAATAACCAGTTAATGAGTTATTGATATCTTCTGCAATATGTTTTGCATCATGTGAATTAATATCTTTAAAATCCCTTTGAATACGTAACTCTAACGAATTTTGAAAGTGTTTCCGTAACCTATTAAATTCATTTAGATTTTTGTTTGACTTTTCTAAAATTTCTGTGTTTACTTTAAAATTATTTCCAGTTTTTATGAACAATTTTTCAGACATAATTATATCTTTTATCAATAATATAAATGATTGATCAGATGTAAGTTTGGTCGGCCATCCAAAAAGTTTAAGTGCATAATCAAGTGTGAATTCTTTTTCATTACTTAATCTAGTAAGAGATGCGAGAATAGCTGATTTTATTACCTCCCATCTTTTTTTACTAATATCAATATGTTTTAAAATCTTATTAAAAACAAACAGACCCGGAGCACCAGCCTGAGGTCCTAAAGGTGACGAAGATACTGACTCAATGTTTTTCTTTATTCGAATTGAAATTCTTGGTGGAACAAAATCACTTATTGTTTTTATTAATTGTAGTAATCCTGAGTGTTTACCATCAGAATTATCATAAGGAATAATTCTTATTCTATAATTTTCTAAATATTCCTTTCTATAAATTGTATCAACAAATGGAGCAAGCCAACAAATTGGCTGATTAATACCAGCTCCATTTTTTGCAGCTTCTAAAACATGCTTTATGTTTTTATCTGATAAAGAATGTCCTATAATTATTACTGGATTAATTTGCATTATGGATATTAATTTTGTTCTCCAATATTGCCATTTTTGATCTTCATCAATTGACTTGTATTGGGATGAAGTCAAAATTAATCCTTCCTCAGATCGGAGATCACCATGTAACTTAAATATTGATCCTTTACTATTTCTATTTAAATATGAAAGATGATCTTCAGAATTATTATATGTAATGTATACTTCATTCAATTCTGTCAAGGAAGATAAAATTTCATCATCGTAGTTAGTGGTCATATAAATAGGAATTGGCCATCTAGCAATATATTTATAGATAGAATTATCATTAGGTTGTTTTTTTATTGATAATTTATCATTTAATATTTGTATCAAACGATTAATTCCTATTATTTGAGATAGCTCTTCAAATACTGCAGGATAATCACCTTTATTCAATAATTTATCTGCAGTTAAAAAATCAATTCCGACATTCTCAGTTTTTGAAATTCGTATTGCATGCTCAGAAAATTCTTTCCACGTGGGGTACCCTGATGCTATAGATAGGCCAGATCCAACTAATACAAATGCCTCGCCGCTTGCCAAATAATCAATTAATATACTATCCATTGATCAACCTCTTTTTATTGCTTTACATTCCCATCCTCTAATCGCATCAGAAACTTGGCAGTTCTTCGATCCGCAAACCACCAACTAATATAAGCACCAAACTCCAAGCACCAATAATCAATGTTCAATAATCAAAATGCCATATTCCCGAGATATTCTCGTTTTAGATTTAGATTTCTGATCATTGGTATTTGTTTGAAATTTGCTATTTGGGATTTGAGATTTTTCATTGTTTCAGGTTCCCATCCTCTAGTCTCATCAAAAACTTAGCCGTTCTTCGATCCGCGAACCACCTCTGCCTGTCGGCATAAATAACAAGCACCAAATAACAAATATCAAACAATATCCAATATTTAAATCCCAATAACACAAACTGTGAACATTCAGCAATATCATGTTTGAGATTTAGAATTTCGGTAATTAGAATTTGTTTGTGTTTTGTGTTTTGGGATTTGGTGCTTCTCATTGTTTCAGGTTCCCATCCTCAAGCCTCATCAGGAATTTGGCAGTTCTTCGATCTGCAAACCACCAACTGACACAGGAAACGGTCAGGTAGATCATGGTGGTAGTGACTTTATCAAAGAGTTCCAGTGACTTCACCAGGTCGAGGGGATTAGCTCCGGTCGCTTTCTCCACTGTCTGATAGGCAATGATAGTTATCCATGTTGAGACTCCCATCAGGTAATATGTCAGAACCGGTCGGGCGGCACCTTTCAAGAAGTCCACGAAGCCGAATAGAAAGGACAGAATAGCCCCTATCCAGGCAGTCCAGGGACTTTTCATCAGTTTGTCCATATAGGAGCGTTCGAAGAGTGGTTTTTCCGCCTGAGCGTAGGATGTCTTCAGGGCATCCACTTCGGCAAGCTGGATTTTACCCTCCGTTTCCGCCTGAGTGACTTTGACATTCATTTCGGCTTCCAGCCGAATCGTCTGCATGTCCAGTTCCGACATCTTTTCTTCATGCTGGTTTTTAAGTTTCTGCATTCTGTAGTTTGTTGTAGATGTGATAATATTCCCGACAAGACCGGTAAGTCCGCCTCCGAGAATCGATGCTAAAATGCCTGCTGCCATAAAACCTCCTTCGGAGTAAATCCCAATGATCTAAACAACGAATATTCAGACAATCTTTGTTTTGAATTTGAAATTTTGGTGATTGTCTCACCAGAGACTCCTGTTGGAGGGATTTGTTTGGCATTTGAGATTTGTGATTTGTTGTTTTGTTTAAATTGAATCATTTGCTTTTCTCGATGATTGACGAAAAGATTTTCACTAACTCAATGGATTCATCTATTAAGTTTTGAATCTTCGATTTATATGATAAGGGATTCGTCTCTTTCAGTAGTTTTAACCAATAAGTGCTTTCTTTTGCTTCTTTGCGGCATATTTTAAGACGCATCAGGAAATCTTTCTTACTCAATGCTTCATTGGCTTCAATATAGTTTGCGCCCACAGAACCAGAAGAACGAACGACCTGTTTTCCATCTTCTGCATTAATATTATTTTTTGGAAGTGTTTTAATAAACTGTCGAACTTCTTTTGCAAAGTTTAGTGTTCTTTCTTCAAGATCGTAAACGGGTTTGGCATAGTTATTACTATTATTCATTTAAATCCCAATATTCAAGCACCAAATCTCAAACAAATTCAAAATCCCAATATCTAATGACCAAAACGGCGAAAGTTCAGCAATATCACGTTTGGAATTTGAAATTTCGGTGATTGTCTCACCAGAGACTCCTGCTGGAGAGATTTGTTTGATTTTTGGGATTTGTGATTTGTTATTTTGTTTGTGATTTTTCATAAACGTTCCTGCTCTTGACTAATAAATTCCAATATTCAAGCACCAAATGAATTCAAAGCACCAATATCCAAGCACCAAATAACCCTGATACGGTCACATACTCCATACAGGGCAGGCAAACAAATTCACAACCTCGATATCAAATGACCCAAACGGTGAACATTCAGCATTATCCTGTTTGAGATTTGCTCCAGCGAGAGCCCCTGTTGGTGGAATTTCGGTAATTTGGATTTGTTTGAGTTTTGGTATTTGTTATCACTACTGTCCGGACGTTGAAATTTTCAAAGGCATCTAATTTGTTTAAATACATTAATATATATAACCAAATTTAGTGTTATCGATTTGAAACCGTATTTATATTATTGCCATTCAT
>Ga0265594_1003193_pt1 | contig 11090 bp, 8 predicted proteins | sample saktaG_11_FD_190147 | JGI IMG/M metagenome (GOLD analysis project Ga0265594, IMG submission 190147) | Saline water microbial communities from Sakinaw Lake, British Columbia, Canada - sak_2011_5_24_80m | ecosystem: Environmental > Aquatic > Non-marine Saline and Alkaline > Saline ... | reverse complement strand
TTATAATCAGGTTGAATAAAAATTTTATCTAAAAAGGAGCTTTTTAATATTCCTAAAAGATCATATAAATAAAATTGATTATTTTCATCCAAGAGAAATTTCTTAATCTTTTCGGAAAGTACTATATTAAGATTATCTTTTAAAAATGAAATAAGTTTTTCCCCTTTTCCCGTTTTTTGAATAATTTTTCTAGCAAAAGCAAAAAGAATATGACGTTCGGTAATACTTCCGCCTTCTTTTGTCTGGGAAATATTGTAAACTTCTTTATTAAAATCAATCTCTTTTATTCCGTAACTTTTAATTAAATGATTTAGTTTAGCCAGTATTTTTTTATTTCTCTTATCCCGAGCAATTTGTATGGGATGTAAAAATTTCATAGCTTCTGATAACTTTGAGTCAGGAATACCATGAATAGCAATATAACCTATATTTTTAGAATCCGGGTTATTTAATGTTCTTCCTTCAACTAAAGTTCCGGAAAAATTTACTCGTAATTCAAATCCTACGGTTGAGGCAATGCCAATTATCTTGCATGCTTCCATTAACTCCTTACAGCCGGAGACAGAATCATGATCCATAATCCCTACAGCTTGAAGGCCGGCCCTCCAGGCTAAATAAGCAGCCATTGAAGGTGAATAAGGACTAAAAGAATAGATAGTATGCACATGATTATTCACTTCTTCTGTTTTTTTGAACTGTTCTTTTTCTATTTCTATTAATTTATAGATTTTTTCTAATCCATAAAGTCTGGGTTTTTTATTACTGCTATTTATTTCCTGAATAATTTTATCCTTCATCTTTTCATCTCAAACTCATTTTAATCTTCAATAACAATCTTATACTCCAAATTTATTTTTCCTTACCTGTTCGGTTATAGACTGATCAGTTGTCACTTGATGCCCGTCTAAAGGATAAAGACGCTCATGAATCGCATCAATAATCCATTCTTTCTGGGGAAAGAAGCTCGATTCCATTTCTGCAGCCGGAGTAATCCAGTTACGGGAACCAATGACTACCACAGGACCATCAAGATAGTCAAAAACAAATTGGGAGATATTTGAAGCAATAGTATGAAGGAAAGAAGCTCGTTCGCAAGCATCAGAGACAAGCACTAATTTCCCGGTCTTCTTCACAGATTGAATAATCAATTCATAGTTCAAGGGATTAACAAATCTCAAGTCGATCACTTCTGCTGACACTTTATATTTCTTTTCGAGTTCTTCTGCAGCCTCCATCCCCTTGTAAAGAGCTGCACCTATAGTAAGGATGGTCATATCTTTTCCTTCTTTTTTAATGCTTGGCTCACCTTCCGGTACTTCATAATAATCTTCGGGAACGCCGCTTTCCACAAATAATTCTCCCATATCATACAGTTTTTGGCTTTCAAAAAATACCACTGGGTCTGTACCGCGTAAGGCAAGGTTTAACATTCCCTTGGCATCATAAGGCGTGGCTGGAAACATGACTTTAAGGCCAGGGATATGAGCAAGCAGGCTAGTCCAGTCTTGAGAATGCTGGGCACCATATTTGTTCCCTACTGATACGCGAATGGTCAGGGGCAGAGTAAGGAGACCTGCTGACATGGACTGCCACTTGGATACTTGATTGAAAAGCTCATCCCCTGCCCGTCCGATAAAATCACTATACATCAGTTCTACCACCACACGCCCCCCACACAAAGCATATCCTACACCTGATCCCACAATGGCTCCTTCAGAAATAGGCGTATTGAATAATCGATGATAGGGAAGCGCTTCGGTTAAACCACGATATACGGCAAATGCCCCACCCCAGTCACGGTTTTCTTCTCCATAAGCCACCATCGTCGGGTCCTCATAAAAACGATAAAGCATGGCCTCAAAGAGGGCATCACGATAGGTAAAGACTTTTACTTTAGGGTAAGCTTTGCCATTTTCATCTAAAGCAAAACGATATTTATGGCTAAGGGATTTAACCCGGGGGTTATCCTTCTTGGGAATAAGGACTTCTGGTGTTCGGTCTTCCATTCTATCTTTGTACTGATTGGAAAACATGACTGTTTCAAAAAAATCAGCCTTCACCCTCGGCGAAATTTCAAGAGACGCCGATAACTTCAGGGCTTTGGTAATTTTCAAGATTACTTCCTGTTTTAAGTCATCCATTTGGTGAGAGGTGATTATTCTATTTTTCTTAAGGTATTCCCCATATTCCCTGATACAGTCAGTCTCTTGCCAGGCCAAAACCTCTTCTTTACTCCTATAAGAGGATGCATCAGAGGGTGAATGACCTGAAATTCGATAAGTAACGGTATCCAGAAGAATCGGACCATTTCCTTTAAGAAGGATCTTTTTCTTTCCTTCAATCGCATCAGCTACTGCCAATGGATTATAACCATCAACCCGTTCAGCATGCAAGTTTTCAGGGTTTACTCCGGCTCCTACCCGGGCTAGAATTTGATAACCCATGGTTTCACCCGAGGTCTGGCCACCCATGCCATAGAAATTATTAAAGAAATTAAATAGAATAGGAGGAACACCACCAAGTATTTTATCCCAAAGTGTGTGATATTGATCCATAGAGGCTAACATCATGGCTTCCCATACCGGACCACAGCCCATAGAACCATCACCGATATTACAAATGACCATGCCCGGTTTTCGATTAATTCTTTTAAAAAGAGCAGCACCGACCGAAATATCCGCTGCTCCTCCGACAATAGCATTATTGGGCATGCTGCCAAAGGGGGCAAAAAAAACATGCATTGAGCCACCCAAGCCCTTATTAAAACCGTTAGCCCGTCCGAATATCTCGGCAAGAACGCCGTAGAGTATAAAATCTTGAGCCAGTGACTTAATCTTACCTTTATGTTCCTTTTCCACTACTTTTAGGCAGACTCCATCCATATAAGATTGCATGATCTCAAGCAATGTATTCTCATCAAGTTCATCTATCGCTGAAAGACACTTGGCCAAAACTTCTCCGTGACTACGATGAGAACCGAAAATGAAATCTTCGATACCAAGATGTACACACTGACCTACCACAGATGATTCCTGACCAATGGATAGATGAGCAGGTCCCAAGTGTTTGTATTCAATCCCCTCATAGGATCCTTGGATTTTTATAGAATTCAACATGGATTCAAATTCTCGAATGATGAGCATATCATAGTAAATCTTAAGAAGTTTTTCCTCTCCATACTTCTTTGTCTCTTTTTTTATATCCGGCTTATATTGATTTATGGGAATATCGTTTATTTTTAATATTTGTGGTTTTCTGACTTCTTTGGGATCAATGAAAATAGATTTAGGCATAAAACTTTCTCCTTTCTTGTTTAAAATATCGTGCTATTTTCTAATCATGATCAAATAATATATCTTTTTCTATTATTGTCACTTAATATCTGTTAAATTAAAATTAGCTATTAATTTACTAATTTCCTGCAGGAATTTTGCTGCCGGAGCACCATCTACTGCTCGGTGATCAAAGGTAAGAGACAAACCGATATGTGGCATAAACTTTATTTCATTCTCTTTCATCATTGGTTTAAGAGAAATGCTGCATATACCCAGAATAGCCACCTGAGGAACATTTAAAATAGGTGTAAAACTTTCAATCCCCATTGTTCCGAGGTTGGTTACCGTAAAAGTCCCTCCGTTCAGTTCATCGGGTAAAATAGTGTCCTCTTGACAGGCAGTAATTAATCGTTTGGCTTCTTGAGAAATTTCCTTTAAGGATAGGAGATGAATATTATGGATTACAGGCACCATAAGTCCTCGTGGTGAGTCTACAGCAAATCCCAGATGTACCTGTTCAAATTCAAGTATCTTATCTTTAAGAAAATGAGCATTCATGTTTTTAAATTTTGGAAGAATATTGGCAACAATATAAAGTAGAAAATCATTCATAGTGATTTTGTTTAGCCCTTGCATTTCAGGACTGGATTTTAGCGATTTACGACAGGCCAATAAATTAGAAACATCGGCAGAAGTATTTAAAGTAAGTTGGGCAGTGTTTTGTAAAGACATAAACATTCGTTCAGATATAATCTTCCGCACTCCTTCTACTGGAATTTCCCTTAGCGGCCCAAAAATATTTTTACTGACCGTACCTGGAATAAGCGGTTCACCTTCAGATATGGCTTTCTCTATATCCTTTTTTATAATCCTTCCTCCGGGACCAGAACCGATAAGGCTGGAAAAATCAATGCCTTCTTTTTCTGCAAAGCGTCGGGCAAGCGGAGATATAGGTATTAAGCTGTCTTCAAAAGAAAATTTGGTTTTTTTAGGGGATTTATCTAAAGTGACAACTTTCTGATTTTCTACATATTCTTCCCTGGAAGCAGAGACAGTTTTTTGGGGGATAAGATGGTCAATTTTTTCTCCCGGTTGCCCGATGATGGCAATCGTAGTAAGCACCGGCACATCGTCTCCCTCTTTATAAAATATATTAAGCATTGTTCCAGCCTCAGGAGCTTCCACTTCAAAGACTGCCTTATCGGTTTCCACTTCACAGATAGAATCTTCAGCTTTTACTTTATCCCCTACTTTTTTATTCCATTTAATAATAAGACAGGATTCAACAGACTGTCCTTGTTTGGGCATAAGTACTGCTATGGCCATTTATTTTAACCCTCCTTGGTGTATTTTACCATTCTTAAAATAAAACTTTCATATTTCACTCATTTTATCTTTATTCTTCAGGTAAGTATTTCTTAATATCAAAAGATCTTCTGATTATCTTTCTACCCTCAACAATTGATTTTATCTGCCCCATAGATTTTGCCTGAATCATTAGATTCCCAATGGCAGTTGCCTCAACCGGTCCGGCAAAAACAGGTAAACCTGTTGCCTTAACCACCAGCTGACACAGAAGACCGTTTCGACTTCCCCCTCCTATAATGTATATCTCTTTAATAGATTTACCGGTAATTTCTTCTATCATTTCAATCGTCTTGGTATATTTATCTGCTAAACTCTCAATAATCCCTCTGGTGATCTCTGCAGGTGACTCCGGCACTTTTTGCCCTGTTTCCCGGCAATAAGCTTTTATTCTATCTGGCATATTGTCATCAATTAAACCAGGTTTTAAGAATCTTGAATCATCAGGGTCAATTCTAAAATCTGCAGGACCATATTTTAGAGCTATTTCAGTTAATTCATCATAGGAATATAACTTTACATTCTCATCCCAGAATTTCTTACACTCCTGAATAATCCAGAATCCAGTAACATTCTTTAAAAACCTGAAGCAGCCATCAGCAGAACCTTCATTGGTAAAATTAAATTGAAAACTTTTTTCACTGATAATTGGTTTCGGAGATTCTATTCCTATTAAAGACCAGGTACCTGAACTAATATAGGCATAATGAGTATTATCTTCAATTGGAACCGCCGCAACCGCCGATCCTGTATCATGGCAGGCAGGAGCAATAATCACTATTTCTGAATTAGCGCCAATCTCTAATGCAATAGCCGGTAAAAGTTTCCCGATTTTTGTCCCGGGCATAATTATTTCTCCAAATATTTTCCTTTTGAGTCCAAGTTTATTCAGTATCTTTGTTGACCAATCTTTTTTTATAGGATTATAAAGTTGAGTAGTGGTAGCAATTGAATATTCATTTTTCATAATTCCAGTTAACCAGTAGTTTAAAAGATCGGGAATAGTCAGGAAATATTTTGTATTTTCTAAGATTTGAGGTTTTTTCTTTGCCAATGAATATAGTTGATAAATAGTATTAAGTTGCATAAATTGAATACCGGTCTCGGTAAATATTTCTTTTTTGGGGATTATCTTAAAAACTTCCTCCATGATATTATCTGTTCTTTTATCTCGATAGTGATAAGGATTCCCTAGAAGATCACCATAACCATCCAAAAGAACGTAATCAACTCCCCAGGTATCAATGCCAATACTTACTATCTGATTAGGATATTTTTTAAAAGCTTTCTTTAAACCTTTCTTTATTTCATTAAATATGCCAAGAATATCCCAAAAAATACTATCCTTAATCCTGACTAAATTATTGGGAAAACGATATATTGTTTCTATTTTTGACAAATTCCCAACAATTACCCTCACACTCTCTGCACCAAGATCAATCGCTACATATTTTTTCATAGTATAACCTCTTTTATTTTTGTTACAAAAAAAGGGAAATCAATTATATCTTTGCAAAATTTTGTTTAATAAAATTTATATATTTTTTTTAAATATCTGTTGTCGATATTTTTCATCTGTTCGACTATTTATACGTGTAATTACATTTTCAGGAAGTGTATTTATTCCTCCCGCCAGTAATGCACCAAAACGAATTTCAGCTGCCTTGTTAGCAGTTAAGGTAATATTTTCTACTTCAGCCGGAGTAGATCCTAAAGCAACAAATCCATGGTTTTGAATATAAATAGATTTAGGACTTTCTCCATGCTTATCTGAATATATTTCAATTTCTTTTTTTACTTTTTGAGCAAGTTTAATCCCTGGATCTATATAAGCAACAAAGACTGATTCTTTTCCCAGCAGAACAATTTCATCAGGATAAATTCTCCCTTTTAGATTCTCCGGAAAACTCTTTGAGCAGGTCAATATATTTACTGCTGTGGGATGAGTATGGCCAACAAAATTTACTCCCTTCAGATTGAGACAAATAGCATGCAATAAGGTTTCTACAGAGGGATTTGCTTCATATTTTTTATCCACTTTAGCTTTTTCAAAAATGTTATTAATATCTTTAATATTAGGATTCTCCATATTTATAAGCTGTTCAATTGGTTCAAAATAAACCTGAACAAAATCATTCTCAGTTACAGTTGCAAGCTGTGTTCCGCTTGCTTTTACATAAAAACTATCAGCAATATCTTTAACCTCAATTTTAGCTGAAGTATTACCTTCTCCAATAATTGCAAGATGATAGTTTTCTCTTCCAAGATCATTAGAAAGTTTTATCAGTTGATGCAAAATCTCGATTTTAATATCCTGCCATTCCTTCATTTTTCTTCCCCTCTCATAGTTATTAACTTCTTTTGCTGTTAATATTTTTACTATATAAAAGTTCTTATACTCGTAAAATATCTTTAATCCATATGAAAAACCTCTTCCAAAGAGGTGATAACCGGAGAATTATCTGTATTGGTTTCCATAATATCTTTCATATAATCCCACCATTTTTTCATTATCTCTTTTGAAGGAAGTTCTCCGACTGTATTATTATCTTTTAATTTTTGCACCGCGAAGAGAGTAAGTGTTTCTTTATCAAGAAATATGGAATAATCATAAATTCCTGCTCTGGATAATTTTTCTTTAAGTTCAGGCCATATTTCATTATGTCTTTTTTTATACTCTTCTTCGTATCCCACTTTTAATTTCATTTTAAATGCTGCTCTTTTCATTAACCTGCTCCTAAAACTATTTTTTAACATTACCAAAACTATTTTTAGGCTTAAATCTTTTAAGTAATTCGGGAAGCATGATTGCTAAAATTAATAATAACCCTATAATAATAGTCATTACCTTGCCAGGTATATTAATTAGTCCCATTCCGAATTTAAGAAATCCAATTATAAAAATGGAAATAATTACGCCAAATATATTTCCATTTCCGCCGGTAATGGCTACCCCACCCAGCACGACTGTAGTTATAATCTCAAGCTCCCAACCACTAGCAATATTTGGACGTGTACTTCCAATCCGCGAAGTAAGCAAGATCGAAGCTAGCCCTGAACAAAGACCGGTAACTGTAAAAATAATAAGACGTATTCTGTTTACGGGTATCCCTGAAAAACGAGCGGCAGTAGAATTATTTCCAATTGCAAATACCTTCCGTCCTATAGTAGTTCTATGCAAAATTATGCCAAAAATTATAGCAAGTATAAAAAAAAGGACCAATTCAAAAGGAATCATCGTGTTTCCTATGTATCCCTGCCCAAAAAAAGCAAAAGAGTTTGGGTACTTGGTAAATGCCTTATCTCCGAGAATTACATAAGCAATCCCCCTAAACAAAGACATACTTCCCAGAGTAACAGCGATCGCAGGAATACCAAATTTTGTTATAATGAAACCATTTAAAAAACCTGCCGCCGAACCAGCAAAAAGTCCTATTGCAACTAATCCAAAAGTATTAACTCCGGCGTGGGAGGCCATACCCATAAAAACCGAAGATAAGGCTATAATAGATGCAACAGAAATATCAATATCACCACATATGATCACAAATATCATGGGAAGAGCGATTATGGCTTTTTCTATAAAATTAAAAGTTGTGTTCATAAGATTGGTATAATCTAAAAAATAGGGAGATAAATTAGAATTTATTATTACAACCATAATAAAAATAAATAGGAGAATGATTTCCCACTGCCACATAATATTTAGCAAGGAAACTTTTCTAATTTTTCTAATATCAAGAATATCATTTTCTTTATTCATTAAAACTTCTCTTTCTTAGCATCAGCTGCTGATTGCGTTTATCCATAACAGTATTTATTATAATTGCAAAAAGTATAATGAAACCCTGAATCGCCATCTGCCAGAAGGGCGAAACGTTAATCATAGTCAGAGCATTATAAACAATTCCCATGAAAAAGGCGCCCAGTACAACACCGATAATCGTCCCGGAACCACCCATAATACTTACCCCTCCAATTACACAAGCCGCAATAGTCTGAAGTTCGAAACCGGTAGCAGTTTCGCTCTGTGCAGCGGCATAACGGGCAACCCAGAGAAATCCCGCAAGACCAGTAATTCCTCCACCTAAGGTAAAGACAATATATTGAATTTTCTTCAGGTTAATGCCCACATATTGAGAGGCTGTCTTATTGCCGCCTACCCCGTAAATCTCTCTTCCAGTTCTAGTTAAATTTAAAAATATTAAAAATAATATTACTATTAGTATCGATAGATATATAAGACTGGATATACCTAAAAAACTTCTTCTGGGAAATTCGCGAAAAACCTCGGTCATCTCATGAGCGCTAACCCAGGTTCCTTTACAAAGTACGAAAACCAAACCTCTATATATGCTCATAGTTCCAAGAGTAGTTATGATAGGTGGAATTTTAACCTGGGAAACCAACAAGCCATTTATCGAACCAAGCAGGAGTCCGATGGCTATTGAAATCAAAATAATCATAAAGATAGGAATTCCAGGGTGATATTGATTTAAAAGTGCCACACTCATTCCGCTTAAAGCGACACTGGAACCGACAGATAAATCTATGCCCCCCGTAACAATAATCATAAGTTGCCCAATAGCAACCATAGACAGAATAGCAGTATCATTCAAAATATCAACAAAATTATTAACATATAAAAAGCTGGGGGTTCTCAAACTAACCCCAAATATTATAAATAAAATAAAAATAAAAAGATTAAATTCTCTTTTCCTAAATAAATTCTTCATTTTAGAATTGCCTCACTTTGAAATACTTCCAATTGCAGCTCTAATTATTTTTTTAGAATTTGCTTCTTCGCGGGTAAATTTAGCAGTTATAACCCCCTCATGCATTACGATAACATTATTAGACATACCGAGAATCTCAGGAAGTTCAGAGGAAATAAGGATTATTGCTATGCCTTTTTTTGCGAGTTCAGAAATAAAATTATGTACAGTAGCTTTGGTTGCCACATCAATTCCTTTGGTTGGTTCATCCATAATTAATATTCGCGGCTTAGTGGCAATCCATTTAGCTAAAACTACCTTCTGTTGATTTCCTCCAGAGAGGTCTTCTACCAACTGTTCCCAACCTGAAGCTTTTATTTCTATATTTTTTCCATATTCATCAGTAATTTCAAATTCTCTATTACGATCCAAGAAAATATGTCTGCTTGTTCTATCTATTACTGGTAGGGTAATATTCTCCCGAATATTCATAGCTAAAATAGCACCTTGTATCTGTCGGTCTTCGGGGAGATAAGCAAGGCCGAAATTCATTGCATCAGAAGGATTGGTAATATTAACTTTTTCTCCATTAATAAAAACATCTCCTGAGGTCTTCGTATTAATTCCAAAAATTGTCTGCATTACTTCTGATCTCCCCGCTCCCACCAATCCAAAAAATCCCAGTATTTCCCCTTTGTGCAAGTCGAAAGATATGTTTTTAAATACGCCTATCTTGGTAAGATTTTCAACCTTCAGGATAGTGTTACCTTTCTCTGCTTCAAATTTCGGGTACATTTGTCCGAGACTGCGTCCAATCACCATTTGCACAACTTTATCTACGGTAATACCGGCAATCGTCCCTTCTCCGATATATTTCCCATCTCTCAGTACGGTAAAATAATCTGCAATTTCAAAGACCTCTTCAAATTTATGAGAAATAAATATGATGGCTTTTCCTTCTGATTTCAATTTTCTAATAATTTTATATAAATACTCCACTTCCTTTAGAGTAAGAGCAGAGGTTGGCTCATCCATAATGACTATTTTTGCATCCAGTGAGAGTGCTTTGGCAATCTCCACCATATGTCTTTGAGCTATGCTTAGATTTCTTACTTTGGTATCAGGACGAATATCCAATTCAAGCTTATTAAGAAGTATCTGGGTTTTATCTTTCATCTCTCTCCAGGAAAGCAGACTGTTAGATTTATTTCTAATATGATGGCCCATGAATATATTTTCCATAACGGAGAGATCGGGAAACATTGTAGCTTCCTGGTGTATGGCGGATATCCCGGCTTTTTGCGAGACTTGGGGAGATGGAAATTGAACAGGTTTATCATTAAGAATAATAATGCCTGCAGTAGGTTGATATACACCGGTTAAAATTTTTACCAGAGTGGATTTACCAGCCCCATTTTCACCTATAAGAGCATGTACTTCACCAGTTCTTATTTTAAAATCTACTCCATCAAGTGCTTTAACGCCATAAAAATATTTTTTAATCCCCTTCATTTCAATAATACAATTATTCATTAAACCAAAATTCCTCTTTTGTTTTGAGGTATTTATAAGTAAAGCGGGATATAATTAATCCCGCTTTACCAAACAGATTTTTTTAATTCAAAGAGTAAACCATTAATAAATCTCAGCAAATTTATCTATATTATCTTTTTCAAATATATATGGCTCACCCATGACTGCTTCGTTACCTGAGCCTATTTTAATTTCTCCCATT
>Ga0265594_1003192_pt1 | contig 11092 bp, 10 predicted proteins | sample saktaG_11_FD_190147 | JGI IMG/M metagenome (GOLD analysis project Ga0265594, IMG submission 190147) | Saline water microbial communities from Sakinaw Lake, British Columbia, Canada - sak_2011_5_24_80m | ecosystem: Environmental > Aquatic > Non-marine Saline and Alkaline > Saline ... | reverse complement strand
TAGAGGGGCTGCCCTTTAAAAAGCGGTGTCGCGCTGCGCTTGCCACCGCACTCCAGATCACGCCAGCCCCGGATCCGGCCTTTTAGACAACGACAGGCGCCAGGAGAAGCAAAAAAAGAGAGAAATTTGATGCGTTTGCCCTGTGCGTTTGCCCAGCGATTCCAAATCACCCCATTCTTCGGGCTGGATTGAGGCTGGGGAAGAGCGAGGAGCCGGCAAAAGGGTGTGATCGGGTGTGTCTGTTAATAACTTTTTTCTTCGGGGCGCTTTTTTTATTGCCTAAATAGACTAAGGTGCTATACTTAGTCTCATGAAAGCCAAAAAAGCCAGTGAGGGACGGCACCACCGGTTGCGGGAAGCCGCGATGCGGGAGATAGGCGGGGTCGGCGTGTTTATGGAGGGCACGCTCAGCAAATTCTTGCGCGCAGGGCGTTGCGCCCCCGGGTGGCAGGTCACCTTCAAGCAGAAGGGGAAGACCCGCACGGTGTACGTGCCGATCAAACTGGTCCCGGAGGTGCAGGCATGGACGAAAGAGTACAAGCGGCTCAAGCGACTGGTCAGGAAGGTCACGGCGAAAAGCCTGGCCATCATCCGAAGGCATGGCGCCGTGCGCCGGGCCGCAAAGCGGGCCCGGCCCCCGACGGGACGGACTACGGGACCCGCCTCGCCAGCGTCGTGAAGCACGCCTTCCCGGAGATAAACCAATGGATGGACGAGACGCCCGACCCGCGGGTCCGGGAGATGTGCACCTACTCGTTCCGGCACATCCAGTGGCAGGCCATCGCCACCTTCCTGCTACGGAACGGGTCGCGCAACGCCTTCGACGCCGACCGCAACAGCGGGTCCATGCCCGAGAACCTGCTTCGCCTGGGCGGCGAGGTCTGGGACGAGGAGCGGCTGGGCGCCCGGCGGACCGTCACCTGCTCCGGCAACGTCGTGCACCACCTGGCGCGAGTGTCGACGGACGCCTTCGCCGTGCTGCCCCTGCGACTCACCCGGCGTCTGACGGAGATGCGGCTGCTCGACCGGGGCCGGCTGTTCGGGCACTGGTGGCTGATCGCCGTCGACGGGACGCTGATGGACCGTGGGCGAGAGTCCGACGACGGCCCCGCCCGCTACCGGTACGTCGTGGAGGCGGTGCTGGTCGGCCCGTCCGGGCTCCGGATCCCGCTCATGAGCGAGTTCGCGGACATGCGTGACCCCGTTCGGGACAAGGAGGACTGCGAACTCAACGCCTTCCTGCGCATCACGCAGCGGCTGAAGCGGGAGTTCCCGCGCCTGCCCGTCTGCCTCCTGCTCGACGGCCTCTACCCCGTCAAGGCCGTCTTCAACCGATGCCGGGAGTACCAGTGGAAGTTTATCGCCACCCTGCGCGAGGGGCGGCAGCCGACGGCATGGGATGAGGCCGTCCAGACCATGATGATGAGCCCGGCCAACGTCCGGTTCTGTCGGCGGCGGGGCGAACACGGCGAGGTCGAACAGACCATGCGCTGGTCCGACCGCGTGCCGTTCGGCGAGCACGCTTTCCAGGTCATCTTCCTCGGCGAGGTCGGCCCGAAAGCAGCCACCCTGTGGGCGTGGACCACCAACCTGCTGGTTACTCCGGAACGCGTCGAGAAGATCGTCAACGACGGTGGCCGCGCCCGGCAGGAAGTCGAAACCCTTTTCAATGTCGAGAAGAACGGCGGGTTCGGGCTGGAGCACGCCTTCTGCGCAAACACCACGGCCGCGCACAACCTCCATGTGTTCATGCAGGTGGCCTACGTGCTGGGGCAGTTGCTCGTCAACGGCATGCTCCGGCGGCTCACGCGCGCCTGCCGCAAAGTCTCGGACGTCAAGCTGATCGAGATGCTCCGCAGCAGCCTGGCCTTCGTCCCCATACCGCCCGACATCCCCCCTGTCGGCCAACTCCGCTTCCAGAACTCCTCGTAGCGCAGTCGCGCAGCAGGAACTCCCGCCCGAACCCGCCTGCACGCTCAGACACCCCACGCCGCACCGGAGGACGCTCCCCCGGAGGAGGGCGCGTGCCCTTCAACGACTTCTTTTTCAACCCCTCGCTCAACCCCCAGCCTCATCCCCCTTGATTTGGAACCGCTGGCGTTTGCCCTGTTGCGTTGACACCCCCACAGGGCATGACGTACAATCGTACCCATAACTGCGTTTCTGACAGTCACGATGGAGACCCGAGACCCGAAACCGCTGTGTCGCTACACTGAAACGCGCCAAGGAGAGAACAACACCATGAACCGGGCATTCAACGGACTCGGACTGCATCTCGGGAACCTGTCGCTCCTGTCGGCGGCAGAAACGCGCTCGATCTCGGCCGAAAACCCCACCGGCGCCAAGGGGCAGGGCGGGCGCCATGTGGATCCCAACCACGGGTGCTCGCGCGATCTCGGCCCCGGCTGGAAGGTGCGTCCATGCGTCGGCGTGCCGCCCGGCGAAACGCTTGTGCTGGCGGATGTCGACGGCCCCGGGGCCATCCAGCAGATCTGGATGACCCCGACCGGCAACTACCGCTTCACCATCCTGCGCGTCTACTGGGACGGCGAGGAGACGCCGTCGGTCGAGGTGCCGATCGGTGACTTCTTCGCCAGCGCCTACACCAACTTCAACACCTTCCGGCCCATTGACTCGCTGCCGGTCTGCGTCAACCCGGGCAACGCATTCAACTGCTACTGGGAAATGCCCTTCCGCAAGCACTGCAAGATCACGCTGGAGAACATCGGCTTCGAAGCGATGACGATCTTCTACCAGATCAACTACACGCTCACCGACGTGCCGGCCGACGCGGCCTATTTCCATGCGCAGTTCCGGCGCACCAATCCCCTGCCCTGCAAGGATGTCTACACGATCCTCGACGGTGTGCGCGGCCAGGGTCACTACGTGGGCACGTACATGGCGTGGCAGGTGAACAACAACGGATGGTGGGGCGAGGGCGAGATCAAGTTCTACCTGGACGGCGATCTGCCCGGCGGGGTGGTCGGACGGAACGTCAAGGAGCACGGCGGCGAGTGTTACCCCACGATCTGCGGCACCGGCACGGAGGACTACTTCTGTGGCAGCTACAACTTCGAGGACAAGGCCACGAAGACCTACCGCGAGTTCACCACCCCTTACGCCGGCGTCCCGCATGTGGTCCGTCCCGACGGCTGCTATCAGGCCAACACCCGTTTCAGCCTCTACCGCTGGCACATCATGGATCCGGTGCGCTTCAAAGAGGACCTGGGCGTGACCATCCAGTCGCTCGGCTGGCGCGCGGGCGGTCGCTATCTGCCCAACCGGGACGACATGGCTTCGACGGCCTTCTGGTACCAGGCCGAACCGCACGCGCCGTTTCCAACGCTGCCCGACCGCGACGGGCTGGAGATTATCTGAGTGACGCCGTGATGAAACCCCGAAAACAACCTGCGCCGTGGAGCATCGAGCAGGGCGAACGCGATGCCTGGGCCGCGCCGTACCGGGGATGGCACTATGCCGCGGAGCCCGTAATTCCCTCGGACTTGAAGATTCCGGGTCACGAGGAGTTTCACAACTTCGACGTGCCGACCGTGTATCAGATCCCGGGAGAGACCGGAAAATGGTTCATGAGCTTCATCGGCTTCAATGGACAGGGCTACAACAGTTTTGTCGCCGAGAGCACGGACCTGGCGCACTGGACGAATCCCCGGCTGGCCATGGGGTTCGGCAGGGCGGGAGAATTCGATTTCGGCGGCTGCGTCATTGGCGCGTACCTTTACGAATCGTACGACATCCGAGCCCCGCGACTGCTGAAGCGGCGGCACGGCGCGTACTGGACGCTGTACGGCTGCTATGCGCAGCAGGGCGCCTACGAGCTCGATCCGGGCTACGAAGGTGTGGCCTGTAGCGGCGATGGTCTGTCTTGGCGTCGGGCGAAGGAACGCTACATCCTCTCGGTGCACGAAGCCGACGTGGGCGAATGGGAGAAGCACTGCATCTACCAGCCCTGGTTGGTCGAGCACGAGGGCCGATTCCACAATTTCTACAATGCCAAACACATGCCGGACTGGATCGAGCAGATGGGCCTGGCCATTTCTCCGGATTTGCTGAACTGGACGCGGTATTCCGGCAATCCGATCGTGCGCGTACGCCCCGGCGGCTACGACGAGACATTCTGCTCAGACGGCAAAGTGTTCCGCGACGGCGATCACTGGGTAATGTTCTACTTCGGGGTGGGCCATGGCGGCGCGCACATCATGGCCGCGTTTTCACGCGACCTGCTGCATTGGACGGCGCATCCCGAGCCCCTGTACCGGGCCGGAGGACATCCCGGGGGACTGGACGCGACCTGTGCCCACAAGATATCGCTTCTGTACGAAGCGGGAAGCGACACCTTCTACCTGTACTACTGCGCGGTGGGGAATCGAGGCCGATGCATCGGCCTCCTGACAAGCAAGAGCCGGACGACTCCAGCGCCCTGTCGGGCGGCTACCGAGCCGTCCGGCACACAGGCTTCGCCGCACGCGCGTCACACAACGCGTTATGACAGAGTGTTATGACAGTTGACTATCCGACCGCACCGCCGTTGCGCATCACCTGTGTCATCTGGGACTGGAACGGGACCCTGCTCGATGATGTCCACGCCTCGGTCTGTGCCCTGAACACCCTCATGGTCCCCCGCGGCCTGGGTCCGGAAACGGTGGATCATTACCGTGATCGCTTCGGCTTCCCTGTTCGCGCCTATTATCAGGATGCCGGATTTGACCTGGCCCATGAGGACTGGGATCAACTGGCGCGAGACTACCACGACGCCTACCTGGCGCAGCCCGGACGAAAACTCTTCGATGACGTCCGCCCCGTCCTGAACACATTCGCCGCCTGCGGCATCCGCCAGGCGATTCTCTCGTCCTGCGAACAGTCCATCCTCGAGCGTTTGCTCGGCGAGGCCCGCCTGACCGGATGCTTCTCCCGCATCTACGGATCGGACAACCTGAACGGCCTCTCCAAGGCCGATCGGGGTCGCGCGTTGTTGCGCGACCTCGACTGCGTGGAGGCCGCCACGCTTGTGGTAGGCGACACGCTCCACGACCACGCGGTGGCGGCCGAGCTCGGCTGCCGGTGTGTCCTCGTGACACGCGGACACCAATCCAAAGCGCGGTTGCTCTCCGCCGGCCGGCCGATCCTCGACCGGCTGGACGATTTTCCCCGCCTCATCGCCGAAGGAACCTGCTGATGCCGTTCACGATCACCACCACCGACCGCCTCCCGCCGCTCGCCCGCGATGAGCAGTTTCTCGACGGCGCCCTGCTGGTTCGGTCGCGTTCGGGTCTGCATCCCACCGAGCGCGCGCTTCTCGAACGGCTGCCAACGCTTCCCCGCGCCATCTCGCGCGTTTTGGTCGCAGGCAACCGCACCGGCGTCCTGCCCGCCACCGTCCGCCACCTGTTCCCGCAGGCCACCGTGCTGGCTCATACATTCGACATGCATCACCGTGCGATCATCCTCCGCACCCTCGCCGGAAGCGGCACCGAGGCGGGAATTGCGTGTGTCGCCGCCGCCGACATTCCCGCAGACGCCCCATTCGACGGCGCCGTCCTCCAACTCTCGCGCCACGCGATGCCGACCGAACTGGTGACCGATCTTCTGGAGCAGGTTCACGAGCGGCTCGCCGATGGGGGCGTTTGCCTGATCGCCTTCGAGGGCGACGCCGAATGGCTGCGCGCCCAACTCAAGACCGTTTTTGGCAAGACGCCGATCACGGTGGCCGACGGCATGACACTGGCCTGTGCCATCCGCAAGCGGCCGCTTCCCAAGCGCCGTACCTTCTCGGCCGCTTTCGAGGTTTCGCTGCCGGGTGTCGCCCCGTTTACCGTGGAGACCCGTCCCGGGGTCTTCGCCCATCGCCGCCCCGACCCCGGCGGTCTCGCCCTCGCCGAGGTCGCCGCCCGCGAGGTGACGCCCAGCGACCGCGTCCTCGACATCGGGTGCGGATGCGGCATGGTCGGCATCGCCTTGGCCCGCGCCGCTCCCGGCCTCCCGGTCACCTTTGTTGACAGCCACGCGCGCGCCGCCGCGTGTGCGGCCGCCAACGCCCATGCCAACGGCCTCATCGACCCGGTCGTCGACTGCACCGACACGGGCACCCGCCACACCGGATTCACCCTCGCCGTCGGCAATCCACCCTACTTCGGTGACTTTGCCATTGCCGAGCTCTTCATTCGCAACGCCTACGACGGCCTCGTTCCCGGCGGCCGCTGCCTGATCGTCGCCAAACAGACCGACTGGCATGTCGCGTTCATGACCCACCTGTTCGGCAACGCCGAACCCATCCGCCGCCGCGAGTATACCGTCGTGCGCGCGGTCAAGAAGCTGGAGCCCTGAACCCTGAAAAGTCTGACACAGGAGCTCCGGCTTGCTTTCTCAACGGTTTCATGGCACTTTTAACGCATGTCTGACGACGAACTCTTCGATTCGAGCACGCTTGAAGCGGCGGACGACGCGGAACCCGGAATCGCGGGCGCCGCGGATGCCGCGGCGGGCGGCGCCTCGCGTCCGCCGCTGGCCGCCCAGATGCGGCCGCAGACGCTGGACGAGGTCGTCGGCCAGGATCACATTCTCGGGCCGGGCAAGCTGCTGCGCCGCGTGATCGAAGCCGACCGCCTGCCCAATCTCATCTTCTACGGCCCGCCGGGTAGCGGCAAAACCTCCCTGGCCGAGGTGATCGCCAAGGCCACGCAATGCCGCTTCGAACGGACCAGCGGCGTGATCTCCAACGTCGCCGTGCTTCGCGCCCTGTGTGAAAATGCCAAGCGCCTGCGCGCCCTGCGCAAGACCGTCCTGTTCATCGACGAAATCCACCGCTTCAACAAGGCCCAGCAGGATGTGCTCCTCCCCTACGTCGAGGACGGCGCGGTGACCCTGATCGGCGCAACCACGCACAACCCGCAAGTCTTCATCAACTCGCCCCTCACCTCCCGGTCGCTCGTGTTCGAACTCAAGCCCCTCGACGAACCGGCCATCGTCCGCCTGATCGCGCGCGCCCTCGCCGACGAGTCTCGCGGCCTCGGCCTGCTCCCCATCGTCGCCGATCCCGATGCCGTCGCCTTCCTCGCGAGCATTTGCGAAGGCGACGCCCGCCGCGCGCTCAACGCCCTCGAAGTCGCCGCCCGCAGCACGCCTCCCGACGCCGACGGCGCGATCCGCATCACCCGCGCCGTCATGGAAGACTGCGTCCAACGCCGCATGATCGTCTATGACCGCGATGAAGACGGCCATTACGACACCATATCCGCCTTCATCAAAAGCGTCCGCGGCTCCGACCCCCACGCCGCGATCTACTGGCTCGCCAAGATGCTGGAGGCCGGCGAGGACCCTCGCTTCATCGCCCGCCGCCTGATGATCCTCGCCAGCGAGGACATCGGCAACGCCGATCCCCGCGGCATCACGCTCGCCGTCTCCGCCACCCAGGCCGTCGAGTACGTCGGCATGCCCGAGGCGCGCATCATCCTCGCCCAGGCGACCACCTACCTCGCCACGGCGCCCAAGAGCAACGCCGCCTACCTCGCCGTTGATGCCGCGCTGGCCGACGTCCGCGAAGGCCGCGTGCTCGCCGTTCCCGAGCACCTCAAAAACCTCCACCTCGACGCGGTCGGCCACGACGACGCCGACCACCCCTACCGTTATCCGCACGCCTTCAAAGACCACATCGTTGAACAACGCTATATTCCGGCCGACACGCGTTACTACATCCCCACCGATCAGGGCTACGAAGAAACCATCAGCAAACGGATGGCACGGATCGCCGCATCCCTCGCGCGCTCAGGAACGCCATGAACAAAGACGAGATCCGCGCCGACATGTTGGCCCGCCGCCGGGAAGTAGACGACCACACACGCCGCCGCGCGGGTAAGGAAATCGCGCGCCGTCTGCTCGAGACCGATGCGTTCGCCCGCTCGTGGCGGTTCTGCTGCTACCTCAGCGCGCGCCACGAAGTCAGCAGCCGCTACATCCTGCGGGCGGTGTTCGATGCCGGACGTGAGGCGTGCGTTCCCTGCTGGGATCCGGTCGCCGGAACCTACAGCCTGTTCGCCTACGATCCGGGAATGCCCCTCGTCACCGGCCCTAATGGCATTCGCGAACCGGCCGTTCGCATTCCGATCATCCCATGGAATGTGGACTGCTTCATCATCCCCGGCCTCGCCTTCGACATTCACGGGGGACGCCTGGGTTATGGCAAGGGGTATTACGATCGCATCCTCGCCCGGGCGGCTCGCACCGTCCGTATTGTCGCCGTGGGCTACGACTGGCAGGTCGTCAGCGATCCCCTCCCCCTCGAACCCCACGACATCCGCGTCCACATGATCATCACCGACCAGCGCCTCATCACCTGCGCGGCGCCGTGAGGACGCAGATCGAAAGATTCGAAAGATTCGACCGAATCGACCGATTCGATTTCCTCGATTTTCTCGACTCATTCGATTCCCTCGAAAAATCAAACCCTTGGCTCATTGCTTCTCTCCTTCCAGTTCCCTCACGCCTCGGCACTCCGGATACCCCGTGCATCCCCAGAATTCCTTCCCCGCGTTCTTTCCGCTTTTGGCTTTGCGCCGGGTCATGGGCTTTCCGCACTCCGGACACATCGGCGCTGCCTCCTGCCTGGCCCTTGCCTCGACCCGTAAGCCGGTCAGCTTCTCGCGGAAACCGCCCTCCTCCTTGAAGGTCTCCCCCTGCTTCTCCATCTGGTGGTTAAGCATGTTGATCCCTCGCGCGATGAGAATCAGCAGCGTGTTGGCCATCGCCTCGTCGCTGTCGGAGTCGAGCCATTGCACGAATTTCCGCTTCTGTGCCAGGATGTGCAGGCAGGCGTCATGCACCACGTCCTCGCCGTATTCCGCTTTGTCCAGCCGCACGGCGTAAACCGCACGCGCCTCGGGCGCCGCCTTGCTCCACGGCGCCGTATCCTGCTGCAGCAGCCAGTTCAGATAGTCGCCTGCAAGCTCGGCAAGACTCGCACGCGCCACGTCCGTGAGGCGCATCTCGGTCTCCTTGGAGGTCGCCCGGCGCGCCGATCCCTCCGCGATGTTCGCGCACCCCGACCGCGCGGCCTGGGTCATCTGGTCGTATTGCCGCCCGCAGGGGTCGTTGGTGCGGTTCAGAAAACGCTTGCAGAAGCGCTGCGTCCCGAGCTGCACGATGTTGGCCAGGATCCACGAATCGAGCCGGAAGTAGCCGCCTGTGCCGCCAAAGAGACTCATATCTCGCTCCTTTCTTTCCGAAGGAATCGATGAAATCGAAAGATTCGAAAGATTCGATTCCGCCGATGATCTCGATTCATTCGAATCCCTCGGCCCCTTCCACAAACGCACCGGACGGCGGGACGTCCGCCGCTGCCGCCTTGATGCCAAACCAGAGGTATCCCATGGCCGCCAAAAAATACAAAAGGCCCGCTCTCGGAACGTGCACCTGAGCCGTGGCGAGAACGGTTTTAACGATGATACAGGGGGTCAGCGCAATCACCGAAAGCCGTATCAGCTCGGAGTATGTTCGCCTGGACTTGCACCACGACGCCAGCAGCAGACCGATGGCGGCATAGAGCAGCACCTGAAGGGTTCTGGAGACAAACGCACCCCCAAGGGCAAGGGGGTACACCACGAGCGCCACGTATTGCTTCGCCACGGATAACCAGGACGTAATCCGGTCCGCGTTCAGTGTGAAATTCTTGATTTCCTTGAAGGAGAACGTGCGCGTCTCAATTTTGTTCTTCTGGAAAATGGCCTCCGTCCGGGTTACCAATCCCATGGCGTCGGCATCTGCCAACGATGTAATCGTGCCCGTGGTGTCGATCACCACAACAGCCTTCCCCGTCTTCGGGTCTCGTATGTAGTAGGGCTGAGGCTCCTCAATGCTCGCATTCCCCTCCACAATGGTGATGACGGGAATTTGAACGATTATCTTCGGCAACTCGTTGTCGATAAAACGGGCCAGGTCCCGATGCATCCTGACGATGGGGGGCACCCAACACAGAGCCAGGAGCAACAACAGGTAGGCCAGCCCTGTTCCCTTCCAATGGGCGCAGACATCACGATATAAGGGCTTGGAAAAGAATGACAGAACCGGTACGTGGATGATCGAGTATCGTTTCATAGGTCGCTATAACTCCTGTTGTCTGTGTCTTTGCGTCGCACTGCGCCCGTGCCCCGCACCTGCAGTTCTTGAGGCGCGCACGGGGTCCTCAACGGTGTCCGAATTATCCTCTTTCTCGCTTCCTGCGTCAACCCGCAGAAAATGCGCCGTTTGACCGCACCGCCACAATATGCGAATATGCGCGTGACGATGAACAGCCCTGATTGCGTGTCTGCGGCTTGAATGACTCCTGTTTGCTTAGAATACATTGAACCCGAACCTTCCGTTTGTCTGCCCGCCCCTGCGCTTCCCCGACGAATTGCCGATCACCGCGCACCGCGAGGCGATCGCCGAGGCGCTGGCGCGCAGCCGCGTTCTGATCGTCTGCGGCGACACCGGCTCGGGGAAGACCACGCAGCTTCCCAAAATCGCCCTTGCCGCCGAACGCGGCCGCACGGGACTGATTGGCGTCACGCAGCCCCGTCGCCTCGCAGCCGTCGCGATGGCCACCCGCGTCGCGGAGGAATTCGGCGGCGAGCCCGGCGGTTTTGTCGGCGTCCAGCACCGCTTCGCGCGCCGGCTTTCCTCCGAGACGCGCATCAAATTCATGACCGACGGCATCCTCCTCGCCGAGACTCGCCACGATCGTCTCCTGCGTGCCTACGACACGCTCATCATCGACGAGGCGCACGAGCGCTCGCTCAACATCGATTTTATTCTCGGCATTCTCCGCGCGCTCCTCCCGCGGCGTCCCGATCTTCGCGTCATCATCAGTTCCGCCACGCTGGATGCCGAACGCTTTTCCGCTTTCTTTGCCGAACACGGCACGCCCGCACCCGTCTTCACCATCCCCGGCCGCCTGTATCCGGTCGACATTCGCTACCGTCCCGCCGAAGAGGAGGATGCCCCCGACTTCCCGCGGATGATTGCGCACGCCATCGACGCGCTGGCGGACGACGCGCCGGGCGATGTGCTGGTCTTTCTCTCTGGCGAACGCGACATCCGCGAG
>Ga0265594_1003190_pt1 | contig 11095 bp, 7 predicted proteins | sample saktaG_11_FD_190147 | JGI IMG/M metagenome (GOLD analysis project Ga0265594, IMG submission 190147) | Saline water microbial communities from Sakinaw Lake, British Columbia, Canada - sak_2011_5_24_80m | ecosystem: Environmental > Aquatic > Non-marine Saline and Alkaline > Saline ... | reverse complement strand
GGTTCCTCGCTGTTTTATGTGGGTAGATTGAACTTAAGATTCCCTAATCTTAGATATATAGTTAAGATCAAATTTTTAGTTGTTCTGAAGCCCCTTGCGCTGCCTTTTGCGGATTGAATTACGCTGTTTATCCCCTCTAAGATCCCATTATTTATCTTAGTTTTTATATAGTTTAGGATACCATTCCAATGTCTCTTGATTGTTTTTGCTTGTTCGATAACGGGACTCAACCTGCTATGTGTCGCCCAGAAGTACCATCGTTTCAGATAATCTTCCGCCAAGAGAGGGTCTTTGAAGTTCCAGAAATCTCGTAGGCTCAATTTGATGTTGTAAGCTCTCATAGTTTTTAATCGCATATCTTTGAGAGACCCTAACTCACTTTTTTGTTTTTCTGTAAGGTTTTCTGGATTTTTCAACCAGATGTATCTGGTACGCTTCAAGCTTGAGTTATGAGACTGCTCTTCGCGTCTTACCTGATCCACAGCTTCGTTCATGAGCTTCATTACATGGAACTTGTCGAAAGTTATCGAAGCACTTGGGAAATTATTACCCACCCCAGATATAAACGCTGGTGACATGTCACAGCAAAAATTTCGTATATTTATACTAGATCCATCATGATCCTCAAGATCGTCCTTAAACGACCCAATTGCTGCAGCATTTTTTCCTTCACACACGTGTACAACTTCAGATTTATCCAAATCTACAAATACCGATATATATTTATGACCTTTTGTCTTAGACGTCTCATCAACGCCTACTGATTTAACGTCTGATAAATCCACTTCTGATCTGGCTTTTAGGACGTAGTGCTCCAAGACTCGCCATATCCGAGTATCATGTTCCCCGATTAAGTCCGCCACTGCTTTAATGGGCATACACTGTGCCATCAACACGATCAAGGAATCCATGAGAAGGGTAAAACCGCTACCCTTTCTTGCCCACGGCACTTTAACCTGTTTGACTCCGCAGGATTCACATTCCGTTCTGGGGACACGACAATGAAGATAGGTCTTAAATTGAAAGAAGTTCAGGTGTCTCCAGGTTCTATCAATAGTATCGTGAACTTGGCGTTCTGCATTACCGCATCGCGGACAAGGAAATTTGCCACCTCGTTCGAAATCTATGTGGATGTCAAGTTGTTTCCCTTCCACGTCGAAGCCGATGGATTGGATGAAACAAGGCGATTCCAGGTTCAGGGCCAGCTTGAAGAGTTCTTCCTGTGAGATCGACACGGTTTTTATTTGGTCAAAGGATATGATAAACTTTTAGCCTTTACCCACACGAAATAGCGAAGAGCCGAATCTTCGAGGATTAATATGGGCCAACTATCAGACGTAAACTCTAATTTATTTGTGCCTTTATTTATTATCCCTGAAGGGATTGACATCTCAAGCCACTTTTCATCTTTTAGACCATTGAAGCTACGTAAACTAACATTGTTCAATTTTACGACTAAATTCCAATTGCCAAAGGAAAAGACTCCCCCTGGCGTTATGGTCATGTAATGCAACATTAACTTGCCTTCTTCATTTCCTATATTATCAAAAAACTCTACTGAAGAGACATCTCTGCTATTCGACTCAAAACCGAGGTCTCTGAGGGCCAGGTCAGAGGAAACTTCCCTCTGGATGATATTGATATTGATATTGGAATCCTTGAGAAGCATCACGTCCCAGCCTCTCGGCCTGCTTAAACATACACTGTTGGCACCATAATCAAGGCATCCGGTAGGTATTTTGAATGTTATCCATGCTTCTCCTTCGGTGGTGCTCATGTCTCTGATAACCAGTACTCCATTACAAAAGCAATTAATTTCCCAGTTACCCATGTTATAGCCAGGGGTCCTAATTATATGGAGGTTGATTAAAGCTTCCGATTCGATAAAGGGATTGTTCAATAATAAGGTTAATTCACTTAATTTCTCGGATTTATATCCCATATCCTCAAATGACGTCGTTTGCATTAGATTAAAGCTGGTCGCATCAATAGTCGTTTCTGAATTTGCGACGGCATTATTGGAAATGAGGATTAATCCAATTAGCGATAAAATAATTGATTTCATAATATCTTTCACCTATCAGTTGATTATATTGCCATTTCTCTACAAACCTATATGTCTTAGTTAATTTCATTGTTTTTAAACTTTTTCTATTTCACTTTATAATTTCGGTTAAGCACGACTTTCGAGGCGATCGTAGCTGAGACGGGGGGCAACGATCTCTACTGTTTTTATTAAAATACTTTGAATTTCCCCCACTAGCCATCCATAATAAAGCCTAAATAGATGGCCAGGAACCCTTCCCCCGTTGTTGGAGGACTAGGATGATCTCTGAGGTGGCAGGACAATACAACGCGAAAGAGGTTGAGGAGCAGGTCAGGAAGTTCTGGGACGATAACGGAATCTACATCAAGACCAGAACCATGAGAACCGGCGGCAGAAAGTTCTTCTTCGTCGACGGACCGCCCTATACCACGGGCAGGATCCACCTCGGGACCGCCTGGAACAAGATCATCAAGGACTCCATTCTCCGCTACAAGTCGATGAACGATTTCCACATCAAAGACCGGGCGGGTTGGGACATGCACGGCCTCCCCATCGAGGTTAAGGTGGAGGAGTACCTGGGCTTCAAGAACAAAAAGGACATCGAGACATACGGCGTCGATCAGTTCATTGATAAATGCAAGGAGTTCGCCCTCAGCCAGAAAGACCAGATGACCGAGCAGTTCAACACCCTGGGGACCTGGCTCGACTGGGAAGACCCCTACATGACCCTGAAGGACGAGTACCTGGAGGCCGCCTGGTGGACCCTCAAGAGGGCGAACGAAAGGAACCTTCTGGAGCAGGGCGTCAGGGTCGTGAACTGGTGTCCTCGTTGCGAGACTGCCATCGCCGACGCCGAGGTCGAGTACTGGGAGGAGACGGACCCCTCGATCTACGTCAAGTTCCCCGTCGTCGGCGAAGAGAACGCCTTCATGATGATCTGGACCACCACCCCATGGACGATCCCCGCCAACGTTGGAGTCGCGGTCCACCCGGAGTTCGAGTACTCGAAAGTTCGAGCCTGGAAGGATGACGCCAGCGAGGCCGAGATCCTGATCATGGCGACATCCCTCGTCGAGAGCGTCCTTCGGGAGGGCAGGTACAAGGATTACGAGATCTTGGACCGGTTCATGGGGACCGAGCTTGAGGGGCTCGAATATGAGCACCCCCTCGTCGACCTGATCCCGGCCCAGAAAGAGATCTCGCACAAAATCCACCTCGCAGACTTCGTCACCGCCGAGAACACGGGATCAGTCCACATAGCTCCGGGCCACGGTCTCGAGGACTTCGAGCTCGGCGTTAAGGAGGGGATGGCTATTTTCTGTCCCGTCGGCGAGGACGGCCGCTACACCCCCGAGGCCGGGGAGAAGTACGCCGGAAAGTACGTCAGGTCCACCAACGAGGAGGTGAACGAGGACCTCGCTGAGCGGGGCCTACTCCTCGCCGAGGGGAAGATCGTCCACAGGTACGGTCACTGCTGGCGGTGCAAAACCCCGATCATCTACATCGCAACACCCCAGTGGTTCCTCAAGATCGCAGACCTTCGAGACGAGATGCTCGACGAGATCGCCAAGGTCAAATGGTATCCCGACTGGGCGGGCTCCGCACGGTTCAGGGACTGGGTCAGCGGCGCTAGAGACTGGTGCATCTCCCGCCAGAGGTACTGGGGGATACCGCTTCCCATCTGGATCTGCGGGAAATGCGGCGAGGTGGAGGTGATCGGCTCGATGGAGGAGCTGAACCAGCGGAGCGGCGCGGTCGTCGAAGAGCTTCATCGGCCCGCAGTCGATTTGGTAACCCTAAAGTGCTCCTGCGGCGGCGAGATGCGCCGCGTCCCCGACGTCTTCGACGTCTGGTTTGACAGCGCCGTCGCCTCCTGGGCGACCCTCAACTACCCGAGGGACAAGGAACAGCTGAAGGAGTGGTGGCCCGCAGACTTCATCACCGAGGGTCACGACCAGACCCGCGGCTGGTTCTACTCCCAGCTCGGAGCGAGCATGGTCTCCTTCGGAGTCGCTCCCTACAAGAGTGTCCTGATGCACGGCTTCACCCTCGACGACAAGGGCAAGAAGATGAGCAAGAGCATAGGAAACGTCGTCCAGCCCGAAGAGGTCGTCGGAAAGTTCGGAGCCGATACCCTCAGGTTCTACGTCCTATCCTCCAACGCTCCCTGGGAGGACATCCACTTCAGCTGGGAGGAGGTGGCAAACACCAACAGGATGCTTAACATCCTCTGGAACGCCTATCGGTTCCCGCTGCCCTACATGATCCTCGACAAGTTCGACCCGACGAAGACGACCCTCGAAAAGTGCCTTGGAAACCTCAGGCCCGAGGACCGGTGGATCCTCTCGCGAGCGAACACCCTCGCAAACGATGTCAAGACTTACATGGACACATACCAGCTCCACAGGGCGACGAGAGCCCTTTCCGACTTCGTCCTGGAGGACCTCTCACGGTGGTACATCCAGCTCGTCCGGCCCAGGACCTGGATCGAGACCGACGACCCCGACAAGCTCGCCGCCTACGCCACCATTTATGAAGTGATGGTCACCCTCGCAAAGCTCCTGGCCCCCTTCGCCCCCTTCACTGCCGAGACGATCTACCAGAACCTGGTGAAGGGCACCGACCCCGAGGCTCCGGAGTCGGTTCACATGCACGACTGGCACCAGCCTAGAAGTGACCTCATCGACGCGACCCTCGAACGGGAGATGGACCTAGTGAGAGAGGTGGTGGAGTCGGTCTCCAACGCCCGCCAAAAAGGCGGACGAAAGCTGAGATGGCCGGTCTCACAGGTCACCATCTCCCCCTCGAAGGAGATCGCAGACCTGAAAGATCTCTTGGGCGTCCTCAAGAGCCAGACCAACTGCAAGACGGTTACCGTCATGGGAGTCGGCGAAAAGCCCCCCATGGAGATCGCCCTCAACCCCGTACCCAAGAAGATAGGTCCCGCCTTCAAGGGCGAGGCCCAGAAGGTGATTCAGGCCCTGAAGGAAGCCGACCCCGTTAAGGTCAAAGAGGGCATCGATGCGGGCGAGTGCATGGTGGGATCTTACGCCATAGCTCCCGATATGGTCGAGTTCCTCGAGAAGATCCCCGAAAACCTCGTCGCAGCCGAATTCTCCTCGGGCATGGTATATGTCGACATCTTCCTCACCGAGGATCTGAAGGCCGAAGGCTACGCAAGAGAGATCATAAGGAGGGTCCAGGACATGAGAAAGGAGATGGATCTCAGGGTAGAAGACAAAATCGAAGCTTTCGTCAGGGTGGAGGATGAGGGGGTCTTGAAGCTCGTCGAGAAGATGATTGATCACATCGCCAGCGAAGTGAGGGCGATGCGTCTTGAAATGGGATCGGCCCTCGATGTCGAGGGGTCCCTCATCAAGGACTGGTCTGTGGAAGATGTGGAGATGACCATAGGCATCTCTCGTGGATAATTAATATATAAGATGGGTGCCAGAGAAGGGTGCATGGAAGAGCCATCGCCTCCCCTGAAGGTCAAGGTGAAGGGCGTCTACGCCATCCAGGCCGGAGGGGACCTTCTCGCTCCTGTTGTCCTTCTGGAAGACGAGGCTTCGAGGATCGTCCCGGTCTTCGTGGGCCTTTCTGAGGCGATCTCGATATTCCAGGCCCTCTCGGGAGCGGTATCTCCCAGGCCCACCACTCACGACCTCTTCGTATCCACCCTGGAGAGCCTCGATGCCAGGATCGCCCGTGTGCTTATAGACGACCTTGACGGCGGAGTCTACTACGCCCGGCTCTCGGTATCCATCGACTCTGTGGAGCGGGAGATTGATGCGAGGCCGAGCGACTGCTTGGCGCTGGCCCTCCGCTCGGGAGCACCCATCACCATCCAGGAGAAAGTCGTCTTGGAATCTACCATGGACAGGAAGGACCTGGACGACCTGAAGGGGATCGAGAACTACATCTAAGTTCTCGCAGATGAGATCCAGAGGGATCTCCCAATGATCGTCATGCCCAGAATCTGGTTTCTCTTCTCGATAGATGATCGGATCTTCAGTCAAACCGTCGATCGCGTTTAATCTTGCGATTTTCATTCTCAAATAAAAAAGATGGGAAAAAGTTTAATACCATCCGTCTACAAGAATTATATGTCCTCTCGAGTGGAGAGGAGTTGCAGTACAATTCGCAAAACCATGATGGGTTAGCACGTCCGGACTCGAAATACTGGCGAAGATGAATATCGCGACCTAGCGCGAAGGGGGGTACATCTTGCCGAAGAATAAGGGAGGGGATCGTGTATGGCCGTATTTGAGGTAAGACCATGAGGCGTCATCTAACCATCTGTTTGACCTGCTTATTGCTGGTCTTGAGCTTGAGCTTTGTTCTATCCTTTTCATTCGCCCTGGCGCAGGGTTACGGCAAGGGCGAAAGCGTCATAAGGTGGCAATACCGTCCGGAAGAGCCGATAATCCAGATGGGCTTCGGGGGCGAGATCCTTCCAACGGGTGCCCAGAACGCCACAAAATCGATCAGGATTCCGGGGCTTGAAAACCGGATCATTCCGGGGGAGCCGGTCGTTCCCTTCAGAACTGCCAGGATACTGATTCCCCTGGGGGAAGAGATACAGGATATAAAGGTGCTTCCGGGGGAGAAGAAGAACCTAGGCAAAATTCTGATCGAGCCTGGCCAAGACCCCCTCCCCATCAGCTTTTCAGGAAATTACACCTTCACGCCCCTCAACAAGACCACCTACGGATCGATGGAACCTTACCCCAAAGACGTCTACTCGGTGGTCGGAGTTCAGGAGAAGCAGGGCTATAAAATACTTTATATAAATCTGTACCCGATCATGTACATCCCCAAGACTAAGGACACCTACTACTTCGGCACCTTCGACCTGGAGGTGAAGACGGCTCCCGCAGAGACTCTTGATCGGGGCCTCTTCAGAGGATCGCTTGACGATAGAGAGCTGATAGAAAGGATGGTGGACAATCCGGGCGAGGTTGCCGCCTACTCCCAAGATATCGTGTCGACGGGGACCTCTACCCTCCTCGACGGGAACTACGATTACGTTATAATCACGAACCGGGCCCTGATGAACGCGCCAGGGCCCAACAACTTCACCGCCCTCGTCGACTGGAAGAACTCGAAGGGCTTAGCCGCAACTATCGTCACCGTGGAGGACATATATGCCACCTATCCAGGAGCCGACGACCAAGAGAAGATAAGGGGCTTCATAAAGGACGCCTATCTCAACAACGGGATCACCTACGTCCTTCTGGGAGGCGATGCCGATGGAAGCCACTTTGGCGACGACAGCTGGGACAGCATCGTTCCCGCGAGGGGCCTATGGGCCTGGGATTATGAGGCGAGCCCGCCGAACATCCCCTCGGACCTCTACTACGCCTGCCTCGACGGAAACTACGACTACAACGGGAACGGCGTTTATGGCGAGCCCAAGGACGGCCCCGGAGGTGGCGAGGTGGACCTGATGGCCGAGGTCTACGTGGGGCGGGCTCCCATCGACTCTTACGCTGAGCTCTCCAACTTCGTCAGAAAGACGATCGCCTACGAGTCCACCACCAGTGACCCGTACCTCAAAGAGGTCCGGATGGTGGGCGAGTACCTCGGATTCGGGGGCGTCAGCGACTGGGGCGGAAACTCCCTGGATGAGATCAAAGACGGTTCCGGAGCCAGCGGATACAACACGAAGGGCTTTTCCAACGATTACCACAAGTCCACCCTATACGACCGCGACCGGGAATGGGACAAAATGGAGCTCGCGGAGATCATCAACGGCAACATCCACACCATAAACCACCTCGGTCATGCCAACGTCGGAAGCGCCATGAAGATGAAGATCGACGACGTGGGCCGTCTCAAGAACGATAAGTACTTCTTCGGGTACAGTCAAGGCTGCTACGCCGGCTCTTTCGACAACAGGGACCCCGATTCCATCTATTCGCCGAGCGACTGTGTTCTGGAGCATTTTGTGACGGAACCCCACGGAGCCTTCTCCTTCATAGGAAACTCCAGGTTCGGCTGGGGCAGAAGGTCCACAACAGACGGACCGTCCCAGAGGTATCACCGGCAGTTCTGGGACGCGGTATTCGGAGAGGGGATCGAAAACGTTGGCCGGGCGCTCCAGGACGCCAAAGAGGACAACCTGGGGTCCGTCGACGGGACCAGCGACGGGAACGTGATGAGGTTCTGCTATTACGAGATCAACCTCCTCGGCGACCCAGAGACTTCGTTCCATCAGCCCTTCACAGCAGATCACGACGTTGAGATCACCGAGATGGAGCTTCCAAGCTACACCAAGCCCGATAAGCCCGTACAGGCGAAGGTGATCGTCAAGAACAAAGGCATCGAGGACGAGCAGAATGTGGCAGTCCAGCTCTTGGAGGGCGGGATCGTCAAGGACTCAAAGACCATCCCCGACCTTCCCAGCGGCGCATCGGCTCTGGTCAGCTTATCCTGGTCCGAGTCCGTCGAGGGAAGCTACGCCCTGGAGGCCCGCGCTGTGCCCACCGAGGGCGAGGAATACACCGACGACAACCGCCAGGAGAGATCAATAGAGATCTTCAAGAACCGGAGCCTGATCCTCCTGGTCGATGACGACGAGGACGCAGACTACGAGATCTACTACGAACGGGCGTTAGCTGCCAACGGGTACGGCTACGTTAAGGTTGATGAGCCGCCAAGCAAAAGCGAGCTTTTTTCTTTCGATTGCGTGATATGGATCACGGGTCGCGACTTTACGACCACCCTCACCAGGGAGGATCAGGCGAACCTGGCAGCTTATCTTGACGCGGGCGGAAGCCTCTTTTTATCCGGCCAGGATCTCGGCTACAACGTCCAGGACACCGACTTCTACAGGGATTACCTGCAGGTCGAGTACGTAAAGGACAGCACTAGCGTTTACGTCCTTGAGGGCGTGGCCGGGGACCCCATATCCGGCGGGCTGACCGTCGGGATCTCCGACGGCGACGGAGCAAACAGCCAGTACTGGCCGAGCGAGATTCTGCCCGTCACCGCTTACGCCACCGAGATCTTCTACTACCAGAACGATGGGTGTGCAGCGGTGAGGGTGGACACGGGTACTTACAAAGTGGTCTACTTCGCCTTCGGGTTTGAGGCGATAAACAGCTCTTCGGATCGAAACGAGATCATGAGGCGGATCGTGTCGGAGCTGACCAGGGTTGATGAACTCTTTGCCAGCATATCCGGAACCGATGAGGTCAAAGCTGGCCAGGAAACTGGATTTGCGAGCCTGGACGGGCTGACAAGGAAAGGTGACGCTATAGGCCCCTTCGAGGGCGTGGACTTAGACGTCGATCTGACCATTGAGGATATCAACCTGAACTTCGATAAATTGGACCCGAAATTCGAAGAGGTAAATCAAGAGTTTGAGGATATAGGTCCCGAGTTTCAGGAGATGGAACCAGGGTTCGGGGGCGTGAAGTGATATGGGGGAAAATGGGATGAGATGGAAACTCCTTTCAGCTCTGATCTTGACGGCGGCGATATCGCTCGCCGCGGCTCAGGCGGCTACCATCACCGTCGGGCCTGAAGGCTGCGACTACGCCAGCATCCAGAAGGCCGTCGAAGAGGCGAATCCGGACGATACCATCAGCGTGCAGAGCGGAACATTTAAAGAAAATGTGGTCGTGGACAAGACTCTCATCCTCCGCGGCACGGATTCCGGGTCCGGCAAGCCCGTTGTGGACGGAAAGGGGGTGGCGAGCGCCATAATCCTCTCTGCAGATAGGATCACCCTCGAAGGGTTCGTCGTTAAAAACTCCGGGTTTGGGAAGGCGGGGATAGAGGTTAAGTCCGACAACAACTACATCAGAAACAACCTCGTCACCGATAACAAATGGTACGGGATATCCCTTTCGGACTCGGACGACAACGTCATCACCGGCAACGTCGTCAGCAAAAACAAGTACGGTATCTGGATTCCCGCTGGGTCTGACGGCAACAGAATAACCCAGAACGAGTTCGGGAATAACGCTAACGACAACGCCGTCGACGCCGGCGTCAACCAGTGGGACAAAAACATCTACGACGACCTCGAAGAAGGCGAGACCAGCTACAAGATCCCCGGCGGCTCCAACGTCGACGAGAACCCCAAAGCTCCAAAGCCCGAATCGGAGGAGATCGAGACCGGATCCTCGACGATTACCGTGAAGATCACGATACCCACCCCCATAATAGGATCCTAGGAGGAAATCTTCTAAAATCGGGCATAATCGGCCTATCGGCCTGACTTGATACAAGGTCAGCTTTGAACTATGGTCTAATATCTGATCATAATGTTCGCCAGCGTCACGACAAATAGGCCGATTAACCCTATCCCCAAAATCCCCTCAAACACTGCCAGAAGCCTATTGATGCCAGAAGCTCGCCAGTCACCTCTGGCCTGGAAGGTGAAGACCAAAAGGCTGAAGAAGAGAGCCTCTCCCAATTCCTCCAGAGTGTGCCTGCCCTTTTTCCCATCACTCTTACCAGAGTCCTCCTCGCCGGGAACTGGAGATCTCTTTATTTCTCCAGCCAGCCAGAAGATGACTCCGAAGATCAGGATTAACGCTGTGCTCAAGAACACCGTATACTTGGGCCGGACGCCGAATCCGCAGGATATCCACGACAGGTAATCGAGCCAACCATCCTTGCTTTTATGTCTGTAATCGTAATAGCAACCATCCGCGTCTTGGAACTGCTCTTGCTCTTTAAAATTCTTTATCAGGGCCAAATATACCTGGCCGTTATAATATAGAGGTCCCTTTAATGTGGTCCAGTTCGTCTTCAATCGGCTGAAATCTGAGTTGTTCAGCGAGATCCGTCCGCCGAACTCTGCGTTGTTCAGGTTCATGCTGTGAATTACGGCGTCGTCTAAGATCAGATCACCCTCGAATTGGGCGCCCTTTAATTTTAGCGTGGGATTGTTATTTAAATGAACATTTGTAACTATTCAGCCTCCTTTCCAAGATACTCGAATCAAGCGTAAAAATAGATGACGATATATTCTTGAATAATAGTTAAACTTGACCGAAAACTTTATGATATATAAAAGACTGGTTATTGGTG
>Ga0265594_1003189_pt1 | contig 11095 bp, 10 predicted proteins | sample saktaG_11_FD_190147 | JGI IMG/M metagenome (GOLD analysis project Ga0265594, IMG submission 190147) | Saline water microbial communities from Sakinaw Lake, British Columbia, Canada - sak_2011_5_24_80m | ecosystem: Environmental > Aquatic > Non-marine Saline and Alkaline > Saline ... | reverse complement strand
TTTGTTTTTCCCTCTTCTTTCTCTTTTACATGCATTTCTTTCTGCTTTTTCTTTTTTTCCTTCTTGGTAAGCTTCTTAAAAACATCTATCACTTCCTTTCCCTTGTAGTATCCGCAGTTAGGACAAACAGTATGCGGCAAAATTAAGTTTTTGCATTTTGGACACTTAACTAGACCTGGAGTCTTCAGCTTAATATGCGCCCTTCTCTTGTCTCTTCTTGATTTTGTATGCTTTTGTTTTGGTACAGCCATATCTTTTAATTTTCAATTATGCCAAGCATAACAAATATTTAATTACTTGGCAATAGACTTAAAAAGGAGCTAAGCTCCCATTTAAATCTCTTTTTTCTTAACAAAATCTATTCAACGATAAAATCATTGGAATAATATACTTCATCTCTTTGGAAAAAATCTCCAACTTCTTTATTAAGAGCGACAGGAATCAATATCCTGTGCACTCCAGGATCCAAGCTTGGTAAAAAGATTGTAAAGAACTTGGCAAAATCAGGCTCAAGGCAGCTTTCAATCATATCCGGATGGTCGCATTTATTATTGTAGTCATAAGCAACCCATTTAGGATCTTTTCTTTCAAAAAAATATGGGTAGCAGGAAGAAAAGCATATTCTGTTTGGAAGAATATCTTTTATAGCCAAGCTTAATTCAGTATTAGATGTATATAAAGGCTTTTCTGTAATAACTAAGACCTGCTGCGGCATAGCGTGGTAGTAATAGTTCCAAATGCCCCAGAAGATGCCTCCGGCTATCATAATTAATATGATAACTAATAAGAGGTCTTTTGGCTTTTTAAATGTTTTGAATAGTTCCATATTGTTTCATTTAGTATAATAAACTGATTTTAATTTGTAAATTAATTAGGGTGCTACTTCCTTCCATGTTGGCAATGGAAGCCTTGCTTTGAGAGTAGATAAGGCAGAATCTGTCCTTCCTGCATCGTCTTTAACTGTTAGTTTAATAATGTTTGAACGCTCAAGTAGCTTTACTGAAGAAGTAGCCTCATTTTCATCGCTGAAAGCATCTCCATCCAACTCCCAGATGCGTGAAGTAATATATTCTGCTCCTTCAGAAACAGTTGAAATGTCTTTAAAGTATATATATTCTTTTTGTATTCCCTTAAAGCCGGTGCAATCTTCCCAGGGGCCCTCTTCATCCATAGAGCATAGAAAGTCGGCCATTATGTCTTGCTTGATTTCTATTGTGCCAGTAGCCACACTTGACGCATTGGATTTATCAATAACTTTAAGCGATATTTCATAATTTCCTGAACTTAAACCACTAGTTTGAACAGTATAATCGCATAATCCTGGACAATTGCTACTCGGCCTCACACCTTTCCACTTAGAAAAAGCGATATCGTCCTCTCCGTCAGGATCGCTAGAACTATTGATCAAAGTAAGAATAGGATTGGAAGAATCAGTATAAGCATAACAGCAGCTTTCTGGATCACAAGAAAAAGCAGCTACTGGAGGATGATTAACACATCCTATAGTTTCTGTACTGCAATCTTCATCTGTTAATCCTTCAGCATCAGTTGCCTTGCCGCAAACAGACCAGTCTCCTGGAGCAGCACAAGTAAAACTGCAAGAACAAGAATCAGAAGCGCAACTTTCAGGACAAATCCCGTCATTAGGGCCAGTATCAGTAGGATCTATAGGCAAAGTAACTTCGCATGTAGAAAGATCCCCATCAGGATCTGAGCAAGAAACCGTAATTGTAAAGCTTAGAGGATCACTAGTATCAGCAAATTGGAAAAATCCCAAAGACAAAAACAATAATACTAAAAAAACTATAGTTTTTTTCTTATTTATCAATTTAACTATATTCATTGCTGTTCTATGCTTATATCATCAACTGATGGTGGAGAAGTTGTGCCGGTTGTAGCAGTTGTGCCGGTTGTAGCAGTTGTAGGAGCAGTAGTAACAGTAGTACATGGAGAGTAGTACTACCACACGGAGCAGTAGTGCATGGAGGAGGAGGACCAGGGGGTCTATGTATAGTTGTACTAAAAACACAAGCTGCAGTAGTAGAGGGACCAGGAGGATCAGTAGTACAATTAGTTGTACTACATCCTCCACCACATCCTCTAGCAATCTTCCCAGCATAAGTCTCGCTATCACCTCCAGTACAACCGCAATCTTGAGCATGAGCAATGTCTGTTGATGCACCAATTGAAGAAATAGACTTGTTCAAGGAATCATCTTTTTCTAGCTTTAAAATCTTCCCTCCAACCCGAATCATGGAAAAAATTACAGCCAAGACAAAAATAACCATTATTTTTAAGGGCAGCGCTATTTTAGAATTTTTCTTACTGTTTTCTAATAAAGAAGAAATTATGATGGGAAACATATTTAATATATAATTAGTTTTTTACAAGCGGACTCTCGCTATCATATCTCATCCAAAGAAGAGAAACGCTTGCATCATTATTAAGATTAGCGGCAAAAGTGACTATGTCATCAATTTGAAAATCAGCAAAATTGACTCTCTCTTCGTCTGTATAAAATTCAGTTTCTCTAGTCATCCACACCTTTATAGTTTCTTGGAAATCCACAACTCCATTTCTATATAAATAAAAGGTGACACTAGTAGAATCAATATCTTTTATCATCCCGTAGTCAGTGCCAACCCACTGCAGACTTTCTAGCTCAGATTTATCCACTGGAATAAATTCATCTGGCAATTCTGCCTTTTTTTGGCCAAGATAGAATCCCCCGTAAAAAACTCCAGAAATTAAAATTAAACCTATTAGGATGAATAAAATCTTCTTTTTCATAATTCTAAAAACATTAATTCTGCTTTAATTTTATCATGGCCAAGAAGTTTGTCAAACTAATCATGCAAGATAAGCATATAGTTAGGATTTAGACTGATTAATATCACAAACTAAAAGATGGCTATATCTTTTTCTGGACATAGCCATCTTCTTGTTCTTATGAAAACTCGAAAACCATTATTTGTTCAATTCTATCATCAATTGAAGAGCATTCGTAAAAACTATTGATCTCACAATATCTTTTGCCAATTTCTAGATTGGCTATTTGATCTATTGTGGGTAGGAAATATATCCAACCCCTGTCAATAGTTTCAAATCCTGTAAAAAACCAGAATTGAGAATTAGCTATCCTTATCGCAACCAGATATCCTCTTATGCCCTGTTGTTTAGCATTTTCCAAAAATGCTTGGGCGTATAGGATATAAGAATATTCATCAGGATAACTATAGGAAAAGTATTCTTCCTCATCTGTTTTGTCTTCTATGATGAATTTCATCAATTCATCATAGCTCGGATCTCTCAAGATAACTGCTTCCAATTCTTCAATCCGTTGAGACTTCTCTTCGGACTTTTTTAACTCTTCTTGATATCTGATATCTTTCTCTTCAAGAGTATTCTCAAGCTGAATCTTCGAATCTTTGCATTCCTCGAGTTCCTTGGCTATTGATGATGTACATCCTGGCAAAACTGCCAGTCCCATAGCCAATGCTAAGATTAAACTAATAATTTTTCTTTTCATCCTTCCTCCTTCTTTTTATTCTCAAAAAACTATGATTCTTACAATTTTAGGATCGGGATCTGAGGAATAAAGATTGTTCGCCTCATAATACCCTTTCCCTATCTCTAGTTTTACCTCTTGATCTATATTTGGCCAGAGATAAAACCAACCCCTATCAGTAGTTTCAATTCCTACAATCCACCAATAGGAATGAGGACCTTCTCTTTCCAACAAAATCAGATGCCCTTTTAATCCTTGCTGTGCCGCTCTTCTTAAGAATATTTCAGCCAACAGATTATACGCATAGCATTTAGGATAATAAGGATCAAAGTATTCTTCCTCATCTGTTTTGTCTTCCATGATGAATTTCATCAATTCATCATAGCTCGGATCTCTCAAGATAACTGCTTCCAATTCTTCAATCCGTTGAGACTTCTCTTCGGACTTTTTTAACTCTTCTTGATATCTGATATCTTTCTCTTCAAGAGTATTCTCAAGCTGAATCTTCGAATCTTTGCATTCCTCGAGTTCCTTGGCTATCGATGATGTACATCCTGGCAAAACTGCAAGTCCAATGGCCAATGTTAGAATTAGACTAATAATTTTTCTCTTCATGTTCCCTCCTTTTTTTTATTCCTTATCTAGTTGTTAAAAAACTATGTCTTATGTCTATAGAATAACACTTAAAAAGAGTGTTGTCAATCCTTTTCATCTATAGACTAAGAGTATGATCAAATCACATAGCAATATTATTTTCTAATAGTCCATGCTATAATTTTCTAAAATCAAGGAGTGCATCAAGACGAAATATATTTCCCAATTTTCTTAGATAGTTTTTCGTGGCAATAAAGGCAATGCTCGCTCTTTTTTGTTTTCAAACACCAAGCAGAAAATTCTTTTTTCCGATCAGTTTGAAAAAGTTCGTTAATTTTATTCATAAAGATTAAGCTGCCAATTAAATTATGATCTTTGATTTTTAAAAAAGGCAAATTAAGCAAAGGAAGCATCGAACAAAGAGCAATGGAACCATTCCAATAAACACCAAGTGGGCCAGAGCGATTAAGATATTTGCAACTTAAATTCTGTCCTGGTTGAGGCTGATAGCCTTGAAAAGTTATTTTAGAAAGGAAATCATGATGATTTTGGTAAATCTTTGATATCTTTTTCTTTTGATCTTCGCTTAAAACTAAATTCTGATTATTTTTAGCCCGGCCGACCGGAGTTATTGAAGAAATCATAATATAATCTATTTTCCATTCTTCAGCTAGATCAAAGAATTTATCTAACTCATGAAAGCTTAATGGATGCAAAACAGTATGAAGACCGGTCAAATAGCCAAGTTCTTTAGATAATTTTATTGCTGAGACACATTTATCAAAAGCACCCTCTTTATCCACAATTTTATCATGACTTTTAGAAGAAGCGCCATACAATCCAAAAATGAAATTATTAATGTTGGCCTTTTTGTAATCCTCTAAAAAATCTTTAAAATGCCAGCCGTTAGTTAATATTGTTGCGCTATAATCCAAATCTTTAACAATCTTAAAAGCTTTTTTAATATCAGGATGAAGCAATGGTTCTCCTCCATCAAAAATCAAACGGCTAATTCCTAACTGTTTTCCTTCTTTAAGAAGTTTCTCAAAATCTTTAATGTCAATTGCTTCAGTGTCTTCCGGTTTACAATCAAACTCACAAAAATCACATTTAAAATTGCATTTATTGGTCATTAGAATATTAAAGGAATCTGGTAAAATCACTCTATTAATATCTTGAAAGTTCGTTTCTTTTAATTTTGGACAATCAGAAATAACAGAAAACCAATTCAAAAACTTTCCTTTTTCTGCTTTTTCTAACGTTAATTCATTTAGCTCTTCGTTCAATCTCTCATGAACTTTTAAAATTGAATCAGAAAAAACATTGCCAGCCTTTTTAAAATTAAGAAATGGAAAAGGATGCACATCACCGTTACCTTCTATAATAATTTCTTCTCCGCTAATAAACGGATAATATTCAGTGTCTTGATAGTTACTATAAATTTTAGCGTTAGGATTCAACCGATGAGGAAATCCTAAAATATATTTTTTAATAAAAGGAAAATATAGTTTTAATTGTTTCGGCTCAATCAAGAGTTTTTTGTTGAAATTCTTGCCTTCAAGCGGAGAAATTTCTTCTAATATAAACTGTCTGGGACAATATCTTATATTTTTTAAAAATCCAGGCAAATCAAAAACTTCATTAAAGTTTTCCTTGGTTAGAATATAACGAAAACCTATTGGCAAACTCTTGCTCCTTAAATAATTAATTTTTTCTAAATTCTCTTGAGATTTATTTTCCTTCAAACTATAAAAAGTTAGCCAAAAAAGATGAACATTGCTCTCAATAAAAACTTTTCTTTTCCCCTCGTTCCATGGCGAGTTATCTTCTAATTCTATCAAAAAATTATGATTTGAAACTAAATCCAAAAATTCTTTAAGTTTTTTATCTTCAATATTATCAAGAATTTTAAGAGAAAAAGAATTAAAATTTAAAGAAGACGCTTCCTCTAAAATCTTCTTCCACTTATTTACGTCTAAGGATTCGGGATATTCTTTTTGATAAATAAATCTAATTTTTCTCATATTCTTGCCCTGAGTATATAAAGGTCTTTTTTTTAATAAGAGATAGCCATTGAGGCAGATATTTTATACATTTTCCGCAAGAGAAGAATTCCTCTTTCTTTGAATATTTTTGCATTGCTACCCCAGCCGAATAAAGAGAACTTAAAAAATCGCTATAAAGCAAAGCTTCAAAATCTTTAAAATCTCCTATTTTTAAAGTATATGTATGGAAAATACATGGATGAAGACCATTTGGAGAAACACTTATTTCCTGTCCCAAACGCTGGCATGGCTGAACATCCAAAGCTTTCTGGAAAGACTCAGAACGAACTTTAATATCTTTTTCATCCATAAAGTAATTATGTTTAGCAAAAATTTTGTTAATTTGTATGTACTGGTTTTCACTTAATAAAAATTTAGAATCTTGGGCCCTACCCAGTCCAACCATTCCGCCAAAAATGACCTCACTGACTCCAAGATCCTTGTTAAACTTTATATATTTCAAGATGTCTTCCTCACTCATCAAGTTTAGAGGCGATAAAAGAATATTAGTTTCAATCGAAATATTATGTTTATGAAGAAGCTTAATAGCTTTAACCGCTTTAACGAAAGTACCTTGGCCTCGAAACTCATTATGAGTTGCTGATTCGTATCCGCCCAAACTAATTAGAATTTTATTAATTCTATTCTCTAAAGTATTTTCTAAAAAAATTATATCTTCTTCTTCTAAAAGAGAGCCGTTAGTTTCAATAAAAACTGATGATTTCAAAGTTCCAATAAGTTTTATCAACTCCTGCCAATGAGAATAAATTAAAGGCTCTCCTCCAGTAATACTAAAACTTTTAATTCCAAAACGATGAGCAGAAAGAATTATTTTTTTCAAAACTGGAAACGGTATTTCTTTCTTATCGTTTGGTTGGGAATTTCTCAAGCAATAAGCACATTTTAAATTGCATTTCTCAGTAATAACTAGAGTTAATTCCCGATTAGGCTTAGGCGTAGAATAAGGAACCGGATCATTTTTTTTAGAAGGATGTTCTTCTGTTTTTGGCTCCACTTTCTCTAAATATTGAAGTAATTTAGAAAAAGAAAAATTCTGAGAATTAATTATTCTAGTTAAAATTCCGAAATTTTCTTTAAATCGGCTATTAAGGTTTGCCATAATTATATAATTTAATGTCCCAAGGCAAAAACATAAAGAACTACTTCGTTTTTACCGTCAATGTCTAAAAGTTCATGAAATTTATCATCATCAAAGCCACCAATAGCGCAGCACTTAAGTCCCAGAGCAGTACTTGTTAAATAAATATTCTGCCCTAAATGGCCAGCTTCAAAAAGAACATAACGATATCCTCTATCTTTGTACTTTATCATTGTCCTTCCAAGAAATCCAGAAATAACTAAAATCATTGGTGCTTTTGTAAGTATTTCTTCTTGCCAGACAGCTTGAGGATAAATTTCCTTTCTTATATTTTTCTTTTCCATCAAGCTTTCAAGAAAATGTTCTCTAATATTGTAATGATAAATCCCTCCTTTCAAATTCTTACTATTATCAAGATTAAAAAGATAAACTTCTAATGGATATCGCCCTCCCCCCGAAGGATAACCGCGCCGAGTTCTATTCAGATCTTTATCTTTCAGAGTAATACCTGCTGAATAAAAAAGAAGTTGGCTTAGATCTTTAAGATCTATTGGTTTTTTATCAAACTCTCTTTCTGATCTTCGTTTCGTTATCGCTTTTCCCAAAGAAAAATCTAGTTTCTTGGGTTTTGGCAGTAAAATTTTCGTTAAGCGAGGATAAGATTTGAAGTAAGTTGTTGTCCATTCTTTCGGCCAACTTTTAAAATCAATTGGTTTTTCTGCTCCTTTTTCGTATCTTGCTTTTGTTTTTTGATGAAAAATTTTAGCGATTGAGTAATCCATATTTTTTATAGAAAAGGATGTGGCAAAGGATTTAGTTTATCTTCAGAGAAAAGACGCCTGCCTGAAAGATGTTTCACTCCTTCATTCAAATAAAGAGGCTGAAGCTGCGGAGAAACAACTTTAGCTACATAGATTCCTTCTTCTCTTACCAGTGGCGAAGTAATATCAATCCCATAAACGTCAATATTTTTATCCTTAAATAAGTTCACAACTATTTTTAGTTTTTCTTTAGCTGACACATTTTCATATTTATTAAGCTTTTTTTTGCTAAGTCTTTTTTTAGGTCCGTTAAAAAAGAACTCAAGTTTGTTAATCATATCTAAAGATGCCCAATAAAGAAATCTATCATCAAATGTTTTTATCTGAGAAGGATCGGATTTTAAAACTTTCATTCTTTTTTTAAAAGGATCAGAGAGAGGCAATATTCTACGATAGCCAAGTCTTCCATGAAGAGCTTCGTAAACAGCGCCAATAACTGCGTTTTTAATATTTAAGCTTGTTTTATTCCCAATATGAACAACCGGCCCAACACCGCTTCTATCAATAATAACAGCTGACATCGAAGGAATGGAAATATCAGTAGTTATGTCAACCACGTAAAGCTCCAGGTTATAGCGCTTAAACTTCGCCAGTAATTCTTGGAACATTTTATCGTCGATTGCTTCCAAATCTATTATTGGAAGAGAAAGTTTATTAAAATAAGAAACCATGAAAGCATCTCTTTCAACCATTTCGCAAGCTCCTTTATACGCCGCTTCCTCAAACGAATCAGCGGCAGCGGCTCCAGTGCTAATTTGTTCCCGGATAATTGGCTCTCTGAGATGATATTTATAGCCGATATAAATTAATTGGGCTGGAATAAGAACTTTTTTCTTGTTAAGAAGAGAAAAACATTCAACCCAGCGAAAAATAGACTCATTATCTATTCTTAATATTCTATCCAACTTTCGTTGAGCTTCTGAGATACCGACAAAAGATAAAGGATCTACAGCCTTTCCGGAAACTTTTCTATAAGAAGAAAGAACCAAATTTTCTTCTCTATAAATACAAAGAGAAAGTCTTTCGACTGCTTCTCCGATTGCTTTCAAAAGAGCTTTTTCTTCTTCCAGATCACTACCCCCTCCCATGTCTGAAAAACTTCCACTGCCGTCAGAATATAAAGAAATATCAGGCAGAACGCTGGGAATCCTAGATTGATACTCAATAATTTTCGGCTCGTCAGGACGAGTATGAGATATTTTTTCCAGTTTGGTAATAATTTTCTTTTTAATAAGGTTAGCCGCTAATCTTTTCACTTTCAATGATATGTTCGGCAATAATTGGTCGTCAGAAATATAAAACTTGGTTCCTATAATATCTTCGATAAATTCTAATAAAGTAAACCGAAATTTATTTAATATAAAATTGAAAGAAACAGGCTTTTTTTGTCTCAATTTTTCCTGTTTCATGAAACTCTCAAAAAAATCTTTTGCCCGATATACTAATCGATATTCACTTAAAGGATCATTATTTTTATCCATTAAACTTAATATATCATAAACGACAAACTAAATAAAATTTATCATCAAAGAAAATTTTTCTACATTCAAGATAATCTCAATGTAATCTTCTGTCTATCTTAAAACATATTTCCAATATATTATTTAATTATTTGGTAATACATTTAAAAAGGAGCTTAGCTCCTTTTTAAAATCTTCTTTTTCAATGAATCCTATTCAATAATAAAGTCATTGGAATAATATACTGCGTCTTCTCTAAAAAAGCCCCCTATTTCGCCGTTTATGGTAACTGGAACAGATATCCTGTGCACTCCAGGATCCAAGCTCGGCAAAAGGATTGTAAAGAACTTGGCATAATCAGGCTCCAAACAGCTTTCAATCACGTCCGGATGATCGCATTTATTATTATAGTCATAAGCAATCCACTTTTTATCTTGCCTTTCAGAAAAATATGGGTAGCAAGAAGAAAAACAGATTCTATTGGGGAGAATATCTTTTACAGCCATGCCTAATTCAACATTAGAAGTATATGAAGGCTTTTCCGTAATAATTAAGACCTGCTGCGGCATAGCGTGATAGTAATAATTCCAAATGCCCCAGAAAATGCCCCCGGCTATCATAATTAATATAATAACCAATAATAGGTCTTTTGGATTTTTAAATGTTTTGAATAGCTCCATATTGTTTCATTTAGTATAATAAATTGTTTTTAATTTGTAAATTAATTAAGGAGCTACTTCCTTCCATGTTGGCAATGGAAGCCTTGCTCCAAGAGTATAGGAAGCAGTATCTATTCTTCCTTGATCGTCTTCAACTGTTAATTCAATAATATTTGAACGCTCAAACAGTTCCACCGAAGAAGTAGCCTCATTTTCATCGCTGAAAGCATCTCCATCCAACTCCCAGATGCGGGAAGTAATATATTCTGCTTCCTCAGAAACAGTTGAAATATCTTTAAAATATACATATTCTTTTTGTGTTCCCTTAAAGTCGGTGCAATCTTCCCAAGGGCCTTTTCCATCCATAGAGCATAGAAAGTCAGCTTCAATATCTTTTTTAACAACAATATCACCAAAAGTGACAGATGATTCGCCGGCTTGATCATCAACTTTAAGCTTTATCCTATATTCTCCAGATTCTAAGATAGATCCTGGGACTCCAAAATAACACAAGATATTAAACGGCGAACACTCTATATAATATTTAGTACTTGGTCCAATAAGGACTCTCCAACTACAAGCGCTAATATCTTCTAATCCATCGGGATCGTATGACTCGTTTTCTAAAACAAGACCAGAGTCAGAGTCACTAGAATAATATGCAATACAATCGGAGGGATCACAAGAAAAGGCAGCTACTGGAGGATGATTAACACATCCTATAGTTTCTGTACTGCAATCTTCATCTGTTAATCCTTCAGCATCGGTTGCCTTGCCGCAAGCAGACCAGTCTCCTGGAGCAGCACAAGTAAAACTGCAAGAACAAGAATCAGAAGCGCAACTTTCAGGACAAATCCCGTCATTAGGGCCAGTATCAGTAGGATCTATAGGCAAAGTAACTTCGCATGT
>Ga0265594_1003188_pt1 | contig 11097 bp, 11 predicted proteins | sample saktaG_11_FD_190147 | JGI IMG/M metagenome (GOLD analysis project Ga0265594, IMG submission 190147) | Saline water microbial communities from Sakinaw Lake, British Columbia, Canada - sak_2011_5_24_80m | ecosystem: Environmental > Aquatic > Non-marine Saline and Alkaline > Saline ... | reverse complement strand
TCATGACAGGGCTCCTTTCTTTTAATTAAGCTATTCTCTTAAATATCTTGATATTTTACTATCAGGGAAGTAGTTTAATTATAAGTATTTGGTTGAAACTATGATTTTTGATGATACTGCCCGGCAACTGCCGGGCTTACTTGAACCAGTGCATGAAAGTAACGCAATGAGCTGTTCGACAAACTTGGATTTGAGGACCAACCATTAATCGAAGGGTAGAGAAATTGTGCTTCGATTCGAGTAATTCATGCATTGCCCTTAGAAGTTATAGAAAGTTAAAAATACTTACGATAAGTATCATAAATATACAACCAGCAATTTATTGAGAAAGGTTAAAACATGAATGCTGAAATTGAATATTACAAGCAATCTATCCTTAAATCGTCACTAATTTACAAAATTTTAATTCCTTTTGGAGTCGCAATCTTGGTGACAATTTTATATATCTTAATTCAATCAATAGAAGCCCTAAATAATTCAATCCCAAACATACTCCTATTGTTATCAACCCTAGTTTTATTTCTGAGAAATTCATATATTAAATACCACCTAAAATCACATAATTTTGATGAAATGTTAAAAAAATATGATTGGAATAGTGATTATGGCACTTACTTTCACAAAGAAAGTAATATTCCAATATGCTTAAACTGTCTTTACACATTGGGGGAACCAATCCAAATGCAAAAAATAGTACAAGATGATTATGTTTATTATATGTGTAACATAAAAGAGTGTAACAAACTTTATCGTCAAGAATCTTAAAAAGGGGGGGGGTTATGGGAAGAAAAAGAATAACCGTAATACAAGAAAGCCAATCCGGTAGAAATAAGATTTTCCGAGATAATTACAAAAACGCAGAAATGACAAGAAGTGAATTTGTAAAACAAATTAAACAACATAATTATCCGAATTATCATATTAGAAAAATAAATGGTATAGATACCCCAATTTCAAATCCAGATAAAAATACAAATAATAATCTTGGATAAATTTTATATAGCACATACAGGATTCGTGATTTCTATTTGTTTTCATATTATCGATTGTTTTAATCCTCAAATGAAATTAAAAATTTAATTAACCGTAATCCCGCCGGTTGAAAGTTTACTAATGTTGCGCTGTCTATTTTCACAGAGGATCTTTCAAGCAGGAATATTAAATCTATTGTTTTACCGATGGGCAGTCGCTTGCGGCTTAGTTCAACAAATAAAAATCTGCAACGACGTTTCTGTCGTAGTCAATCCAGGCCCGATAGAGTTGTGATGCTCATTTTGTACTTACGATTTTGAAAATGTTAATGGGCGGTGATGTAACATGAACATCGTTAGCAGAATATTTGTCGAAATATTATTGCATCGGTATAAAAATTATATTAATCTATACTCGAAAAAGATAGGGAATAGCCTGTGAAGTTGACAAAAAACATAAGAAACGAAATAAAGCGCGATTTAAGAGAAAGCCTTGAGCAAGAAAAGGAAATCGATAAAATAGTAATTTTTGGATCTTTTCTTACGAAGAAGGAAGTCAATGATATTGATATTGCGATATTTCAACATAGCGATAAATCTTATTTAAGTCTTGCGTTAAAATATCGAAAGTTAACAAGATCAATTTCGAAACGAATACCTCTTGATATATTACCAATAATGAGTAATACAAGCGGTTCGGTATTTTTACAAGAAATTGAAACCGGAGAATTGATATATGAAAGATGAAACATCTCTTTGGTTGAAATATGCAAAGGATAATCTTGATTCGGCAATATTGCTTTTGGAAAATAATTTGTTTAATCCCTGTTTGCAGAATATACAACAATGTATTGAAAAGACTCTTAAAGCTGTCTTAATAGAAAGAAATTATCCTTTAAGACGAACACATAGTATAAATGAATTGAGAAATATTATTGAATCTATTGGTATCCAAATAAATTTATCTGAAGATGACTGTGATTTTTTTGATTCAGTCTATTTACCTTCAAAATACCCTGTTTCAAGTGTAATTCCCGATTTTAATCCGGATAGAAAAATATGTAATAATGCAATTAAAATCGGGATGCAATTATTTAATGCAGTTAATGAAATCATATAATAAAACCTGCTAACGAACCTCATTCGCACCTGATCGCGTAGCGTCAGGGGTTGCCTGCCCGACACAGGCAGGGACAAAACGTTTTCGGAGTGATGTCATATCTTTACTTTCTTTTGTGTAATTTCCGATAAATAATAGTATATTGAAATGAGATGGAAAGACTGGCAGGAATATTGAAGGAGAGAATTATTCAGTTGTTTTACCGACGGGCTGTCCGGCAGCTGCCGGGCTTAATTCAACAAATAAGGATTGATACGATGTTTCTATCGTCATCAATCTAGGGGTTCACCGACAAGACGATTTAAAATAGGAAGGATGTAAACATTATGGGAGACAAAGGCGGCAAGAAAGATAAAAGCAAGAGTCAGAAACAGAAGAAAAGTAAAAAGGATAAGCAAGCCAAAAAGGATTTTGATAAGCAACCGAAAAGAGCCCAATAGCAGACGGTTTTCAGTGTATAAAGAAGATGCTGTTGATCTAATAGCATCATGTGGCAGTGACAACATGGGGCCGGTTTTACCGCATACCGGCCCACATAAAAGGGCTGGCATCCTCAAATGCTGGCCCTAAGATTTCCCGGAAAACGACCCGCATAAAACTGGCTACATTTCATATAAATATCAGTACATTTTGGATACAAATCTCAGGAAACTGGATATATATGATATCTTATGTATCGAAAAACGTTGACTTAGAAACAACATTTTATTAATATTAAAACGAAATGCGGTAAAACTCCTCAAATATTATACTTAACATTGAATTAACAATGAATTACAAAAAAACCGGCGAGAACATTATCAGACAGGAAAAGCTGTCTATAAGCGGTTATCCAAGTCGCTCATGTATATGTTATACGGCTTTGATACAAGACAGTTATACTAATATCTGTTATCAATCCAAAACTGTAGGAGTTTCTAGGTGGTGGATATGTTAAGAGTCATCCAGTACATATTAAGCCTGTTGGTTTTAGTGATTAATATAGCTGCTTGTTCTCCGAATTCGGAACTGATAGTAACCGACTCAAGGGACAAGATTCTCTTTGTGGGTAACAGCTTCACGTTTATTAACGGAGGGATTGAAGCCCATGTAAGAGAGCTAGCGGCATCGGCAGTACCAACTAAATTTATACAGGTTGAAAGCAAGACGCGAGCGGGAGCGACGCTTGCTATCCACTATAGGCAATCGGATGTGCTCGAGGCCATTCGCGATGGTGCCTATGATGTTGTTATTCTGCAGGGAGACATTCCGGAGCTCACTGAACAAAGTATTAGACCATTCCTAGAGTACGCAAGGCTTTTTGATCAAGAAATTAAAGATGCGGGTGCCAAGACGATGTTCTTCATGACTTGGCCATATGAGCGGTTAAGCTGGATAACACTCGAAGAAATCGTGGAAGCACATAGCGACATCAGCACGGAGCTGAATGCATCCGTTGCGCCTGTCGGTTTGGCGTTTCAACGTGCTCTTGCGAAACGGCCAAGTTTGGACATGCTAATTGGCGATAAAGAGCATGAAAGTATTCACGGTACGTACCTAGCTGCCAGTGTCATCTATTCGTCTCTATTCGGAGAGAGCCCGGTGGGTCTCCCGTATGCTCCGACAGAAGTGTCAACAGAAGAATCAGCGTTCCTGCAGGGAATCGCGTGGGAAACTGTCCAGAAGTGGAGTAGCCGGCGATAAGACCGAAGTCTTACGGGCGATACCGAACGGTGGCTTTTCGTCGAAAGCAGAGAGTTTGTCGGCAGCACCGTGCTGTATGATAACCGAATGAATATAAAGTATTCAGGTAGATCAATACTTGCTAGATGAAACAAGTAGCCGTATAACGAATCTTTTCGCACCTGATCGCGTTGCATCAGGGGTTGCCTGCCCGACGGTGTCATTCAGGCGGGTATGAAATGTTATGCCTGTCCTTTCTTTTTTTTGTGTAACTTCCGATAAATAATAGTATATTGGAATGAGATGGAAAGACTGACAGGAATATTGAATATGTTGTTTTACCGACGGGCTGCCCGGCTTAGTTCAACAAATATAAATTTGCAACGACGTTTCTGTCGTAGTCAATCCGGGCCCGCTAGAGTTTTGATGCTCGTTTCGTGCTTACGATTTTGAAAGTGTTAATGGATATTGATGTAACATAGATGTCGTTAGGTCATAATACAGAAAGCACATATTATGGAAGAAATTAGTAATATCAGATTGTCAATTTTCATATACATGACAATTCTTTTAATATTTTTTGCTATGTCATGTCAAAATAATCCTATTACTCCAGTTAATAACGATAAAAATATCATAATTGATTACCAAAATCTTAATATAGAATTAATTGAAGGAACAGATTCAACTAATCTTATTCACACGACCTTTGAAATAATATATTATCCCGAAAATAATGGATTCCAATTATTTGATCATAGAATTTCGTTACATAATTCCGATAAAACCTATGGCCGTGTATTTATTTATATGGTCAGAAGAAGAGGATATCCAATTGTGCCTCATTTTATTATTTCTGAGCAAAAAGATACACTAACATATAGTATTTATTATGATAGTAGAAAGGATGATCCCTATACTATATTTGAATATTCATTATCAGGAATTTATACTGATGAGCCGATATTTTTTGATGATGATAGTCTAAATATCAACTGTTGTTATTTTTATTCGGATACTATTGTTTACAGTAGATAAGATTTGATTTTTGTGATCGAAAAGAAAATTATATAAGTATTTCGTCGAATGACAAATATAATTGATTAACCAATAATTTGTGAGGTGAATAATGAATCACACAAAAATTATACTGGCTTTTTTCATTTTTGCCTTCCTTGCTAAAAACTTAGATGCTCAATCAAACATCAGTTGGTTTAAACAGTATGACTTTCCAAAAGCATACAGAATTAATACGATTACATTCATTGATTCTTTGTGTGGATGGGCTGCCGGTTACAAAATAACCACTCAACCCAACGGTCTAGTTTTGCATACTGATGACGGAGGTAAGAGTTGGTCTGAGCAACTGATAGACTCAACTTTTTCAAATACCTGGTTTAATGACATCCAATTTCTTGATAAAAATAACGGTTGGGCAACGGGTTTATATATTTTGTACAAGACAATTAATGGTGGTCAAAATTGGTCAAGAATTCCCGATTCACTCTTTACTTTCGAAAATGATCCTTTTTTAAATGGACTTGCTGATATGCAATCAGTCTCTTTTATCGACATTAATAGAGGAATGATTTCCGGTACAGAGAGTATGGTCTCTTCTACAATGGATGGAGGACAGACTTGGTACAGCTCCTTTATAATTCCGGAAGAAGGCTTCATAGATACATTACATTACGTGTCCATGATTAACGCTGATACTGCATGTGCGGTCGGAATGGGAGGAATAGCAATTACGATTAATGGCGGAGAATTATGGCAGCTTAAGCATTCGGATTTTCGAAATTATAAAAAATGTGTATTCGTCAATAACATAGTAGGCTGGACTTTATCATCCGATTCGCAAATTCTATATACTGACAATGCAGGACAAACCTGGCAAGATTTGGGTATGATTTATCAAGATTTGAATGTTGCGGCAACTGATATTGAATTTGTTGATGAAATGACGGGTTGGGTGATAACAAGTGCGGGCACAATATGGAAAACTGAAGATGGTGGATTTTCATGGAATGTTGACACTCTTAGTAACAATCAAGCGCTTACAAGTGTTGATTTCATTAAAGAAGAAATCGGTTTTGCTACAGACGTTACCGGTGGCTTTTTTCGAACAAAATTAAATGAAAATGGTGTTGTGGGCGATAGATCGTCTGAACCCGTGACTTTTTCACTGCTTCCTAATTATCCCAATCCATTTAATCCGGTAACTACGATTAGTTATGAATTACCCTGGAACGCATATACAATTATTGGGATATATAGCATGACAGGACAACTTGTTCAAACGCTTGTAAATGAGGAGATTTCTAAAGGGAAATATCGTATCGTCTGGAATGCAAGTAATCTTTCATCAGGAGTATATATCTGTAGATTTCAGGCCGGAGATTATACTCGAACAAATAAAATGCTATTAATTAAATGAATGCACCTAACGGACCTGCTTCGTCTCTGGTGAGACACCTGATCGCGCAGCGTCAGCGTGTGCCAAAGGCATCTCTTCGAGACAAGCAGGAGTTGCCTGCCTGCCGCATGTGTAAAAGAACTTTGATAGTAAAGGATAACAATTGTCTGTACAAGCAACATCTAAAAAATTAAAAAAATCTGTTTTATTTTTAGATACTATCGAGTAATTTGAAACATTGAAAATAGATTTGAAAAGGGAGGGTGTTCCAATTAGTAATAAAAGTATATTAGACAGTAAAAAGATTATCTTTTTGATTCCCCCGGAGTTAACTGAAATTGAAACTTCAAAAATATTTTTATTTTTACAAAATGAAAGTTTAAACCTACTCATTTCATATAAAAAATTAGTTTCAAATTTTAAAACCCTTGGAAATATTAGTAATAAATCACTTTATGAACTTGAGTTATACAGGAAAATTGGTAAAAAGACTTTGTCCTATTTAAGAAAATGGTATGACGGTTTATTTGTCGGAAAATTCAAAGATATGCCCATATTGTTATCTGACACGATAAAATGCAGCCCTCTCTGTCACGAATTTCTTTTAAAACACAATATCAAAAAAACAGACGAACTTAAACGTTTAGATATGATCCCATTAAAGGAACATACCTATAATGATAAACTCGCAATTCTTGAACTTCGAACACTGTATTATAGTAAAAAGAACCACGTCATTACAACTAAAATCAATACCTCCAAATCCCCAAATATTAATTTAATTCGCGACATTGATTGTTACTTGTCGGGAAACTACATTTCAGATTTTGAGAAACAAATCGTTCAATGTCGATATGATGGAAAATCAAGTCTGAGAGAAATAGGAGAATTATTTAATCTAACGAGGGAACGTATTAGGCAGATATTAAGAGATAAAATAATAACGCTATTCAGTACCTTTTTTATTATTAATCATCAATATTATCAACAATATTTTCTTAACTTGATAAAAAACACACTAAAGCCCATAGAATTTTCAGACATATCCAGTTCAGAATATAAATGCAAATTTCAAAGCAACTTATATCTGGGTTTTTTATCGGATATTTTTGAAAATATACCGTTTGTAAATTTTCTTCTATTTGAGCTAAATTCGGATGTTTTGAAGATAAATTCGACACTTTTCAAAAAAGCAAAAGCACCTTACAGCCTTGATTTTTTCAATTATATCCAAAATATGACTGTCAACAATCAACTATTACACTTTTCATCGGTGTTTAGTTCAAAAAAACTTGTTTTAAATGATAAAAATAATACAACATATTTAAACAAACGTCGTTATTATTTTCATGAATGTGCTAAGTATATCTTAAAAAACAGTGTTAAACCATTAAGTATCAATGAACTTTCAAATTCGCTCTTATATGATGAAATGGTATTTGCCCGACCTGCTAAACGAAAATCTATGTTAACATATATGTTAAAGTATAAAGATATTTTTAGAATTGACCTACATTTATGGGGTTTGGAGAAGCATTTATCGTATCCCAGAGAACAATGGTTTGAGTTGCAAGAGTTTTGTCAAAATGAATTGAAAAATATTGGACATCAAATGTCTGCCGGTGATTTATATTTAAAAGCGAAAAAAAGATTTCCTAAGTTAAATAGTAGATATGAATTGGCTGAGATATTAATAAGAGGTACCAATATTCAAAACTTAGGGTTTTATTCTTACAATTTAGCATCGACAGGGCAAAATGAAAGGCTTACTTTAAAAAAAACGGTTAGGACTATTTTCGATATTAATAAAAACCCAATACATGCCAAAAAACTATATCAGGAAATTATTAAATACCGTTCCTGTAAACTTCAAAGTCTTCGCTCATTAGCAGAACGCTTTAGTATTTTAAAAATATACCATCCAAATTATTTCGGACTAACTGAATATGACAATTTTAATAAAGAGTATTTAAGTAGAAATACGGATTTTCTTCTAAGTTATGTTAAATATCGTAAGAAGGATGTTGCCCTGATATCTGATATTATTGATGAACTTGAAACAGACCTATCGCAACCTGATTTTATTAATATTATTAAAACAATTCCTGATATTATTGTTGTTGAATCGGAAGATCCAGCCTACATAATTTATAAGAAATGGAGTATTAAGAGAGTTATCATTACAATTCTTGCAAGCACAAAAAAATCATATTTATTAAATGATCTACAGATTTTAATAAAAAGCCTTACAAACAAAGGTTTTAAACCTGCTAAAATTCGTTATTGGGTTGAGAACGATGTTAGAATAAAAAAAGTGAACCGTGGTAGGATTTCATATAGAGATTTAGGAAAGAGAGGGGGCAATTAACATTGAGGCAGTATATGGAATATTTTGACTGCTATAAGGCTGATATGGTGGAAGTTTGAACTTTCTCAATGCTCTCCGGTCCTCATGTTACAGAAAATCTAATTTACCTTGACAAAATACTAGAAAGAAATGACTTGCCGCGAACTTACGCCTTGAACAACATGATTTTTCGTCAGTTCCAATAATAATCACCGTAACAAGGAGCATACATTATGGCTTTCACATTACAATTAGGCGAAAAAGCACCGGATTTCATATTGCCTGCCACAGATGGTAAGACATACCAGTTGTCAGATTTTGATGATGCCGAAGTATTAGTCGTCTTTTTTACATGTAATCATTGTCCTTATGTCATCGGTTCTGATGAAGTTACTCGGCAAACGGCTGAAAAATTTGCCTCCCGTGGTGTTAAATTTGTGGGTATCAATGCCAACAGTAAAAACACCTATCCTGAAGATGATTTTAAGCATATGGTTACACGGATGAAGGAGTACAAATTCCCTTGGCTCTATCTGTATGATGAGTCACAGGATATTGCAAAGATGTATGGGGCATTGCGAACCCCACATTTTTTCATATTTGACCAAGCGCGTATTCTCATTTATACTGGCCGGGGCGTAGATAATCCTCGCGACACGAGTAAAATAACAGTAAACGATCTTGAAAAAGCCCTGGAAGAGCATTTAGCCGGAAACCCCGTGGGTGTTCCACTGACCAACCCCATCGGTTGTAATGTCAAATGGGACGGGAAAGATGCGCACTGGATGCCGATTGATGCCTGTGATTTAGTATGATACGTTGAGGGTTTCAGGTGACTTGCTGAGCGGTTGATTGTTATGCAAATAATAATAAAACAGAGATTAAAATATGAAGATCATTATTGATGGAAAAGAGATAGAAATTAGACCTGAATATAAAAATATAGTTAGTGTGGCCGATAGGGCCAAAATTGGCACACCAGCCCCATGTTATAGATCTGATAGATCTAACGGATGTTGTCAAGTATGTGTGGTCGAGATAAATGGCAAAAAAGAATATGCATGTGTAACAAAGCCTCTTGATGGTATGAATATCATTGTCAATAGAGACGATTTAAATAAAATTAGAAAAGAAAGAATAAAAAAATATCAAGAACTGCCAAAAGATACCCAGGAAGCCTGTGGATGTAATTGTGATTGCTCTGTAACAACAAATAATTGTTGTTGAAATAAAAGAACCTAGCTTTGCACCTGATCGCGCAGCGTCATGGTTTGCCTGTTCGATATAGGCGGGGATGAAACGTCATGTCTGTCCTTTCTTTTATTTGTATAATTTCCATTGCGACAGATGGATTTTCTGCGGTGAGGAAGTGTCTACCAATCAAATAGCCAGAATATAACATAATACCCTAAAGTCCGACCTAAAAAATCGGGCTTTTCTTTTCACCTCCTTTTATTAAGAACCTTCAGCCAATACACTTTCAGTGACTTTGATCCACTTATTGTCCTGCTTCTCACTCCGGCCAGGGAAGTAGTCCAGCGTATCGCTGGCGGTTTATTTTTCCAGATCACCGGTAAGCAGTTTGGTGATCCGCTCAACCTCCATAAACAAAAAACCCGTCATATCGACGGACATGATTTGTAGCGGTGCAGGGACTCGAACCCCGGACACGCGGATTATGATTCCGCTGCTCTAACCAACTGAGCTACACCGCCATTCAATAAGCGGCGAAATTTAATAAATCCGAATATTGGAAACAATAGATAATTCTGACTCAATCTTAACCTTAACCTCAGCCTTAGCCTTCCTGATGATTTTCCGGTTGCAATTTCCCGCCACTTTGCCCAAATTCACTCCCAATGTTGAAGCAAGTAAATAAGGAGAACCCATGAAACCTGTTTTGAAACTGAATAAAGTCATCGTCGTTTTGCTAATAGTATGCCTGGGCGTATTTCTGTTTGCCGGGGAAACCGATAAGCCCGACTGGGAAGGTGGCGTACCGGAAGGATGTACAACAATTACCGTGGGTTGCAAAGCGACCGCCGACGGATCGGTGATCACTTCCCATACCTGTGACAGCCACCGGACACGATCTTGGCTGGACATTACACCTGCAAAAAAACATAAAAAGGGGTCGGAGGCAACTATAGTGAAACGAGCGCCCTATGATTCTCTGGCAATGCCGACCTATAAACACGATGTTGTCGGTAAAATACCCCAGGTGGAACATACCTACGGATTCATTAACACCGCCTATCCCTGTATGAATGAAAAACAGCTGGCGGTTGGTGAGTCCACTTTCGGCGGGCGTGAATCTCTGCACGAACCCGATATTAATATGATTGACTGTCAACAGTTGGTAAGATTGATGCTGGAACGCTGTAGCACAGCCCGGGAAGCAATTCAGATGTCGGGTGATCTGTTGAAGAAATATGGCTGGAGCGATGAGGGTGAATGCCTGACAATTGCCGACACTAAAGAGGTCTGGCATTTTGAAATTGTCGGTCCCGGAAAAGGGAATCTTGGATCCATCTGGGCGGCTCAACGGGTTCCCGATGATCATATTGCCGTCAATGCCAAC
>Ga0265594_1003187_pt1 | contig 11099 bp, 6 predicted proteins | sample saktaG_11_FD_190147 | JGI IMG/M metagenome (GOLD analysis project Ga0265594, IMG submission 190147) | Saline water microbial communities from Sakinaw Lake, British Columbia, Canada - sak_2011_5_24_80m | ecosystem: Environmental > Aquatic > Non-marine Saline and Alkaline > Saline ... | reverse complement strand
CTTTTATCAATTTCTCTTTTTCCTTTGCCTAATCCAAATAAAAGCTTTACTTTCGTATTCTTAGTATACACCTTTAAAGGCATCAAAGTCAAGCCCTTTTGTTTGATTTTCCCAATCAATGATTTAATTTCTGATTTAGTTAGAAGCAGTTTGCGAGAGCGTTCAGGATTATAATCTTTGGGAGCGTTTTTAGGCTGGTAGGGAGGAATATTGGCGCCGATTAAGAATAATTCTTCATTTTTAAAAACTACATAAGCTCCTTTTAGGCTAATATGGCCGGTTTTAATAGATTTTACTTCTTGACCATTCAAAACCATACCTGCTTCGTAGGTATCTAAAATTTCATAATCATAGTAAGCCTTTTTATTTTCAGCCAACACTTTCATTAATTTAGTTTAGCAACTTTGAAATTATTTGACAAACTTTTTGATTGGTTTATGATTATTATGATCTTTTAAAATTGAAAATGATTAATGAAAAAGGGGAAATAAAAGAAAAAGCTTAGAGGTCTTTATAACAAAAGGATAACAAGTTTCTGTGAATGTGTTATACTCTTTCAAATAAAGGAGGGAATTATCTCTGAATGCAGAAATCCACCCCTGATAGATGATCCAGTGATAAAAGTGGAGAACGTGGAATTATCATTTCAAACAGAATTAACGAAATAAATAGGCGAACCAGTTCGCCTTCTTTTTTGCGCGTTACTATTGACAAATAATAAAAAAAGTTATATTATATTATTGGAGGTGAGAGACATGAAAAGATATATACTTTTGGCTGTTCTGCTTGGTTTGGGTTCTTTGATAGCAAGTATTGCGTGGAACAACGTTTATCTAACGAGCTCAGGTTTTCTATTCCTCTGTTTGCCCATACCGATGTATATGGCAAAGAGAAAAAGTATGCCAGATTGCTTAAGAAGATATTGTCCAAGCGGAAATAATTTTTAAAGCGGTAGACTAATGCCGCCTTATTTTTTTAAATTTGTTGACATGTAAACAAGAGAAAGTTATACTCTTTAAGAGGAGGAAAAAGATGAAAAAGTACCCGATCGATATGCTGATAATTATAGTAGCAGCGATTGCTTGTTATATACTAGTGATAATCGGACTAGAGACAAATATTTATCTCTGTCCAATCGGTCTAGGGATATTGGCTTTCGGTGTTTTTATAGCTGCTTTGTTTGATGTGATAACCCAGCCCTCGAGTTATTAAGCGGTTTTTGTGCCGCTTTTTTTATTGCTGAACCAGGTTTAACTATTTAAATAGTTGACTTTTTTATTTTAAAAGTTATCCTGAAATTAGGAGATTAAAGATGAATAAAGAATTAGCGCTTTCGCTGAGGGTTATGTCTAGTTTATTGCTTTGGCCAGGGGCTCTCTGGATAATGATTTCTGTGGGATTACTGCTATTTCTGTGTTACGATTTCAGCGGAACAATGCTTGAAGACATGTATCTTTCCTACGGAATGAATCTGCACCTATTTATAGTAGCAATAGCAATGGTGATTATTGCAACTATAGGAGATTTTTACAGTCATATCAAGACATATCTAATGTACCGTAGAGATAGTGAAGCTGCTTATTTAACGGGAAATGCACGTTTGTGCTTGAGAAGTAACGGTAGAATATGCTATAAGGTTGGAAGGAGAGCCAAGTCAAGCAAAATGGTACTAAAGTAAAAATAAACTTAGTACCTTTTTTTTAGCTATTTATTTTTAAGGGAAAATAAGTTAAAGTTTAATAATGGATACCATTAGAGGAGAAATAAGAAGAGTAGTTCAGGAAGCAGTAAAAAAAGAATGGCCCAAAATAAGATTGGATGAAGTTTTAGTTGAAGTTCCGGAAAATAATAAATATGGGGACTATTCAAGCAATATTGCTATGCAATTGGCAAGACAAGTCAAAGAAGAGCCACTAAAAATAGCAGAAATTTTACAGAAAGAAATGCTAAATACTAAATATAAGATACAAGATACATTCGAGAAAATTGAATTATCAGAGCCGGGATTTATAAACTTTTTTGTATCCAAAGAATATTTACAAAATCAGGTTAAAGAGATTTTAAGACAAAAAGAGAAATTCGGGCACTTAAAGATTGGCAAGAATAAAAAAATAAATATAGAATTTATTTCTGCCAATCCCACTGGTCCTTTAACCATCGGCAATGCTCGAGGCGGAGTTTTTGGAGATGTCTTAGGAAATGTTTTTAGGGTAGCTGGTTATAAAGCGGAGAAAGAATACTATATTAATGATTTCGGGAATCAGATTATAGCATTAGGTCATTCTGTTCTAAAAGACAAGGAAACTGTTTATAAAGGAGACTATATTAATAAACTTCATAAAAAAGTAAAAGAAAAAGATGTTTTTAAGGCTGGACAGAAAACAGCCAAAATAATTTTAGAGGAAATGATAAAAAAGACAGTTAAGAGAATGGGTATTCAGTATGATAATTGGTTTTGGGAAAGCCAGCTACATAAGAAAAAAGAAGTAGATAAAACAATAGATTTATTGAAAAAGAAAAACTTAGTTTATGAAAAAGATGATGCTTTCTGGTTTAAATCAAGAAAGTTCCAGGATAACAGAGACAGAGTTTTAATAAAAAAAGACGGGTCTAAGACTTATTTAGCCGGAGATATCGCTTATCATAGAGACAAAATTGAAAAGAGAAGATTTGATAAAGTTATAAATGTTTGGGGTGCAGATCATGCTGGTGATGTAGCTGGTTTGAAGGCAGGAGTAGAAGCTTTGGGATATAAAAATAAAGTTGAGATAGTTTTGCATCAATTTATAACTATTCTGAAAAAAGGAGAAAGACAAAGAATGTCAAAAAGAAAAGGAATCTATTTTACTATGGATGAATTAATTGAAGAAGTGGGTAAGAATGTTATAAGATTCTTTTTTCTTCAGAAAACGATTAACACTCATTTGAACTTTGATCTGGATTTAGCCAAGGAAGAGTCAGAAAAGAACCCGGTTTATTATGTTCAATATGCCTATGCTCGAATTTGTTCAATAATTCGCAAATCCGAGAAATCCCAAATCCCAAATCCCAAATTTAATTTATTAGAACATCCGAGCGAATTAAAGTTAATTAAACAATTAGTTAGATTTCCGGAAGTAGTTGCAGACGTTTCTAAGGATTATCAGGTTCAGAAATTGCCGCAATATGCTTTGGATTTAGCCGCAATTTTCCATCAGTTTTATCAAGACTGTCGAGTAATCTCTGATAATAAAAACCTTAGTCAATCGCGTCTGGCCCTTATCACGGCCACGAAAATTATTTTTAAAAACAGTTTTGATTTGATGGGTATTTCTGCTCTCCGAAAGATGTAAAATTTAAAAAAATCTGTTAGTATTTATAATATATGAACATTAATTTTCCTCAATTAGAAGATAGAATAATAACGTTTTGGAAAAGAAATAAAATTTTTGATAAATCAATCGAAAGGCGTAAAAAATCGCCCTATTTTGTTTTTTATGAAGGTCCGCCCACTGCCAACGGAAAACCAGGCATTCATCATCTTGAAGCGCGCGCCTTCAAAGATATTATCTGCCGCTACAAAACAATGCAAGGATTTAAAGTTTTAAGAAAAGCAGGCTGGGATACCCATGGCTTGCCAGTGGAGCTGGAAGTAGAAAAGGAATTAGGTTTAAAAAGCAAAAAAGACATTGAGAAATTCGGTGTGGCTGAATTCAACCAGAAATGCAAAGAATCAGTTTGGAAGTATAAGAAAAATTGGGAAGATTTAACTCAAAGAATCGGCTATTGGCTGGATACAGACAATCCCTATATCACTTATGAGAATGATTATATAGAAACAGTTTGGTGGATTTTAAGGCAGATTTGGAATAAAAAAATGTTATACCAAGATTATAAGGTAGTGCCTTATTGCCCGCGCTGCGGTACTTCGCTTTCTTCTCATGAAGTTGCCCAGGGATACAAGAAAGTTAAAGAACCGTCAATCTATATCAAATTCAAGATTAAGGATTCAAGATTTAAAAATACTTATTTATTGGTCTGGACGACTACGCCCTGGACTTTACCCGGCAATACGGCTGTGGCAATTAATCCTGATATTACTTATATTAAAGTTAAATTTAATAAAGAATATCTAATTTTAGCCAAGCAAAGAATAAAGGAATGCGGAATTGAGGGTGAAATTAAGGAGGAATTTAAAGGGAAAAAGTTAATTGGATTAAAGTACAAACCATTATATGAGGATAAAGCTCCTTATAAAATAATTAAAGGGGATTTTGTTACTACTGAAGAAGGAACCGGGTTAGTTCATATTGCGCCAGCTTTTGGCGAAGACGATATGAAAGTGGCTAAAGAAAATAATATTTCTGTTTTAATTACTGTAGATGAACAGGGAAAAATGAAAACATCTGGCTATAAATGGAACAAGCTCTTTATTAAGGAGGCGGATAGTTTAATTATTAATGAGTTAGCCAACAGAAATTTACTTCTTAAACAAGAACTTTACGAGCATGATTATCCCTTTTGCTGGAGATGTAAAACTCCCTTAATCTATTACGCTAAAAAATCTTGGTTCATCAAAACAACTAAGATTAAAAAAGAACTAATTAAAAACAATCAGGAAATAAATTGGATTCCGAATAATTTAAAACAAGGCAGGTTTGGTGAATGGCTCAAAGAATTAAAAGACTGGGCAGTTTCCAGGGAAAGGTATTGGGGAACGCCTCTACCTGTTTGGCAGTGCCAGAAATGCGGTTATGAGGAATGCATCGGCTCTAAAAAGGATTTATTAGAACAAGAATTCACCACTAATCATTATTTTGTTTTGCGGCATGGAGAAACTGAATGCTATAAAAAAGGGGTTCTTAATTATAAAGATAGGGGGGCTAATTGTCCCTTAACTCAATATGGACAAGAACAGATTGAAAAAGTTGCTAAGAAAATAAAAAATAAAAAAATAGATTTAATTTTTTCATCTGATTTTTTTCGTACTAGGCAAACAGCTGAAATTATTTCTCAGAAATTAAGGATTAAGTCTCAATACGATTCTCGCTTGAGAGAAGTTAATCTGGGTATTTTTCACGGTGAGAATATTAAAAAATACTGGCAGAATTGGCAATCTAGAGTAGAGAAATTTAAAGAGAGAGCGCCAAAAGGGGAAAGTTATCTTGAGGTTAAAAAAAGAATGGCTGATTTTATTAAAGAAACAGATAGGAAATATAAGAATAAAAATATATTAATTATTAGTCACGGCGGCCCTATTTGGATGTTAGAAGTTTTAATGAAAGGTTTATCAAATGAGCAAAGTTTAGGGTACTGGACCAAAAGAGCAATTGAAGTCGGCGAATTAAGAGAAATAGAATTTAAAAAATTGTCTTATAATAATGATTTGAATTTAGATTTTCACCGGCCTTATCTTGATCAGGTAGAATTTCTTTGTCCTGAGTGCCATAATCTGATGAAAAGAGTTCCAGAAGTAATCGACTGCTGGTTTGATTCCGGGGCAATGCCTTTTGCCCAGTATCATTATCCTTTTGAGAAAGAAAAATTCAAGAGCCAGTTTCCCGCCGATTATATTTCTGAAGCTATTGACCAAACCAGAGGCTGGTTTTACACGCTTTTAGCTATTTCAACCTCGCTTAACCTTAAAAGCCCTTATAAAAATGTAATTTCTTTAGGCCATGTTTTAGATGAAAAAGGAGAAAAGATGTCAAAATCAAAAGGCAATGTAGTTGATCCCTGGGATGTTGTTGAAAAAGACAGCGCTGATGCAGCTCGTTGGTATTTCTACACCATTAATCAGCCCGGAGACGCCAAGCTTTTTGCAGAAAAAGATGTTAATACGGCTTTAAAGAAATTTATTTTGACGTATTACAATATATATGTCTTTTTTACTACTTATGCCGACAAAAAGGAAAAAACTAAAAGTAAGCATGTTTTGGATAAGTGGATTTTATCGCGCTTGAATAATTTGATTTTAGAAACCACTAGTAAATTAGACAAATATGATGTTGTTTCAGCAGCCAGAACCATAGAAGATTTCGTTATTAATGATTTATCTTTATGGTATGTCAGGCGATCAAGGAAAAGATTTCAAGAAGCTGCATCAACTTTAGAATTTGTTTTATTAACTTTGAGCAGATTAACGGCGCCCTTTGTTCCCTTTATATCAGAAGAAATCTATAAAGACATTTCCAATAAAGAATCTGTACACTTGGAAGATTGGCCCAAAGCCAATAAAAAATTGATTAATAAAAAATTAGAAGAAGAAATGAAACAAGTTAGAGAAATAGTAACTGAAGGATTAAGCCAAAGAGCCAAGGCTGGAATTAAAGTTCGCCAACCCTTAGGCAAACTGGAAATAACTAAGAAATTAGAAAAAGATTTTTCAGATTTAATTAAAGAAGAAGTCAATATAAAGAAAGTTGTTTTTGGCAGGGAGATAAAATTAGACACTAAAATTACTCTTATTTTGAAAGAAGAAGGTATAGCCAGGGAGATTATGCGTCATATTCAGGAAATGAGGAAAAGAGCTGGTTACAAGCCACAAGACAAAATCATAATTAGATTTAGCGGAGATGATTATTTAAAAAAGATTTTAAAAAGAAATAAAGAACTTAATTTAGTAGAAGGCGATAGGCCAAAACAAGTTTTTGATATTGAAAGAACTTTTGATATTGATGGAAAAAAACTCTGGCTGGGTATCAGAAAAATATAATTAAAATGTTTATTCATTATCGGACAAAAGGGATTTTCATTAAAAGACAAGAAAGGGAAGAAGCAGATATTCTTTTTACAGTTTACACTCAAAATTTCGGAAAGATAGATATTTTAGGCAAAAGCATAAGAAAGATAAATTCCAAACTACGCGCTGGCTCCAGAGAATTGTGTTTGTCAGAAATTGAATTTATTCAAGGCAAGACCCATAAAACATTAACAGATTCTCTTCTGATTGACAACTTTCCAGAAATAAGGGAAGATTTAGATAAAACAGAGATTGCTTTTCAGATTTGTAATATTTTAGATCAGTTAGTGGCTGAAGAACAGAAAGATGATCAGATCTGGGAGTTATTGTTAGAGAGTTTTGAAAGATTAAATACTGAACACAAGCTTTGTTATTTTTTCTTTCTCTGGAATCTTTTAGCTATTCTTGGTTATCAGCCCGAACTTTATAAATGCGCTTTATGCGAGAAGAAATTAGATCCAAATGATCTTCATTTTAGTTCAGAGCAGGGAGGATTGGTCTGTTCTGTCTGTGCTGGAAAAGATTCTATTTCTGTAAAAGCAGAAGTAATAAAAATCCTGCGTTTGATTTTAAACAAAAATTGGGATATTTTAACGAAATTAAAAACAGAAGAAAAAAATTGGCAGGAATTAGAAAAAGTTTCTCAAAAATATGTTTTTGAGTTAAAATAGATATATGAATAATAAATCAATTTTTATAATAATTTTATTATTTTTGGCTGTAGGGGCAGTAGGTTTTGGCTATTATCAATATTATGAAAAAAATATCTATTCTAAGGAGATTATAAAATTGGAGATATCGGGCCCGGACCAAGTGGAAGCCGGCCAGGAAGTAGAATATATTGTTAAATATAAAAATAATGGAGATATCAGAGTGGAAAAGCCAAAGTTGGTATTTGAATACCCAGAGCACTCTATTACTGATGATGGTTATTTAAGAAATGAAATAGGTTCTCAGGAATTAGGAGAAGCCATTTATCCAGGTCAGGAAAAAATCTTATATTTCAAGACCCGCATCTTAGGGAAAGAAGGGGAGAGTAAAGAAGCTAAAGCTACTTTGACTTATCGGCCCAAGAATATAGAGTCTGATTATAAGTCGGAAACGTCATTCAATTCAGTTATCAGCCGGGTGCCTCTGACTTTTGATTTTGATTTTCCTTCCAGGATTCAGTCTGGAAAAGAAATAGAATTCAGCTTGAACTATTTTTCTTATATTGACTATCCCCTTTCTGATTTAGGAATTAAAATTGTTTATCCTTCTGGTTTTGAATTTAAAAAGGCCTCGCCCGCAGCTTTAGAAAGCACAGAATGGTCTATTAATCTTTTGGAAAAATCAGAAGGAGGAAGGATTGAAATCACAGGTAAATTGTCCGGTAATGTGGGGCAACAAAAAATTTTTGAAGCCCAGTTAGGAATATGGAAAGAAGGGGAATACATTGTTTTAAAAGAAATTTCCAAAGGAGTGGAAATAATTGAACCCTCTTTATATATCACCCAGCAGATAAACGGCAATCCTCAATATGTGGCTAATGCAGGAGATGTTCTCCATTATGAGATTTTCTTCAGGAATATTGGAGAAAAGGCCCTAACCAATCTTTCTTTAGTAACCAAACTGGAAGGCAAGCCCTTTGATTTGGAAACCATTAAAACTTTTGACGGTGATTTTGGACCTGGAGATAATTCCATTATTTTTGACTGGAAAAAAGTGAATAAACTGCAATTTTTAGATTCTCAAGAAGAAGGCAAGGTTGAGTTCTGGGTTAATTTAAAAGAGGATTGGAAAATAGATAATTTGGGAGATTCAAATTTGACTCTTAAGAACACCATTTATTTAGGACAGCAGGCGAGAGAAGAATTCACTTACAAAGTTAACTCTAAATTAACTATAGACCAGAGAGCTTATTTCAACGAGACTTTTTTCGGCAATTCCGGACCTCTGCCTCCGGAAGCAGGAAAGACAACTACTTATACTATTCTTTGGCAGGTTCAGAATTATTATAATCATATTGAAAATGTAAAAGTTAAAGCTGTTTTGCCCAAAGAAGTAAATTTAACCGGTAAGATTTTTCCTGAAGAGCAGAGTGAAAAGTTTTCTTTTGACTCCAATTCCAGAGAGATTGTTTGGAATATTGGCGAATTAGATCCTAATATTGATAACCAGAATTCAATCCTAGTTTTTCAAGTATCTTTTATGCCTACTAGCAGCCAAAAAGGAACTACGCCGGAAATTATCAGACAGGTTTCTATTTTTGCAGAAGATACCTGGACAGAAGAAATACTAAAATCAGAAGATGAAGCCATAAATACGGGCTTGCCTGACGATGAAGGTGTAAATGAACAACAAGGAATTGTTCAATAAAAAATGCAAAATTTGATGCAAAAAATTATATCTTTGTCTAAACGCAGGGGATTTATTTTCCCTTCTTCAGATATTTATGGCGGTTTTGGAAGCTGTTATGATTTTGGTCCCTTAGGCGTGGAGATGAAAAGAAATATTAAAAATCTCTGGTGGGACGCAATGCTTAAAAAACATGATGGTATTGTAGGTTTAGATGCCAGCATTTTAATGTCTCCCAAGGTTTGGCAGGCCTCTGGTCATTTAACAGCCGGCTTTGCTGATGAATTAGTTGAGTGCAAAAAATGCCATAAAAGATTTAAATTAGATGAGATTTCCGGTTCAAAAAAATGTCCTGAATGCGGAGGAGAATTGACCAAACCCAGGAGATTCAATTTAATGATGAAAACTTTTGTAGGTTCAGTGGAAAATGAAGCAGCTACTACTTATTTAAGAGCTGAAACTTGCCAGGGAATATATGTTAATTTTTTGAACGTTCTCAATTCTATGAGAATGAAACTTCCTCTTGGTATTGCACAGATAGGCAAGGCCTTTAGAAACGAAATAACTCCAGGCAATTACGTTTTTAGAGTGCGTGAATTTGAACAAATGGAAATGCAGTGGTTCTGTAAACCTTCTGAAGATAATAAATGGTTTAATTTTTGGAAAAAAGAAAGATTAAATTGGTATTTAAATTTAGGAATAAAGAAAAAAGATTTAAAATTAGTAGAAGTTCCGGAAAAAGACAGGGCCCATTATGCTAAAAGACAGGTTGATATTGAATATCAGTTTCCCTTTGGTTGGAAAGAAATTGAGGGAGTACATAATCGAGGCGATTGGGATTTATCTAATCATTCTAAACACAGTGGTCAGGATTTATCTTATTTTGACGATCAATCCAACAAGAAATACATCCCCCATATTATTGAGACATCAGTGGGAGTGGAAAGAATTTTATTAATGTTTCTTTGTAACAGCTATAAAGAAATCAAGGGAGGAAGAACCATAACTACTCAATCAGCTAAAGAAATAGAATCAGTTTTGGAATTAGATAAGAGATTGGCTCCAATTAAAGTAATTGTTCTTCCCTTAGTCAGAAATAAGCCGGAATTAATTAAAAAAGCAGACAAAGTCTATAACCTACTAAAGACAGAGTTTGTTACTCAATATGACGAAGTAGGTTCCATTGGCAGGCGTTATCGCCGGGCTGACGAAATTGGAATACCCTTTGCTGTTACTATTGATTTTGACACCTTGAAAGATGATACTGTCACGATCCGTGACCGCGACACTATGAAGCAAAAAAGGGTCAAGACAAATCAGCTTGTGGATATTTTAAATAAAAATATTTGATTTTATGCAAGCATTATTACCTCAATACTCTTCTTTATTAGTAACCCTTCAGCAAATCGCTTTAAGAAGCGATTGTTATTTAATTGCTCGTATCCAGGACAAAAAATCAAAATTTGTAAATGTTGTAGGTGATAAAATTGAACAAGCCAGAAAAGATCATATCAAAGGGATAGGCATGAGAATTTTTACTAAAAATGGAAATAATGCTTTTGGTTCAATAGATGATATTAATAATGAAAAAGAAGTTATTGAATGTTTAAAACAGATTATTTATTCCGCGAAGCAGGCAGAAAAATTTAACTTTGATAAAAATAAAGAGATTTTTAAATTAAAGCCGAATAAAGACATTGTTATTCCCCAAACAAAATATTCTTTTGATGGCATTGAATTAAATGAAATTAAAAATAGATTAGTATATCTAAATAAAAAGGTTAAGGAAATAATCCCGGCAGTAGTTAACAGTTTCTTTAATATTGAAGAAGAAGTCTGGAGAATAACACGTTCTGATAAAACCGATGTCAGCTTTAAAATTCCTCGTAGTTTTTTTTATGCTAATCTAACTTATAAAAAGGACAGTCAAACAATTCAAAGATTGCTTCGTCTTTCAGGAAAAAGTTATGAAATATTATTGGAGGGAAAAAATATTGATCAGCTGATAGAAAAAGCAAAGGATTTAGCTTCTATTTTTCCC
>Ga0265594_1003185_pt1 | contig 11101 bp, 10 predicted proteins | sample saktaG_11_FD_190147 | JGI IMG/M metagenome (GOLD analysis project Ga0265594, IMG submission 190147) | Saline water microbial communities from Sakinaw Lake, British Columbia, Canada - sak_2011_5_24_80m | ecosystem: Environmental > Aquatic > Non-marine Saline and Alkaline > Saline ... | reverse complement strand
CACGGTGGGTGAAGACGAATGCCGTTCATGGACGATCCGCAAGGGCATCAACGCCCAGAAGGCCGCCGGGGTGATTCATTCCGATCTGGAACGCGGCTTCATTCGCGCCGAAGTAGTCTCGTACGACAACCTGATCAAATACGGCAGCATGCCCGCCTGCAAAGCCAACGGCGTAGCGCGCCTGGAAGGCAAGGAGTACGTCGTACAGGACGGCGATATCATGGAAATCCGTTTCAACGTCTGACCGATTGGTTCTCCGGGTAACGTCCCTTTGCACGGAATTTTGGACTTTCTTCTTTATCCTTCATTTTGTAAACTCGTTTACAGCATTTTGAGGAATTAAATCCGGGACCGGAATCATGGCGCAGATTATATTGGAAGAACAGATGCGGGAAGAGCGTTGGCTGCTCTGGCTGCGCGGCTATTCGGATAGAGTTGTCGGGCGCCTGCGAAATGAGAGTCTCAGTGAGGCGGAAGCCCTGGAAATCCTGCAAACCGCCCGGCAGAAGATCCTGACGCACTTCCCGGGCAAAGAGCGGGAGTACGAAATGATCTATGACCGCCGCTTTAAACGGGTGCTTCTGGCCTGCGGGCATTGTCCGAATCTGGGCGTTCCCGGTGATGGCCCGCAAGACCCGGATTGATATTTTTGCGTTAGCTGTAAAAGGAGAACCGCTATGGATCGAGAGAAAGCCTGGAAACTTTTAAATGAGTACACGAAAACAGACAGCCTGATCAAACATGCTCTGGCGGTCGAGGCCGCGATGCGCCATTACGCCGAATATTATGGTGAAGATCCGGACTATTGGGGAGTTGTCGGCCTGCTGCATGACTTCGATTATGAGATGTTCCCGGACGCGCAGAATCATCCCTATCGCGGGAATGAAATCCTGGCGCGGGAAGGTTACCCGGAAGAGATGCGCAAGGCCATTATGGGACATGCCGACTATACCGGAACGGAGCGGGATACGCTGCTGGCCAAGACGCTTTTCGCCGTAGACGAACTGGCGGGTTTTGTGATTGCCGTGGCGCTGGTGCGTCCCTCGCAGAGTGTTTATGATGTAACGCCCCAATCGGTGCGCAAGAAATTCAAGCAGCATTCTTTTGCGGCCAAGGTCAACCGCGAGGAGATCCGGCAGGGTATCGCTGAACTCGGCGTGGAGGAGAGCGAACACATCCAGCGCGTGATCGATGCGCTCAAAACCATTGCCAAAGATTTGAAGCTGGAAGGAAATTTATCCGTCTGAAGAAAGCACTTTTTCGGGAGGGCGGGCATCACGCAATTTTGTATGGGTTGATAAACCCATGAAAATTCATTAATATACGCTATGGTATGAAACCGTTCATACCATCTAAATTGTGAGAATCCGGCAGACCGCAAAGCGGATTGGGTGTCAGAATCCATCTGCCGTGAAATAGATTCGAAAGCTTTGCTGGAAGAAAATTTTGCTGGAAAATAAGCTCCTTCGTCAGCTCGAAACTGAGATCTTTCCCCGTGTCGCCAAGCCCGGCCGCTACACGGGCAATGAGACAAATATCATCCGGAAAAACCATGTTGAGGTGGCTGTCAGCGTGGCGTTGGCTTTCCCGGATCTCTATGATGTAGGCATGTCGTACTACGGTTTCCAGATTCTCTATCATCTCCTCAACCGGGAGAAAGATATCGTGGCGGAACGCGTATTCGCGCCCTGGGACGATATGGAGGCGGAACTGCGCCGGCACGCCATCCCGCTCTACAGCCTTGAGAGCAAGACGGCCCTGAAAGATTTTGATCTGCTCGGTTTCACACTGCAGTATGAATTATGCTACAGCAATGTACTGAATATGCTGGATCTGGCCGGAATCCCGCTGCGGTCGCGGGAGCGAGGCGCGGGCGATCCCTTTATCGTGGCCGGCGGCGGTTGTGCCTACAATCCCGAACCGCTGGCCGACTTTGTGGATTTTTTCTTTATCGGCGATGCCGAAGAGTCGATCGTTCCGGTGGTGAGGGAACTGGCCCGCTTGCGGCGGGATGGGTTGCCCCGGGAGCAAATCCTGCGTAAACTGGCGACCGGATTCTCCGGTATTTACGCGCCTTCGCTTTACCATGTTGAAACCGGACCGGATGGACAGTTTGACGGCTTGCGCCCAGACTACGATGATATTCCACCCAGGATTAAGGCCAACCGGGTGGCGGAACTGGCGGCGGACAACTATCCGGAAAAACCCATCATGCCGCTAGTTGAAATTGCGCAGGATCGCCTGGTTGCGGAGATCATGCGCGGGTGCACCCAGGGCTGCCGCTTTTGCCAGGCGGGCATGCTTTACCGGCCGATCCGGGAGCGCGAGCCGGACGAATTGACGGAGCAGATATTGAAATCTTTGCAGGCCACCGGCTACGATGATCTGTCGCTCCTGTCACTGTCGACTTCGGATTATACGGGGCTTCAGCGGGTTGTCGAAGATACCACGGAATTTCGGGAGCAGCGCCGCATCTCGATCAGTCTGCCCTCGTTGCGCCTTGACAGTTTTTCGGAAGGAGTAGCGCAGGCTGCCAGCCAGACGCGCAAATCGGGCTTGACCTTCGCGCCGGAAGCCGGTTCCGAACGCTTGCGGCGGGTGATCAACAAAAGAATCAGCGAGGACGAATTGCTGCAGTCCGTCGAAATTGCGCTCAGGCATGGCTGGCGCTCGCTGAAGCTGTATTTTATGCTGGGATTACCGACCGAAACCGATGATGATTTGCAGGCCATCGTTGATCTGACCGCCCGGGTGCTGGCCGTTGGCAAATCCAAACTCACTCTGAATGTCACGCTCTCGCCCTTCATTCCCAAAGCGTTCACGCCCTTTCAATGGGAGGCGCAGGATTCACCCGAAGAGAATCAGCGCAAACTGGACTTTCTCAAGCCGCGCCTACGCGAACTGAAATTTATCAAGGTGATGGGGCGGGACCCGCAGGTGTCGCGCCTGGAGGGCATCATGGCGCGTGGCGACCGGCGGCTTTCCGATGTGATTTATCGCGCCTGGGAAAAGGGTGCCCGTTTCGATTCCTGGACGGAATTCTTTGCGCCGCAATTGTGGTCCGAAGCCTTTGCGGAAAGCGGCGTTAATCCGGATGATTATATAAAAAAAATTGCAACAGATGCTGTCCTTCCCTGGGAAATCATCGATCCGCTGATTAGCCGCGCATTCCTGCTGGGTGAGCGCGAAAAAGCCCTGCGCGCGGAAAGCACCACCGATTGCCGCTCCGGTTGTTTGAGCTGCGGTGTGTGCGTTCCCGGGGCGCTGGATATGCGTATTGCCGGGGAGAGCGCAAGTGTGCCTGCCGGCGTCGTTCAGGAAACCGCCGAGCCGCTTCCGACCCGCTATCGTCTGAAATTCAAAAAAGGGCCTGAAATCCGTTTTACATCGCAGCTGGACCTGATGCGGATTTTCCAGCGCGCCTTGCGGCAGAGCGGATTGGATTTACGCTACACCGGGGGATTCAACCAGCGGCCGCGTATTTCGATGGGATTGGCCTTGCCTTTCGGATACACGTCGGAAGCGGAGTACTTGGAAATCGTGCTGAACCAGCCCTCGCCGGCCGTCCGCGAGAAGATCAACGCGGCTTTCCCGATTGGATTGGAAATTCTGGAAGTGACGGAGCTGCCGCTGCGCGACCCGGCGGTCAGCAGTCTGATTTATGCCGCCCGCTATGCGGCGGCGTTTGAGGAGAGTCTGCCGGTTGACATAAACGGGACAATCGACGATTTTCTATCACGCGAAGAGGTCATCGTGCACCGGATTCGGAGCGGTCGCAAAAAACCCTTCAATGTTCGGGCATTTGTGGAGTCCATCGAGCGCGATAAGAATGGTGGTCTGCTTATCGGCACGAGCATTAAGGATGGACACACCGTAAAAGTGGATGAAATTTTAAACGTACTGGGCTTGTCGGATCGATCTTACCAGGTCCATCGCGCAGCCCTGTTGGTACATGAACCATAACAAGATTTTGAATCAGGATTTAAAAAATGGATAAAGTCATATTAATCAGTGAAACCGCCAAGGAGACCCGGATTGCCATTCAGGAAGACGGCGAGTTGGTGGAATTGTATGTAGAGAAACCGGAACGAACCCGCATGATCGGGAACATTTATAAAGGGAAGGTTGAAAACGTCATTCCCGGTATTCAGGCGGCCTTTGTCGATATCGCCACCCCGCACAATGCGTTTCTACCTTTCTCTGAAATCAACAATCCTCAGAACCTCATGACGATGATGGGTGATTTGAGCGATAACGAGGAAGAAGACGAGGAAGACGAAGTCGATTCGAAACCCAAACACACCCGCCCGGGCGGGGTGGATTCGGCCAATCTGCAAAAAGGACAGGACATCCTGGTGCAGGTGATCAAGGAACCGTTTGCCAGCAAAGGCGCTCGCGTCACGACGGATATTTCGCTGCCCGGCCGCTTTTTGGTGCTGGTGCCCAATATCGATTACATCGGCATTTCGAAGAAGATTCACTGGCGCGAGGAGCGCCGCCGTCTGCGCAAAATTGCCCGCGCGATCAAGCCCAAAAATTTTGGCCTGATCATCCGTACGGTTGCCGGAAAAAAGGAGAGTGAGGCGCTCGAAGCCGACCTCAAGCAGTTGATGAAGGAGTGGAAAGACATTGAGGACGCGATCCGCAATGAAGCCGCGCCGGCCTGCGTCTACCGCGATATGGAAATGGCGTCGGTGGTCATCCGTGACCTGTTGACCAATGATGTGAGCAAAATTGTGGTCGATACGAAATCGCTTTATAAAGAGCTGCATCGTTACGTCAAGAGTGTCTCGCCCGAGTTCGTCAGGAAGATCGAACATTACAGTTCGCGCGCGCCGCTGTTCGAGCAGTACAATGTCGAGAAAGAGTTTGAGAAATCGCTCGGTAAGAAGATCTGGCTGAAAAACGGCGGATTTATCGTCATCGAGCACACCGAAGCCATGACGACGATTGACGTGAACAGCGGGAAATTCATCAGCAAAAGAGACCACGAAAAAACGTCCTTGAAGACCAATCAGCAGGCCGCGAAAGAGATCGCCCGCCAGTTGCGCTTACGGGATATCGGTGGTCTGATCGTCATCGATTTCATCGATATGGATGAAGATGAGAACAAGAAGAAAGTGTTCCAGGAATTACGGCGCGAGTTATACCGCGACCGGGCCAAGGTGGCCTTATCGCCGATCTCGGCTTTCGGTTTGCTGGAAATGACCCGTCAGCGCATCCGGATTCATCTGCTGGATGCGGTCAGCGACGAATGTCCGCTCTGCCACGGTTCCGGTCGGGTGACTTCCAAGGGCACGATGGTTACGCGCATGGAAAGTTGGTTCCGGCGTTTCAAGGTCAAATCGCGCGAGCGCAAATTGCGTCTGCATCTCAACCCGGAGATGGCCGAATACCTGCGTCTATCGACGGGCAACCTGCTGCGCAAACTGCAGTGGAAATACTTCATCCTGATCAAAGTGGTCGTCGATCCGGCCCTGAATAACGACGAATTCCGGGTCTATTCCACGCGCACCGAGAAAGACCTGACGGATGAATATTAGACTTGACATCACTAAAAGGAATATTTAAATTCACCAGCCTTTTTGGAAGGAAACAGAGAGAAAAGAATGAGATTAGAAAATTACGCGATTGCCGAGATAGCAGGGCAACAGATTATCATGGAACCCGGTAAGAAAATTAAGGTTCCCAGACTCGATCAGGAAGCCGGCGCCACATTTGTTGTAAAGAATGTGCTTTACCTGAGAAACGGTGAAACGGTGGAGATCGGGAATCCCTTTATCGAGAACGTATCCATCGATACTACGATTGTCGAACACGCCCGGCTGAAAAAGGTCATCGTTTTTAAGAAAAAACGCCGCAAAGGCTACCAGAAAAAGAACGGTCATCGTCAGCAATATACCGTGCTGGAAGTGGGCAAATTTGGTGCTCCGGCGAAAAAGCAGGCGAAAAAAGCCGCTCCCAAAGCGCAACCCGCTCCGGTGGTCGAGAAAACCGAAGAAAGCAAAGAAAGCAAAGAGAGCAAAGAGAGCAAAGAGAGCTAGGAGTTCTGAGTAATGGCACATAAAAAAGGTGTTGGAAGTTCGAAAAACGGTCGCGACAGCAATGCTCAACGGCTGGGTGTCAAGCGCTTCGGTGGCGAATTCGTTACGGCAGGTTCGATCATCGTCCGTCAGCACGGCACGAAAATTCATCCCGGTACCAATGTCGGTGTCGGCCATGATTACACGCTCTTCGCGCTCGCCGATGGTAAGGTGAAGTTCGAGCGCAAAGGTCGTGATAGAAAATTGGTAAGTATTCTAGTATAGTCCGGTCCCGCAATTTACGATAGGGTTACACCCACTTTCCCTTGTTGAATTGCGGGATTGTTGCGTCTACGGCATCTCCTCGATCCCCGAAAAACAGGACTCAGTCGACCCGGCCGGCCTGCCCGGCCGATAAGCTGTTTTTGTCGCGGAAACTGCTTAACTTATCCCCAATCAATCGTATCGGTCTTTCTTCGTGAAATCATGAATCTACACGAGGCGCGGATGAAATCGATCATCTCCGCCAGTCGCCGCACGGATATCCCGGCTTTTTTCGGCGACTGGTTTCGGCAGCAGGTGAAAGCGGGAATGGTCGCGGTGCCCAATCCCTTTTCAGGCAAATTCTACTGCGTATCGCTGCGCCCGGAAGACGTAGGCGCCTTCGTTTTCTGGTCCCGGGATTATCGGCCGTTTCTGCCCATCCTGGATGAGATCGGGGATCTGTATGCTGAGCGTTTCGTTTTCCATGTGACCGTGACCGGATATACGCAGACTGCCCGCGACCTGCTCGAGCCGGGCGTGCCGCTCCTGGCGGACACCCTGCCCGCGCTGCGGGAATTGGCACGGCGTTACGGCAAAGACAGAATTTTCTGGCGCTTCGATCCGATTATCTTTTCCGATCTGACTCCGCCGCAGGAACGCCTGGAGCGCTTCGCCGGCCTGGCCGCAATCCTGCATGATGTCACCGAGCGCTGCTACATCAGTTTTGTGGACCTGTACGGTAAAGTGCGCAGGAAATTTGAACAGCTGGAGCAAAGCGGCCGGCTGCGCTTTTGGGAGCCCGACCTGCAGCGCGAGATCGAACTGGCGCAGGAAATGCGAAAAATTGCCGAACGGGAACACATCCGTCTTTTCACCTGCTGTGAGAATGGTGTCTCGGCGGCGAGCGGGATCACGGCCGGACATTGCATCGATGCGCCGCTGTTGCAGAAACTTTTCCGGGATCAGCAATTCGCTGACCGGCTGAAGCCAACGCGCGCAGGCTGCGGCTGTTATGCAAGCCGTGATATCGGGTGTTATCACAGTTGTGCGCACGGCTGCATATACTGCTACGCCAATCGCTAAAATTATCTACGGTTTTCCTTGACATTTTCGTGGAATGCGATTAGTCTTAAGCAAAGGAAATCAGGATGACGGAAATTTCCAGTTCTTCAGTTGCTCGTTACCCGGAAAGCATGAAAAGCCATTGGATTGCCGCAACGGATCGTGAATAGTAACGCTGAGAGAGGGGGAAAATCGATGAAGAAAGTCGTGGTACTGGGTGCAGGCATGGTCGGCAGTGCTATCGCGCTGGATCTGTGTAAGCGCTTCAATGTTGTGGCCGTCGATCTGAATGAGGAACGGCTCAAGGGAATGCGCGGGAATTGTCCGGTAGAAACCATTGAAGCCGAAATCCATGATCCGGAGAAAATCCGCGAACTGGTCAGTGATTGCGATCTGGTCGTTGGGGCATTGCCGGGTTTTATGGGCTTCAATACTCTCTGGCCGATCGTGGATGCCGGGAAGGATGTGATCGATATTTCCTTTTTCAACGAGGACCCTTTCGAGTTGGATGATTTTGCCAAAGAAAAAGACGTAACCGTTCTGATGGACTGCGGGGTTGCGCCGGGTATGAGCAATATTATTCTGGGTTATCACAACGCGCGCATGGAAATCGAAAGTTATGAATGTTACGTCGGTGGAATGCCTTTCGAGCGCAAATGGCCTTACTATTACAAGGCGCCTTTCTCGCCCAGCGATGTCATCGAGGAGTATATCCGTCCGGCGCGCATGGTGGTGGACGGCAAGATCGTAGTGAAGCCGGCCCTGTCCGACCCGGAATTTATCGATATTGACCCGATCGGTTCACTCGAGGCCTTCAACACCGACGGTTTACGGACGTTGTTGAAAACGGTCAGGATTCCGCAGATGAAGGAGAAGACGCTGCGTTACCCGGGACACCGTTCCGTGATCGAAATTCTGAAAGCGACTGGTTTTTTTGGCCGGGAACCGGTTTCCGTCGGCGGGCAGGAGCTGGTGCCGCTGCAATTGACCGAACATCTGCTCTTCCCGAAATGGTATCTAAAGAAGGATGAACCGGAATTCACCGTGATGAAAATCGTTATCACCGGTAACGAGAACGGGCGCCGCAAACAGTACAACTACCATCTCTTCGATCACTTCGATAAGAAGACCATGACGAGTTCCATGGCGCGCACGACGGGTTACACCTGCACCGCCGTCGTCGACCTTTTTCTAGAAGGTAAATTCAAGCAGAAAGGTGTCTGTCCGCCGGAATACATCGGCGCGGATCAAGCCTGCTTCGATCATGTGCTGACTTATCTGGCGGCGCGCGGGGTGCATTACCAGGTCGAGGAAATGCTGCTGCCGGAGGAGCCTTAACGCGCACCGTATTTCCGACGAGAATCCACTCTGAAAAATATTTCCGGAGCGCTGTTCGGATGGCATTTCTACGGCAGAAGGATTCAGAGATTGGAATGCTGTATGGGGATCGGCCCCAAGCCTTTTGACTTGTTTTTGAGGTAGTGCGGAATTAAATTCTTGGTGTTTTTAAAATCGCATGGGACCGTTCGTAATATATTGTTAATACATAGGTTGGAGTTGTTGGCATGACCAAAATATTGACCGTCGCAAATCAGAAAGGCGGGGTTGGGAAAACGACAACTTCTGTAAATATGGCTGCCGGTTTCGCCGTTTCTGAAGTGAAAACCCTCTTAATCGATATCGATCCCCAGGCTAATGCCACGCTGGGCTGCGGGATTGATTATAAAGATATAAGTAAAAGTGTTTACGAAGTGCTGGTCGAAGAAGTGGATATCAATGCGGCAATCATGCATACCGAAATTCCCTTCCTGGATATTTTGCCGTCAACGACCCGTTTGGTCGGGGCTGAGATCGAAATGGTCTCGATGATGGGCCGTGAAAACGTACTCAAGAAAGCACTGGAAAATCTGGACAAATCGTATCGCTATGTGATTATCGATTGTCCGCCATCGCTGGGCCTGCTGACCCTGAACAGTCTGACCGCCTCACATTCGATCGTCATTCCGATTCAATGTGAGTACTATGCCATGGAAGGTTTGGGGCAATTGCTGCATACAATCCGGCTCGTGCAGAGAAGTCTGAACCGATCGTTGCAGATTGAGGGCGTCCTGATCACGATGTATGATTCCCGTCTCAGGCTTTCGAATGAGGTTGCGGAGCAGGTTCGCAGCCATTTCAAGGAAAAAGTATATCAGACTGTTATCCGCCGCAATGTTCGTCTGGGAGAATCTCCCAGTTTCGGGAAACCGATTATTCTTTATGATGCCTCGTCGGCCGGAGCACAGGATTACATGAATTTGGTGGGAGAGGTGCTAAAGAATGATGGCCAAACGCTTGGGTAAAGGGATCAGCGCTCTCATTCCCGAATTTCCGGAGGGGACGGAGCTGGTCTATAAAGTCGCCGAGATCGACGTTGGGAAGATCAGCGCCAATCCGCAACAGCCGCGCAAGGAATTCAAAGTGCAATCGATGGAAGAACTGAAGTACTCGATTCGCGAAAAAGGTATTATCCAGCCGATCACGGTCCGGCAGGTGGATGGCGGTTTCGAACTGATCGCCGGCGAGCGGAGATTGCGCGCGAGCCTGGAATTGGGCATGGCGACTATACCGGCCTATGTCTTGCCGGTTTCGAGTGATGTGGAGATGATGGAACTGGCCCTGGTCGAGAATGTCCAGCGCGAGGACCTGAATGCCGTCGATGAAGCCCAGGCCTATGCCCTGCTGGCCAACACCTTCAATCTTTCCCATGAAGAAATTTCGCAGAAAGTAGGGAAGGACCGTTCTACGATTACCAACTCCATTCGGCTTCTCAATCTCCCCGATCCCATTCTCAAGGATGTGCGGGACGGCAACCTGAGCGCCGGGCATGCCCGCCCGCTGCTCACCCTCGGCAGTGAACAGCAGCAAATTAATCTTTGGCATCGCATTCGCCGGGATGGCCTGAGCGTGCGTGCCGTGGAGGCCTTGACCAAAAAAGCAACTGATGAAAAGCCCATCGAAAAAAATGCCCCTGTTCCCCAAAAACCGCCCTATTTTCAGGAATTGGAGGAAAAACTGATGAAGGTCATCGGCTCGCGGGTTCATATCCGCGGGAACGAGAGCAAGGGCTGCATTGAAATCGAGTTTTATTCCCGGGAGGATCTGACCCGGCTAATAGAAATTCTTGATTCTATCGAGGAATCAGTGTAATGAAGAAAAGTTACTATACCGTTCATATAGTATCCGAAAATAAGGAAAAACCGTTTATTTTGACATTCAGCGAGCTGGCGCTGCGTATTTTCCTGATCGGATTCGGAATTATCGCGGTTCTGCTCCTGGTGGCTACTTTTTTCTATTTGCCCAAGGCGCTGAATTTCCGCAATCTGATGGTTGAGAATGAGCAACTGGTTCAGGATCGCCTGAAGGTTACCAAGATTATCAGTGATTACAACCAGATTATGCAGATGGATCGCCATATCCGGTCGGTTCTCGGTCCCGATCTGAATTTGCCTTCGATGGATTCGATCAGTTTCGATTCGCTCTTTATCCCGCCCGGCTCCAATCAGACGCTTCAAGACAGTGAAATTGAGATCAGTTACCTGGATAATATCCCAATTTACCCGCCGGTCGACGGTTACATTACCCAAGGTTTTGTCGATGATAACGTATTCACGGATCAGAATCATTACGGTGTGGATGTAGCAGCGCCGGAGGGTGAGCCGATCAAAGCCTCTGCCTCGGGAGTCGTGGTATTCTCCAACTGGACCTATGAC
>Ga0265594_1003177_pt1 | contig 11117 bp, 11 predicted proteins | sample saktaG_11_FD_190147 | JGI IMG/M metagenome (GOLD analysis project Ga0265594, IMG submission 190147) | Saline water microbial communities from Sakinaw Lake, British Columbia, Canada - sak_2011_5_24_80m | ecosystem: Environmental > Aquatic > Non-marine Saline and Alkaline > Saline ... | reverse complement strand
AGAGATTGATCGTGAAAGGAAAATCATCGGCCTGAAAGTGATCGAAGGCTTATTCTCCCTATGAAGATAACCATTGTAACCGTTTTTCCGGGGATCGTGAGCAGCTGGCTCTCGGAAAGCATGTTTAAAAAAGCCAGCGAGAACGAACTGGTATCTTTCCAGATTCTGAATCTGCGCGATTTTACGACGGACAAGCATCGTCAGGTGGATGACATGCCCTTCGGCGGTGGTGCCGGAATGGTGATGAAACCGGAACCTTTTTTTCGGGCTTATGACCATATCAAGCAGGAATCGACAGTTGCGGCTGCCCGGGTAATCTTTCCTTCTCCTCAGGGAATACTATTCAATCACAGTCTTTCCTGCAGCCTGGCGCAGGAACCTGAATTGGTGTTCTTCTGTGGTCATTACAAAGGTGTCGATGAGCGGGTCATCGCGAACCTGATCACCGACGAGATTAGTATCGGCGACTATGTTCTCACCGGCGGAGAATTGCCGGCTCTGGTTATGATAGACGCAATTATCCGGCATATTCCGGGAGTCCTGAATTCGTACGAGTCCGCAGAAACCGATTCATTCGCCGACAACTTACTGGAAGGGCCGATTTTCACACGTCCCCAATCCTACCGGGGATTGGACGTTCCGGAAGTACTGGTTTCGGGAAATCACGCAAAAATTGATACATGGAAAATGGAACAGAGAATTCACAGAACAAGGCAAAGACGCAGTGATCTGTTAGACACAAACCATAAGGATCTTGGAGGTTAGAAAATGGACAAAATCGCAGCAGCAGTTGCTGATCAATTAAAAACCGATATACCTCAATTTAAAGCCGGCGACACAGTCGTTGTCGAAGTCAAAATTAAAGAGGGTAATAAAGAACGTATCCAGCGCTTTCAAGGCGTTGTGATTGCACGTAAAGGTGGCGGTGCGACCGAAACCTTTACCGTCAGGAAAATTTCGAACGGCATCGGGGTGGAGCGTATTTTTCCGCTTCATTCGCCGAATATTTCCAGAATCGAAAGAGTATCCGAGGGTAGAGTAAGAAGAGCTAAACTGTACTATCTCAGAAAACTCAAAGGCAAAGCCGCGCGCATCAAGGAGATTATCCGGTCATAAAATGCCCGACTGCCCAGATGATTATCAATTCCGTTTTCAGGCTTGACCCGGCATTAAGAGTCAAGCGACATATGAATATGCCACCGCTGGGTGGCCTATTTGTCTCAAGACCGGCGGCCTTCCGGAATGAGATGACAGTATGCCCGAAATGTTCTGATTGCCGATTCAACCTGTGGCAGGTATGAAAAGCCGGATGATCGGAGGTATCGCGAAAACCGAAAGGAGTGCTTATCAGACCTGCCGGAAATTATGACGGAATGTCCTACGACCGAATTTGGCACGCACTTTGTAAAGTGATAGTAGGTTTTTGAAACGGATATCAACTGGAAACGAATGGCAGGATCACATAGAGAAAAACCGATCGAAGCGAACAGCCCGGATCGAAAGATGATAAAGATTGATCGGATATTAATTTTGACGGAATTCATCGAATACAGGTAGTTTTTAAATCCAATAATGATAAAAATAAAGCAGAACAAATGGCATGGTTTTTTTGTAAAGTTAGCAGTCTTTACAAACGAGTGCTAAATTATAATGAAAGGAGAATCTGATATGGCGATTAAACCTTTAGCAGATCGCGTAGTCGTGAAACCTTCTCAGCCTGAGGAGAAGACCGCCGGTGGGATCATCTTGCCGGACACCGTAAAAGAAAAGCCCCAGCAGGGTCTAGTGGTAGCCGTCGGACCGGGTAAAGTATCCGAAAGCGGTACCAAGGTGAGTATGGAAGTGAAAGTCGGAGATAAGGTGCTTTACGGAAAATATTCCGGTACCGAAGTGCAGATCGAGGGTGTTGATCATCTTATTATGAGAGAAAGTGACATTTTAGCCATATTGAGCTAAAAAGTAAAAGGAGTGAAAAATGGCCAAACAGATTGAATATAACGTAGAAGCAAGAGCCGCTTTAAAGCGCGGCGTAGACAAGCTTGCCAACGCCGTAAAAGTGACGCTGGGCCCCAAGGGCAGAAACGTGGTGATCGATAAGAAATTCGGCGCACCTACTATCACAAAAGACGGTGTCACGGTTGCGAAGGAAATCGAGCTTGAAGATAAACTCGAGAACGTCGGTGCCCAGATGGTAAAAGAGGTAGCTTCCAAGACTTCGGACGTCGCTGGCGACGGCACTACAACTGCTACCGTTCTGGCTCAGGCAATCATCGATGAAGGCATTAAAAATGTCACTGCCGGTGCCGATCCGATGGATATCAAACGAGGCATCGATCTGGCGACCCAGAAAATCGTCGAAGGATTGAAGGAAATGAGCCGGGAAGTTACCGGCAGCAAAGAGCAGATTGCCCAGGTCGGTGCGATTTCTGCAAATAACGATCGCGAGATCGGTGAGAAAATTTCCGAAGCGATGGAAAAAGTCGGTAAAGATGGTGTGATTACGGTTGAAGAGGGTAAAACCACCGAATTGGAACTGGACGTTGTCGAAGGTATGCAGTTCGATCGTGGCTACTTATCCCACTATTTCGTTACCAATCCGGATTCTATGGAAGCCATTCTGGAAAATCCGTATATCCTGATCCATGACAAGAAAATCAGCGCCATGAAGGACCTGCTGCCGATTCTGGAAAAGGTATCGCAGTTGGGTCGCCCGCTCCTGATCATCTCTGAGGATGTGGAAGGTGAAGCCCTGGCGACTCTGGTGGTCAATAAGATCCGCGGCACGCTGCGGGTTGCTGCTGTCAAGGCACCCGGCTTCGGGGATCGCCGTAAAGCCATGCTCGAAGATATCGCCGTTCTGGTAGCCGGTACCGTGATTTCGGAAGAACAGGGTTTCAAACTGGAAAATGCGACGACTTCCTACCTGGGAACCGCCAAGAAAATCACGATTGACAAAGACAATACGACCATCGTCGAAGGCGGTGGCAAGACCTCTGAAATCAAAGCCCGCATCAATCAGATCAGGGCCCAGATCGAAAGCACGACTTCCGATTATGACCGCGAAAAGTTGCAGGAACGCCTGGCCAAGTTGTCCGGTGGTGTGGCTGTTCTGAAAGTCGGTGCGGCAACCGAAGTAGAGATGAAGGAAAAGAAAGCCCGCGTGGAAGATGCACTGCATGCAACCCGCGCTGCCGTTGAAGAAGGGATTGTCCCCGGCGGTGGAGTTGCTTTCCTCCGTGCCATTAAAAAACTGGATGAACTGAAAGTCGAAGGCGGTCAGCTCGTGGGTGTGAATATCGTCAGACGCGCCCTGGAAGAACCGATTCGTCAGATTGCCGCCAATGCCGGCCATGAACCTTCAATCGTGGTCATGAGGATCAAAGAGGGCAAGGACGACTACGGTTTTGATGCCTATAAAGAGGAATACGTGAATCTCTATGAAGCCGGAATTATCGACCCGACCAAGGTTGCGCGCACGGCAATAGAGAATGCTGCAAGTATTGCCGGATTGCTCTTAACCACGGAAGCTCTGATTACTGAGATTCCGGTGGAAGAACCACCGGCGCCTGCGATGCCCCCGGGCGGCATGTATTAATCGTTTAATATTGCTAAAAAAGCCCCTGAATTGTTCGGGGGCTTTTTTTTGTCGAATATTTTATCAAAGCCGGGGTACTGATGCGATGAAATACTTGACACTGAGTACGGATAAAGATATATTGCATATCATAAACAGGGAGGTAATATGACCGGTACTTTTGATAATTTCAAAAAAACCTTTGGAGATTGGTTTTCGAAAGCCGCTGATAAAGCCGAAGAGTATACCAGGGAAGCCGCCGGAAAAGCCGAGGAGGTTACGAAACTTGGTAAAGTCAAACTGGATGTTTTTCAGATCAAACGGGATATGGAAAAGAAATTCGCTGAGCTCGGCAAGAATGCTTTTCAATTGATTGAGGAAAAGAAAGAAAAGAATATTGAAAAGGACGCGGAACTGCTCCAGATCATCCAGGAGATTGCCGATCTAAAAAAACGCCAGATCGACAAAGAGGCGGAATATCAAAAAATAAAAGAATCTTCCGCCAAGGTGGCCAAGGAGGAACCGGAAACGGCCGAACCGGAAACGGTCGAACCAGTCTCTGAAGAAGTTAAGCCTGAGAAGAAATCTCCGAAATCGACCGCCGAATCGAAAAAATAACTGCACCATTCCATGTAATGGCCAAAGGGAAGGATAAGCATAAACCCCACCTGCTGGGAGTTCCGTATCCGGAGAGCCATGTCCTTCGGCGCTATTTTGAAGAGATTAGCTGTGAAACTCCACTGACGCCGAATGAAGAGGTCGAACTGGCCCTGGCAGTAAAAAGGGGTGAACCGGAAGCCCTTGATAAGTTGCTCCGGTCGAATTTACGTTTTGTTGTATCCGTCGCTAAGAAATACCAGAGGCATGGTCTCAGTTTGGAAGACTTGATCAACGAAGGTAATATCGGTCTGATCAAAGCCGCCCGACGTTTCGATCCCACACGAGGTTTTAAATTCATTTCCTACGCCGTTTGGTGGATCCGGCAATCGATCCTGCAGGCCATCTCCGAATACTCCCGGTTGATTCGACTCCCGCTGAATGTCGTCGGCAGTCTCAACAAAATTTCCAAAATCACTTCGGATTTTCAGAAAAATTACGAGCGGGAACCGACGAGTCAAGAGATCGAAGAGATATTAAAAGTCGAGAATATCGACATCGGCATAGCCTGGCAATTGACCGAAGGTATGATCAGTATGGATGCGCCTCTGGGACGCGATCGAAACGGGACACTGCAGGATATCTTGCCGGAAATGGAGAATAACGGACCGGATCGTGACTTAATTGAGGAATCATTCCATCAGGAAATCCAAAGGGCTTTAAACACCCTGGAAAAGCGCGAGGCGACAGTCATCCGGCTCTATTTTGGAATTGGCCTGGATTTGCCGCTGACGTTGGAGGAGATCGGGGATGAGCTCGATTTGACGCGCGAGCGGGTACGCCAAATCAAGGAGAAAGCACTGCGCAAGTTACGGCACGCCTCCCGGGCTTTCTTTCTGAAGGGATACCTGGGTTGAATAAAATGATTGACAAATACTGGACAATTTATTAATATAGGCTCAATGATATGGGTCGTTGGGGGCATTCCAGAAGAAGGTTAAAAAATTTTCTGATATGGGGCAAAATCCAAAGTACTTTTTTATTTTCAATAAAAACAAGAGTTTCAACTCGTTCTCGTTAACGCGTGAGAAACTTGCATGGATGATCGTCTCGGCAGTATCACTTTTCGTCGCTCTTCTGATTGTCTGCTTTATCTTTCTCTCGGATTTTTTCTACAGATCTAAAATAGCACACCTGAAGAAGAATAATACTCATCTGGTGAGTACCATTTATGAGCTGGAAAACCGGATCAAACTGGCGGAGTCCGAACTGAAAGTGATCGCCGAGAAAGACCGGGCCTTGCGCACTTATGTGGATATTCCGGCCATAGACAGGGACGTGCGTAAACTCGGTATCGGAGGTAAAGTCGCCTATAAAACCGATGAGCTGGACATGCTGATCCCGGATGATGATCTCAGCGTTGCCAGGGTCATGAACGATCTCGATCGGCTGAGTCGTCTGATTAAACTGGAGAAAATCAGTTATGAAAGCATCTATAATGCTTTCAAACATCGTTCGGCTGAGATTCTTTCCACTCCTTCAATCCGCCCTGTGAATATCGGCTATATTACGGATGCCTTTGGCTACCGCATCCACCCCTTTAGTCACAAACGCCAGATGCACTATGGCATCGATCTTTCGGCACCTTCGGGAACATCGGTCTTCGCCACGGCTGATGGGGTCATAACGAGTGTGAAAAATAGCCGAACCTACGGGAGACAGGTAGAGATCGATCACGGCTATGGATATACAACCTTTTATGCCCATCTCTCCAAAGCGCATGTCAAAGTGAACGATGTTGTCAAGCGGGGGCAGATCATTGCGGAAGTCGGCTGCACAGGAAGATCGACGGGACCGCATCTGCATTACGAAGTCCGCCAATTCGGCATTGCCGTGGATCCGCTGGATTTCTTCTTTACCGTTTACGATTGAGTTCTACTTCTTAACAACACCGAACCGATAAAATATTCTTAATTTTCTTCATAAATACTCCATTATTGTGTAATTTCCCGTTCCGATGAGCATGCGTAAATATTATATCGAAACATACGGATGTCAGATGAATGTGGCGGACTCCGAATTGGTAGCGGGGATCCTGGAGGAGCAGTCCTACCGCACCGTTGGCAATCCGGAGGACGCAGACCTGATTCTGGTGAATACCTGTTCGGTACGCGAAAATGCCGATAAGCGGGCAATCGCACGTTTACGCCAGTTCAAACATCTGAAAAAGCAAAATCCGAATCTTTTACTCGGCTTGATGGGCTGTGTCGCCCAGCGCGACCGCGGCCGCATTCTCGAAGAGAATTCTTTTATCGATATCGTGCTCGGTCCGGATACCTATCGGAGATTTCCCGAAATCATCGAGAAAATGGAATTACCGTTCATTGACGTGCAATTATCGCGGCATGAAGTCTATGACGATCTGTTGCCGAAACGTCAGGAATCTGTTAATGCCTGGATTTCGATCATGCGCGGCTGCGATAAATTTTGCGCCTTCTGTATTGTTCCGTTTACCCGGGGGCGAGAGCGAAGCCGCTCCGTTGGAAGCATCCTGCGCGAAGTAAAAGATACCGTCGCCGGTGGATTCAAGGAAATCACCCTGCTGGGACAGAATGTGAATTCCTACCGTTTCGAAGATATCCGCTTTCCGGAATTGCTTGAGGGAGTAGCCGCGGCAGCCGGGAATCTACGGATTCGATTCACTTCTCCGCATCCCCGAGACGTGGACGATAAAATGCTGGCGGTTATGCAAAAATATGACAATATTTGCAGTCATATTCACCTTCCGTTACAAGCCGGTTCGACGAAGGTGTTAAAGGCCATGAACCGAAACTACACACAGAAGGACTATCTGGAGTTGGTCGAAAAAATCCGGTATTACCTGCCCGATGTGGCCTTGACGACAGATTTGATTGTCGGCTTTCCGGGTGAGACGGCTACAGATTTTGCCGAAACGTTGTTCGTCATGGATCGGGTGATGTTCGATAATGCCTTCATGTTCAAATATTCGCCGCGCCCGATGACGCAGGCGGCCAAAATGTCCGATGATGTTTCCGAGGTGGAGAAATCCGATCGCCTGCTGCAAGTGATCGAAAAACAGAAAATGCACACCGATTTTCGTAACCGGGCCGTGGTCGGCACCCTTCAGGAAGTACTGATTGACGATTACAGCAAGAAGAACCCGGTGGAAAAGCGCGGTCGCACCCTGTCCAATAAGATTGTAATATTAAAGCGGGGAAATCCGGAATTGGGCTCACTGGTACAGGTGAAAGTAAGCGAAGCCGCCGGAGTATCCCTTTTTGGAGAACTGCAATAAAAATTGGAGTTATCATGAAATTTATCAAACTCATCGTTATGTTTGCCGTTATTATTCTGTTGCTGATCTTTGTTGTTCAGAATGTCGGACAGCAGGTCACGTTAAAGTTCTTCGCAGCCGCGAATACTTTTACCACCGAGATGATCATGGTGGTGTTGATCGCCGGCGTGATCGGATTTTTGATCGGTCTTCTGATGGCCGGCCTGGAAATTTTCTCGGCTAAAAATAAATTACGGGTTCTGGCTGCGGAGTATAAAAAATTGCGGGATGAACTGGATCAGTTGCGGAACCAGAATATCCAGGATACCTTGGATACCGAATCCTAAAATGACCGGCTTGGGCCGGATTGATTCAAAATTCTTCTTGCCTAAGTCACTAGAAAGCGCACATATTTAAGCAAAACATGAATCAGGTTGGGTAATGGTTAAGACAAAAGACGGATTAGATCTCTACACGCTGGCATTGAACCATATGCTGCACGGGGAATATAAGACGGCCATCAAATGCTTGAAAGATGTCGTCAAGCATGATACCGATAATATCGATGCTTATATTAAATTGGGCGTGTTATTGCGGGAAACCGGTGAAGGCCAGAATGCGGTAAAGGTACATCAGGGGCTCCTTTTCAGACGGGAAATGCCTCAGGATGAACGCATCATCATCATGCGTCATCTTCTCGAGGATTACGAAGCCCTGGAAGATAGAGAGAAAGCACTCGAAATCGCCCAGAAAATCGTGGACATGACGCGACGGAACCTTTGGGCGTATGACAAAATGCACAAGCTCTATCGCGATTTGGGCAATTGGGAAAAAGCGGCCGAGTATCTGCAAAAGACCCTGCGTTTCCGTAAGAAGACGCAGTCACGGCTCCTGGCCATTTATAAGGTTCAGGAAGGCATGGAGAAATACAAAATCGGCCAGTATCATGAAGCCCGCCTCATTTTCCGGAAGGCGATTAAAATCGACTCCCGCTGTGAAGCACCCTATTATCATATCGCCAATTCCTATATGAAGGATCAGCGCCAGGAAGATGCCATCTTGTGGTGGGAAAAATACGCTGACGTGGCGCCCGAGAAGGCCAGCCTGATTTTTCAGCGCATCCAGAGGGTGCTGTTTAACCTGGGCAATTTCAGTAAAATCGAAGACTTCTATCAGAAAATTCTCGCCAAGAAACCGGACGATATCCAGGCCAACCTGGCCTTGGCTTCGTTTTATGATCGCAAAGGTGATCTTAATAAGGCCATTGCGACCTGTGATGATTTAAAGGATAAGAAGCCGAATTCGATTGCGGCCAAATTAATGCTGGTGAAATTCCTGGTCCAGAACAAAGAACTGCATCGCGCGAGCGAGGTTCTGAACGGAACCATCGAGTATCTGCAGGGACTCCAAACCTTTGTCTGCTCCAATTGCGGAAACCAGATTGCTGAGATACGCTGGCTGTGTCCGGCCTGCGGTGAACCCGATACATATTTGAGTGAATTATGAAAAAAATCATTGTTTTTCTGGCAATTGCATTGCCGCTGATGTTGGTTGCGCAAGACCTGAGTAACTACTACGAGATGGTAAAAAAGGGCGAACTTGTCGCGGTAAGAGAGGCCCTGCCACGACTGCGGCAACAGTATCCCGATAATGCCGATGTTCTGTATCTGTCCGGGTTGGTCGAAACGGACGGGGAGAAAGCGCTGCTCATCTTCAAGGATGTGTTCAGCCGCTACACCGACAGCGATAAGGGGGATGACGCCTTTATGCGCATCATTGAGTACCTTTACACCAAGGGACTGTACTACAAGACGGTGAAATACGCCAAACGCATGATTGGACAGTATCCCAATTCCGATCTGCTCAGCAACTGTACCCAGCTCTTACTGGCCAGTTACAATGTGATGGGTGAAAAGGACTCCGTCAATTATTATTACAATTACTACAGCGCCCGCATTCCGAATCTGCAGCCGAACTTTGACAACTACCAATTTACACCCGGTTTTTCGGTTGGTGCGGCCCCGATCGGAAATCCCGAGAAAGTCACGGCCAGGACTGTGTCCGAAAAGCCGGTCGTCCCAGAGCCTCAGCCGGTCAAGACGCCGGTGACCGCGGAAAGCGGTTCCTATACGCTGCAACTGGGTGCTTTTTCCCAGACGGCCAACGCCACCCGCCTGAAAGAGCAACTGCGGGCTTTCGGTTTCGAACCTGTGCTCGAAGAGGGCGTCGGAAGTAGCGGAAATCTGGTGGTTGTCAAACTGGGACAGTACGCAACCCGCGAAGAAGCTCAGCAAGCGGGTGAACGTTTGAAATCCCAGTACGGCTATGATTATTTTGTGATGATTCAGAAATAATGGGAATGAATGTAACTCCGGTGGGTGCCGCGGTCTTCAAAATCGTCGTCCCCAATAATACGTTGGGGAGCTGGGTTCGACTCCCAGGCATTCCCGCAAGTTTATTTTAAATCGTACGAATTTCCGTTGCAGAGACTGCGAGCTCTGCAAGAACTGTTTTTTTTTGAAGTGATGGTCCAGGGGTGCTAAATCCGGTAGCGCAAATCTGACGGATGGCTGAGATCATACCCTATGAACCTGATCTGGATAATACCAGCGAAGGGAGGTAAACATGTTTCCAAAGCAGAGTTCTTTTCACGCATTACTCTTCTTTCTCTTCCTCATCTGTTTCTCCATAACATTGGCCGGGCCGATCCGAATCACCGGCAGGCTGCAACAAGCCGGTACCATGGCCCCCGTGGCATATGCTAACATTCTGCTGGTCGGAACCTCCGAGGGAACCGTTTCCGATGATGACGGGAGCTTTCGGGTCAATTCGGATAAATTGCCGGTTGAAATCCGCATCTCACATATTGCCTATCGGGATACGCTCATCCTGGCGCAGACGGTCGATCTCGGGATTATCTATCTGCAATCGGCGGTTATCCGGGGGCAGGAAGTCCTGGTTTCCGCGCTTCGCGCCGTCGAAGGAAAAACTCCGGTAGCATTTTCCAATCTCACCAGCGAAGAGATCGATGCCGCGTATAGCGTCGAAGATGTGCCCATGATTTTGTCAATGGAGCCCGGGATTTATGCCTATAGCGAAAGCGGCAACGGTACAGGATATTCTTACGTATCTATCCGTGGCTTCGACCAGAGCCGCATCGCAGTCATGCTCGATAATGTCCCCTTAAATGACAACGAAAGCCACCAGGTTTACTGGGTGGATCACGCCGATATCCTGAGCGATGCCCAGGATGTGCAGATTCAGCGCGGCATTGGCAACAGCCTCTACGGCTCTTCGGCCTTTGGCGGCTCAATCAATGTCGCCACGCGGATCTGGTCAGAGACGCCGGAAATCAGCGCCAAGATCGGCGCCGGTTCCTACAATACGTCGAAACTCCATCTCAAAGCCAACTCGGGTGCGCTGTTCGGGCAAAATATGCGGATTTCGACGCGCATCTCCCAGATTCTCTCGGACGGTTACCGTGAGAATCACGATAGTGAACAGAGGGCCTTTTCCCTGGGGATAGAACATCGTGTCCCTAAAATGACCAACCAGTTCCGGGCCTTTGCAGGCTATGAAAATACGCAACTGCTCTGGGACGGCGTCCATGCCAGCGAAATTGGCGACCGCGAAAAACGGCGGGCCGGCTAT
>Ga0265594_1003174_pt1 | contig 11122 bp, 10 predicted proteins | sample saktaG_11_FD_190147 | JGI IMG/M metagenome (GOLD analysis project Ga0265594, IMG submission 190147) | Saline water microbial communities from Sakinaw Lake, British Columbia, Canada - sak_2011_5_24_80m | ecosystem: Environmental > Aquatic > Non-marine Saline and Alkaline > Saline ... | reverse complement strand
CATAATGTCAGATAAAACCGTTAAAACGGTTATTTGAATTGTAGGAATTCTCATTAACCCCTGACTTAAGTCAGGGGCTAATAGTAACTTACATCAATTTTTAACCGTTTTAACGGTTTACTAAAACTTAAAAATATTACTTTATAGACAAGCACTAATTATATTATTGCCTTTCTTATTTTAATTAATTTAGACAAAAGGTCTTCAAGATTATTTATGTTTAGCATATTAGCTCCATCAGATTTGGCTATAGCCGGATTAGGATGTGTTTCAAGGAATATGCCATCTACGCCTATTGCTATTCCTGCTTTTGCTATTGTTTCTATTAGTTCGGGATTTCCTCCTGTAACGCCTGTTGTCTGGTTTGGCTGTTGTAAAGAATGTGTAACATCAAGGATTATAGGGACATTATTTTTTTTCATTTCAATAATTCCTCTAAAATCAACTATGAGGTCATTATAGCCAAACATTGTTCCTCTTTCAGTAATCATTATTTTGTTGTTTCCTGTTTTTCTTATTTTATCTACTGCAAATTTCATTGATTTTGGTGACAGGAATTGTCCTTTTTTTATGTTTACCGGTTTACCGGTTTTAGCAGCGGCAATAAGCAAGTTGGTTTGACGGCACAGGAAAGCAGGTATTTGTAATATATCAACATATTTAGCTACAACAGATGCTTCTTTTTCAGTATGTATATCAGTAATAGTAGGAACTTTAAGGTCTGTTCCTATTTTTTTTATAATGTTCAAAGCTTTTGTATCGCCTATACCTGTAAAAGAATCAAGTCGTGAACGGTTGGCTTTTCTATAGGAAGCTTTAAAAATAAACGGTATTTCCAATTTATCGGTTATTTTTTTTATATGTTCAGCAATAAAAAAAGATGTGCTTTCATCTTCAATAACACATGGACCTGCAATAAGGAAAAAATTATTTTTATTTAAGTATTTAATATTTGGTATTATTTTTAGCATCTTAAATTATAGGTATAATATATTTATCAGATATGGTTTAAAGGATAGATATAGTTATTTAAACATTTGATTTTCAGGTATATATGTTACTAAAATTTATATTTTAGTCCTGCATATAAACCGCCTCTAATGCTATATGTTGCAAATTCATCAGAATCAAAATCAAATATTCCTCCTATCTCTAAATCTTCTAAATCTTGTTTTGTTTGACCTAAAGCATTAACTCCCTGAATATCTAAAAATCCGCCAGTAAATCTAAATCCTATGTTTATAAAAAAGTTTTCACTAAGACCTATGTCAGCTCCAGCGCCTATTGCTGCCCCAAAGTTAATATTTTTAAAATCTTTTGATACATCAGATGTATTGTTTCCATTAATATATTCAGCTTTTGTTAAAACAGAGAATACAGGTCCGATTTCAAAATATGCTACTTCATTACCTGCTTTTATTAAAACAGGTATATCAATAGTTTTCAGGTCTATTTTTGATTCATAATCTGATGGTTTATTACCTTCATATTTTTGAATATGACTGGTAAAGAGAAAGTTTATTTTTATTCCTAAATTGTCGGAGAAGTCATATCCTGCAATGATTCCAATATTATTTCCAAAAGAAGGGACATAACTTTGCTTATCTCCTGCATCATCCGAAACCTGTTTATTTACAAGCCATGTTGATGCTTCTGTATATTTTATGCCTATATATTTGGTTTGTCCAAAAGATGAAAAAGAGATAGAAAAACAGAGTAATAAAATAAATAATTTTAATGTTTTCATAATTTTTAAGGTTTATATAATTATTATAAATACAAAATTACATAAAAAAAATTTAATCAATTATATTATATACAAATAATATAAAAATTTATCCTGTTAGATAATTTTAAATATGTATAATTATATATGATATAATCCTATATCTAATATCTGACAAGAGTAAAAGATTTAAAATTTATTTGTTTTTTGTTTGATAGAAGTAATTGCTTTTTTTGTGGATATAGGAAAGTCGCTTTTCATCATCCATTCATAGTATGATGAGTATTTTTCAAATACTTCTTCTACCGGTTTTCCTTTATATTTTCCAAAGTTAAATACTTCAATATTATCTTCGTTTAGTATGATATGTCCTATAAGGTCAACATTCTTATTTAATGATGAAAAGTTATGTAATGCCTGAACATTATTGACAACAGGGTAGGAGATGTTCCCATTTTTGTCTTTATATTCTACATTTTTATATTTTTTTATTTGTGCTTTTAATATTTGATAAGTAGCTGATATGTCGGCTTCTGCACTATGTGCATTTATAAGTTCTTTATTGCAAAAGAATTTATAAGCAGCTATTAGTGTTCTTTGTTCCATTTTATGAAATATATTTTGAACATCAACCATTTTTCTGTTTTCTATATCAAATTCAATATTAGCTCTATGAAATTCTTCAACAAGCATTGGTATATCAAATTTGTTGGAATTATATCCTGCCAAATCACAATTTAAAAAGAAATCTGCTAAATCTTTTGCTATATTACTGAAAGTTGGACAATTTTTTACATCCTCGTCTGTAATACCGTGTATTTTTGTTACTTCTTTTGGAATAGGTATTGTTGGGTTAATTTTTAAAGTTTTTAGCTCTGTATGTTCATCAGCAAAGACCTTTAAAATACTTATTTCAACTATTCTATCCTTAACAATATTAAGTCCTGTTGTTTCAATATCAAAAAAAGCAATTGGACGAGTAAGTTTTAGATTCATCTGTTTATATTTTTATGTATTTATTTAGTTAAAAAAAATGTTTAATAGATTAAAAAGAATAAAAAGGGATTGATTATACTGTAAATGGTTTTATTTTGCCTGAGGTGGATTATAATTTGTTATTACATTAATTGTCTGCCCCGTAAAATTGCGATTTACCGGAATATTTCATCGGAGTCATTTACAATCATCAATCATCAATTACAGGTGTAAGTATAACATTTTTTATAATTTCCTGTCTGCATATATCCATCTCATAGTCAGATATTTCAATATCTTCTTTATATTCCTGAAATTTTTTGCCCTTATAAATTATTGTAAATTTTCCTGGTGGAAGGAGCAGTATATAGTTACCTGTTAAATTATTGGGTTTATAATGTCCAATAATTTTATTATTTTTTTTATTAGTAACAGTTATATTTATTTCTATTTCTTTTTTTCTATTTTTTTTTACTTTATTAATATTTATTTTTGATTTTGAGAATTTATTTACTGAAATTTGATTATTGTCAATATCCGGATATGAATTATCATTTTTTGTTTTATACAATTTTGATAAAAAGATATTAACAGAGTCAGTATTTAATATAGTTCCTTTTATCGGAGTATATTTAGGTTCTGCGTCATTAAAAGTAACTCTGTAAATATCAAGGTTTCCCATACCATTTTCGCGACATTCTGATATATAAGCATATCTGCCTGATTTGGAAAAAGAAATAGTATAGTTATCATCAGGAGTATTTATGGGGTATCCAAGGTTTACAGGTTTTGACCATGATTTTGTTTTTTCATTCCATAAAGATTTAAACAGGTCAAATCCACCCATACTATTATGTCCTAATGAAGAGAAATATAGAGTTTTTCCGTCAGAAGATATATTAGGAAAATCTTCGTCATAAATAGTATTAATAGTATTACCTAAGTTGTCAGGTAATCCCCATTCACCATTTGGTAATTTTTTTGACATAAATATATCTTTTCCGCCATGGTTATCATCTTGTTTATCACTTGCAAAGAATAATATATTATTATCATTAGTTACAGATGCTGATGTTATCATATACGATTTTAAATATTTGCCAAGAGTAATTGGCTGCTGAAAATTTTTACCATTTTTTTTAGATGATAGCACTTCGCTTGTGGCTATATAATTATCAGCAAAGATTAACAGATTTTCTCCGTTTTGTGATAATCCAATACATTCTTCTACTAATTCTGAGTTGACAGTATTAATGCTTTTAGGTTTTTTCCAGTTGCAGTTTTTTAGTTCCGACATATATATATCAGAGGTATAAAATCCATCATAGTCCAGAAGTCCTCCTATATTTCCTTTTCTTTTTGAGGTAAAAATGATAAAAGATTCGTCTTCGGGAACAAAAGGATAGTAATCAGGATAAGGAGAATTAAAATTGGGTCCTAAATTTTCCAAATTAACGTTAACAGGATTTTCAATCATTTTTTTTGCATTATAGCACATTTGGATTTGTCTGTTAGCTGTAATATAATTGTCATCATATCCTTGTCCTAATAAAGTTTTAAATTTTTTAAAAGAAATTATTGCATCATCAAAGCGATAAGCCAGTTGATATGCCCGTCCTAATGTGTACCAAATAAAAATATTAACATCAGATTGTTTTGTTACTTTTTCAAGATATGGTATGGCTTTCTTTTTATCAATATTTGTTAATAGATAGCACATCCCAATTTGATAGTTATATTCTATATTTGTTGAATCTGTTTTTAACAGCAAGAGATATTCTTTTAAAGCATCTTTGAAATCCTGATACTCAAAATATTTTTTTGCAATTTTTTTATCACCAATTTGTCCTGTATTTGCCTGATATTGGCAATAAATGTTTAAAGGAATAAACAACAAAGAGAGGATAATTAAAATATTTTTTAAATATTGAAACATTACTATAATTTTATTGCTTTATATTTTAAAAATGAAAAAATAAATGCTAATTTAAAAAATATATATAATAATAAAATAAATAATATGAATAATTTATTAACAAAATTATAATATAAAATAGATAAGACAGCAATGAAACAGAATAACAATAGTTAATAGCAGTATAAAATTTGTTATTAAAAATTTTTTTTTTTTTTTTTTAATTAAAAAAATTTAAATTTGTGATAAATTTACAAATAGAATATTTGGTCTTAAAAATGACATAAATTTTTAAATATAGACTTCTTAAAAATTTGGAGAAACAAAAGTCAATCAGGCAGTTGCCTGATAACAATTAGAATATCAAGTGATTATATAATATATCAAAATAAAACTACTCATTTTATATTTAGATATATTAAAAAGTAATTATTTGGAAAACATTTTCTTTTATTAAAGATAATTTCCCCAAAGGGGAAAAATATTAATAACTCCGTATGAAATGCGGAGTAAGTAAATAATAATCCTTCAAACAACCCTGAAAGGGTTGAATAAAACTATCATAAAAATTGTTTTTTTATTCAATCCCTTCGGGATTGGTGTTAATATGATTAGTTAATACCATAGGTTGCACCTATGGTTATTAAAATTAAATCCCTTTCGGGATTTCTCGTTATTGATAAAAAAATGTAAATTTGTGATAAATTTACAAATAGAATATTTGGTCTGAAAAATGACATAAATTTTTAAATATGAAAAAAAACAGAAAACAAATAAGTTTTACAGATACATATATATCGCGTCGCAGAAAGTCGGATATAGAATTTTTTGATGAAATTAATTCAATAATAAATTGGAAAGAATTAGATAAAACAATAAAACAGTATTATTGTAAAGACAGAAAAAAAATGGGAAGGAAAGCATATCCCAAATTACTGTTGTTTAAAATTTGTTTATTAAAGATATGGTATAATTTAAGTGATAAAAAGTTAGAAAATTATATTAATGACAGTTTATCTTTTATGCGTTTTTTGGATTTAAAAATAGAAGATAATATTCCTGATACTAGCACAATAGGAAGATTTAGAAGATGGTTAGTTAAAAATAATATGTTTGAAGATTTACTGGAAATTATAAACAAACAATTAGCAGACAACGATTTTTTAATAAAGAATGGAGAGATAATACAGCCAAAATTAATAAAAACAGCAAAGAAAATTGGTATTGTTAATTAGGTATAGCTAATAATAGATGAACTGAGATATTAATACTTTGTTGAAAAAATTAAAAAATTGTAATAATTGGAAAAATTATGGATAAGGACTTAAAAAGGTAATGGTGCCAAAAATAGTTGGTAATTTTCCCAAAAAATATTATTATCTTATCGGCATTAATCCGAAAAGGACATAAGCTCTGCTGAGGAGCAACTTATTAGCGATAGGATTAATCTTATACAGTAATGAAGGGCTCTAGTAAAGAGTCCTTTTTTATTACTGGTAAGCTTTATGGCTAAAAAAACCTATTGCTTATTCTTAAAATATAAGTACCACATAATAAATTGTTTTCTATGTTTATAAGATAATCCCCTGTGTATATTTAAGTGTCCTTTCATATGCCCAAAAAATGATTCTATAGAATTAGATGATTTAGGAATATTTGAATTATCCAAATAATGGAACATATCTGGCAAAGCTCGTTTTATACTCATAAAACTTCTACGAACCATCTTGTGAGTATACCAATACCTATTGGTTTCAATAGAATAGCTTTTTTCATTAATATATTCTTTGTGTTTAATATACCAATTGTGTAAATCTAATAACCAATAACTTAATTCATTATAAGTATTTATTAAATGTAATTTAGACACTATTAATTTTAATTCAAAACCAGCTATACTTTGAGGATTTTTTGTCAGCCATATTCTACAATCTCTTTGTATATGAACTAAACAACGCTGCATAGGAATATCGGGTAATATTTCTTTCACAGCTTTTATAATAGATTTATGCCCATCACAAGTAACACTTTCTATTTGTACACCTATACTTAGTAAATTCAATAAATCTTCCTTTATTTCAAAGTAATGTTCACCATCAGTTAGGCGATACAGTTGAGTAAATTTAATATGATAATCTCTATACAATACCAGGCATATACCGTTTTTGAAATAAGTACCATCAATAAGCAAATTAACTTTTTCTGAAGGATAAACCGATAATGTTGGTGGTTTTGATAAATAAGTAGAAAATAACCTTTTTAATGTTCTTTCCGAATACCCACTTTCAGATGATAAATCATCTATGGTTCTTCTCTTTATAACCCATTTTTCAAACCAAATAAATTTATTTGATAAACTTACAGATTTGTTTTCATTAGTAAATAGAATACCGCAATTATTACACTTATAACGTTGCTTATTATTCTGTTTTCCCCATTTTATTGTGTTAAGACTTTTGCATGCCCAACATCGTTTTTTTTGAAGTTTTCATTATACAAAAGAAGTTTATTGAAACTAGTTTCAATAAACTTCTTTAAACCTTAAGTATAGTATAGCTTTTAGAGCTTTTTACCAACTATTTTTGGCTATTAAGCCCTTAAAAAAAAATTACAATTTTTATAATCTTTACAATTATTTTAGGCATTACAATTTTTTCAATTTTTCAACAATAATAAACTGTATTTAATTAGCAATACCAAAAAATTGATATTAAAATATAAATTAAAGAATAGGCAAGTATTAAATATCAAACAAATTTGTGCTTAAATATTTTTCACCTCTATCAGGAAAAATAACGACAATAGTTCCTGAGTCAATTTTTTTAGCAATTTCAATTGCTGCTATCATTGCGGCACCGCTGCTCATTCCTACAAAGACACCTTCGTTTTTAACAATTTGTCTTGCCATTTCAAAAGCTTCTTCTTTTTCTATCATAATTGCTTCATCAATAATTTCAGGATTATATATTTCAGGAATAATTGCTTCTTCCATATTTTTCAGACCTTCAATATAATGTCCTTTAGCAGGATGCGCACTAATTATTTTCATTTTTGGATTATGTTTTTTTAGTCCTAATCCAACTCCCATCATAGTTCCTGATGTGCCTAAGGCAGATACAAAATAATCTATATTTCCATTTATGTCTCTCCAAATTTCTTCTGCTGTAGTTTTATAATGTATAAGTTTGTTATATTTATTTGTAAACTGGTCTGGCATAAAATATTTGTCAGGATATTTTTTTACTAATTCTTTTGCTCTTATTATTGCACCATCTGTGCCATGCTTTGCATCTGTTAAAATGATTTTTGCACCAAATGCTTTAATCATTTTCTTCTTTTCATCAGAGACAGCTTCACTCATCACAATTTCTACGTTATATCCTTTTTTTAGTCCTATCATTGCTAAAGCAATGCCAGTATTACCTGATGTTGGCTCAATAATAGTTTTGCCCTGTGTTAATTTCCCTTCTGCTTCTGCTTGCTCAATCATTTTTAATGCAATTCTATCTTTTATACTTCCTGTTGGATTAAAGCCCTCTAATTTTGCATAGATATTAACATTTTTGTTAGGACTAAGTTTATTTATTTTTACAAGAGGTGTGTTACCAATTACTTGCAAAATATTATTAAATATTGTCATAATTTATAGTTTAAGGTTCCAAGTTTCAAGTTTCAAGTTCAAAGCACAAAGTTCATAATTAATAATTTAATAATTATTTTCTAAATTTTAAGTATTTTGAATTTTAGGCATTTTGAATTTCATAATTCATAATTCATAATTCATAATTGTCTTAGGTCATATCTATTTCGTCTGTATTTGTATTAGCGTATATATCTAAATTTTTACGATTAAGGATGCTTTGTATAATTTGTATAGATGTTTTTGCGGCTTTATCATCAGGGTTAATTTCTAATACCTTAATATAATCATTAATAGCTCCGGCAAAATCTCCTAATTTTCTTTTTATTTTTCCTCTTTTATAATAAGCAACATCATTTTGTGGATTTATTTCAATAACTTTATTAAGTTCATCAATAGCACCTTTAAAATCATTGTTGTTAAACTTGTTAATGGCTTTGTCCATATATAAATTTTCTTTATCTTTCATATATTTATATTTTTAACAAGATAAAATTAAAAATTAAAAAATTCATAACTCACATTTCATCAGGCAACTGCCTGTCAATATAAATAATTCATAATTATTTTTGAGCATGAATGTTTCATATAAGGATTATACAACAATTTATTTCGTTAATATATCAACACCGGTTTCGGTAACAGCAAGCGTATGTTCCCATTGTGCAGATAAAGAGCCGTCTTTTGTAACAGCAGTCCATCCATCTGATAATATTACGGCTTTATATTTTCCTTCGTTAATCATAGGTTCTATTGTAAATACCATACCGGGAAGCAATAAAACACCTTTATTTCTTTTTTTAAAATGATCTACTTGTGGGTCTGTATGAAATTCCAATCCTACACCATGTCCGCAATAGCTACGGACAACAGAAAATCCGTTTTTATTGGCATGTTTTTCTATTACTCTACCAACATCATTAAGGTCAGCAAAGGGTTTTACCTGTTGTATTCCTAAATAAAGACATTCTTTTGCAATATGAATTAAATTTTTTGCTTTTTGTGATACATCACCTATTTCATACATTCTGCTGGCATCTCCATAATATCCATTAAGAATACATGTTACATCAACATTTATTATATCACCTTGTTTTAATATAGTATTATCAGGTATTCCATGACAAATAACATTATTCACAGAAGTACAAACACTTTTTGGAAATCCTTCATAATTAAGAGGAGCTGGTATAGCATTATTTTGTATAGTGTATTCATGCACCCATTCGTTTATTTGATTTGTTGTTATTCCTGCTTTAATACGTTCTCCAACTATATCTAAAATTTTTTTTGTAAGTTGAGAACTTGCCCTTATACCTTCAATTTCTTCTTTGGTTCTTATAAGATTTGCCGAAAGAATAGTAAATCCCTTTTTTTTGTAAGATTCCAATATATTTTTATCTGTTAACATATCATCTCATCCTTTATATATACCCTGCTCGGTAATAATTTGATCTAATTTATGTAATATAAATAATTACAATTTTACCTGTTATTGTCATTAATTGTCATTAGTAGTCATTAACAATAAATGACGGCGAAGCCAAATGACAACAAATGACAGCGAAGCTAAATGACAAATTATTGGGCGCAAAATATAACCACTCAAAGTATATTATTAAAAAAAAAATTATAAAATTCTAAATAATAAGATTTTTTTTCAATTTCCTTACATAGAACTTATTATCTCCATATATAGTTTCTATAATATCACCTTTTTTTATTAATTTATCAATAACAGTCCAGTTAGCTTTCGCCTTTTTCAAAAATTCTTTTATAGCATCTTCTCTCATTGGATGAACTGATATAATACTTAATATATCTTGTTCTGCATTTCCTGTAAAAGCAAAAGCATTTCCTTCATAATCAACTGTGCATTCTACATTTAATCCTTTTTTATAAAAAATATTATATGCTATATTTATATTATGTTCTGATGCCGGTTTTACAGATTTTAATGCAGGCGGTCTTATAGGAGTAGATATGTAACTTTTGTTTGGTTTTATTTCTGATATAAAAGTTGCTATTTTGTTTAATTCCTCAGTATCATCATTAATACCATTAACGAGCATTGTCTCTGTAACCAGTTCTCCTTTAAAATTTTTTGCAAAATCCAATATGCCTTTTTTTATTGCAGATAAATTTAACTTACCAAAAGGTCTGTCTATTTTTTTCCATATATTTTCAGTTACAGCATCAACTTTTATAGATACCCAGTCGGCTTTACATAAATCATCTCTAACTTCTTTATCACAAATTAAAGAAGAATTTGTAATTATAGCTATTTTTATATTTAAAGGTCTTATCAAATCTATTATCTTTCCTAAATTTTTGTCTAATGTTGGCTCTCCATCAGGGACAAAAGACAGATAATCTATTTTTTCATTTCTTGCTTTTAACTTTTTTACTTTATATTCTATTTCTTGTTTTATCTCTTCGGCTTTATAAAATTTCTCTCTGTTAGTTTGCATCTTTAAAGTATTGCCAAGCTGACAATAGATGCATGAATAAGTACAAATTTTAGGTGGAATATGGTTTATGCCCAAACTTTTTCCTAATCTTCTTGAAGGAATAGGTCCAAATACTTTCATGTATTTATATTTTTATATTGTGTTCATATTCAGTTATTTCTAGCTTTTAGCTATTGGCATTTAACTTTTGGCTATTATTTTTTTAATAGTTAACAGCCAACAGTTAATGGTATATATAATTATTCCCTTCAGTCGGTCGTCTGATTGTAAATTCCGTATTTATCCCTTAGGTTTGCAAATTAAATTTTAATAAATAATTATGATGATGTAAATTTTCTTTTTTTGGTTCTTTTTTTCTTTGTTAATTAACAATAATTTTGTTAATAAGTTAACCT
>Ga0265594_1003173_pt1 | contig 11122 bp, 11 predicted proteins | sample saktaG_11_FD_190147 | JGI IMG/M metagenome (GOLD analysis project Ga0265594, IMG submission 190147) | Saline water microbial communities from Sakinaw Lake, British Columbia, Canada - sak_2011_5_24_80m | ecosystem: Environmental > Aquatic > Non-marine Saline and Alkaline > Saline ... | reverse complement strand
ATTTCTAACCCAGTTATTGTTAACTGATTTATAACCAGAAATCCAACCAATTCGCCATATTATTTCCCTCTGAAAATTATCTCTACCAAAAATTTCGTCCATTATAATCTTACAATAATGGACCTCGTTGAAATCTAATTGCACATAAATAGCCCCATCTTCTGTTAATAAATCCCTTGCAACTTCAAGTCTATTTTTCATAAAAGTTAACCAAGTAGAGTGATTAAAACTATCATTGTATTTAAATGAATCATCAGCTCCTTCTGTGTTATATGGAGGATCAATATAAATAAGTTTTATCTTGTTTTGAAATTGCTGTTTTAGAGAGTGAAGCGCTAAAAGATTATTACCTCTAATAATTAAGTTTTCTTGAATTATTCCATCTTTATCCCTTTTTAATTCTTTTATCTTTTCTTCACCTTTTTGGGTATATCTTTTCCAATTCGTTAAAACTTTTGGCGCCAATAATTTATCAATTTCGTCTTGGGCTAAGATTTCATTAAAAAATATCTCTTTTCGTTTTTCTTCCTCCTTAGTCATTCCACCTTCTAAAACACAATCCTTAAACGGCCAAACTAACGCCACTTCTTTACGTTCATTCAAAAACTTACCGTCAATATTTAATCCAATTTTATTTCTGTATTTAGTATAAGAATCAGCTAAAAAATTTTTATCTTGAATATAATTTATAAAATCATTAATGTTAAAAACCCAGATATCTTTTATCTTAGAAAAGAATTTATCCTTGAATTCTTTTTGAGAAAGCAATAATTCAACGAGCTTTTTATCTGCTTTATAAGCTGCGTCAATCACATTACTTTTTAATAAATCTCCCTCTTGATCAACAAAACGGGAGTCTTTTTTGAGTAGATTTTCTAATCTAGAATAAAAATCTTTTGTCATAATTTTATTTTAACATTAAATTAACTTTTTCTCCTTAAAACTAAAAACCTTATTTTTAGTGATAATAATGTGATCCAAAATTTCAATACCCATTATTTTGCTGGCTTCAATAATACGTTTAGTGATTTCTAAATCGTCTTGCGAGGGTTCCGGGTCGCCAGAAGGATGGTTATGAGCGATGATAACCGAGGCAGCACGAGCGTCAATCGCTTCTTTAAAAACTTCGCGAGGATGGACAAGATTAGCGTTAAGTGTGCCAATGGAAACAATATTTTCTCTAATTAAATAATTGCGAGTGTCCAAAGATAAAATTACAAAATGTTCTTTCTTTTCTCTCCCTAATTTTTTCTGTAAATAATTAACCACTAATTTTGGAGAGGTCATTGAGATTTTTTTTGGGATTTTTTCCTTTGCATACTGCTCTGAAACTGCCTGAAAGAGTTTTATGCCAAATGCGTTAGATAGTCCAATCCCCTTGATTTGCTGTAATTCTTCAAACGAAGCATCTAGCACATTTCGTAGTCCTTTGAATTTTTTTATCGCTTCTTTTGCCATCTGTTTACAATCTTTTCTAGGAGTCCCTAAAGTTAAAAGTAGCTCAACTATTTCATAATCAAGAAAACCACCTAACCCTGATTGTAGAAATCTGTCCCTTAAACGTTTTCTATGACCGGTCCCCTTATGTTCTTTTTTAATTTTGAGTAGGTTTTTTATCTTTGCCATTTATTTAAAACTCACTTAATAAACGGATTCTCCATATTAAAAACTATCTTTGGGGTTTGGTTATTAATAATATCTTCTGAAAGATTATATTTCTTGCTGTATATAGTATCAGTTGAACAGAATAAAGCATCTTTGTAATCAAATCCAAGTTTTTCAGCAATATTCTTAACTGATTCTTCGGAATCCCCTTCTATCTCCACAAATGGTTCTAAAAATGGCCATTCATCAATCGTAACCTCCGCCCCAGCTATTTTCCACAATTCTCTTTTACTCTCCTGGTAAGCTTTCTTTTGACAACCTAAAATAGTTAAAAACTCTTCTGCTTCTTTAAAATTATCAATTTTTAAACAAATTTCCTTTTGACTTTCAATAGTAACATCATCAACAACTTTTAAACTCATGGTAATTTTATCTCCCTCGTCTCTAATTCTTACCCATCCTCCTTTTATTTCATTTCCTTTAGGAAGACTAAAAACAATTCTTTTTTGCAAAAATTCCGGACGAATTAGTTTTCCTTTAATCTTTCTTAATCTTTCTCTTATCTCCTGCTTATCAATATTTAAAAATGTGGCTTCGTATTCTATTTTCATTGATATTTATTTTTTATATATTTTTACTACGATTTTTGGTTTATTTCTTAATTCCTTAGTGATATTTCTAGTATCCTCGGCTACATAAAATTTTAGGTCTTCCAGTCAAAATAATTATTTCAGCACATAAGCGGAAGCCGGACCTTTCCCTATTTGTTTAATCATCCCAAGCTTCTTAAGTTTCTGAAGACGTAATTGAGCAGTTCTTTTCGGACATTTTATTATATCCACAACATCTTTAGTAGTTATTTTCCCAACCTGATCAAGGAAATTTAAAATTTCCATCTGCTCTTTTCCCAAGAAAATCTTTGAGTTAATACCTTCTTTAATCTTCTTATTGGAAAGAAAAATGACTTTTCTTTTTACATCATCAATTTCTTCTTTAAATCCTTCAACAAAATACTTAAGCCAGGCTGTAAAATTAGTTTTTCTTTTTTCGTAATTCTCTCCGATGTTAATTGCCTTATAATACGCTTGCCGATCATGATTATAATAATCTTCTAAAGCAAAGAGTCGACGAAAATCATACCCCCGCTTATAAAGTATCAAAGTTGCTAAAGCTCTAGCAGTTCGGCCATTACCATCAGCAAAAGGATGAATGGCTGCTATCTCCTGATGAACAACACCAGCAATAATTATAGGGCTAATTTCTCTCTTTTCACTTTTATCTATCCATTCAAGTAAATCCTTGCAAAGATTCGGTACTTTTTTTGCCTCCGGCCCGGTATACATAACCTCATCCGGGAACCCTAGACTTCTCCTCACTACATAAACAGACCCTTTTCTGTATTGACCGCATTGCTCTTCAGGAAGGGTTTTATCTGTGACTAATTTATGAATATGAAGCAAAACTTTTTTGGTAATTGATTGTTTTTCGTCATCAATTTTTTCTATATATTTTAAAGCATTAAGATAATTTTGAACTTCATAAATTTCTCTTTGGGGCGCATCTATTTTCTTGTGAGCCAAAAGAGCTTCTACCTCGTTAATATTCAACTTATTTCCTTCTATAGCAGTTGAACTGTGCGTCATTCTTACTAAGGCCTGACGTCTTAGTTTTATTTCCTGTTGAGGCAAAATTTTAGCGTGTTCAATAACCGCTTTTGATTCAGCGATATTTGTTAGCATTTGGACGATTGAATTAGTGAGTTTGTATTTTGGGTTGAACATATCTATATTATAACGCCTATTTTATAATCGCGCAATAATCGCGCCATAATCGCGCAAACATTGATTTTGGTCTTTTCCTAATTTTATGCCTTTTAAAAGGGTTTGTCTAATTAAAAATCCTTAACCAAGTTAAGGAAATCATAATAACCTAAAAACTGTTATTTCTAACAATAAGAACAGTATCCAATCCCCCTCTTGGCAATTCTGACCTTTTTAATCTTTTCTTCTTAGCATCGGTCTTCTTTTTAATATACTTTTAAAAATTTTATAAACTGGTCCTGACGTCTTATGTCTTGACAGAAAAATAATTTTGATATAACATTATAGTGTAAAGCAATTTAAAAACACAATACTGTGTCAGACAGAAAATCTTTAATTTCAACCTCTTTCCGAGCAAAGTGAAGTTCATATCTTTCTATCTGACACCGTCTATTATAATAATAAAGAGAAATATTTCTCTTTATTTTTTATTTTAAAAATTTAATAGAATATTAATCAAATAATCGTTTGCTCCAATATCAACATTTCAAAATTTATTATATTTAATTTTTACATTTCTATCCTAAATTAAAAATTGTGTAAAAATTTACAAATTTAATCTCCACACCGCAAAATTTAAAATTACTGCAAAGGTAACCCAAAAAATATAAGGTAAAAGCAATAAACCCGCAAGTTTGGATATCCGGTAAAAATTTATAATTGTATATAATATTGCGAACCAGAGCATTAAAATTTCAAAAAAGGCCAAACTTGGTAATTTTAAGCCAAAAAATATTATGGACCACAAAACATTCAAAACTAACTGGAGAACAAAAATCGCAACTGCATTTTCTTCTTTCCACGAACCAATCCATAATTTGGTTGAGATAGGATTCCATGATTTTTGTTCTAATTTATTAACTGGAACTTTGCTATCCCAATTCTTTGTCCATACTAGATATAAAGAAATACCCATCAATAAAAATAAAACTATCCAAACTGGAGCAAAAACCCAGTTGGGTGGACTAAAGAAGGGTTTTTCAAGATAAAAATACCAACTTTTAATCGCCGGCATCGTAAAAATTGAACCCAAAGCTCCAGCAAACTCGCAGATTAATATGCTGATTATTAATTTGATATTATTTTTCATAGTTTAGTATTTATATTAAATATATATTTTTCTCCTTCTCCTACGATTTTTTTTATTCCATTATCTATTAAAAGTGCCTGTTTATCGGTTAAAGCAATCACCGGATAATCAACCTTATTTGCGATATTCTTAACAATATCTAAATTAGACTCATCAATATGGACAGAAAACACATACGGAACTAATTTTAGACCAGTTAAATCTTCTAAATTTACTATATTTTTATCTGCATATTTCCAATTAGCAGATTCGATATTCAACCCAGTAACCATAGTACCAGCGCTGACCCCAAGATAAATCCCCCCTCTTTTTAAAAATAACTTTAAAGCTTCATCAAAACCGCTCTCTCGAATATATTTTAAAAGATAGAAAGTATTACCCCCTTCGACAAAAAGGACATCGAAATCTTTTAACCTATCTCCGAGAGAGTTCTTATTTTCTTTCTTTAAATCCAATTCAATTATTTTAAAACCTAACTCCCATAGTCTCTCCCTGTCTCTTTCTACATAACATTTATTCTCTTCTGGATGAGAGGCCGTGGCAATAAAACAGATTTTAGTTTCTTCGGGTTTTTGGGAGAGCAATTTCAGGAACTCTTCGGTTGTTTCTGGCGGTAATCCCGCTGATGTCAAAAATAATTTCATATTTAGGTAATCTTTTATTCTATTTTCATTGATTCTGGTCTTTTTCTAATTTTATGCCTTTTCAAGGGGTTTGTCTAATTAAAAATCCTTAACCAAGTTGAAGAAGTTACAAGAATCTAAAAACTGCTATTTCTGACAATAAGGACAATATCTAGTCCCCCTCCCGGCAATTCTGACCTTTTTAATCTTTTCTTTTCGACATCGAGAACATTTTTGGCCTTCTTTTTTATATACTTTTAAAAATTTTATAAACTGGCCTTGTCGTCCCTGAGCATCCACATAATTATTAAACGTTGTGCCTCGATACCTAATAGATAATTTTAAAATGTTTCTGATGGCTTGGTGTAATTTTTCCAATTCTTTTTCCGTTAGAGTATTTATTTTCCTCTGGGGTAAAATATGAGCTTTAAAAAGACTTTCATCAACATAGATATTCCCTAACCCAGCTATATATTTCTGATTGAGTAAAAAAGCTTTAATATTCCCTTTTGCATTTTGGAATAATTTTTTAAAGTTTAATAAAGTAAATTCATTACCTAAAGGGTCTAAACCTAATTTATCTTCCAGTTTTTTTAATCCTTCTTGATTGACTATTTGCCAAAATCCAAACTGACGTTGATCATTATAAAATAATTTAGATTGGTCTTGAAAATAGATTATTAAATGAGTTTGTTTATGCGGTAAATCAAGCTGATTATCTCCCCCACTATGCCCGCCGACTATTATCTTGTTTTTATGCCGATAAATAATTTGCCCGGTCATTCGGAGATGAACAATAAGATATTTATTTTTTTGAGCCAACTGAATAACAATAAATTTTCCCCAGCGAGAAATCTTTTGGAAACTGTTATTTTTTAAAGTATTACAAAAATCTTTATTATTCCCTTTAACAATTTTAGGTAAATAAATCTCTATTCTTTTAATCTTTTTGTTCAGAACTGTTTTGTTTAAATCATTAACAATTGTTTGTATTTCAGGTAGTTCCGGCATAATTTTATACTTTATACTCTTATTGTAGCATTTTGAGAGAATAAATAGATAAAAATGACAAAGAAAAATAGCAAACAATAAATTGCTTGCTATTTATATAAATATTGGACCCCTGGCCGAGGTCAAATCGGCTATCGAAATTACCATATTTTTTATCTTACACTTGACTAATTAAAATTTAAATCTCCACAGCAAAAGATTTAAATATCCTTTTCATCTAGCGATGTTTCTTAAATCTCGCTCTAATCTTAAGGAACACTGTGATAGGTTAATATTCGATATGCTCTCAATTGCCAGAGCTGCAAGGGCCCAATTTTTTAAAAGAACTATTATATAATTATAATACTATTTTTTAAAAGATTTGTCAAGAAAAAAAGAGACTGGCTGGGAATCCCGTGATTAAATAAAATGCTCCATTGACTAAAGGAATTATTATTGGGAAAAAGAAAAATATAAAGATTAATAAAATAAACAATTGATATTGATATAAAAATGTCTTTAGACTATCAAATTGTTTGGGTAAAAAAGTAAAAAGGATATGCGAACCATCTAAAGGAGGAATGGGCAATAAATTAAAAATAGCTAAGATAAGGTTTATCCAAACTATATAACTTAAAATAGTCATTAAATTTATACCAACTTGAGCAGAAAATAAGTAAGGAATAAATCTTAAAATTATTCCAAAGAATAAAGCCATAAAAATGTTGGCTAATGGTCCGGCCAGAGCAACTTTGGCTTGTCCATAAACCTTATCTCTTAAATTATAAGGGTTTATGGGAACTGGCTTGGCCCAGCCAAAGACTATGCCTGCTTGGGAGATAATCAATAACAAAGGCACCAGTATTGAGCCGATGGGATCTAAATGATTTATAGGATTCAAAGTTAACCGACCAGCTAATTTTGCTGTGGGGTCTCCCAAATAATCAGCCATTAACCCATGAGAGACTTCATGAATAATAACTGAGAAAAGAAGAATTAAAATTATAAAAATTAATATTATTTCCATTGCAATTTTTTAAAAAATATATTACTATAACAATATCTTATTATATCAATATGTCTAGAGTTTGCCAAATTTGCGGTAAAAAATCAATAATGAAGCGAAAACTGAATAAGCTGAGAGGAAAATATAATCCTACTCCTAAAAAAAGAAAATACCCTAATCTCCAATGGGTTACTTTGGCTGATGGGAAAAGAGTGAAAGCATGTACCAAATGTATTAAAACACTTTCTAAGAAGAAAAAATAAGATCCCCGTTCTGATAAATAAAATATCGCCTCATCAAAGGCGATTTTTAATAAAAAGTCCTACTGCTTATCCATTAATCTCAGAAATAAATCTAAGACGGGAATCGCTTACTAAACATTACATTTAATAAATATGAATCCCTATAAGAAGTGTTTGTCTAAGAATTTGTATGGACAACAATAGGACTTGTACCTTTATTATATAATCTATAAAACTCAAGTCAATACCTCCTAAAACATTATGTCCTCTTCCGCTCTTTTGTAATCAAAAACATCTTCGGCCGCAAACCAAAAACCTAATTCATGCTCTGCCTCTTCGGGCGTTTCCGAGGCATGAATAATGTTATGGATAGCTCTCTGGTCTTTATTAGCAGCCGTAGCATCATCCACAGAAAAATCTCCTCTGATAGTCCCCATTTCGGCCTGAGAAGGCATAGATCCTCCTACTATCTTCCTAACCATATCAATGGAATGAATTCCTTGAACAATCATTTTGACCATTGGCCCGGAAACCATAAAATCAATCAGCCAACCACGGACCATCTTTCCAATTTTCAAAGGATCTTCTGTGCCCAATTCTTCCTGAGCACTAAAGCCATATTTTTCATAATTGCTTAATGTTTTTTCTCCTATTCTTTTTATCCACTTTTCATCTTGGGGGTAATGACTATCAATTTGCTGTTCATTCGCTTGGAACATTTCCAGAGCAATTATTTTTAAACCTCTTTTTTCTATTCTATTTATCACTTCTCCAACTAATCCCCTTTTAACTCCATCTGGTTTAATTAAAACCACTGTTTTTTCTTGTCTCATATTAATCATAAATTATTAGTTATTAAATAATTTCCATTGGAGATAATTTTAATATCTCCATCTTGATCTGTTCTTAAAATCTTTATACCAAATTCCTCAAGATTTTTCAAGACAATCTCATGGGGATGCCCATAAGAGTTATCTTCACCACAGGAGATAACAGCAATATCTGGTAAAACATTTTCTAAAAACTCTGCGGAGGTAGATGTTTTACTGCCATGATGACCAACTTTTAAGACATCCGAATTAAGATCATAACCTTCTTGAGATATCATTTTATTTTCAGAAACCTTTGTAGCATCACCCGTAAAAAGGAATGAATTGTTTCCAAAAGTGAGACGAGAAACAATTGAAGTGTCATTACTATCTTTAACTTCTTCTCCTTCTAAACTTTGAAAAGGATAAAGGATATCTAAAGAAACCTTTCCTATTTTTATCTCTTGAGAACTATGAGCAATTATAATCTCGGCATTCTCCTCTCCAATCATTTCTTTCCATTTGTCATATTGAGATGTATCCCGCACAATTCCGTTCCATAAAATTCTTTTAATATCATAACTCTCTAAAACACTTAAAAGTCCTGTCATATGGTCTGCTTCTGGATGCGTGAGAATAATAAGATCAATAGTTTTATCCCAAAAAGGCATTTCCTGGGCTAATTTTTCCAGAATCATGGAATTAGGCCCACCATCAATTAAAATCTGATTTTTATAAGGTGTTTCAATAAAGATAGCATCCCCTTGTCCCACATCAAAAAATGTTACTTCTAAAGAATTATCCTGGTTCAAATAAAAGATAATCTGCCAGATAATCAGATTAACTAAAAATAAAAAAAGAATTAATAAAATACTTAATTTCCTCTTATCCACCATTTATTTTTTATTTAATTCTACAAGCAATTTTTCAATATCAATCCCATATGTTTCACAAACTTGACCGAGTTTCAAACTTTCAATCTCAAACTTTGCCATGGGACAAGTTAAACAAGGCAAATTATATTTTGCCAAAATATTCTCTGCTCCTTTTTGCTTTAAGACTTCAGATAAAATAGTATTTTTAGTAATCATGACGTTAACCAACCACCATCTACTACTATGGTATGGCCTGTTATATATTCGCTTTCATCACTCGCTAAAAAAGCAACCGCATTAGCTATGTCATCTGGTTTGCCAATTCTTCCATAAGGGATTTTAGAAAGTAAAGCTGTTTTTACATTCTCATCAGTCAACATATCATTGGTCATATCTGTTTCAATAACTCCCGGAGCTATAGCATTAACATTAATTTTATATTTTCCTAAATCCAATGCTAACTCTCTAGTCATGTTTACAATCCCTCCTTTGGCTGCACAATAAACACTAGACAACTCAAAACCAACAAATCCAGCAATGCTCGCGATATTAACGATTTTTCCGGATTTTTGTTTTTTCATTTCGGGAATGACATTTTTGATACCCAAAATCACTCCTCTTAGGTCTACTGATAAAAGCTTATCTATTTTGGAAGTATCCATATTCTCTAATTCTCCCTGAATAAATATGCCCGCATTGTTTACTAAAATATCTATTCGGCCAAACTTCTCCTTTGTTGACTGAATAACCTTTTTAATCTCTTCTTCATCGGTTATATCTAATTTCAAAGCTAACCCTTCTCCCTTTAATTTTTCAATTTCCTGAACAACTTTTTCACAATCGTCTTGATCTATATCCGTAACAACAACTTTAACTCCATTTCTGGCTAATTTTAAAGCAATTGCTTTCCCAATTCCCCTTCTAGCTCCAGTAACAATGGCTACTTTATTTTTTAAATCTTCGTACATATATATTTATTGTTTAATTTAAATTTTCTCGACTTTTAATTTTTTAATTGCTTGTTCTATAAGTTTTTGAACTTCAATTTTTTCTTCTTCTATAAGAACTCTTTTTAAATTTGCTTTTGTTTCCGGATGCTTTGCTAAAAATTTTTGACAATAAAATTCTTCCGTTAAAATTGATATATCAAAAGTTCCTATTTGTTCTGCTTTTTCTATTATATCTTTTTTGTCCATTCCTATCAAAGGTTTCAAGACCGGAATATTTATGGCTTCCTCAATAGCCCTCATATTGGCTAATGTTTGGGAAGCCACCTGTCCAATGTTTTCCCCAGTGAATAAAACATCTACTCCTTTCTTTTCAGCCAAAACTTCGGCAATTCTAAACATAAATCTGCGACAGAGAATACATCCTAACTCGGGATTAGTTTTCTGAAAAATAGCTTTTTGAATATCTAAAAATGGGATTAAATAAAGTTCGGATTTAAATTGGTATTTATTCAATACTTTAATATTTTTCTTAATTTTCTCTAAAAACTTCTGATTGGTATAAAAATGTAAAAAAATCATCTGAACTCCCCTTCTTATCCCGTAAAAACTTGCTACGGGAGAGTCAATCCCTCCAGATAATAAGGAGATTGCTTTTCCACTTACTCCGACTGGTAACCCTCCTAATCCTTTAACCTTTTCTAAAAAAAGAAAGGCATATTTTTCTACTACTTCAATAAAACAAGTTATATCTGGATTTTTTAAATTCACTCTAATTTTTAAACCCTGGGCATTGAGTTTTTCAAAAATATACTCTCCCACCTGCTCATTAATCTGCTGAGAAGTTAAAGGAAAATCTTTTTCTCCTCTTTTTGTTTCCACTCTAAAAGTTTTAAATTCTTTATCTTTCAAAATTTCAAAAGATTCTTTCTTCATTTCTTCTATATTCTGTTTGCAATCCACAGCAAAACTAAAATAAGCAATACCCATAACATTTTCCAATGCTTGTCTTATTTTATCCTCTTTTGCCTTATCATCTATCTCAATTAAGATTCTTCCGGAAATTCTTTTTATTTTTTTCACACCATCACAAGAATTAAAAATAAAACTTGTTT
>Ga0265594_1003172_pt1 | contig 11125 bp, 11 predicted proteins | sample saktaG_11_FD_190147 | JGI IMG/M metagenome (GOLD analysis project Ga0265594, IMG submission 190147) | Saline water microbial communities from Sakinaw Lake, British Columbia, Canada - sak_2011_5_24_80m | ecosystem: Environmental > Aquatic > Non-marine Saline and Alkaline > Saline ... | reverse complement strand
CTTTAAAATCAAATAAAAAATCGCCCTTTTTGTACATCAGTAATTCTGCAGAGCGCCCAGCATAAGCGTAGTCCACAAAACACAGACTCAATAACAAGACAAAGCCTCTATTTTTTTGCAGCACAATTTTTTTATCCATGAGCATTCCTGCAACTTCGAACTAAACATCTAAAAATAAAAAGGGGAAACTTCATGTTAAGGCTACCGAGCTCCTGCAATTTGTCAACATAAAAAACACCAGCGCTAGAGCTACTTTCAGAATTAAATACCAAGATTTAGATACCACAAAAAAAGCAGAAAAATTCCGCAGGAAATTAAAAAGTTAACCGTTACCTGACCCCAAAAAAATAGCAATGAGACCCAGGTGCAGACCATGGTAAAAAACACCACGAAAATAAGGACTTGTTTTTTAGTCCATCCTTTTTGCTGCAAAAAAATAGAAAAATGGTCAGGGCTGCCAACGTAAAATGGTACTAATTTATATGTGCGCACCAAGATAAGTGTACCCAATTCAAGCAATGGCACAGCGCTAACAACGACTGGCACAATATAGCCAAGCACATTATACTCACTCCAACTAATACCAAACGGAACGCATGCCAAAAGCCCACCTAAAAAAAGTGAACCTGAATCTCCCAAATAAATTTTTGCCGGTGGCCGATTAAAAAATAAAAATCCAGCAACTGCACCGATAAAAGCAACCAACAACAATAATAATGAACTATCACCAAGCATAAACGCAAAAATAAGGTACGAAGAAGCAATGGAAAGCGCAGTGACACATGCAAGTCCATCCATAACGTCGATAAGATTAAATGCATTTATAAATAGTAAAAACCAAAAAAATGAAATGCCAATATTCCATGCGTTGTTAAAAAAAAGTCCCTTCAAGTAAAATCCAGCCTTGATGTAACAAAGCGCCGCAAGTATTTGACCAAAAAACTTTTGCCCAGGAGTTAAGACAATCAAATCATCCAAAAGCCCAACAAAAAGCAGGATAATTGAAGCGACGATAAATAAAAAAAACCGATTTTCAAATGGCAGCACTAAAGAACTTGCAATTAAAAAACCAAAAAAAACTGCCAGCCCACCCAAATACGGAATACACTGAGAATGAACTTTAAGTTTGCCGTCAGGCGCATCGACAATTGAAAACTTATAGGCAACTTTGATCAACAACGGAACCAGATAAACGCTAACCAAAAAAGACAAGGCAAAAGTAATTGCGGTATTAACTACCAACATTTTTCGGACAAATTATTTGGGACTCGAACTCATTTCTTCACTTATACACTCGATACGGTCATTTTCGGCAAAGTCATTAAAGCCATCTACAATAAAGCCACATTCAAATCCAGCGGCCGCTTCCTTGATAGCACGCTTTTCGCGCTGCAACGTTTGAATAATACCATGCCCTATTTCTTGATTATCACGCATAATAACCACTTTATGGCCACGCACCATACGCCCAGTTTTAACGTAACAACCAGCAATTACCTGTCCCTTGATATTAAATACTTTGCGCACAATCGCCTCACCAATCTTTTTTTCAACCAGCTTCGGTTTGCGCATTTTTTCAAGCCTCTCCTTCAGGTCATCCAGCAAGTGATAAATAACGAAAAAACTCTTTATCTGAACGCCGTGTCTTTTCGCGAAGACCTGTACATGAATTTCAGGCTTAACACAAAAACCATAAATAGTGGCGTGCGTCTCCGCGGCAAATAATACATCACTCTCCGTGATAACGCCAATACCAACTTGAATAATATTTACTTCTTGCTGCTGCTGTTTTGCAAGTTTTTCAATAGCAAGAACAAGTGCCTCTTTTGAAGAATTAGTATCAACTTTAAGCAAAATATTTGGCACATCTTCACGCGTCTCTGCGCCAATTGTCTCACTTACAAGTCTTTGGCCTTTATTTGAACGTAATTTTTTATACTCAGCAAGTGAGATAACCTTGAGTACCTCGCCAACCGGCGCCAACTCATCAAAACCTGCAACTTTGGCAGGATCAGACGGACCAACATGATCAATCGGTCTTCCAGCGGCATCAACCATGGCATTAACACGCCCGGTAACCCCTCCAACAATAACATGGTCGCCAAGCTTAAGCGTACCATGTTGCAACACCACCGTAGAAACGGCGCCACGCCCTTTTTCGATTTTTGATTCCAAAATGTACCCAACACCAGGGCCTTCTTTCGTTGCTTTTAATTCAAGCAACGCACCAAATACCGGAAGAGTTTCGATCAATTTATCAACACCTACACCAGTTTTTGCTGATAGTGGGATACAAAGAACATCACCACCCCATTCCTCCAGCATCACACCATGGCGTGAAAGTTGATTTTTAACATCCTGAATCCGCTTTGAATCAACTTTATCAATCTTATTAAGAGCGACCACAAGTGGGACTTTTGCCTCTTGAGCATGTTTGATTGCCTCAACAGTTTGAGGCATTACACCATCATCAGCGGCAACTACCAAAACTGCAATGTCAGCTACCTTCACTCCACGAGCACGCATCAACATAAATGCTTCGTGCCCGGGTGTATCAAGAAAAACTACCTCTCCCTGGGCCGTATTAACTTTATATGCGCCCAAGTGCTGCGTAATACCTCCCTTTTCACGCTGCGCTACTCGTGACTTGCGAATATAATCAAGTAACGTTGTTTTACCGTGATCAACGTGGCCAATAACCACAACAATTGGCGCACGACTTTCTCCAGAAACCGATTTTTCAACCAACGACTCTATCGGAGAATCTTCTTGTTTTACTTCAAAAGCAACACCAAAATGACGCGCAAGCTCTTTAACGAGATTCTCAGGCAATATTTTATTTCTAGTACACACAATCCCTTGCCGCAACAAATACAAAATAACTTCCCCTGCGGGACAACCAAGTTGTGCGGCAACGTCGCTAGCCGTCATTGATTTAGTAATAACAATAGTCTGTTTGGAACCTGATTCATTCATTATTTTCGCCCACATCCGAAAGCAGCTCTTTTTTGTTTGGGTCAATATTTTCAACCAACTCTATAGTCAGCCCCAAAAGAGCGGACGCCAGCGCAATATTCTTTCCCATCTTCCCTATGGCAAGAGAGCGCTGCTCATCATCGAGCCACACACGCGCTACGCCATTCATAACCTCTACACGATTAATCTCAGCGGGCTTGAGAGAACTTTTTACTAGTTCTTCCTGAGAAGCGTCAGCAGTTATAATATCAATCTTTTCGCCACCCAATTCTTTCAGGATAGGCTTGATGCGGACCCCACCAACACCGACACAGGTTCCCACTGGATCTATGTTGGCATCATGCGAACTAACCATAACCTTTGATTTGTAACCGGGATCACGCACAATTTTTCTAATATCAACCAAACGCTCAAAAACTTCGGGGATCTCAAGTTCAAAAAGACGCTTCAAAAAATCAACCGAAGCACGATCAAGAATAAGCTGATTTTCATTTCGAGGTTCTAACAAAACCTCTTTCAACAAAACTTTAACAGGATAACCGGGCACTAGCTTTTCTCCGGCAATCGAAAGCGACTGAGGCAAAAAAGCATAGGCATCCTGAATTTTAATAACCGTTCCCCCTCGCTCACTTTTGTAGACAGAACCTTGAACGACAGTTCCTTCTTTTGACTTAAACGCATCAAAAATAACCCGTGCTTCAATAGCCCCTATTTTTTGAGCTATAATTTGACGAGCTTTCAAAATTTCAACCCGACCGATACTTCCATCGAACGGCACCCATATCTTTTGACCTAGGGCAATTTTGCTATCTGCGCCGCGAGCCTTTCGCAATGAGATCTGACATTCTTCATCTTCAACAGAAGTAACAACGTCCTTAAGAATATCTACCGACAAATTTCCCGAATTTGCCTCGAAGCTTATGCGCAACTCTAAATGCGGATATTTTTTTTTGTAAGCAGCAAGCATCCCTTCTATGACAACGTTTATCAAGGTTGTCCTGTCTAGGTCGCGTTCTTCAACTAATTCATCAATAACGTTAAGAAGATTCACGAAGGTCCTTTGCGCCTAAAAAATTTTTTCCGAATAATTTTAGTCTAACAAGAAGTGTGAAAAAGTCGATAGTGTAAAAAATGTACTCGCACACTCTCTGCTCCTCTACCTCTTAATATTATATTTATATATAAGATAATAGGCTCGGCGAATTTTGTGGATAACTCACTCGAAAAATCTTTGCAGCCGCCTACTGATCAGTCTTTTCGCTGTTGGCAAAAGTGTGAATGTAATGTGAATGGAGTGGGGATAACTTTTTCTGTCGGTTGTTAGGCCTGTCTGAATCGAATGATACAAGGGCACCCTCTGAAGCGCGTGATTAGATACTCTTTTTCAGAGGCGAAAAAAAGTTATCCACATTAGATTCACATTACATTCACATAGTTATACCCATTATGGCGGAATGGAATTTTAAAATTACTCAAAATTTTATTTTTTTAACTATCTAGCAATGGCCGCTTTAAGTTTTTTATAAAAAACGCGAATTATTAATATTAAAATGTGGGTTTAGCTTTTTTGTGTGTTTTGTGTGTTTTGTGTATTCTTAGTTTCTGTATGGATTTTTATCTATATTTTTTGCAATTTCTGATGCAAAGTGTAAATCACTGACAAAATCTGAGTAAAAATTTGCACTTCTTAAAATGAATGCGGGATGGAAGGTGGGGATTATGATAAAAGGCTCGAATGGCAACGCAAATCCGTGATGTTTGGTTATGCTCATTTGTTTTTTGGTAAAGGCGAGCAGGGCACATGTTCCTAAGGTGACTATCACTCTTGGATTTACTATTTCAATTTGCGTTTTTAAAAATGGCCAGCATCGTTCGATTTCCTGTGGTGTTGGCGTGCGATTATTTATTGGCCGTGCTTTAACAATATTTGTTATGAAAACTTCTGATCGATCGATTCCGCATTGTGCGAATGTTTTATTGAGTAGTTGTCCTGCGCGTCCAACGAATGTTTTTTTTTGTATATCTTCATCTTTTCCGGGGGCTTCGCCGACAAACATGAGTGTGGCGTTGGTATTTCCTTCACCGAATACCAGATTAGTGTTTTTATCTATGATAAGCGGTGAGTGCGGGTTGTTTCGTTCTTTGCTATATAATTGTTCGAGTAATTGTTGTTTATTTGGCATCTTTTGAAACTTTATAGATAAAATTTTCACTTACTAATGGTAACGCAAAAAGATATGCATGCAACTGCGTTTGTTTTTAGAACGCCAAATGAACTCTTGTAATCATCTTTTAACTCTCGTTACGATGGCCACAAATAAAAGCAAGGGCGGTAGCTATGGCCGAATTAAGATTTTTTGGTTTATTATTCATGTTTAGTAGTTTTTTTTGTGTGGCAATGGTTCCTTCATCTTATTTTGCAACTGTTGCTCCTATTGAGGGATATGATCATACGCTTAGATTTTTCACATCTGAACAACTAAAGGGAATTATTGACAAAATTAATGATCCTGCGTTGCCAGCGATTGGACCGCGTGACACGAATTCTTTGATTAATAGGTTTGGTTTTGTGGCGTTGCCAGTAAGTTCACAGGTGCTTGATCTTTTGTATGAGCTTTCAAAACTTCCTTCTAGAAATGATAAAAATCAAATTTCAGGATTATCGCTGACGAAATTTTTTCGTAAGCATAGCCTTGATTTGCAACCGCTTGGTTATGCCGTTTATGCTTTGGCTTGTTTGCGTGATAAAAACATTTTGGAAAGAATTATGGTTCAAATATATCCCGATGCTGGGGGGGCAAGCTGGACTCCAGGACATATTCATCAATCTGATGGTCGCATGTGTTTTTCTGGTAGCAGGCCATTACCAATGTTGGGGTATGTTTCTATGAAGCTTGTCAATGGAAAACTGCGGGTACAACAGCTCAATTATGGGGTAAATAACCAGACAATAACTTGTTCATATAATTGCTAGATCGGTCACCTACAAATTTTGGACATCCAAACTATTTCGTTACGAACAAAAAAGAGGATCTTGCGGTCCTCTTTTTTGTGTTGTGTAAGTTAATTTTTAGCGTACAAATGTTTGGATTAAATTCGCCCAATTATTATGCGCAGCGAATGGTGTTTTGGGGTATGATATATGTATATTTTTTTCTGGAAAGTAGATTGATAACCCCTGAGCATTGATGAGATTTTTACCCTTGGTATTTGCGAGTATGGTTTTTTGTAAGATTTTTAATCCATTTTCTAATTCATTTTTTAGTTGCCCAATAGTTTCTTGATTTGTTTTTAGTTTAAAGTTTCCAATATTTGCGAGTATATTGTTGTACAAATGACCAAGATCGAGATATGAAGGTTCATCGAAACACGTGCAGTTTTTCTTGGATCTGCAATTTGCGAGTGTGTATTTAACACTATTGTGTTCCTGCACTTTTAAGCATTGTTGGAGTAAATTTGCTACCGTATTAATATTATCTGCAAGTGCGGAAATATCTGTGAGGTTAACTGCTGATAGTGTGTAGTCATGAGTAATTCGTGAATATGCACGCTGGTAACAACTGACAATGTGATCTGTAAATTCAGTTGCCGAAAAACTTTTTTCTGAAAATGGTGCCAAAATATATTTGTAGTTCCATCCAGCGCCCAGTTCAACTTCTTGGGAGCCTACCATAAGGTGTGCATACGGTTGGAGGAGGCATCCGAACTCGAGCATTTGCATCATGCAGGCGTCTAATCCGATGAAGTCAAATTTTCTTTGAATGTTTGTGCAAATTGTTTTTAATGCATAATCTAATTTTTGGTTTGAGAGGTACGAATGATAGGTTTCGTCAAAACAGATGCCGCGCAGATATCCCGTATAGTCTATTTGGTTAATAAAATCATTATCGGTGCGGTTAAGTTCAAGCATCATGTCGCTTGGATTAAGTTGGAACAATTCATGTGGGTTCATTACTTTTGCGCGCATTGGGTCAAGATAGCCGGTACCGTGGTCCCAAAGAACCAGTGCAATGTGATTTGATGGAAATTGGTTTATGGTCTCGAGGCAAAAATTAATAAGTGTATTTGGATCGCCCGTATTCAACTTTGTACCAGCAGCTACTTGGTCTTCATTGAGTAAGAGTGCTTTATTGTGTTCGATGAGATAGCGTTGTGTTTTTTTGTTTGCGCCGGGTTCATTGAGTTGTATGACAACGGTGATGTTTTTGTTGGAACCTGTGGTTGCCATTTGTTTAATATTATGCCATGCAAAATAATTAAGATTATTGTCTGCTGCCATGTATACAAGTAAAAGCCAATCACTTTTTTCTTTGGTAATTGGAGTTGTGCGCGTGGTTTGTTCAACAACACAGCTATTTTTAATTTGTTCTGCTTGGTCGCTGAGTATTCTAAAGAATGGTGTTGCAAGAACGTGATCTTCCTCTGGTGCAAAAACGGTATGAAAAAGTGTTGAAAGGATCAATAGACCCAGAACACGGCGATCGTTCATATACCCCCCTATCGCTTCCTACTGTGATCATGCTACGAAAAGTGTGGGGCTCAGCGCAACGATTTTATTGTGAATGAGAAAAGTGTGCGTGTGAGCCTATGATTAATAGGATGTATGTGATAGCAAATGTGAGCTGAAAATCGAGAAAGAATATGTCGAGTGGGTTTAGGAGAACATATCCGAGAAGTACGAGGTTGAGTATATGTATCGATCGTACTGGTATTTTGAAGATGTGAGCACTTTGGCATCCCAAAAATACGAGCAAAGCCCTTATGAAGGGTATATTGTTCCAGGTTAATATATAATATCCGCATGCAAAGCCCGTGTTTATTAACGTTTTTGTTGTAAAACCAAAGAAAATAAAACTGAGTAAATAATTAAGGATAAGCAGAAGAATAAGTAGGTGTAGGCCGGCTCGTGCGAGGTAATGATTAAGGCCCCAGTAAGAAAAAGGGATATGTAGGTCGAGATTATCACATTTTTCATGTTTTCCTAAAAAAAGTGAACAAAAAAGGTGGTATGTTTGTGTGTTTAATTTTTGTTTTAGTTGGGTATTTAAATAATTTTTTGTACGGTGTACCAAGTTTTTGAGATGCCAGATTGGGCGATGGTGTAGTTTGATACATAATACGTTTGATGAGCTGCCAGAATAGCCATAGCGCTGCATAAAATGAAGTTTGTCTGTATTTAGGGGTGCGCAAGATAACTGTGGAATTTCGATTATGTCGCCAATTTGGAGTGGAGGGTGATTTTTAGTGTATATAATAATTTTTGCGTTTATGGGGTGCCACGTGCGATTTAGGGTGGTGTGAAATTGGTGTACGTGGACAATAAGTTGTTGTGAACATTCATATTCTTTTTTATCGAGTATCGTCCCAACAACGGATAAAGTATATGAGTTAAATAGTTGCGCTTGTTTTGAATATTGTTGTTTGTGATGCTGTGTGATTGCTACGCCAGTGAACAGGCTGATACAGAGCATTAGAAACAAAATAACTTTTTTATTTCTAACTATGAGCAATGCCAAAAGAAATAGTGAATAGAATAATACTATTGTCGGTGGCGCAAGAGTTGCTCGTTCGGAATTTCCTGAAATTATTCCCAGTATTGTGCAAACAATTACGAGTGGCAAATTATGTAATGTGGTAAAAAAAATTGTACGCACGAATTATGTATTAGCAATCAAGACAGTCAGTACACTTGTCACACAAGCTATTGATCCATGGACAACAATTCAAAAAACCAACAATTAAACAATCGCAACATGTGTCTTCTTCGGCTCGTTTTCGTTCTTCTTCTTTTAACTTTCTTGCAAGTTCAACGAATGTTTCTGAAGCGTTTGCCATGTCTTCGGTGCCATTTGCGAGTCCCTTTAATTTTGCACCACGGGTTCGAGCTTCCTCTTGTGCAGCACCTATTGCAGCAGCTGCCACCAAAGTTGATTTTTCAGTTTCAACCAGCCTTGAATGTTCATTTGGTTGTTCATCTCTACGTCTTTTACGCGCAACTTTGGTTGGTTTGTTGGGGTTTTTTGGCAACTCCATACAGCAGCAATGTGCAAAACTGCAGAGACATAGCATCACAACGATATTTGTCTTCATGGTTGGTCCTCGGGTATAAAAAATTTTTTGGAGTCTGCAAGCTATTGATAGATTACCACCTTGTGTCAACAGTGTAAAAGCGCATCGGGAGAACGGGATTGTTTTTCGATTATCTGTTGTTCCAGTTTAGAGAGCGCTTGTAGGATCCGGTCGGTGTCAGTTAGAGCTTGTGTTTTTTGAAATTCTCGATATTTACTTTCTATGTATTTTTGTATTTCTTGTGCTTCGTTGAGTTCGTTTTTTATCCGTGCGAGCAGTAGCCCAAGTTCAGAAAGTGTTGGATGGGTTGTTTTTGAAATTTTTACATCAGAAATCTCATCGGGTTGTTGCTCTTGAGGAGTTTTGATGGACAATGATGTGCCCAGTAATTCACCTCGCAAGCGGAATACTATGCTTTGTAATGTGCAAATACGAGAAAGAATTTCTTCTGAACGTGGCGAACCTGATTCCATACCGTGGCATGTGATTATTGTGAAAAAAGAAAAAACAAATAATGCCCCCATATATTCGTGTAACACGATATCTCCCTAATAGTTTTTTAACTAGTCTTGCATAGTCTGGTGAGTATACGCAATTAGGGAGTGAAAATAGGTTACAAAATACGTAAGTAACCTGGTTAAATAGCTTCGAGATTATACATTTCAAGTTGTGTGACAATATCATGCCGACCATCGTTTTGTGCCTGCCACAGTACCGAACCAATGTCCGCACCAAGCAACGCGAGTAGTGGAATAAGCTCTTGGTGTTCATACTGTAATGCTATTTCTAGAGCACCAGTGGTAAAGTCATGCATGTTATCGCCTCGGCTGAATAAAAGCTCTATGATCTCATAGTCACCCTGGCGTGCTGCTTCATACATTCCAACACCTTCACCTGTCCGCGCATTTCCACCGTTGTCCAGATATTCACGGACGGCATTTAATCCATGGCGTACTGCATTGATGATTACTTGTCCATCTTGTTCTTCTTCGTCTTGAAAAAAGGCCGTATTATGAATGAGCCATCGTTCGTTATTATCCATGGGTTGCAAGTGCATGCTTGCGCCGACCATTAATAAAAAAAACAGGCAATTTTTGCTTTGTATCATTTGTTTCTCCATTTTTTGATGGTTTTTGCGTTATTCGTCCATCAGTTAATAATTTACATTTTAAATTATATTTGTCAATTATTTTTTAAAGAGAGTTTAAACAGTTACCTCATTATGAAAAACCTATAAGTCCTATATTGATGCCCATTATTTCTCTCATAAAAGGATTATCGTCTTCGAGCGGAGCTCGTTTGTTATATTCATTCTCAAATCTATTTTTCTTAGCTTCAAAAAGCTCCATGGCATCGTTAAGTCTATCGTCAATAAACCTATCATCGAAATCTACCCAATATTTTGTTTCTCTGTAACAGTTTGTACTCCATATTTCCAAAACACTGGCGAGAAGTATTGTTCCTTCCCGTAAAAGCCTGCGCAGAGTGTCAGTTCGTGCTATTTTGATGATGCGTTTTCTATGCCAATCATAATTTACGAGCAAAATCCATTTTTCAAAACTGGTGCGATTTTTACGTGCGCGAAGCGTACTCACAATGTCAGCAAAATTTTTTGCAACTCGAGAAAACTCGCATGGCGCCCCTGTTTGTCCAGTTGCGATTTTACAGGCGCATACATCACAAAATGGTCTGATGTTCCATGGATCGTTAAAGAGGTCTGCACCAATAAAATGTGATGATCGTACCATTCTTTTACAAGCTGAGCATGCTTGTATGTATGGTACCTCAGTCTGTATATCTCGGAGTTCTGTAGCTCTTTTGTGACAATTGCACATACCAGATATTGGTCCGGTTAATCCTAAAAAGACAAAGATTACTATTTTAATCGTCGTGTCCATGTATTTGTCCCTATGCGTCTACAACCCTATAATTCTTTTCAAATAAAAAATATTGTTTTTTAAAATGAATAAGCATATGATGCTAATAGTAGGGGATTACCATGATTCTAAAACATTTACGTGAGAACTGGAAGGCGGGATTGGCCGTTGCGCTTGTTTCCATTCCACTATCAATTTCGCTT
>Ga0265594_1003170_pt1 | contig 11129 bp, 11 predicted proteins | sample saktaG_11_FD_190147 | JGI IMG/M metagenome (GOLD analysis project Ga0265594, IMG submission 190147) | Saline water microbial communities from Sakinaw Lake, British Columbia, Canada - sak_2011_5_24_80m | ecosystem: Environmental > Aquatic > Non-marine Saline and Alkaline > Saline ... | reverse complement strand
CTCTGACATCGAAGCTTGAACTATCAACATTCCTAAGCCTGACGGTTCTCGGCACCCCTGAACTGTATTCCGGAGCGCAGACAATTACAGGGCTTTCATAGGTGTTCACCAAATTGACAGTTGTGAAAGTGTCACTGACAGACACGGTGCCCCACTCCATAGCCAAGCTGCCTGTATTTCCCTCGGTGAGTATGTCATATTGGGAGTCAGGGCCGGTCTGTTGGTTTGCGAAGTTGGAGTGACTGCCCTTATTAGCGCTGGAATCTACATCTGAAGTATTGTTGTCAACATAATCTTCAATGTTCGTTGCTGTATTGACACTTCTGAAAGTCATGTAGGTTCCATCGTCAGCCTGTAGGTCTGAGATTGAGCCACTGACAAGAGTTGTCCCGCCTAGCAGGTTGTAGCCTGAAGGATTGTAAGTTAAGGTTGTGTTCCCAGCTGAAGCGGAACTGCTCATCTGCCAATAGGAGGCGTCTCTGTCAGTCAGATTGGAGTAACCGCCTGCAATAGTCGTCGTATCACCCAATTCACCGCCATCTGCAGGTTCATACTCGCCACTTGTAAATCCGCCGCCTGCCGCAGAAGAGAAGGTGAGAAAATTGTTATCATCTTTCCAAAGTGATTTCAAATCGCCAGCCACAAGTCCGACTCCTTGGGCAGAGGAAAAGGCAGAGGGGATGTAATCGTCAAATCCAACTCTATAGAAGGATAGTTTCTCGTCTTCTCTCTCGCGGTCGAGGTTCTTCATATCCTGTGTAAGGTATTGATATTGAGATTGGCTGTACTGTATCATAATCAACATGAAGAACGAGGTAAGTAGTATAACGAGGAAGAACGTTACTCCTATAATGCTTGTTACGCCCTTCCGATCTTTAAACAGCCGAATGTTTTTCATACTAATTCTTTCCAGTTAGGAAACTGAACGGTGTTCGATTGATTTTACGCTGGTTGCACGGAGTAGCTCCATGTGTTTCCTCTATCTGAGATCGCCTTTATAGTGTAGGTGACGCCGCTTGTCCATGAGTACGCGTACCCGGTCTGATAGGTCCACGTTTCTCCGGGCGAAATATACACGTCCTGAGCCACATTCATATGGCTGGTGTTGTTCGCTATCATCAAATCCACTAGGTGTACTGTTCGGCCTCCCTTGTTTGTAAGTTTAATATCCAGGTGACCGTTGCCGGGTGTTGGATAGATCTTCACGTTGAGCATATTTCCATAGCAATAGAAAGCTTGGGAGCATGTGCTGTTAACGCTGACCCAAACCTCGTCAGATGGGCTGATGTAGTGGGAGGGGGTTCCACTGGCGGATATCGGTCCCGTTATTACATCAGGCGATCCTGTTCTACTGCTTGTCAGGTCTAGCCAGCTGTTACTAGTGAAGTTGTATATGTATATGTTGAGATCGGAGACGGTGCTGAAATGCCCAACATAGGTTACATCAAGTCGAGATATCTGTGAGCCCGTCGTGTTTACCGGTATTTTACCGCACCAGTTTATCAGACCCTCTGACCAGTACACGACTTCAATGTTGAGGTAATCTGCGTAGGCGTCAAAGGTTGAGTAGTCATATATGCTTCTAACTTTGATCCTTAGGTTCCCATTTTGAATGTAGTCGTAGATGCTTGTGTCGACGGTTACGTTCTGCCAGTTTCCAGTGTATGCAGTTGGATAGGTTGTGGTGTTTAACTCATCATACTGAAGGGTGTAATAGTTATAGGCATACATGGTCTGCTCCACAGGGTCATCGTCCTCCGTATAGTAGCCCCAATATCGGGCTGTGAAATTGTAGATTCCTGAGTATGGTATGTAGAAGTCAGCGTACCAATCAACGGCATATGTATCCAGAATGAAGTAAGTGACCTTAAACTCTACAAAATCGGGTTTAAAGTCGAAGGAGGCAACTTCGCTTGAATCCCAAACCCCCGTAACTCTTATGATCCAATTTCCATCCGTATCACGGAAGTAGGTTGGATTGGTGGTGATCGTCTGGCTCCCAGTCTGATCGTTCGGTGTGGAGCTTGAAACAAAGTTGTCGTATCCATCTCCACTTGTCGGATACATGCTACTATCGTAGTCATAGAGTTGAAGTGTAACATCTACGGCACCCACCGTCCACCTGCTGTCAACTGTCCACTCCAACTCCGTCCAAGAGTAGAGGTCAGAAGTCCCATTGAACTCAAGATTTACAACATTCTCATAGTTCAGATGGGCATCAGGAGCAACCATGAATACTTCGTAATTATATGATGGGGCATTGGTTTCAAACTCTGTTGCGGAGGTGAAACTGGATCCGGTCCACCTCTCAATGTTAATATCGCTGTCGTCGGACAGTGTCATCATGAAAATTTCATCAGATTCTTTTTTCGAAACCAACTGCAATATTTTTACGTCGTTTCCCACATCGGGTGTATTTAAAGAGGAACTCCAACTGCCATCCCAAGTTCTATAGTCTGGGGTATGATCACCACTGTCTCCGTAGACAACTACTGCTTGGTTCCCAGACTTTTCCCAAGCAACATCGAAGCAGCGTGAAGTATACGTTTCCACACCACTATCGAATTCTTGGTTACCATACCATGAAGAGCCGAGCCACACATTCACGTTAATATCTCTTCCATCATCCACACAAGCCATTAATATTCTATCGCTCGAGGTGTCGGATGCAAGCCTTATCCACCTAGGCTCATTTCCTGTGGCAGGAGCAGTGGACTCGCTGCCCCAAGAGGCGCCTTGCCAAAACCTATACTGGGGACCTCCGCTGGTTTGGCCGCCATCTGACCATGCAACCATCGCGTAGCCTGAGCTGTACTCGTAAGCTATATCAATACATTCCTGCGTATAGGTTTCTGTGTTAGTTTCCAGCCTTATTGTGTTCCCCCAGTTGTCACCGTCCCAAACAGCAGCGCAAACATCCCTTCCCGCGTCTAGAGTTGCTAGTATGATCTCATCTGCATCCGGCTTAGCCTCCAAATTTATCCAGACAGGCCTGCCGCCTGTAAGCAAGTCGATTGTTGTCGGGCTGCTCCAACTGCTGCCATTCCAGACCCTATATACAGGGTCGTTCACGTTGTTCTGATAGACGAGCATGGCATCCCCGGATGAATGCTCGTAAACGATGTCGAATCCTCTGTATTGATCATATGACGCTAGTGCAGTTGTAACTTCAGTCAGGTTATGCCATGAGCCATCGGAATAGACCTGAACATTGATATGCCCTGAATAGTCTAGGACACCCATAATCTTCTCATCTCTAGTGGGGCAAGCCTTCACAACAACCCACTCAGGTTCTCCGCCGACGCTAAGCGTGCTAGACTCACTTCCCCAAGTGCCGCCATCCCAAACTCGATATTGGGGAGTGTTTATGTTATTTTCCCCCCAAACCGCTAAAGCCTGACTGCCTATGGTTGAACCGTTAACATAGCTTCTGAACGTCATATAGGCCCCATTATCGGTCTCGAGGTCAGAAATTGAACCGCTAATGTAGGTTGTAGAGCCGAGCAAACTGTAATTTGAGGGATAGTATGGTATAGTATTATACGTGCCTGACGGATAGCTTCTCATCTGCCAGTAAACGGAATCTTTATTCCTCAGATTGGAGTAGCCGCCAGCAACCGTTGTGGTGTCATTCAGTAAGCCGCCATCTATAGGTTCTTGCTCAGTTTGGATAAATCCGCCAGTAGCATTTGAATAGAACGTCAAAAAGTCGTTATCCTGCCTCTCAAGCGATTGCACATTTCCAGAGGCTACCACAGTCCCCTCACTATAAGAGTAGTTTGAGGGGAGGTAGTCGTCAAACCCTACCATGTAAAACTCTAGGTCCTCACTTATGCTCTCTTGGTCGAAGAGGTTCATCTCTGCTGCAGTTTGGTCATAGTCATACCTAGCATGCTCAGTTAACAGCATAACGCTGAAAGAAGTGAGGAGGATAACTACGAAAAACAGGGTTCCGATGACGGTTGATACGCCTTTGCGATCACGTCTTGAAATAACCAACGTAAAGGTTTCCCCCCGCCGTTAAAGCTTTAACCTCGTATATCCCCGAGCTCCATGACAATGTGAAGTTCAACCAAACTTGGCTGCCGGGGTCAACTCTGTACTCGAGATCCTCGAAGTCGGTTTGATTAAATGACACGCTTATAATTGTGACGGGAACCTTACCACAATTGTACACATATACGCGTACTTGGTTAGAGTCATCAAACCAGACGTCGGGGACAATACATCTTTCTTGGATCTGCTGTTTACTGGCAGTATTCATTCCTTGAAACAAATTATAGCTTTCCCAGATAGAAGTTGTACCCTGATTTAAAATGAATAGGCCTGCCACAGAAACCGCCACTATCAGCATTAACGTTGCAATTATTGTAGAAACACCCGTTCTGCTTTTCATTAGCCTGCCCATGAAAAATTCACCACGCTAAGTAAAATGTCGTGCAGAGTAACCACGTAACATCAACATGTTGAGATCCCACAGCTATTCCCTGAAGGGCTTTTTCTAATTGTTGCATATATATGTCACTTATCGTTATCCCATGTACTCTATATAAATAAAGGCATTACCTACATATGCCCTCGTACACCAGCAGATGAACCCCTCATTAAAAAGGGATATCCCTTGCCAGGCCGCTTCAAAATCCAAGAAACTGAGAGGTCAAGTGGACAGCCTCTACAATATGTTTCTAACGCCAGAGGAGGAAGAAGCTGGACTGCTAACTTGGAAAAACCACCGCAGGGACTTGTATTTTTCGATGTGGAAGGCGTCTTTTTTCCACGTAAACGCTTTCTGTTATTCGCGGTCACTAAAAATTTTCCGAAAACAGTTCTCATTAAACTTTCGTTCTACATTCTTCTATATTGGCTTAGAATTATAGACACAGGTAAGCTTGCAAGCATCGCTTACAGAAACCTGAAAGGGGTTACAATTCAACTTTTTATAGACACATATTCTAAGCTTCCGCTGATTAAGAGAGCTGAAAAGACAATTTCAGATCTACGGAGCCACGGCTACATCACGGTACTCTCAAGCTCAGGGCTCCCGCAGGAGGTCGTCGATGCTTTAAATGCTAGGGTCGGTGCGGATTTGGCTTTCGGAGTTAGGGTTCAACTTGACGCAGAAAACAAACTAACTGGCAGAATAGAGGGAGAAATTGCGGGGAAAAAGGGTAAACTTGAAATTTTAGAAAGCCTAAGCCGAGAACTGGAAGTATCGGCTGATAAGGTTTACATCGTGGCCGATGATAGAAACAATTTACAGCTACTTAAAGCGCCACATAAATTGTTCATAGGTTTCAACCCTGATGCTGAGCTTAAAGCAAAATCAGACATAAACGTTACAGGTGACAACCTCCACCCTGTTTTTGACATTATTAGGACTGGAAAAAAATCGAAAATATTCTCGAAATGGTTTTTTGTGAGAAAGCTTATTCACATCTCTGGAATTGCCACTATCTTTTTTGCATCACTTTTCGGAATCCTTGCAACTCAGCTTGTTATTCTACTAATCTTATCTTTCTACCTGCCTTGCGAATATTTGAGGCTATCAGGCAAAAGGCTTCCTGTTGTAACAAGTATCATTCAGATTGCGGCGACAAGTGAAGAACTTTGGGGAATACCTTTAAACCCGTTATGGTATGCTCTAGGCATCCTGCTTGTGCTAACAATCTTCCCATTGCACATTGCAGCCGTTGGGGTACTTACCCTTTGCATAGGTGACTCCATCGCAGGAATAACTGGAGAAATGCTTGAGAGGAAGCATAGATACCCCTTCAGCAGAGCGAAATCGGTTGAGGGAACCATATTAGGTCTGCTCTCAGCAGTACCTTTATGCCTTCTTTTTGTTAACCCATTTATCGGTTTAATCGCCTGCACTGTAAGAATGATTTTTGAAGCTCTTCCACTACCCGCTAATGATAACCTTTCTATTCCCTTCTTCACTTCACTAACTGCTTTTCTGCTAACTAATTACTTCATATTCGCCTAAAATTGCTATTATCCGCTCTAACCCCACTATTCGCTAGGCAGGTATCCCTACAAAGATGAAACTAACCATTGAATCGTTAGAGGGCGGTAACGAAAATTTTGCTCTCTCACAACTTCTGGGTCAACGTGGAAATTAGGTCACCGCTCTTTAATAGATCAGCCACAGCTTCATGTTTTTTCAATATTTCATGGAATATCTGGCCTTTCTCAGTTTTGGTGTAAGTTCCTTCCCTTGGGTTTTTTTCTATAAAGTTCTGGCTTTCCAACAGTTTAATCCAGAGCTCAAGGTCTTCTTGATTATTTGTTATCTTGAAGAAGGCAACTTTTCTCACTTTGCCCTGTCTATCTATCTCATTCAAGTATGCTAACGCGGTGCTGCTGACGCTATCTTCCTTGCGCCTTAAAGCAGCCCAGAGGTCACCTAGGCTCATCTACTCTTTCACCAGTATTTTTCTGATTTTCTCTAAACTTGCATATTTCCGTCTTATGCTTATGGATCTAACTATGGCACGTACTCCTATGAAGGCTGGAACCAGAAAGAGTATTAAGACCGCTAGGGAGGCCCACCAAACTAGATCGAAGGAAAATGGCTGCAGGAATCCTACCAACTCAAGCTTTTCGTAAACTATGAGTAGCGATATGAATACAAGCAAGCAACCTATGAAGATCGGAGAGTTCAATCCACCTGTTTGAAGCCCGATAAGGGACTTGGCGTCTCTTATTAATTCCTCGTAAATTGCGTTCAGTCGCTTAAGTTCTTCCTCGTCAGACATTCCAACCATATAATTTGACTTGCTCTCTCCTAATAAATGCGGAGGACTACCACATAAGGCCTGTAGCTAGGAAGGATCACTTCCATCTAGGAATAGGCATCAGGCTGGTATGACCAAAGTTTTTGCAACAATGTCGCCCAGTCGCTGCTTCTTATCGGTTACAGCTATGAGAATAGTGCCGAGGATGTAGACTGTTGGTAGGACATCAATTATTCGTAGAATGTTACGGATCAGCGCCGTGCCGTAGTCTATGGAGGAGCCATTCTCCTTGACCACCTTTATCTTTAACCATCGTTTGGCAGGTGTTTGCCCTTGATGGGACCCCTCAAAGTAGGTGAAGTAGAGAACCCACAACACCCAGTTCACCCCGAATAACTCAAAATACGCACCCGCATCAAAAGTCCAGAAGGGAAACATCATAGCAGCTACAACTAGCCTCAATATCATGGCTACTATGAAAATTATTATGTGATCTATAATTGCGGCAACCGCTCTGGAGCCGAGGCTAACCGGCAATAAGCTAGGAGAGATGGCTACAGGCCCAGCTGCCGGTGTGCCACAGTTAGGGCAGAAACTAGAATCTGGAGGTAGCTCCTTTCCACATTTTTCACAGAAGGGCATGCTGAACCCTATAACACTCGATCACTTAAAATATAAAACTTTCAATTGACAGAAGCGGATTTTGATGGTGGGCCGGGTTCGAACTGGCGACCATCGCCTCGTAAAATAGGTGGATAGTCCCCTATCACCCCCGCGCAGAAATTGATGTCTTGCTAAGCGATTTTAGAGAGTTTCTACCCTTTTAGAGTCGATTTGCAGGCTAGCCCTCGAACCCTAACAAACCGCGCCATCTACCTGCGGAGATTCCTGTTAAGCACCAATAAGCCATGGGGTGGAATCACTCGTGAAGAGATAAGGGCATATTTAGGCTCACTTCGCGGTGAGCCTATTTCCAAATTATAGATACGATTCCCCTAATGTTGGAAATGAAACACCTTTTTTCTATTATTATAGCCTCCGCGATGCAGAAGCGTAATTGGATACGCACACCTTACAAGACATTCATCGAACGCAAGAAGGCGGAGGAGGAGATAAAGAAGTTCAAGGCGATTTCTGATAGAGCAGATCATGGTATTAGCGCGCACTGTATAGCAAGATATTTTCTTCAATGTTACATCTACAGTTATGTACATGTGACATGGCACACCTGATCGTTCTTTATTACTGATGTATACCTGCATTAAATAAAGTGATTATCTTAGAGGCGATGTGATTGCCTATATATGGGAAAGAAATTGAAGAAGTAATAGAATGTAATGAATTTATAGATGCGATGCGAGAGGATATGTATTATTCATATGACGAGATTTTCAAATTAATTATAGGCAAATCTATAGAAAGGTATGCGAAAGAAAGTCTTGAAAAATTTACAGATAAGAGAGGAAAGATAGAACCAAGCAAAAGGATAATGCCTTTTATTCAAATTGCCAAAGCTCTTGCACAAGTAGATAATATTATCACGTTAAACTGTGAGAGAGGCAATCTGAGACTTGGTAGAAAAAAAGGGAGCAAAAATAAAGAACTTCTCTATGCGAAGCGTTGGTTCTCCCAAGATCATTAGACAAAAATGAAGCATATTTTCGGGGAAGCAGTAAAGAAGACAGGTATATACACTGCCCCTAAGATTCTCCGAGAATGGTTCTGCAGTGAGATGGGTAGATTGGAAGTTCCTGATAGATATGTGGCTGCTTTCTGTGGCCGAGTTCCTAGATCCGTATTGGCTAGACATTACACTGACTTCGCCTGAGAGATTGAAGGAGATATACGATAAAGGTACACTTAAGGTTCTGAGTTAGCTAGCCAACTTTTTAGTTTCAGTAGCTCCTTGCCCTTCAGCCTCTTCGATTGTAACAGAAATCAATTTCAAATTTCCCCATTTTAACTCTCCTTTCTCTTCTAATTTATTAATCAGCTTTCGACAATAATCTCTTGCTAATTCTTCACATGTCGAATCCTCAATACTTAATTGAACGACATCACTTTTAGGAAAAACATATACTTTCTTTTCCATCGTTTCGACTTTTATTGACTCATTTTCCTCTATAATCTTTAATGAGGAATTGTTGAGTGGAAGAAGAAATCTATGATCGTATTCTTTGCACAATTCTTTAGTGATATCCTTTAAGCGGAGAAAATTAATTATCATCTTATCCTTACGTGGCTCGCCCTCTAAATGAATTTTTACTCTATAATTATGCCCATGCAACTTTTCACAAAAGCTCTCTCCTACTAAGAAATGTGCAGAAGAGAATTCCATGTATGGTTTTTCTAAAATTAGTTTCATTGTCACGCATATGTCTTAGGAATTAGGCTATTTAAGAACTTCATCTATTGACTATTTATTCTTACAAAACAAACGCATATTTTTTTTCTAAAAATTCGAAAATGCTCCTTGAAGGGTTCTGTTGTGAAATGGCTAGACTAGGTGTACCTAATAGATATGTGGCTGCTTTCTGTGGCCGAGTTCCTAGATCCGTATTGGCTAGACATTATACGGATTTCAGCCCTGAGAGGCTAAATGAGATATATGATAAAGCAGGGTTGAAGGTTCTAAACTAGCTAGATTCTTTGCCTCCCAACCCCTACCTCTTATCCAGCTTCCCTACCTTCTAGTCCTTATCTTTACAGGCCAGGGGTTTATAAGTGCCCTCCAGCCAAACTCAAACATGGACTCCGTAAAGCTTTGCCCCCGGTGTGGACAGCAGGAATTTGGCATACACCTCAAAAATAGGCAGCGGTACCCCTATTTTGGCTACAAGGTTAGGAAGGGTGAAAAATGGGGCATACGTTGGTGCTACCTAGGTAACATGTTACCCAACGTAGGTAACAAATTAGGTAAAATGACAGAGGGCAACACCCCTAAACAAACAGCATCTCATACTGAGTTTGATGGTGGGCCGGGCCGGGTTCGAACCGGCGACCATCGCCTCGTAAAGGCGATATCATACCACTAGACCACCGGCCCTGATGGCTATCTTCTGTGTTGGAGTTTAAATTAAGGTTTCCTTGATCTTGGGTGGCTTTGGTGTTGGTATTTTGACGCGTTCGTTCTTCCCTCCCGTTCTCCAATTCTTTGGATTCATCGTTCTGCTTGCCGTTTCTTTTATATCTGTCTTCGGTGTGGGTGGGATTTATATTTAAGTTAAATTTGTGTATATTTAAGTTGGCTGCGTGGCCGTGTCAGTATTGTTGCCTTGGGGGATGGGTGATATCTGTGGTGGTTCGTGGTTGTGTGGTTTGTGGGCGGTCGACAAGGTTAAATATCACTAGCGATATCTCTAGAGATAAAGATGATTTAAAATGAAAAAAACAAAAAAAATCGCAGCCATCCCACGCGGCTTCTCAAGGTTCTATGTACTCCACATACTGAAAGAGAAGGGCCCACTGACTGGAAAGAGGATAATGGATGAAGCAGAGAAGCAGAGTGACGGAGCATGGAAACCGTCACCTGGCCTAATATACCCGCTTCTAGGCCGATTGCTTACAAGCGGCTTGATCGAGGAAACAAAGGACGGTAAACAACAGATAACTCCGAAGGGTGAGAAGGCACTAACCGAATACGCCGAAATACATGATGAAATAGATAGGCGGCTGAGAACCGTAATGAAGTTAGGCGTCACAGGTAAATTTATGGCGGAGGATGCCTTAGACAGGTTAACCACTTTGGCAACACAGCTGTGGGAGAGTGCCTCAGAACTATCGTCAGGGCCGCGAAGTGGAATTGTCAACAAATATATATCATTCCTGAAAAATGAGTTGGAAAAATTTGAGTCTAGGGCGGCATAAAGTCACCCGTTCAGTATGTATTCAAGGCTCTGAAAGGCAGTCTCCATCAGTAGCTAGGTATAGAGTGAACCCTAAGGTAGCTGCCTTCATACCTGTTTACCGAGAGTCAGATCTACTTGAACCGTTACTGAAGGATCTGACCAGCGATCCTTATTCACCCAAAGAGATCTTTGTAGTTGTAGACGAACCGACTGAAAGATGCTTAGATGTAGTTAAAAGAATGGGGAAAAAGGTTCGGTTTATACTCAACAGGCATAGGACGGGAAAGGCAAACGCACTAAACGAGGCTGCTAAATGTTCTTCAGGGGAGATCTTTCTCTTCCTCGACAGCGATCTCCAGTTGAACGGCGGCACTAAAAGTTTCTTAAAGAAAGTTGTTGACGAGATGCAGGACGCTGAGGTACTAGATATAAGGAAGAAGGCGATTAGAGATTCATTTGCCGCCAGAATTGCACACTACGACTACCTATGCACAAATGCTGTCAGCTGGCTTTTCTGCAAATGTTTGGGAAGGACTGTAGGATT
>Ga0265594_1003169_pt1 | contig 11132 bp, 13 predicted proteins | sample saktaG_11_FD_190147 | JGI IMG/M metagenome (GOLD analysis project Ga0265594, IMG submission 190147) | Saline water microbial communities from Sakinaw Lake, British Columbia, Canada - sak_2011_5_24_80m | ecosystem: Environmental > Aquatic > Non-marine Saline and Alkaline > Saline ... | reverse complement strand
ATTCCAGTTAAAGTTGAAAATAATAAATATATGAGCGGTAGAATAATACCTCCTCCAAGCATAATAAAAAGAAATAAAAGAATAATGCCATATCGATGAAGAAAAATCTCTAATTCACGAGACTGAAAAAAATAAAATAATATTTTTGAACCATCTAATGGAGGAATCGGTAATAGATTAAATACACCTAAAACTAAATTAATCCATACTATAAACATTAAAAAAGGCAGAAGTGATATAAACGAAGAGGTTATAATTATAATTCTAATAATCAATCCAAAAACGAGGGCTAAAGAAAAATTAGACAATGGTCCAGCAAAAGCTAATATAGCTGAATCACGTCGTGGCATTTTAAGATTCAATGGATTGTAGGGGACAGGTTTAGCCCAACCAAATATAAATCCTGAATGCATTATAATTAACATCAATGGCAAAAGAACAGATCCGATCGGATCTAAGTGTTTCAATGGATTCAATGTTAAACGTCCCATTTTTTCTGCAGTATCATCTCCTAAATGCAAAGCAGCCAGCCCATGAGAAACTTCATGAACAACAACAGAAAATAAAAGAATTATAAGTTGAAAAATTAAAGGAATTTCTGTAAACATAAATTTAATAATTAAAATACATTTATTCTATTGTATCATTTTTTTATCTTTTTTAAAAACAATAGCAGGTACGATAAACATACCTGCTATTTTCATTTCCATTAATAATTAATCTCCTAAATCAGCATGAAGATATAGTAAGCTAAAACCAACAAAACTACACCAAATACTCTTAAAAAAACATCTGAAATACTAGTGAAATAATTTAACATACTATTCATTTTGCTTTTTGGCAAAAGTAACGTAAATAATCCTTTAATACCTGCCCAAACTGCTAAAATCTGAATAGGCAAAGGAGTGCTTAGTGAATTCGCAGACTGCCAAAGCAAAACAGCAATTATTAGAGCTATTATTCCCCATATCCAATAAGGACCACTATAGGTAAACTTTAAGCCTAACCCTATTGCTGTTTTAGGAGCAAAAAGCATAAGAATCCCAAAAATTCCCCATACAGCCACAAGAAAATAAAGTATCCAATTCATATTTTTATTTTTTTAAAATTATCGACCTTGTGTATATTATACTGCCTTATGATATTTTATACAATTCCAATTTTTGTAAGGCATGTTTAGCTAGAATCAATCTTTGCTCACTATCAGTATAAAAAGTACAAAGAAGATCATTCTTTTTTACTTTTTCTCCAATTGATTTATTTAAATAGATTCCTGCTTCTTTAGTTGAAGGAGTTCCTAATAATCCACAGATTTTATTTAAATTCTTGTTATGAATAGATTTAATTAATCCATTTTTAACAGATTTTAATTCATAGGTAACTTTACCTAAAGAAAGTTCTTCTGAATCAATGTTTGAATTTCCTCCTTGCGCTTTTATAATCTCTTGCATTTTTCTAAAAGCATTTTTTGATCGTAAACTTTCTTGAGCTAATTTTTTTCCATCTCCTTTTTTTGCTTTTCCAACTAACTCTAGTAAATATCCTGATAATAATATAGCTTTTTTCTCTAAATCTTTTGGTCTGTTTTCTTTTTGTTGTAAAACTCTTAATACATCTCTTGCTTCCAAACAGGGACCAACACCTTTTCCTATAGGACCCATTGTTTTTTGAGAAACAATTTTAATTTTAATATTAAATCTTTTTGATAAATACAAAAACAAATTTTTAACAAACTTGATGTCCTTTTTATTTGAAAGTTTTGCCGTAGGACCAATTGGCATATCTATAACCAAATGATTAATTCCAATAGCTACTTGCTTCGACATAATACTAGCAACCATTTTAGAATAAGGTTCTAATTCTAATCTGCGAGTAATTTTAATAAACCGATCATCAGCAGGAGCTAATTTTAAAGCTCCTCCCCAAATTAAACAAGCATTTGTTTTTTTTACAACTTCTTTTATTTTTTCTAAAGACAAACTTACTGGCGCTAATACTTCCATAGTATCTGCAGTTCCAGCAGCAGATGTTATGGCCCGAGAAGAAGTTTTTGGAATTGTAACACCACAACTTGCTACAATGGGAACTATTATAGGACTTACACGGTTACCAGGAATTCCTCCAATTGAATGTTTATCAGCCACAATTTTTCCAAACTTTATCATATCCCCTGTCTCACTAATTGCTTTGGTTAAATAATAAATTTCTTCTTTAGAAAAATTCTTTTCGTCAAATGCAGAAGCAATAAAAAAAGCTAATTCTAAATCATTAACCCTATACTTGGTTATATCAGAAACTAAAACATATATTTCTTTATAAGATAATTTTTTCCTATTTAATTTTTTATGAATAAACTTAAGAGAAGGTGCATGACCAGCAAGTTTTAATTCTAGTAAATCACCTGCCTTAATTTTGTATCTATTAGTAATATCCCTAAAAAGCCCAACTTCTCCTTGTTTTACTAAAGATTTTGTAATATCTACTGTTATTTCTGTCTGTTTTTCTTTCCAGCTAAAAACTAATTCATCTCCTGCCCTAATTCCAATCCTTTCCCCATCTTCCTCATTAATAATAACAATCCAAGGATAGCCTGTGTTAATATCCAAGTATTTAGCCTTAAGAAAAAAAATACCTTTTGTTTTAGAGTTGTTTTTCTTTTTCATTTTTTTAAATCAATTTGTTTTTTAAAATGCACATTACCAACTCTTTAGTAATATCAACTGAAAATTGAGAACTTTCTAAAGTGTTTGTAAATACAATTCTTTTAGGATTTATTTTACTTAGCTCTTCTACTGCTTTATCTCCAAAAATAGAATGAACAAAAGCAAAACTAATCGTTTTAGCTTTAAGCCCCTTAGCAATTTCAGCGGTTTGTAAAATAGTTCTACCAGTTGAAACAATATCATCAACAATAATAACGTCTTTACCTGTAAAGTCATAGCTCTTATCAAACAAAAAGCTTATTTTTCCTGTTTTAACATCTCTTGTTTTTTCAAGAATTATTTTTTCAGCTGAGAATTTTTTACAAAAATCATCAACAAACGCTTTGGATTCTTTGTCTGGGCCTATGACTATTGAATTAGAAGAAGAAAAATCTTCAAACTTTTCTGCTAAATCTTGAAAGAGAAAAACATTATATGCCGGAATTTTAAATAAATCTTCAATTTTTTTTCTATGCTCGTGCATATTACACGTAATAAAAACATCTGCATTCTTTTCTATTAATTCAGCAATATATAATGCAGAAAGCGGCTCACCTTCTTGAAAGATATAATCTTGGCGGGCATAAGAAAGATAGGGCATTATACATATTATCTCTCGCGCAAATTCTCTTATCTTTTTTAATAATAAAAAATACTTAATTAGATAAGCATTAATATTTTCTTCTTGTTTTTTCTGAAAAATTAAAATAGCTTTATTAATCTTTTCTTCTTTTACCAAACGAGGCAACACTTCTCCATCAGAAAAGATTCTATCTTCTATTAAAATAAAATCCAAGTTAAGTTGTTGTGCTAAATTTTCAGCTAATTTATCTCCGATAACAAAACTCTTCATAATTGTAAAAATCTTTTAAAAATAACTCACTGTTTAATATTCTCAATTTCTTCTCTTTTGTCATTTCTATTTATAAATCTAATTATATAAAGACTAATAAAAATTAAAATAAATGTCATTACAAGCGCATAAAGAAATTTTGCAAGAATTGTATCTTTATCCATTGGTAATAAATATTCCATTAAGTCCTTAACTGCTTCATTCCATGCTAAACCAGCAACTATTCCAAAAGCAGTCATAAGATAACCTTCTACACGTCTTTTAAAGGCATCTTCTATTTTCCGTTTTTCCTCTTCTAACTTCTTAAACCGTCCCTTAAGTTCATATAATTGTTTTAAATTATAGTGCATAATTTTTATAAATAATTACTGTAAACTCCCCTTTTATTTTATCATCTTTTATCTTTTTTATCACCTCATTAATCATCCCTCTATAAATTGTCTCGAATTTTTTAGTTAATTCTCGACAAACGATTATTTGTGGATTGAGATTAAATTTTTGAGATTTATTATTAATCTCTTCTAATGTTTTAATAATTCTGTGAGGCGATTCGTAAATAATAATAGGATGTTTCAAATCTATTAACTGACGAAACAATTCCTCAAAAAATTTATTTCTTTTTTTCTTATGCGGAGGAAATCCTAAAAAAGTAAATCTATCCATTGGAAATCCAGAAATAGAAGCAGCACTTACTAAAGCTGAGCATCCAGGTATCGGAATAATTGTTAAATTAATATTTCTTTTAACAAGAAAATCTATTAATTTATTTCCTGGATCAGAAATTCCAGGGGTGCCTGAATCAGAAACTAATGCTAAATCTTTTCCTTCTTCTAATAAATCCGCAATATAGTTTATTTTTTTCAATTGTGAATGCTGATGATAGCTTAGAACTGGAGTTTTAATATCATAACGTAATAATAACTTTCTTGTTACTCTTGTATCCTCACACAATATTATATCAACCTCTTTTAAAATACGAATCGCCCGGATAGAAATATCTTCTAAATTTCCTATTGGAGTGGCAATAATAAATAAATTCGCCATTTCATTTTAAAATTAAAGCAATTTGAAATTATTAATTATCAAACCAAATTTATACCCTAAAAACTTTGCCGCTTTTCTGCAATAAACCATTCTATCTGTAAAAATTTCAAAATATTCAATTATCGGTACAAAGCTAGTATCGATTTTAAGGATTAAAGTAATTAATTTTTTCTTCTTATTAATTTTTACTTTTGATATTTTCGTAGCAAAATTAACCCTATCATGAATATCTTCCTTTATTTCCTTGGGTTTTTTATTGACCACTCTTGAACGACGTACATCTGTTTTATCAGCCAAAACAAGAACTGCTGTAATAATATTAGAAAAATTCATTTCGTCTTTATCATGATTAGAAATAGCATTCATAATTATTGCTAATTTCTCTGGAGTAAAATCTTGATTAAATATCTGATGAAATAATAAAGCTCCGAAATAATGATGGTGGCTTCTGCTTAAAAAATTTCCCATATCATGACAAAAACCAGCAATAGCTGACAATTCCTGTTGCCCTTTTGAAAAACCAGTTTCCCTAGCAATCTCCATTGCCCTAGTAGAAACTATCTTGGCATGAGACAAGCTATGCTCTGTATATCCTGCTGCTATTAAAGATTCATCTGATTGTTTAATAAATTCTAATATCTGTTCATTTTTTTTAACTTGATTTAAGCTAATCATATTAATTAATACTTTATTTTTTACTATTTCTATATTTTATTATACCATCAAAAAGTGTAAAAAAAAATGCCGCTGTTAATTGGAGCAAGCTCCTCAAAACAACGGCATCTTTAGTATAGCAAAGAAAAATAATTTGTCAAGGGTAAATATTCATATAAAACCCTTGCCAAGAACGAATAAATATAAAAGTTAACTTAACTATTTTTTTATTTTATCAAAATCTCAATTATGACAAAGGTAATATAAAGCAAAAACAAAATTATTGCCTCTTTTTTGGTAATCTTTTTGTGACTTCTTGTAAAAATATAGAAGATTATTGCTGAAATTATTAAAAAGATTCTGGCAATAGCAAAAGGCGTAAAATTAGGAACTATTATTGGACAAATCAAAGCAACTGTACCTAAAACCAAAGTAGCAGGCATAATAACAGCACCCATTAAATTTCCTAAAATCATTTCTGTTTTCCCTACCTTAGCTGACGCAATAGCAAAACCAATTTCTGGAAAAGTATTACCTAATCCCACAATCAAAATCCCAATAATAGGTAAAGAAATGTTCAAAGCCACAGCAAAAAATTTAGCGCTTTGCACTATACCTTCTGCTGCTAATAAAAGAAAAATTACAGATAAAATTATTAATCCCAAATCTTTTATAAAAATCTTAAATTCCTTTAAAATACTTGGCATTTGTTTTTTTCCGTTTCCGGAAAATTCTTTAAATCTTTCTTTGTTTAAAACAAGCCAAAGAACATAAAAAACAAAAACAGAGAGTAGTATTAACCCATCACCTCTTCCTAATAAACCATCCCATATTAAAAGTAATGGCAAGATAGCAACAAAAGTTGTAAAAAGAGCACTTCTCTCTAATATCTTGCCCTTAGTAGGAATAACATTGCCACCAATTAATACAGCTAAAGCTACAACTAATGTTAAATCAACTAAATTACCCCCAACAACATCCCCAAAAGAAAGCTGTGGAACTTTATGAAGAGCTGAACTAATTCCTACAAAAAGATTTGGCAAAGAACTTGCAAAAGCCATTACAAAAAAAGCAATGATAAATTCCCGCCAACGCAAAAATCTACCAATCCTTTTTAATCCATTGATCAGCCAGTTACCTGAAAAATAAAGCGCGACACAAGAAATTATAAAAACTAAGCTATATAATAAAAACATATTTAATATTTTAAGATCTATTATATCTTATCAACTTTTAAAAAACAATTTTATAAGTTTCTTTGGATGGCCTGCAAATATAAAAGCTTCCTTTAAATGTTTCGTTTTTAAAATTATTCTTTGCTTTTAAAGCTTTTTCGTAAGAATTAAATCCTGCAAATATTGTTGGGCCAGTGCCTGACATAGCGCATTCTTTTGAAATTGAAGAAAAATAAGAATAAAGTTTATTTATGCTTGGACAAATTTTCTGTGCTAATTCATAGAAACTTTTACTTTTATCATATTGGTCAAATAATGAATAGATTTCGGATGTACTAATCTCCTGATTTGGTTTTGCCAAAACATAAAAATTAGAAGGTCTTCTATTTGATATCTTTATCTTTTCACCCATACCATTAACCAAAGCTGTTCCTATGTTATGTATAAAAAAAGGCACATCACTCCCAATAGATGCACCTATTTTACTAAGTTGTTTAATATTCAAATTTAATTCAAAAAGATTGTTTAATCCTATTAAGGTTGCCGCCGCATCACTTGAACCGCCACCTAATCCAGCACTTTCAGGAATATTTTTAGATAGATTAATTCTGCATAATAAATCTTTCTTTACAAAATCTTGTATTTTTTCTAGAGCTTTTGTTATTAAATTTTCTTCATCAGAACAATTAACTGAACTGTCTAAATAAAACCCATTTTCTGTTTTAGAAATTAAAATCGTATCATAAATATCAATTGCCTGAAATACTGAATTAATCTCATGATAACCATTAGGTAATTTATCTAAAACATCTAAAGTAAGATTAATTTTTGAATAAGCTTTAATTTCTATTCTGTCCATCTCATTAATTTTCTTACATTTATTATATCTTATCAATTTTTCAGTAAATAGCGATTCTAAAATTGTCCGATTTTATTCTAAATATTTTTTATCTTTTAATTCTTTTGGTAAATATTCCTGATTTTCTTTGTAATTATAATCCGGACTATATTTATATCCTTTACCGTATTTTAAATCCTCCATTAATTTTGTTGGGGCATTACGAATATGTAAAGGTACTGGTAAATTTCCATATTTCCTTACATCCTCAGCAGCTTTTTCATAAGCAACATATAAGTCATTTGATTTTTTACATTTAGCCATATAAACAACTGCCTGAGCCAATATAACATTACATTCAGGCATTCCTATAAAATGGCAAGCTTGATAAGCGGCAACTGCTTGTTCTAATGCTTGCGAATTAGACAAACCAATATCTTCTGAAGCAAACCGTACAATTCTTCTAGCCACATACAGAGGATCCTCACCTGCTTCCAACATTCTGGCTAGCCAATACAAAGCAGCATTAGCATCAGATCCCCGCATTGATTTATGTAACGCTGATATTATATTATAATGCTCTTCACCATTTTTATCATAAAATAAGTTGGATTTTTGAAAAGCATCTTTTACAATATCCAAAGTTATTTTATTTGAAATAGAAGATGCATACTCTAAAACATTAAGAGCAATACGAGCATCTCCATTGCTCGTATCTGAAATTGTATCAATTATATTTTCATCTATTCTAATATTTAATTGACCTAACCCTTTCTTCTTATCTTTCAATGCTCTTTTAATAATCTCTGAGATTTGAGATTTATTGAGCTGTTTTAAAACAAAAACTCTGCAACGAGAAAGTAAAGCTCCTATAACTTCAAAGCTTGGATTTTCTGTTGTAGCTCCAATAAGCGTTATCAATCCTTGTTCAACATGAGGAAGTAATGCATCTTGCTGAGCTTTATTCCAACGATGAATTTCATCAATAAATAAAATCGTCCTTTTTTCTAATTTTTTATTTTCTTCTGCTTCTTTTACAATTTCCCTGAAATCTTTTATTCCGCTAGAAACTGCGCTCATTTGTTTAAATTCGGATTTGGTTTGTTTAGCGATTATATAAGCCAAAGTGGTTTTACCACTTCCTGGAGGACCCCAAAAAATTATAGAAGGTAATTTATCAGATTCAATCGCCTGTTTTAATAATTTTCCTTTGCCAATAATTTCTTCCTGACCTAAAAAATCATCCAGACAATCTGGCCTCATTCTATCAGCTAATGGCTTGTTTTTATCTACAATATTCATATTTTAATTATATCACATAAATAATACTGGTAATAAAAAAGACACCCTTTATAGGATGTCTTTTAATTTATTTTTACTCTTCCATTTTTTCTTGCTCCTGTGTTTCTATTATTTCTTCTTTCTTTTCTATTATATCTTTCTTTTTACTAAAAAAGAAAATATAAATAATTTCCAAAAGAGCCATTGTATTGAATACCAATAAGGCAATAAACCACCATTTATGTTCATTTTTAGCTGCTCTCCAAAGAGCTACGCCTTTCCAAGGTAAGGTCCAAAGAAGAATTAACCAGATAATCCATGAATTTGCTGACAAAGAACCTGTTAGTAAAGATTGCATAATATTTTTATAAAATTTAAATTAAATTATTTCCGACCTTTTTTAATTTTATTTCATTTCTGATATTGAAAAAACTTTATTAGTATGTCTAAACCCTTTAATTAATCTCACTTTTGACTCTGGAATTTTAAAATATTCTGCTAATACTTTAATTGCTTCTTTATTTGCCTGACCTTGTAATGGTTTTACTTTTACTCTTATTTCAAAACTATCCTCAGATTTTTTAATTATCCCTTGCTTTTTTGAATGAGAAAAAACTTTGACCTTAATTAACATTAATATATTTAAGGTTGTAAAATATCTTCAATATGACCGTCAATAGAAATTACAACGTCATTAACTTCAGAAAATTGTAATAGGGTTTCAGTAATCTGAGAACGAATAGCCATTACCCGACAAGACCCTCCTACTTGAAATCCTAATTGCTCATCAAAATCAACTTTAGCTATATTATTTTCTACAATTAGACTATTAATATTCACACCAGAATTAATATTAGTTAAATATCCTTTTTCTTGTTCTTCTAAAGTTGGCCCTTTTAAAAGTTCTTCCAATGCTTGAATCATTTTTTTGTTTTCAAAAACCTCCCTTTTCACAAAATAAACTTTCTCACAATTCAAAACTTCTGGATCTTCCTTAATATTTCCAAAAAAGATTTTTACTATTGTGGTTTTTTCTTGCCCAGTAATAAAAAAATATCCAACGACCCCCGTTAAAACCAAAATAATTATTAAACTAATCAAAAAAATTCTTTTGTTCATATTTTTTAAAACAATCTTCCGTTTTCAGGTTTTATTGTTTTAGATTTTACTGATTCAATATAACTACAATAATCACAATCATGATCTGCTTTTGGAATCTGCTCACTATTTAAACATTTATGAATATCTAAAATAGTTTTTTCTATCCAAGAATCATCACCTTCATATGGTATTAAAGTAACATCAAATTCTAATTTACCATCAAAGGCTTCTACATCTGTTTTTCCATTACAATAAACAAAATAACCAGTATTAGAAACTTTAAATCCGTTTTGTCTAAACAACCACTGATATATTTCCATCTGTCTTTTGTAACTAATCTGCCAATCAGCATCTAAACTTACCTGTCCATTCTTAGATGTTGCCTTGTAATCAACAATGATTAATTCTCCTTTAGGATTTACCCAAATATCATCAACCCCACCAGTAATTAATAAATTTGTTGGTTTATGGAGATAAGTTATCCCTCTTGTCCTGGCATCTCGCCATTCTTCAAGCTTTTTATGCTTAAAAGGAACTGCATCAATTTTATAAGTTTCCATAAAAGGATGCTTCGTACCTTTGACACGATAAATATCAAATTCTTGTTTAAGTAAACTATCAACAGCATTGTTTAAATTAAATGGAAACCCAGGAGGTCGTCCAATTCCCAATTTTCTATCTAAATAAAAACATCGCGGACATGCTAAAAATAAGTCGATTTTTGATCGTGAAACTCTAAACGGTTCTTTTGAACTAGAATCGTATAAATATTTTACTCTTTGTGAATTATAATATTGAGACATATATAAATCTTTATTTTATTACTATACCATATCTTCTTCATCAGATGAAAATTTCTTTTCCATCATTCTCTTAATGGCCATCCTTCTGCCAACAAAAACCCCAAGCATTCCAATAATAAACAAGAATAGATATTTTACAAAATCATTTTCCATAATTTTAACAAGATTGCCCTCCATCAACTAAATATATTCCGCCAGTTACATAGCTTGCTTCATCTGAAGCTAAGAAAGCCGCTACATTTGCAACTTCTTCAGGTTTTCCAACTCTTCTCATAGGATTTAACGCAGCATACTTTTTAATTAATTCTTCGGAAGATAAAACTCTTCTTAGTAATGGAGTATCTATAGGACCTGGTAATATGGCATTTACTCTGACACCCTTTAATCCATATTCTCGAGCCATACATTTAGTAAGCATTATCAATGCTGCTTTTGTTGAACAATATGCTGGAGACGTTGGGTCAGAAACAATTCCAACAACAGAAGAAATATTAATAATATTACCTTTACTTTCTTTAATTAAGGGAAGTGCGTACTTAGAAATTAAATATGCTCCTTTAAAATTAACATCAATGATTTTATCTAATTGTTCTTGCGATGTTTCTTCAATAGATGCTTGAAAATATATCCCAGCATTATTAACAACAATGTCCAAGTGTTTAATTTTCTGAAAAGCTTTCT
>Ga0265594_1003168_pt1 | contig 11135 bp, 11 predicted proteins | sample saktaG_11_FD_190147 | JGI IMG/M metagenome (GOLD analysis project Ga0265594, IMG submission 190147) | Saline water microbial communities from Sakinaw Lake, British Columbia, Canada - sak_2011_5_24_80m | ecosystem: Environmental > Aquatic > Non-marine Saline and Alkaline > Saline ... | reverse complement strand
CCAGGATTTGGTTTAGAGTTTGTTCTCTTTCGTCGTGTCCGCCTCCCAGTCCAGCTCCTCTGTGTCTGCCTATGGCGTCAAGTTCGTCAATGAAGATTATGGCAGGACCTGCCTTTTTGGCCGTAGAAAACAAATCTCTAACTCTGCCAGCTCCCACTCCAACAAACATCTCTACAAATTCAGATCCTGAGATGTGAAAAAAGGGAACGCTGGCTTCTCCGGCCACGGCTCTGGCCAGCAGCGTTTTTCCAGTCCCTGGAGGCCCCATCAAAAGAACTCCCCTGGGGATTCTGGCCCCCATCTGTAAAAACTTTTTTGGACTTTTTAAAAATTCTACAACTTCCAGCAATTCTATTTTTGCTTCTTTTAAGCCAGCTACATCCTTAAAGGTAATTTTTTCTTTAGAATGGCCCTCGGCTCCGAACAATCTGGCTTTGGCTTTTGTAAAATCAAAGGCTTGCATGGCACCTGTTTTGGCTTGCCTGAAAATCATAAAAAAGAATAAACCAAACAGGAGAAGAGGGAAAAAGGCCAACAGCAATGGGCCCAACCAAGTAAAAACATTTTCTGTCTTTTCGGTCTCTACTTCAACCCCTTTCAGCTTGTCTTTATTTATTCCGTAATTGATTAAAGATTGAGAAAGAGCGGTTTCTGATTCTTTTCTGGAAATAGCTTCAGTGTTGTTATGATAAATTACAGAGAGGTCGTTATCAGATATTAATATTTTTTTAATTTTTCCCTGGTTGATCTCTTCAACCAATTGAGTCAGGGAAAGAGTTTTTTCCTCTTCCGCCGGTTGAGAAAACAAGGTAAAAATACCCGATATCACCAAGAAAATAAGAAGGATGAATATAAAGTTCTTAATTAAATTCTTCATCTACCGAGTTTTATTTTTCCACTAACTTCAAACTCATTCGATGTTCTTGAGGGTCAATAGATAGAATTTGGAAATCGTGTTTCCCGCCAATTTTTAAGGCAGTCTCCATTTTTATTTTCGTCCCGAATTCTGAAATATGGCAAAGTCCCTGGATCTTGGGAGAAATTTTAACAAAGGCACCGTAAGGGTTGAATTTAGTTATCTCTCCCTTGACAGTATCTCCTTTTTTGTATTTATCTAAAATTCCATCCCACGGATCTTTTTTCATAGCTTTCAGGGATAGAGAAACTTTATCGTCAACAATAGAAATAATTTTAGCTTTGACTTTTTCACCAACCTTAACAATGTCAGCAGGGTCTTCGATCAGCTGCCAGTCCAGTTCTGAAATGTGGATTAAGCCTTCTAACCCTTCTTTTCCAAACTTCATAAATACACCGAAATTAGTGATGCCCGTAATTTCTCCTTCTACCGTATCTTCCACTTTATAATTTTTGAGGATTTCCTTTATCTTTTCTGATTCTTTGGCTTTTTCTGACAAAATCAGCTTATTATCTCTTGGGTCTAAATCAAAAATCTTTACCTCCAAATCCTTGCCCACGAGCTCTTGGAGCTCCCTCAAAATTTTACCGGCTTCAGCTCCTTCTACTCTGGGATAGTGCTCAGGCAATAATTGAGAAACAGGCAGAAAAGCCGGAACACCGGATACTTCTGCAAGCAGACCTCCTTTATTGGCTCCCGAAATTTTAACCGTTATCGTTTTTCCTTCTGTTTTCTTCTGTTTGAGCTCTTCCCAAACCAATTCATTCAGAGCCTGATTAAGAGAGAGCTCAACATAACCCTCTTCGTTCTCCAGCTCAACAATTTTAGCAAAAACAGAGTCCCCAATCTTTAAATCTTTAAGTTCGTCTTTGGCCTCCTGATATTCTTTGCCGTAAATTATTCCAGTTCCAAGGGCTCCTAAATCCAAAAAGATGGCAGACCTGCCCTTTCCTAGAACCTCGCCTTTCATTATCTTCCCAACTTGTAGAGGTTTTATTAAATTATTCTTTTCTAATATTTCTTTCATGCAATTAACATACAATAAATCTTGAGTCTTTGCAATAGTTATGATAAAATATAAATACTCAATGAATCTGAAGATTCATTTCGAGCTTCACTTCCACATATAATTATAATAAATTTTAAGTAAGGAAGTTTGCTACATGCAGATCATCTGGCACGGCCAGGCTTGTTTTCAGATAATCTCAAGCCGGGCAAAAAACAACCACGTGAATATTGTTATCGACCCCTTCGACGAATCTACCGGCCTCCGGCTTCCCAAATTGGAAGCCGATATCTTGTTGGTTACCCACCAACATCACGACCACAATAATATCAAGGCGGTTTCTCCTTCAGCGGGCTCAGGGCAAGGCCCTTTGATAATTGAAGGGCCGGGGGAATACGAAAAGAAAGAGGTTTTTATCCAGGGGATTTCTTCTTTTCACGACGCCACTTCGGGCAAAGAAAAAGGGGCAAATACTATATATACAATAGAGGCAGAAGACCTCCGCCTTTGTCATCTCGGAGATTTGGGTCAAAAAGAATTAACTCCTGAACAATTGGAGAAAATTGGTGAAGTAAACATTTTAATGATTCCCGTGGGGGGGACATATACGATGAATATTAAGGAAATAGTGAAGGTAATGTCTCAAATTGAGCCAAATATTACTATCCCAATGCACTACCAAATTCCCAAACTAAAGATAAAATTAGATGGGTTGGATAAGTTTTTAAAGGCGGTAGGTGTAAAAAAACTGGAGCCTTTACCTAGGCTGATGATCAAAAAGAAAGATATTCCCTCTGAAGAAGCAAAGATAGTTGTTTTGAAGCCATGAATTTTCTTCAAAAACTGCAGAATCGTTCTGAAAAAGAAAGAAAAATAATTCTCTGGGCAACAATTGCCATTATTGGGGTCGTTTCGCTTAGTTTTTTATTCGATAACTTTAAAAAAAAATTAGAAGAGTTTAAAACAGAAGAATTCAAAGAAGATTTAGAAATTCCTTCCCTAGAGGAAGAATTCGAAAATCTTCCAGAGTTTAAAATAGATGGCTAAGGACAATAGTCAAAAAATAAAAAATACAGAGGTGGGTTCGATTAAACCCAGGGCAATTACTACCGAGATGCAGGAGTCTTATATCGATTATGCAATGTCGGTGATTGTGGCACGCGCTCTTCCAGATGTCAGGGACGGGCTGAAACCTGTCCATAGGAGGATTCTTTATACTATGTTGGAAGAAGGCCTGCGCCACAATGCTAAATCCAGGAAATCAGCTACGGTAGTCGGTTCCTGCCTTGGCCGCTATCATCCTCATGGCGATATGGCTGTTTACGACTCTATGGTCAGAATGGCCCAGTCGTTTTCTCTTCGTTATCCTCTAATTCAAGGTCAAGGTAATTTCGGTAGTATCGACGGGGATCCGCCGGCCGCCCAACGTTATACAGAAGCCAAGCTTTCTAAAATTGGAGAGGAAACATTAAAAGACATTGATAAAGACACGGTTAACTTCATTGATAATTACGACGGAACCAGGAAGGAACCGACCGTTCTTCCTTCTCCTGTGCCTCAATTGCTGTTAAATGGTTCTTTGGGCATTGCTGTCGGCATGGCTACTAATATTCCAACCCACAATATTTCTGAGGTGATTGATGCCACGATTTTCTTAATTGACCATCCGAAATCCAACACAGAAGATCTTTTTAAGTTTGTTCAGGGTCCCGACTTTCCTACGGGAGGCATAATTTACAACCAAAAAGAAATCCTTCAGGCCTATTCCCAAGGCAAGGGTCCCATAGTCACCAGGGGGAGAGCAGAGGTGCAGGAGCAAGAGAAAGCAGACAGGCGGAGGATTATTATTACTGAGATTCCTTATCAAGTCCAAAAATCAACCCTGATGGAGCAGTTTGCCAATTTGGTACAAGAAAAAAAGATTGAAGGGATAAAGGACATCAGGGACGAATCAGACAAAGAAGGCTTAAGGATTGTTTTAGATCTTTCCCGAGAGGCCTATCCCCAAAAGATTCTTAACCGCCTTTATAAATTCACCGACCTTCAGAAAACTTTCCACCTGAATATGCTGGCTTTAGTCGAGGGGATCCAGCCCAGAGTTCTGAACTTGGTGGAGGTTTTAGATTATTTTATAATCCACAGAAAAGAGGTTGTCACCAGGAGAACTAAGTTTGAGTTGGAAAAAGCCAAAGAAAGAGCTCATATCCTGGAGGGCCTGCACAAGTGCCTGGCCAACATAGACGCTGTTATTAAAATAATTAAGAGTTCAGAGAACCGGGAGGCAGCTGAGAAAAATTTGATAAAAAGATTCCACCTGACTAAGATTCAGGCCAATGCCATCCTAGAAACCAAGCTTTCTGCCCTGGCTAAACTAGAAAGAAAAAAGATTGAAGACGAATTGAAAGAATTAAAAGCTAAAATTAAAGCGTTAATTGCCGTATTGAAAAGCCCTCAGAGGATAAAGGAAGTAATCAAAAAAGAATTAAAAGAGATAAAAGACAACTTTGGCGATGAAAGGAAAACCAAAGTCCAGGTCCATGGATTGGGGGAAATAGCAGAGGAAGACCTGATCCCTCAAGAAGAAACCATCATCACTTTGACTCAGGGCGGCTATATCAAAAGGATTAACCCCAAAAGTTATAAAATCCAGAAAAGAGGAGGCAAGGGAATCTGCGGCATGAAAACCCTGCAAGATGATATAGTGGAGCACTTTCTTTCCGCCCAAACCCACGACTCGCTGGTCTTTTTTACTGATTCTGGAAAAGTTTTCCGTACTCAAGTTTATGAAATTCCAGAAGGCAGTCGCGTAGCCAGGGGAAGAGGGCTTTTGAATTTCTTGGAAATTTCTCCTGAAGAGAAAATCCTCTGCCTTAGGACTTTGAGCAAAAAAGACCAGGAGGGAGGGATAAAATATTTAGTCATAGCTACCAAGAATGGTATAATTAAAAAAACTCCGCTGGAAGACTTTGAAAATATTAGAAAATCTGGACTAATTGCCATAACCCTGAAAAAGGGAGATGAAGTGAGAAATGTCCAAAAGACAACCGGCCAGGACGATATAATTTTAATTACCAAAAAGGGCCAGTCTATACGCTTCAAGGAAAAAGATTTAAGGTCAATGGGCAGAACGGCTGCTGGTATCCGTGGAATCAGGCTTAAAAAGGGAGACGAGGTGGTAGGAATAGACATAATAAAAAAGCAAGAAAAGGAAGCCGAGAAGAAACTAAAGGAATTTTTACTAGTGATGACGGATAACGGCTTCGGCAAGAGAACTGACATCGGAGAATATAAAATTCAGGGCAGAGGAGGGTCTGGCGTTAAGACGGCAAATATTACTCAAAAAACAGGAGAGATAGTAGCTGCTAAGGTTTTGACCGGCGAAGAAGAAGACCTGATTGTTATTTCCCAAAAAGGGCAGGTTATCAGGACAAAAATTTCCCAGATAGCTAAACTCAATCGAGCCACCCAGGGAGTCAGGATAATGAAATTAGAAGGAGATAAGGTGGCTTCAGCCATCTGCGTATAAAAATTATGGAAGGATTTTTAAGCATGGAGATAAATTAAAGATTTATTGAACATTGAAATGAACCAAGGATTCATTGATCCAAAAGAAGTGCTAAAAGAATTAAAATTGAAAAATAGCCTTACTGCTGCCGATTTCGGTTCTGGTTCAGGAGGATGGGTAATACCTTTGGCAAAAATCTTGGAAGAAGGAAAGGTTTATGCCATAGACATTATGGAAGAGCCAATGTCTGCCCTAAAAGCCAAATTAAATTTAGAAAAGATTTTTAATGTTGAGGCTATCCAGGCAAACGTGGAGGAAGATAGAGGGACAAGGATTCCCGAGTCCTCTTGCGATTTGGTTTTAATGACAAATTTGCTGTTTGAGTGCGAGGATAAAAAAGCGGTATTCCAGGAGGCAAAAAGAGTTTTAAGGCCCGGCGGAAGAATCCTGGTGGTTGATTGGAATAAAGACAACCCATTTACTAAAGAGATAGAGAAAGTTTCCTTTGATAGCCTTAAAAAGACAGCAAAAGACCTGGGATTAAAATTAGAAAAAGAGTTTCCTGCCGGGGCTTATCATTACGCCTTAATTTTTGTAAAATAAAGTCAAGGAGGATAAATCCTCTTTTCCACCTTCATTTTTATTAACATAAAAATTCGGTCAATGAAAAGAATTCTACCAATTCTCATTCTGTCGCTTATATTTTTACCCCTTTTTGTCTCAGCAGAGGAAATAATTATTATTGAAAATCCTTTAGGCGAGGGAACTCAATTCGAAGATATAATTGACAGAATTATTGATTTCATTTTTAGAATTGCAATAATATTAGCTCCCCTGATGGTTGTAATCGGCGGGGTGATGATTGCAACTGCCGCAGGCAATCCCCAACAGGTTGCTAGGGCCAGAAGCCTGTTAATTTGGACAGCTATTGGTTTTGCCATAGTCTTGCTTTCCAAAGGCATTATTGTTATTATAAAACAACTTTTAGGAGTCCAGGGAGGGTAAAATAAACATATAAATATATGAAAAAAATATTATCCGCCTTAATTTTAATAAATTTTATAGGTGCAGGTTTCTTGGCCTTTGCTGGTTTGGCTTTAGCGGCCACAACAACAGGGCCTCTTGATGGATGCACAATAGATAACCTTAGCAGGGTAACCAGTGCAGGATTAGACTGTATAACAAATTGCACCTTTAGTTACGGCGATTGCCCGACCTGTTGCGTTTTAAATTCGCTTTATAATGTCACAGATGTTATTTTCTTTATTTTGTTGGGAATAGCTACCATTTACGTAATTCTTGGCGCTATGAATCTTTTAATGTCAGCAGGAGACCCATCAAAGGTAGCTTCAGGAAGAAATCACATAGTGTATGCCATGATCGGCTTACTGCTTGCTTTCTTGGCCAGAGCGATACCCGCTGTTGTTAGAACTATGGTCGGTGCTTAAATTAAAAATTCAAAAGGTCGATAAAAAGACAATATATATAGGAAAATTTGTAATAATGAAAAAATTTGCAGTTCCAATTTTGGCAATTTTAGCAGTAGGCGTGTTCTTCCCAGCAGTGGCTGTCGGCCAAATAACCACAGCGCCTGAAACATGTACTTTAAAGTACGACTTTTCTGATTTTGATTCAGCTTGTACTCCAGGTGCCGAAGTGAATATTTCAGAGTACGGAATGTGCTGCCTTTTGAACACTCTTTATAATGTTACTGACTGGATTTTCGTAATGTTGGTTGGGCTAGCTGGTATCTTTGTGATATTAGGAGCTATGACTCTGATTATGGCAGCAGGTTCTCCAGAAAAAGTTACTTCTGGAAGAAACTACATACTGTATGCCGCCATTGGACTCTTGGTCGCGTTTTTGGCCAAAGCTATTCCTGGTGTGGTAAAGCTTATTGCCGGAATGTAGAAAATAGAAAGAATTGTTTGTTTTTGAGATTTAATCAATCCCTGACCGCTTTGGTTTAGGGATTGATTTTTCTGCCCTCGTGGCGGAATTGGAATACGCGTAGCGCTTAGGACGCTATCCCGCAAGGGTTGCAGGTTCGAGTCCTGCCGAGGGCACCCTTCAATAAATTCAGGGCAAGCAAATAAAATCCCCCACCGTATTTGGTAGGGGATTTTATTTATATCTTTTAGACAATCTTTACAGTAATTTTCTTTTTCTTTTCTCTTACAATTTTCGGTATTCTAATGGTTAAAATCCCTTCTTTTAATTCAGCTAGTGCTCGACTGGGGTCAACTTCTACCGGCATGATTATTTCTCTGGAGAAAGATCCCCAGTAGCATTCCTGGGTAAAGTAGTCCCCCTCTTTTTCAAAAGGTTTTTCTCTACTACCCTTTATGGCTATTATGTCTTTTTCCAAAGAAACATCTAAATTTTCTGATTTTACCCCGGCAATAGCTGATTGAATTATTAATTCATTTTCTGTCTGATAGACATCAATAGCTAACTGGCCTTCCGGTTCAAACCATTCTTCCTTTTCTTCTTCCTTATCTTTGGGCTCCTCTTCTTTCTCGCTCTCTACAGAGGCTGTTTTAATTTCTAATTTCTGCACTTCTTCTACAAGAGACTCTTCTTTTGGAGATTCTTCTACGGGAGATTCTTCTACGGGAGATTCTTCTACGGGAGGTTTTTTAACTCGCGGCTTCTTGGGATTATTCGTCTTTTTCTTTTTAGGTTTTTCTTCAACTGGTCCTTCCTCCCCCAACAATTCTTCAACCGCTCCTTCTTCAACCCCCATTCCCTTTTTAAGTTTTTCAAAAAATGACGCCATATAGCAATTTTTTAATTTATTAAAAATTAAGCTGAAGATGAAGATTTATTCTTCATCGCCTATGTTTTACATACACTTTTAATTTTCTTCAACTTTTTAAAGCCAAAAGTCACAAATCCTGCCAAACCTACTAAAATTAAGATTGGCATTAGAAAAGATATAAGCCCTTCTTTCTCCATTATATAAAAATTAAATGCTCCGTGCAAGACAACAGCCAAAACTATTCCCAGAAGCAGAAGCTTTCCCCGATGCTTAATTCGGTAGAAAGACAGAGCCAAAAAGAACCCAAGAGTGCCGGAGCATAAAGCATGTAAAAGGGTTGCCCCGAAAAACCTGAGGATACTGACCGGGAAAACTTCGGCTTGAGTTAAGGGAAGCAGATATAAAATATTTTCTAAGGCGGCAAATCCCAAAGCCGCAATCATCATATAAAGCATAAGATCAACTGGCTCATCAAATGCTGAGTGTTTGATCACTTTTCCTCTTATGACAAGATATTTTACAAACTCTTCAATAAAAGCCACTCCTAAAAACCAATACAAAATAGAAACAATAAAAGGAGAAAGAGAAAGAGTCACCCTGCTTAGCATTTCCAGAAAACCCAACTCAATTAAGATAACAGGTAAAGCAGCTATTACTCCGTAAAGAAAGATCTTCAATATCATTCGCTTGGATTCAGGATACTTGTCTTTTCTCAAATAAAACAAAAGCCAGATAGCACTCGGCAGAACTCCTGCAATTATATAAATAAAATAATTCATGTATCAAGCTCGTTTCAACGAGCGAAGATGGAGATGAAGTTTTAATTTCATCGACTTGGCCAGTCCTCGACCATTAAACATTTCTTTTTATTTTTTATCGGTATTTTTTGGTAGATTTCTTCAGTAACAAAAGGAATAAAGGGATGTAAGAGTTTCAGAGAAGTAACCAATACATATAACAGGGTCTCTTTGGTCTGTTTGTCTCTTTTATCTTTTGCATATTCAATATATAAGTCGCAAAAATCATGCCAGAAGAAATCGTACAAAATATGAGCTGCTTTCCCAAATTTAAAACTCTCAATATCTTTATTAACCGACTTTATAGTTTTATCCAGCTGATTCAATATCTTTTTATCAGCTGGCTTCAAGTGAGAGAGGCGAAGCCTCTTTATGTCGAGGCTTCTCATCGACGTGTTTCCGAGTTGCATTAAAACGAAGCGGCTGGCATTCCAGATTTTGTTGCAGAATTTCTTCCCCATCATTATGTTATCTTCTACGAATCTGACGTCTTGCCCTCCCATAATCTGATAGGCGATGCCAAAACGAGTAGCGTCTGCGCCGTATTTCTCCACAAGTTTTATCGGGTCAATGCCGGTGCCCAATGACTTTGACATTCTTTTTCCTTCTCTAGTCAGAACGGTGGCATGAATTAAAGCAGTGTGGAATGGTTCTTTCCCCATAAATTCTAGCCCTGAAAATATCATTCTGGTTACCCAAAGGTTAATGATTCCCCGGTCGGTAATTAAAACATCTGTTGGGTAAAATGTTTTAAGGTCTTTTGTCTTTTTGGGCCAGCCAAGAGTGGCAAAGGGCCAGAGCGCAGAAGAAAACCATGTATCTAAAACATCAGTTTTCCCTTCTAATGGGATTTTGTGCCCCCACCATAACTGCCTGGAAATACACCAGTCCTGAATGTTTTTTAGCCAGTTAAAATACACCCTTTCCCAACGCTTAGGGGAAAATTTTACCCTGCCTGATTTCACTGCTTTTATTGCTATTTTAGTCAAACTATCCATTTTCAAGAACCACTGCTTTGAAGGGATTGGCTCTATTAAAGAGCCGCAGCGGTAACAGTAAGGAGCAGAATGGGTGTAATCTTCCACTTTTTCAATTAAGTTTTCTTTTTCCAGTTTTTCTATTACTTTCTCGCGACAAGCCGAAGGAGAAAGTTCCTGGCAGACCTTTGATTCTGCTGTCATTTCACCTTTCTCATTGATTATCATGACAGATTCTAATTTATGACGCAGGCCAATTTCCCAATCAGTGAAGTCGTGAGCCGGGGTGACCTTTACAGCTCCCGTCCCGAATTTTGGGTCTACTGCCATGTCGGCAATTATGGGGATTTCTCTGTTTACTAAGGGCAGAATTACTTTCTGTCCGATTATATTTTTGTATCTTTTATCTTTAGGATTGACAGCCACTGCCGTGTCTCCAAGCATGGTTTCAGGCCTGGTAGTGGCTACGGTTATACTCCCTTTGTTTTTTAAAGGATAGCGGAGATACCATAAATTTCCTTTTTTTTCTTTATGCTCCAATTCTAAGTCAGAAAGAGAAGTCCGGCATCTGGGACACCAATTAACCACTCTTTCTCCCTGATAAATCCAGCCTTTTTTGTAGTAATGTAAAAAAGCGGTTTCAACTGCTTTGGCATAGTCTTTATCCATGGTAAAACGTGTTCTTGACCAGTCCAAAGAACAGCCAAGAGCTTTGAGCTGATCCAGGATAATGTTTCCGTACTTTTCTTTCCATTGCCAAACTCTTTCAATAAACTTTTCTCTTCCTAAGTCAAACCTTGTTTTCCCTTCTTTTTTCAGCTGTTTTTCAACAACATTTTGAGTAGCGATACCCGCGTGGTCGGTTCCCGGCAGCCAGAGAGTTTTGAATCCCTCCATTCTTTTTTTGCGAATCAGAATATCATGAATAACATCTTGGAGAGCATGGCCCATATGGAGTTCTCCTGTTACGTTTGGAGGAGGGATAACGATTGTGTAGGTTTTTTTTCTTTTTCCCGGAAGCTTGTCAGGATTAAAAAAGCCTGACTTTTGCCATAGGGCATAGGTTTTACTTTCAACCTTTTCCGGCAGATAAATTTTAGAAAGACTGTCCTTCATATTTTTGTATCTATTCTTAGATTAGCATCAGCTTTAATTTTTTTCCAATTTTTCTTT
>Ga0265594_1003167_pt1 | contig 11137 bp, 11 predicted proteins | sample saktaG_11_FD_190147 | JGI IMG/M metagenome (GOLD analysis project Ga0265594, IMG submission 190147) | Saline water microbial communities from Sakinaw Lake, British Columbia, Canada - sak_2011_5_24_80m | ecosystem: Environmental > Aquatic > Non-marine Saline and Alkaline > Saline ... | reverse complement strand
AGGTCACAGTAGGGTAAGGGTGGCATATTCACCTAGGTTTTGTTGCCTGAATAAAGAGTTCCAACCCCCCTTCCCCCCACCCCTCTGAACCACTGTGTTTTGGCTCGGAAAAGTTAAACGCCCCATCTCTATGAGTAGTATAGAGGGCTACTCATTGGAGAGGGATGCGATTCTGAAAAAGGCTTACCTGTTGGGGGCCGAGTATGAGGCGAAGATGACTGGTTGCGCACAATGTGCCCTAGCTGCCATCCATGATGCCTTGGACATGACCGATGATGCGGTCTTCAAGTCAGCCACTGGGCTGAGTGGCGGTTTAGGGTTCTCGTCTAAGGGTTCCTGCGGTGCTCTTGCTGCTGGCATGATGGCAATAGGGCAGCGTTGTGGCAGGGATCGTGAGCATTTCTATGACCCTGAGAAGATTCGGCTTAAATCCCTACGTCTCTCCAAGAAGCTTCTTGAAAGGTTCACTGCCGAGTACGGTAGCGATAACTGTGGTCTTGTGCAGAAGCGTCTCCTCGGAAAAGCCTTCAACTTCTGGAGTGATGAAGATGTTGAAGAGTTTAGGCGGATGGGCGGGTATAGTGAGAAATGTGCCTCTGTAGTTGGGAATGTTGCTAAGTGGACGGTTGAGATCATACTGGATGAGGAAGGTAAGTAGGCGGTGGGTGAAGATGGAAGCGTTGGTTACGTTCCGCTCTGAAGGGCAGTTGATATTCGGGAATCTACACATGCCTCATGAGGGAGCAGCCTGCGTTGTTGCTTTACACGGTTTAGAGAGCAGCAAGGACAGTGGCAAATGGTCAACTGTTGCATCCAGACTTCTTGATGAAGGCTATGCCTGTCTGAGGTTTAATTTCAGAGGCTGCGGGGAGGGCTTGGAGAAGAGTGAAGGTGAATTCGAGGACCTAAGCCTCACAGGCAGAATTCAAGACTATAAATCTGCTTTAGATTTTCTGCAGACCACAGGTAAGGTTGATATGAATCGAGTGGCTGTCATAGGCTCCAGCCTAGGCGGGATGGTTGCCATAGCTGCACAGGATAGGCGGGTGAAGGTCATGGTGACCTTGGCTTCACCCTACAAGATACCTCGCTACGAGAAGCCGCTGATTCCCCGTGAGGAAGGTGAGTATTACGTACTTCCGTCGGGAAGAAAATTTAAGCAAAGTTTCTATGAGGACCTACAGAGATACAACCTGCTGCAGATCATCCAAGATGCACCCCCTATCCTCCTCATACATGGCAACGCAGATGAGGTGGTTCCCTTGGATCACGCCCGCCGATTATATGAGGCTGCAGGGGAACCGAAAAGGCTGGAGATAGTTGAGGGTGCCGACCACCGCTTCTCAAGCGGTCTGGATAAGGCTATTGAGCTTACCTTGGAATGGTTTAAAGAGCATCTATAACAAAAACCTTTTACCCTTAGTCGTTGGATTTCTACACGGGTCTGTATGAAGGCCATTGGCGTATACTACTCCAAGACTGGGCATACCTTGATGGGGTTGAAGAGGGTTCAGGAAGGGCTTGAATCCTGTGGTGTAGAGGTCAAGTTGGTAGATGTGAGGAAGGCTACTGACCGAGACCTAGCGGGGATGAATATAGTTATTATTGGGAGCCCAGTTCATGGCGGCAACGCTGCTAAATCAGTTCGAAAGTTTCTCGAAGGCCTCTCCAAGGGAAGTATGAGCAACAAAATTTGCAGTATCATCTCGTCAGCATACACAGGTAATACTGATCGGCTTATGGAGTATATGTCGAAGAGGCTGGATGCACTTGGAGCTGAAAAGATAGTTTCTGGTGTAGGATACAAAGCTGGAGTGATCCTCTCCCTCTTCAAGGGAAGAGAAATGAGTGAAGAAGCAAAGAAACAATGCTATGAACTTGGAGTAACCCTTACAAAGTTAAACGGTTAGGGAGTGAAAATAAAGATTCCCCCAAATTGCCTTCGGTAACTTCTTTTACCCGCAGAGCGTTACTGGAAATCACATGTATAAAGGGATGGAATTGTGAATGAGATAAAGTACAAGCCAATTGGTGTCATTCACTCTCCGTTCAAAGAACCCGAAGGTACACCTATACAACCGGCAGGTGCTAAGGGGATTGATGGAACGGTTGAGGTATTTCCAGAATATGCTGAAGGCTTAAAGGATCTTGAAGGCTTTTCTCACATTATTTTGATATACTACTTCCATTTATCCAAGAAATCGTCATTAAGAGTCAAGCCGTATATGGATAACAAAGAGCGCGGAGTTTTTGCAACGCGAGGCCCAAGTAGACCAAACCCGATCGGCACTTCGACAGTGGGTCTTGCCAGAATTGAAGAGAACATACTCCATGTCCAAGATGTAGATATTATAGATGGGACCCCTCTTTTGGATATTAAGCCCTATGTACCAGAATTTGATGTGAGAGATGTTGAAAAGATTGGATGGCTTGAGAAAAATGTGGGTAAACTTTCAGCATTAAAAGATGATGGGCGATTCGTAAAATGATTTAGAATTATCTAACTTAAAATAAGAAGATCACATTAGTACGCTGTATTCCGGGGTTCACCGTGATAAGCATAGTTCTGGCCATTTTAGCTGCTTTATCTTATAGTCTATCAGCAGTTACCGTTGAAAAAAATTTAGGCAGATCAAATTTCATTTCAGCGGTCATGGTAATTACGGTTATTGGAAATTTAATTTTATGGCCCTCTACTCTTCTGTTAGTGCCGCTGTCTAACATAAACCTCACCAGCATCTTGTTTTTCATTGCAGCCGGGATCATGGCGCCGGGCGTAACTCGATTGTTCTACTACAAGGGTATGGAGAAGGTGGGCGTCTCGATAAATGCGTCTCTTTTTGCTACATATCCCTTAGTGGGCTCTATTATGGCGATCTTCCTTCTGAATGAAAGCCCTACGCTTGGAATTTGGGGGGGTATAGTGTGTATCATAGTCGGCGCAATATTTGTTGAAAGGGCGGCGAATAAAAGCAGGGTAAGGTCAATGAGAATTGAGCGGAAAAGTTTGGTTTTTCCGTTGCTTGGAACCCTGTTTATCGCATCTTCCCACATCATCCGAAAGATGGGGTTAATTATATGTAATGAGCCGATTATGGGTGTTGCTGTCGGCTACCTCGCGGCTTTATGTTTTTACGCTCTTTTTCTAGGTTCATCTTCTACTATGCGCATCTCTCTATTTCTAAATAGGCAGAACCTTCGATTTTTTTGGAAGGCGGGGGTATGTCTATCTGTTGGTTGGCTCCTCACCTTTTATGCACTCAGCAGGGGAGATGTTTCCATTGTGACTTCGATATTACAGGTTCAGCCACTATTCATTGTCCTTCTTGCTCATCTATTCCTTAAGGAGGTAGAGGTCATTTCACGGGGGGTTGTAGCCGGTGCAACAATCATTATTGCGGGTGTTGCTCTCATCGCAATTTTTTAACTGTACATTTTGCAGTGTTGCCCTGATAGGCAATCACTATTCTCAATGAATGGAAAAATTGAATCCCTTTCACCATTTTTCATAATGAACTATCTCTTTGAGATCCTTTCTCTCTGTAACCTCTCCCTTTACCTCGTCAGGGTATCCCAAAGGCGTCATAGCCACCACACGTACATCATTTGGGACGCCGAGAACCTTGCGGGCATCTTCCTCATCAAAGGAGGCGATCCAACATGTCCCAAGTCCCTCCTCTGCGGCGCAAAGAACCATGTTCTGCAAGGCTATGGCGGCGTCCACCTTCCAAAATTCTTCTCCGTCCTTTTTTCTCACCCAAGACTTTGAAGGTTCGATGCAGACTGCCAGTATTGCGGGTGCAGTTACCTCCCACGGTTTCGCATAGCTTGCTCTAAGAGTTGCCACGTGCTCAGGGTCTGTTACCGCGATGAAATGCCAAGGCTGCCTGTTTGCCGCCGAAGGAGCCAGACGGCCCGCTTCAAGGATGCGCTCAAGTTTATCTCTCTCCACTTGGTTAGGCTTGTATTTTCTTATACTACGTCTCCTTTTGATCAACTGAAGAACACTCAACAACCCCACCTCACATCTAGTTACGGGTGTGGAATTCTATATAATCTTGATTTCCTCTATGCCACCTGTAGCGGTCAATATAACAACATCTTATTAGGATGCAATGGAACCATTAATTCATGATGCTGTTCGGGTTTCGAGAAGTTTTCGTTATCGCCATTGTGATAGTGGTACTTTTGATCTTTCTACCTTGGCTTATGAAGAAGAGAAAAGAGCTTGGAATTTAGTTGCTTCCTGAAAGATTGGCGGCTATTTTATTTTCTTTACCCTTCCATGAAGCTTCCTTCTAAACGCGTACAGGACGTATATTAAGACAATTATTATAGTGATGCTAATAGCGATAGACGCCAAACTTAAGACAATCATCAGACTGGTTTCCATTTACCCCAACATTTATTGACCTCACCTCTTAACTATTAACCAAAATTGTAACGGAGATGTGAGGGAGACAGTATGAATTTGATCATCTTCGGTCCACCTGGATCTGGGAAAGGAACCTATGCCTCGCGACTTGAGCCTAAACTCAACATAGTTGCGATCTCCACTGGAGACCTGTTCAGAGAGGCTATAAAGGCTGAAACCGAGTTGGGCAAGAAGGTTGCAGGCTATCTGAATCGGGGAGAGTTGGTGCCCGATGAAGTGGTGATCGATGTTTTGAAGGCGAGGATCAACCGACCTGATGCTCAAGGAGGTTTTCTGTTGGACGGATTCCCCAGAACCCTCCCACAGGCAGAAGCGTTGGACGGGATCGTGAAGCTTGATGCTGTAATTAACCTCATAGTTCCTGAGTCGATCATTGTTGAACGGCTCTCCTCAAGGAGGGTCTGCCGGAAGTGCGGCGCAATCTACAATATACGCTTCCTGAAGCCGAGGGAGGAGGGTATATGCGATAAATGCGGAGGAGAACTCTACCAGCGTGATGACGATAAGCCAGTGGTTATCGGAGACCGGTTGAAGGTTTACGAACGTCAATCCAAGCCTGTTATCGATTACTACGCGGGGAGGATATCTTTCATAAACGTTGAATGTGACCGCGTGGATATTCCGCCAGAAGATATGGTTGAGAAGATCCTGAGCGGGTTGAAAGAGAAAAATATTTAACCCCACATCGAAAGTCGGCATAAATCAGGCTAGGTTAGGTATAATGCCAAAAAGGCGTCAACCCCTTAATTCGGAGACTATCACCAAGATCCTGAAGAGAGAGGTCCTGCCCGCGGTAGGGTGCACCGAGCTGAGCGCTGTGGCGATAGCGGTCAACACGGCTTTTAACGCCGCTTCAGACAACCTGAAGATAGTGGGCGGTAAGCCAACTGTAAAGCGTAGGCTACCCGCTGAAGTGGTACTGAAAAATGTGAGATCAGTGGAACTGCTGGTTGATAAGAACACTTTCAAGAACTCTGCCAGTGTTGGCATCCCAAACACTGAGGGGAGAAAGGGAGTAAAGGTTGTTTCTACACTGGCGTTGTTTGGTGACGCAGGCTTAGGATTAGCCTTCTTTGGATCTGTCTCTAAGAAATATGTGAAGTTTATCGATAGGCTGAAGGCCGCGGTGAAGGTAAGAGTGAAGAACGGTAAAACTGGGGCAGCTGACATTTTCATAGAGGCAGATGTGAAGTTGAAGGGAGGTAGAACTGCTGTTGCGAGGATAGAGCATTGGCACACAAACTTGACATACGTGAAGGTAGGGAGGAAAATTGTTTTTGAGGGAGACCGAAGAGTTGCGGGGAGGAGAGCTGTTGAAGGGAAGAAGAGGGGACACTTCAAGAATCTAACAGTCTCTGAGATGATCGTGTATGTGGAAGACTTGCCAAGGGCAGTTGTGGAACTGGTTAGGAAGGGGATACTGTTGAATTCGAAGCTTTCTAAAGTTGGGTTGAAGGATAAGAAGGGTGCAGGGGTAGGGTATACTCTTAATCGACTGGCAGAAGCCACTGGCGATGTGGCTACGTATGTGAAGGCAAGGGTTGCTGCAGGGTGCGACGCTAGGATGCACGGTGAGCTTCTTCCTGCGGTGAGCGTTGCAGGCTCGGGAAACCAAGGGATAGTTGCAACCATGCCCATTGTAGCTTACGGGAAGAGGACAATGTTTGATGAGGATAAGTTGGTGAAGGCTGTAGCTCTATCCTACATCATCTCCATCTATGCGGCGTACCATTCAAGTTACCTGTCGGCTGCATGTGGGTTTGCTAAGGCTGGTCTAGGCGCAGCTGCTGGCCTTGCATATTACATGACTGATGGGAACCGTTTGGCGGTGGAGCGGAGTATGCAGAACTTCATAGCCGATGTTCCCGGAATGATATGCGATGGGGGGAAGACTGGCTGCGCTGTGAAGGCGGGAACGGTGGCGGATGCGGCCATTCAAAGTGCATTATTGGCAAAGGAAGGATGCGTTATACCCCCCCAAGATGGAATACTTGGTGAAACGGTTGAAGATTCTGTGAGGAATATGGCTAAGGTATTCAGGGCAATGAGTCCGGTGGATAGTGTTGTTGTCAAGATTTTAAGTTCGAAGCAGTCTAACAGTTAAATGTGATATGCCGATGTAAAATTGGAAGAACATTGCATATATAGATAAATAGCTAACGTACAGAGGTTGATATGTGTGGTTCCTGCAGAACTCTTCGGTATATTAGCTGCCATAATTATTCTTTCAAGCTTCATCCCGCAAATATCTAGAGCTTATAAAACCAAAAGCCTAATCGATGTTTCATATTTTTTCATGCTCTTCCTTACTGTTGGCTTGGCTCTATGGGCTGTCTACGGCTTCATGCGGAATGATTTGGTGATCATTGGGTCTAACGTCATAGGGGTTTCGCTGAATTGTGTCCTACTCTTGATGAAGAAACATTATGGTAAGAGAGCTAAAAGAGAGGGGGTTAAGGTGAGCGGGTTTAAATCAGCTACCGCCAACTCCTAAATCTGAAGTATGTTTCAAGCAGTTTTGAAACCTTGTTTCTCAGCGGGATAGTTAGTTATCGCTATCTCTGAGATTGGTTTTCTTTTAGTTGCGTCACTGTTGATATACCGTGGAACCATAATGTTCTCGTGAATGTAGAATTTTTTATACAGATTCCGTATGAACTCTGTCCCCGAGTTACTCAGCAGGACTTTGCATCCCTTCTCTGATAGCCTTCTGAAGAAGGCGGCTAGGCGTTTCTGCTCTTCCTCACCAAAGGTTTTCTTGGTATACGCGGTGAAGTTGGCGGTCTTGCTTAGGGGATGGTAGGGTGGATCAAGATATATGAAATCATTTTTCCCGCATGCATCCTCTATGTCTTCGAAATCTGCTACCATGATCTTAATGGTGGGTTTATTCAACAGGCTGTGCATCTTTAGCAGGTTTTTTTCACCGAGAATGTTTGGGTTCTTATATTGCCCCATCGGCACATTGAACTGTCCTTTGCTGTTAACTCGGTATAGGCCGTTGAAGCACGTTTTATTTAGGTAGATCATTCGCCCAGCCCTTTCAACTCTATCCAATGTTTTTACGTCTTGGCCTCTGATTTTGTAGTAGAATTCTTTGCTGTGTTTGGCTTTGTATTTTTTTAAAATTTTGACGAGGTCTCTAATGTTTGATTTTATTACTTGATATCCGTTGATCAGTTCTTCATTATTATCGGAGAGTATTGCTGCCTCTGGTCTTAGTTGTAGGAAGATGGCTCCCCCGCCGAGGAAGGGTTCGAAATAGTTGTTATACTTGTGGGGGATGAGGCCTCTGCGTCGAAATTGGGGGTATGCTTGGCTTTTGCCTCCTGCCCATTTTACAAATGGCCGTGGCGAACCGTAAGTAGACATAAAGTGAACTGTGGAGATCATTGCTGGATCGGTATCCTACTTTTGCCCTCTATCTGATTTTACTTATACAGGGAAGGCGGTAAATAAATAAAAGTAAACTGGCTAAGCTAGTCAGCCTGATCGCTTGGGAATTCATCTAATCGTTGTTGTGTAGCTCCACAGGTTTCCCCTATCTGAAACTGCCTTTACAGTGTAGGTTGCATCACTTACCCATGAGTATCGAGTCTGATAGCTCCATGTCTCTTTCGGTGAAATGTATATGGCTTCAAGGCTGGTGACATTATGGTTAGCATCGTCTATTACCATCAAGTTTTCCAGATGCACTATCGTGTTTCCCTCATTTGTGATTTTAAGCAGTATGTAGCCTATCCATGTTGTTTCCTCTCCGCCCAGAGATGTCGATGGTTCAGGGTCTATGTATTTTCTTATCAGCAGGTCATCCATCCATCCGATGGATTGGGCGGCTAGAAAATCGATCTTCCCAGCTGTACTGATGCTTGGATCTGTGGTTGAAGCCCAGACCTGATAAGTATAAGTGGTATCTCCATACCACATCTTAATATTGCTGCCCCAAGTTGCCACTCCCCACCTGAATGTGGAGCCGTCCATGGGATGGTAGGCAGTGTCATTCGATGCGAGGTCAGTTGTCCGAGAATTTTCAACAATTCCCATTCTAGGTGTATAGCCTCCACCGCAGGCTTTGACTCCGTAGAAGACGTCGTTGCTCTGCCACCTTATGAGAATTCCCTGTGTTGTATGGGACGGGTAATAGTCGGTGACTCCCATCTTCATCTCTGCGTAAACGTCGTCTTCGCTAATATCCGGCATTATCCCACCAGTATGGTCGTCACCGGTGTCGTAGGTTACCCTCTCATTCTCAGAGTCGTACTGGAAGTTTGTGTATGCATTGGCACCATGCCAGTTGGTTGCATGTTTGCCGATTGAATACTGGCTCCTAGTGTCAGTTTCAAAATCGTCGAACCATAGGTAAACATTCGACCCGTTTGCAGGGGGGTTCTGGGCGTAAGGGTTACCATAGTAGATGAAGTAGTTGCTGTCTTCCTCACTTGAAGAAATTTCGCTTTGAGTTTTGAACCATATCTGGGTGGAATCTATGTTCACATCTATGATATGTCGATCCAGTTCAACCCAGTTAGAGGCAGTGCTGTTCCACCATACAATCCTCAGATCGCTTCCGTTGCTTACCATCTTACTCGCCGAGACCAAGGAGGACGTATTAACTATCAGTTCAACTGAATATCCTTCTTCAAGCGTGGAAGCTGCATTGTTCGAGATTGTTATTTGCTTTCGGTAGTGGTATTTCGCGTCCCACCAAGATGGTGTGAAGTCTGTAGGGTAGACTTTCACATACAGGTGGTCTGCGTAACAGTAGTAGGGTTGGGAGCTTGTGCTGTTAACGCTTATCCACACCTCTTGAGAGGGGTTAATGTAGTGTTGTGCGTCGCTCCCGTTTACTGGTAGTGGTCCGAAAATGGTGTCGGTTGTGGAGGCGGTTGCAGTTGTTAATTCGTCCCATCCGTCTGCGGTGACGTTGTATATGTAGAGGGTGATGTCAGCTTCGCTGCTGAAGTGCCCTCCATATGCTACATCGAACCTATCGATCTCTGATGCTGTCTGGTTTACAGGTATTTTGGCATACCAGTTTATGGCGCCTTCAGTATAATGTGTCTCGTTCAGGTGGAGGTAGTCTGCGTAAACGTCGAAGGAGTCAATAGTGCATTCCCCTGCAGTTCTCACTCTAATTTTTCCGTTCGAAGTATAGTAGGAAGCATCTGTTGTGAGGGTTGTATTATGCCATTGTCCTGAATAGGCTGTGGTGTAGGTTGTAGAGTTTATGCTGTCGTATTGGGCGGTGTGGTAGTTGTAGGCGTAGATGGTTTGGGTTACATTGTCTTGTGTGTAATTTCCCCAGAACTCTATTGTGAGGTTGTAAAGACCTTGAACGGGTGCATAGAAGTCTGCGTACCAATCGGTTGTATCCCCGCTTGGCTGTGTCACTTCCAGCTCTACAAGGTCGCCTTTCCAGTCGAACTGAGTAGTTGTATACTTGGTACCGGTGACCTTCATTTTCCAGTTTCCTGAGCCGTCACGGAAATTGGTTGAATTCGTTGAAACCGTTTTGCTTCCTTCTTCATCCGTGTTCGGGGTTGACGAAGAGGTATATGAAATATAGCCGTTTCCGTTTGTTGGGTACCCACCGAGCGTATAATTGTAAAGTTGAAGGGTGACATCTACGGAACCCAATGTCCAAGCGCTATCTGCCTTCCAAACAAGCTGTCTCCAGTCGGCTGTGTTACTTGAACCTATGAATTCCACTTCCACCGTGTATTGATCTGCCCATATGTGAAGTAAGACGGCGTCTATCTGCCACGAATCTTGGGTTATATCACCTGTCTCAGTTCCTCCATTAAATCTGATGGTGAAGGTGGTTGAGGTTAACGGTACTGAGATGTTGTTCCATGTATTTTGAGTTAAGTTGGTGAATAGATTGGTCCAGCTTGAACCCGTCCAGTAATCAACTCTCAGATTTTCAGCCGCAAGGCTTCCGGTGTAGATGCATAGATATTCCCCTACCTCATCGTGGTTCACGCTTGTCCACTGAACCTCAAGGTCAGCCTCATAATTCCTCAGGTCTATGCTTCCCGACGTTTCGAAAGCCCAGAAACCGCAGGTTTCACTTATGTGGCTACGTTCGGAGTCGTACTCTTGGTCTTCGTCTACAGCTAGTCCGCAGTTTATCTGGGTGATGGTATAATCAATACACCATCCTCCATTACTGCCATCCATTTCCAGCAGGGTAGACACCACGATGTCTGGTGCTGAGGAAAAGCTCTGGGAGAAAATTGTGTTGTAGGGCGGGCTGTCGTCGAAGCCTTGAACCGAGTTGGTTGTACTTTTGGCGTCGTATTTGACGCCACCTATGGTTCCTTGGTTCTGCTCTATTACGATGTAGCCGATGGTTTCTGCTCCATGTGAATCCACAGCTTCCGCGCCGTTGAGGGCTATTCTGAAGCCTGAGTCAGCTGAGCTTGGAGGGTCAGTTCTACTACTCCATTTGGAGCAGTAGGTGGTGATCCATGTGGCGTCGTTGTAGGACATCACTTGATGGAGAACTATGATGGCGCCTGAATAGGTTTGATTGTAGGTTCTCTGGTCATAAAGCCAATTGTTATTCTCGCCGACCGTGCTGGTATCATATTTGGATGCCTCCACTTTCGTGCCGTCGGGGAGACTCCAGACACCTTCCTCCATCACAATATAGTGAGCAGTTGTAGTCGGACAGGTTGTGCCAGAGGGGTTTTGTCCTCT
>Ga0265594_1003165_pt1 | contig 11139 bp, 8 predicted proteins | sample saktaG_11_FD_190147 | JGI IMG/M metagenome (GOLD analysis project Ga0265594, IMG submission 190147) | Saline water microbial communities from Sakinaw Lake, British Columbia, Canada - sak_2011_5_24_80m | ecosystem: Environmental > Aquatic > Non-marine Saline and Alkaline > Saline ... | reverse complement strand
CTAAAGAATTTCTCATTTAAGTACAATGCGGTTTTACATTATTTTTTATTCTTTCGTTTTTTATTTCAGCTTTAAGAATTTACCCAAGGCTATGTCTATAAAAGCAATATCCTATCAATAGCTCCTATTAGCAGCATAATAGGAACTATATCGCAGCTAAAAGTAGCCAGCTAACAAAATCGGAACTATATCGCAAAAAATATGCCTTCAAATCTTTTAATAAATTTTAGAGTTTTTAAAACTTAGCCCATTCTAACTCGTCTTAGGTTTCATCAATATCTTTATCGGAGAATGAGTGAAATGTTCTATTACCAATATATTGCCACAGGTCTTGCTGCCTTTATTTTAATAAATTTTATCATTAATATGATCTATTTTAAAAATATCAAAAATTTTAAACTGCCTTCTGAATTTATGGATTCACCTCCTTTAATATCCATCCTTATTCCTGCAAGAAATGAGGAGTCAAACATTAAGAAGTTGCTTGTATCACTTATTAAACAGGATTATAAAAATTTGGAAATACTGGTTTTAGACGATAATTCTATAGACTCTACAGCAGCAGTAGTTAAACAAATGGAATTAAAAGATGCAAGGATAAAACTTATCAATGGCAAAAAAATAGAAGACGGCTGGTTGGGCAAATCCTGGGCGTGTCATCAACTGGCTTCTCAAGCCAAAGGTCAATATTTTATTTTTACTGATGCTGATACTCTTCACTTTCCTGATACAGTGTCTAAAGCGTTGGCTGCCATGATACAAAATAAGCTTGATGGCATCTCTGTTTACTCAAAACAGATAATGGTTACTTTTACTGAGAGAATGCTGGTGTCTTTTATAGGAATGGGCTTGTTTACGATGATACCCCTGGTACTGGTTAAAAAGACAAAAGGTAAATTTTTCAGTACTGGGATAGGTCAGTTTTTTATGTTTAAAAGAGAAGTGTATTTCAAATTTGGCGGGCACGAGTCGGTTAAAGCTGAAATACTTGAGGATATACATCTGTCAAAGAGGATAAAGGCTGCTGGATTTTCATATATGGTTTTTGATGGCAGCAGTAATGTTTTTTGCAGGATGTATAAAAATTTTAAAGATGCAATCACAGGGTTTTCAAAGTTTATATTTGCAGCATTTGATTATAATGGATTAAGTGAAGCTATAGCAATTGCTTTTTATTCTATACTTTTTTTGGTTCCATTTATATTACTTCCAATAGCTATAATATTTGAATGGTCAAAAACCTTTCTGCTATTAAACGTATTGCAGATACTTTTTGTATTTACAATAAAGATTATACTTTCCCTTAGGTTTAAAGAACGTCTCCTTGATGTTTTTTTAACACCTGTGTCAGTTTGTTTTATAATTGCTGTTGCAGTAAATTCTTATATCCAGGCAAGGTTTAAGAAAGGTGTCTACTGGAAGGGAAGAATTTATGATGTAAACACACCTGAGCAGATCTCTTTAATAAGCGATGATTGTTATGAAAATAAATTATCTGAAGAGCTTAATATAAAAAGATATAAAACCTAAAACATAATATGTTTTAAATTATTTAAATTTCTTAATAAAATGGTTCAAAATTTCAATACTTGTGACATTTAATAAGTAGTGAGTAGCATGGTAGGATAAAATATCTTAATAACTCAGTTCCGGTATAAAAATAATCTTAACTGAACTTGCAATCCTGGTTCTAACTTCGTTCGCTATGGCCAGACAAGATTATCTTTATACCAAATACTAGAACTGGAAATATAACATGTAGTTAGTACTTAGAGGCTCTCACCTAATCCTAGAGCATTATAATACACATTAAAAATTACTCTGAACTAATTTAATCCCTATATTATAATATGTTGCCGCTTGTACTAAATTCGACAAATGAGTCACTGAAAATATCATATCTTGTACTTACATACCAGTCACACTCTTTTAAACTCCCATCTTTTTTCAGGCACTGAAATTTTATATGTATGGTATATATACCCTTGATTTTATGCCACCCAAGAACACTGCCAAGAATTACACCATTGCAGTTACTTTTAACCCCACCGTCCTGAGTCTCTATATAGTGTTTGACTGAATTAGCTGAACGTTCTGGAAGCTTATTCCAATCTGTTTTAAAAGGTGTAAACCATTTACCTTCATTTGGGTCATATCTGACAAGGTATAAAAGCCATAAATCTTGTGGTGGGTTAATATACACAAGACACTGATAATAATTATTCCCAAGAGCTTCTATTAGTTTATCACTGTAACCTTGAGAAAGAACTGCGTTGGGATAGCTTTTAAGTACATCAGCCTGGGCAGCAGCAAAGACTCCTTTTTTAATCTCATCTTCAGTAAGTGTTTTCTTTACTGGATATGAAGATACAAATTCTTTGGCTAAAATATTGCTTGTATCTTTTTCTTTATCATACTGTAATTGATATTTAAAGGTAAAATGATCCTTGGCGGTAGCACCCTGTCCAAGGCCTTCAAATTCAATAACTGCTTCAAATTTATTTTCTGATGTCTCTTTTATCTTAGTATCATCATATTCTGTATCAAAGATAACATCTGTATACATAGTCTCTGCATCAGCCTGAGCAGTATGGAAGGCTCTTTTTTTAATCTCCTGTTCTGAAGGTGTCTGTTGAGTAGCCTGGTCCTGAGGCTGCTTATCTCCAGCTTGAGTTTCATTTGGCTCTTCAGATTGTTCTTTCGGTTTTTCTTGTGGACTCTCCTCATAAGATGACTCCTGGGCAACCTTGCCTTCAGTATCCGGTGCTTCAAGTATTGTAAAGCTATCACTTTGCTTGTCATACTCAAGGAGTATTTCCCAGCTGTATTGATTGCCTTCTATAGAAAAGTCAACTGCTACCTTAAATAAGTCTTCAGATTCAACTATTACTTTATCTTCAGAATAACCGGACCCAAAGGTAGCGCCGGGGTTATTCTGCTCTACATAGACATGGGCAGTTTCAAATGCTTTCAGTTTTGTTTCAGAATCTACATCTGCTTGGCTATCTTCTTCAGAAATATTCTGTTCTTTGGTTAATTCTTCCTCTTGGATATTGCGGGAAAAAATACCCTTACAACCATAAATTGATATAGATAGTATTATGATAATTAGTACAGCTGCATACTTAAGTGTCTTTTTAGATATCATCTGAGCTTCCTCCCTTATTTAAATCCAAATACTAATCAGCATGTAATTAACAGCCAGGACTGGGACTACATATCAAGTATATTAGTGAAATTTGTTACAATCTTATTATAGTAGTATTAATATGCTTTAGGAAGTTTTTTATTGTAGTAAATTATTTGAGCTTAAAAACTCAGTTCTGGTATAAAAATATCTTTATCTGAACTTATAATTCTGGTTCTAACTTCGTTCGCTATGGCCAGCCATTTTCAGGTATGTATGTCATGTCCATAAAAGCAATATTTCGCCAATACATCCTAATATAACAGTTATAAGAACTATATAACACTAAAAAATAGCCAGTCAACAAAATCAGAACTATATCGTAAAAATTTGTCTTTATTCTATTTGTTTATATTTTAAATAAACATAGTGAGTAGTATAGCAGGGTAAATAAAAATACTTTGAAAACTAAAAACCTGGTATAAAGAAATTCTACTTAATAATGTTATTTGCTAACTATGTTTTTCGATTTTTATCTCAGCTTTAAGAATTTATCCAGGGCTTTATTAGATGATTCCTGGACTGTCTGATAGCATAACCTTGTTACCACTCAATATCCTGCCAATAGCTCCTAAAGCATACATAATAGGAACTATATCGCATCAATTTATAGCTTGTTAACAAAATCGGAACTATATCGCAAAGAATACATCTTTATTTTGTCTAATTAAAATCTTAAATAAGAATAGTAAGGAGCATGGTGGTATAAATAAAAATAATATTGATGCTACACTAAAATAATTTGGGACTATTTTAAAAGATTGTATAGTTTAACATATCCTTTATCAATGTCCTCAGATACCATTAACAATCTTAAAAAAACTTCAACCAATTTGGGGTCATATTTTGTGCCTGAACACCTTTTTATCTCTGCAATAGCTTTCTCTTTAGTAAGAGCTTTTCTATATGGTCTGTCATTTGTAATTGCATCATAAGAATCAACAATTGATATTATACGGGATAGTAAGGGTATTTCTGTACCCTTTAGTCCTTCAGGATACCCGCTTCCATCCCAGTTTTCATGATGAGACAGTATAGCATCAGCAATTGCTGCAAGGTCTACTGACGATTTTGCTATACGGTAACCTACTTCAGGATGTTTTTTAACCATCTCCCATTCTTCGGGTGTAAGTTTTCCTGGTTTTAGGATTATACTGTCAGCAACAGCTATTTTGCCTATATCATGAAGAGCAGAAAGCATTACAAGTTCATTAAACTCAGTTTGAGAAAGCTTTAAGTTTTTCCCCAGAAGAAGTGTAAGTTTTTCCATCCTCTTTATATGATCTTCTTTTTCATAATCTTTTTTATCCAGTGATTTTTCAAGAGAGGATATCATTGTCCTGTGTGTTCTTTTTTCATCAGTCATTTTATTTACATACATTTTATCTTCTGCAGTTTTCAGTATCTCATCAATACTTTCTTCTGGCTTTAATTTAGTGGAAATTCCAAGTGAAATGCTTATAGGCATATCTTCAATATAGTGCTTGGAGCAGGTCCTGTCTATTCTTTCTACAATTTCTTCTGCAATACTATGGTCTGTTTGCGGCAGAAGGATAATAAATTCATCGCCGCCCCATCTTGAAATAATATCTGATTTTCTAAAGCACTGCTTTAGGATTTGTGCAACATTTATTAAAAGTTCATCACCTTTTTCATGGCCATATGCATCGTTTATCATCTTAAGACCGTTAACATCTCCTGAAACTATGCTCAGCGGCAGGCTTCTCTCTACATTCAATCTGGAAAGCTCTTCTTCAAAAAAAGCCCTGTTATATAGACCTGTAAGATAGTCATGAAATGACATATATTTTATTTTATTTTCATATTTTTTCCTGTCAGTAATGTCTTTCATGATTAATAGCTTTCCTGCTATTTCCGTTTGGCCTCTTTTAACAGGACTTAACGATACGTCAAAGTATTTTTCTTGGACACCTGTGTTAATCATTATATCTTTTTTGGCCTCCGACTTGCCTTCGGTAAAATTGATGCTGTAATCAGGCCAGTAAGAACTTATATGTTTTCCCATAAAATTAGTGCCGGCCAAAAATAAATCCTGTGCCGGTCTGTTCATAAAATTAACTGCATCTTTTTTATTTAAGACTATAACACCGTCATTTATATTTTCTATTATTGAGCTGTAGTTTATAGGGACAATTTCGCCGATTTTAAAGTATCTGTAACCAAATATCCAGTAGATAGCCCAGCAGAAACACAAGGCAAAAGGAGCCAGATTAATCATTAAAGGCATTACTTTAAAAACATAAAATAATTCAAGTGTAAATACAATAATTACTGAAAAAAGCAGGATAAGAGCCTGGCGCCTGAAAAACTTATGCCTGCCTGTTAAAATCAAGAATAAAAATATTAAACTTAAAAGGATTAAAATACCATCATAGCCCACCCAAGTCCAGCCAGCAATTTCATAAACTTTCCCTGAGGCTGCTTCCAGCATACCACTTGGCTGTATTATCAAATTCTTATGTATCAGTCCGGTAATATTATTTATAATATGAGATATCATGTCAGCTGCTGGTATTATACTATAAACAATTAGCATGTCTTTTTTAAGAAGCCTTGTAAAACCTGCCAGTTTTACTGATAGAATAAAAATTATTAACGAAATCGAAGCTTCTCCGAGATATCCTATAGAATTAAAAATGATTTTTCCTGTAAGAGTTACATTCATTATTTCCAGAGCGAGGCCTAATATCCAAACAATACTGACAATTAGTAAAAAAGATGTAATTTTCAGATCCTCACTGGATTTAAGCCTGCAAACAATTATTATAAATGGTAAAGTTATTGCTAATGCAACAATGTAAGGAATTAAATATTTGCTGAATTGAATTAACATAATTTTAAAAAATCTATTAATTTACATATAAATACATACAGTTAATTATAAAATTTATTTTTCTTTTAAAACAATATTTATAAAAATATCTACCAGTTTAGGGTCAAATTGTGTGCCTGAACATCTTTTTAATTCATCTATAGCTTCTTTTTTTGTAACTGCTTTTTTATAAGTTCTACCGCTTATCATAACATCAAAAGCATCAGTTATTGATATAATGCGGGATGTAATTGGAATATTATCACCCCTTAAGCCATGCGGGTATCCATCTCCATTCCACCACTCGTGATGTCCCAAAATACCTTCAGCAATATGTACAAGTTGTGGGTTAGACTGGCAAATATTATAACCGATCTCCGGGTGTTTTTTTATGATAATCCATTCCTTTTCTGTTAATTTTCTTCCATTTGTAATTATTTCTTCAGGTATTGCAATTTTACCAATATCATGAAGAGTAGAAAGAAGGGAAAGTTCATCAATTATATTATTAGGAAGGTATATAGCTTTCCCTATTCCTTGCGATAGCTTTTTTAGGCGTTCTGCATGTTCTCTGGTTTCCAGGCTTTTTTCATATAGTGTTCTTTCAAGTGATGATGTTATTGAGCTATAAATACTTTTTCTTTCAATTAGCTTACTTCTATACATATTATCTTCTGCTTCTTTTATCACATCTTGAAAATCCTGATCTATTTTTTCTTTTGTTGCGTGTCCCAAGGATATACTTAGAGGTATTTCCATTTTACTTGTTGTAAAAGTCACATTTTTTATTCTATTTGCAATTTCTCCTGCATCCTCTTTATTAGTTTTGGGAAGTAGAATTGTAAACTCATCTCCTCCCCATCTTGAAACAGCATCTTCATTTCTGCAAAATGCTTTCAGCACTTCAGCTACTTTTACAATTAGCTTGTCGCCTTCCAGATGGCCAAAGGCATCATTTACAACCTTTAGGTTGTTTATATCAGCAATTATAAAACTTAAGGGAAGCTGTCTTTGCGTATTTAATCTTTTTATCTCTTCCTCAAAATAAGCCCTGTTATAAAGTCCTGTAAGAATGTCATGAAAAGATAGGTATATAATTTTTTCTTCTGATTTTTTACGATCTGTTATATTTCTTACAATTCCTTCGTAGCGGGCTGGCTTTTCTTTTTCATAAATTACCTTTGAGCTAATCTCTACCCATATAGTACTGCCATCTTTTTTCTTAAGTTGTGTTTCAAATATTTTATTTCTATACTTTGGAGATGGCCTATATTTTTTAGAAACATATATTTGGTCTGGGATATTTTTAGAAAGTAGCTCTTCTTTGCTATCATATCCCAGCATTCTTACCAATGCCGGGTTAGCATCAATATATTTTCCATCTATTGTACTTTTATATATACCGTCAAGTGAATTTTGAAATAAGGTCTTGTAGTCACTTACATTTTTCTTAAAAAGTTCCTCACTCTTTTTCTGTTTATTGAGTAGCTCCAAAATTTTCGCTGATACAATTTTATGAAAATTAATTTTTTCTTTTTTTCCTGCTGCTGTATTTCCTGGAACTTCTTTAAGATTGGGTTTAATTAATTTTTTTGTATTATTAAAATTATTTATTCCCATTTTAGTTTGTATTTAATTTATTATAATATTATATTTTACTGTATGAATTAATTATATTCATTTTTTATAATAAATTATAATACTTTATTATAACAAATTAATTTATTTAATTGCAAATAAACCTAAATAGCATCAAAATTTTGGTAAAAAGTTTCAAACCTTAGGACAGCCAACAAATAGTGAGTAGCACAGAAGGGTAAACAGATTATCTTAAAAACTCAATTCTGGTATAAAAACTTCCTCATTTAACCCAATAATCCTGGTTCTAACTTCATCCGCTATGGCCAGCCAATTTCAGGTATGTATGTCATAAATCCTAATAGCTGATATAAAGAATAAGACCCCATTTTTAAACGAGGTCTTAAATTAAAATATTAAGTTTTAGAAAGCATATCTGCTTTTAGCATATAGGCCAGTACCTTGGAGTCAATTTTATCTGTCTTTATTTTAGCCTCTCCTATAATACTTATTTTAATTGTATGTCGCTGCATAAATTTTTTAAAATATTTTTATCTAACTACTTGACAATACATAGTAGATTGTTATATTATAAAAAAATGAACTATTGTGTATTACATAGGAGTGAGGAATGAACAACGATACTCAGATTGTAAAAGGGATACTGGAGGGTTGCATATTAAAAATTGCAGAAAATGAAGAAATATATGGGTATAAGGCTGTAGAAAAATTAAACATTTTAGGCTTTGAAGTTAATGAAGCAACAGTCTATCCGATATTAACAAGATTACAGAATAAAGAGTATGTAAAGATTGATAAAAGACCTTCACCATATGGTCCGATGAGAAAGTATTATTCTCTTACCAAAGCCGGAAAGGAAAGGTTGCAGGAATTTAAAGATACTTGGGACAGAATTAAAAATATTGTAAGTAAAATAATGGAGGGTGATAAAAATGACAAAAAGAAATAAAATAGTATTATTCAGCTCAATTTTTCTTGCATTGTGTGTAATTATAGGTTTAATTTCAAATTTAAAATACACCTTAACTGATGATTCTATTAATATCAGATCTTTGGTTTTAATTGGAATTCTTTTATTGCTAAGTATTATTTCAATTCCTGTAGTCTATTTTGGTAAGGTGCGTAAAAGCAAATTTGAAAGACTCTTGAGTGATGAATACTTTCAAAAATATGAAATCATTAGAGATGCAGTAATGAATTCCCAGCTTACAAATATTGCAAAAAAGGAAATTAAGGAAGATGTACTTGACATGCTTATTTCTTCTCAGAAGTCCGGCAGAAAAGCAGAAGATATAATTGAGAATCCCGAAACTTTTTCCAGAAATATACTGCTGGCATATGCAAAACCAGGCAGGCTGCCAGTCTTAAGTGTGATTGACGGGATAGTTTACTTCTCATTTCTTATATTGGGAGCCAGTATAATTCTCTGGTTTGAGCAAGCAAGTAGAAGCCTTTTTGAAATAGGGATTGATATAAGCATGTTAACATTCTTTTTTATTATTTCTTTCATTCTGATACCTGTTACCAGGAAACTGACTTCAACACGCAATTACTGGATGTTTTTATTGCCAATAGGCTTTGGATTAGTCTTTGTCTTGTTTGCTGAAATAATCAGGAGATTCTTTTACGACAATGAAATTATAAGACAACTTCTTGATGGCACAGTCAGAATGGTTCCTAACATTTTTATATTGATTATATACATAATCTTAATTTCAGTCGCCTTATTTCTTAAGTCATATATAAGAAGATGGTTACTGAGGACAATAGATTGATCTTTTAGGATGATAACCGGTAATCCAATAAAATTAATTTTAATAATTTCTATAAGAATTTGGTTCGAAATTTCACTACTTGGAGCAGCCAGTAACTAGTGAATAGTAAGGTGTGGTAAGTAATTAACCTGTAAAACTTAATTCTGGTATAAAAATATCCTCATTTGAAGCTATTATCCTGGTTCGGACTTCGTACGCTATGGCCAACCACACTGTGCACTACACAAAGTGGCCGACTTCCCTAATCTAAATAAAAGTTTTTTAAAGATAAAGATAAATAATTAGACTTATGACAGCAGGTATAGTATTAAACATGATTGGATTATAAATCTATGGCTTTTAAAATATTTTTAAGGAATATAGGTAGCTGAAAATTTTACAATATAATCTCCACCATAAATTAAGTATTCTTCCTTGCCGTCATAATCAGTAGCAAAACCCATATTCTCAAGGCTTATCTGAAAAATACTGTCACCAGAATTAGCTGCCTTTTGAAGTTCATTTTCTAAAGTTTCTCCAGTGCAGGTAAAAGTAGGATAACCATAATAACCAAGACTTATTCCATGCAAATCATAATGGTCGGGTCCGGGTGGATCTTCCCCCCAATTGACTTTTTCAATAGAAACAAAATCCAGAAATGCCATTGGATTTCCAAACTCCCCATAACTATCAAATTCAATTTGAGTATCTATTATTTCCTTACCTGAAATAGGGGAAATATCAAAGCTTAAAAAACCTTTAATAGGGACGTTAAATATATGGTCTCCTATTAAGGCAGCCCCAGCTATTCCAATTGCTGTATCTTTTGCAATCCAACCGCCAAAGACCTGCGAAAAATATACTTCAATTAGTTGAGGTGAACTATCCAAGGCGTTTTCTCCGTTATCCTCTTCAACTATGCTTGGTTCATTATTACCCCAAATTAGGTTAATTGAATCTTTGGCTATGCCTTCAGAGTTTGATGCAGTAGCATTCAACATATAAGAATCACCAGGATTATATAAATTAACCTGGCATTTTTTTGTACCCCACGCCCCGTTACTGTAATCTTTACTGAAATTTATAGAAGGTTCAGGGATTCCAGTTGTTATTGCTTCTATCCTATAATAACAAATATCTCCGGATTCAGTATATAAAGGTCCTTCATAGATTCTTAACTTAACAGAAGGAATTTCAACTGTAATTTCATTTTCATTACTAATGTTCTGGTCTGAACTTTCACTGGTATCCTGATCTCCTGTATTATCTTGCTCATTATTGTCCTGATTGTTGGTAACATCTTTATCTTCGTCTTCATCAAAGATTTTATCACTATTCGCATTGCTGTTTTCATCTTTATTATCTGTTTCATTTTCGGTGTCATTTTCATGATTGACCGTTGAACCCTTTTGATCATTGACAGAACCCATACCAATATCCGTATCCTGACCATCAGTGTTATTTAACCAAGAGTTTAATATTTTGCCAAAGTTACTATCACCTGAATACTGGTTGCAGGCCAAAACAGCAGTAAATATAATTATTAATGTAATTATTGGTAAAAGAAAATATTTTTTTTTCAATATTTTACATTTCTACTTTTTACAAAAATATAAATATTATTCTATATTTTAAGTATTAAATATATTTTTAATATTGGCGGAGAATAATAAAACTTTAATAATATTATATTGTCATTCTTCTATTATTGAAGATTATTTTATACAAAATTTTGCTATTAGGCTACTGATTTCCTTAAAAAAATG